>Ga0318531_10000025_pt1 | contig 24996 bp, 28 predicted proteins | sample GRESIP053b4f25_FD_203486 | JGI IMG/M metagenome (GOLD analysis project Ga0318531, IMG submission 203486) | Tropical soil microbial communities from Luquillo Experimental Forest, Puerto Rico - GRE.SIPMG.053b4f25 | ecosystem: Environmental > Terrestrial > Soil > Tropical forest > Bulk soil... | reverse complement strand
AAGCTGACCCAAATGGAAGCCCTCGAGCGCGACGCGATTGTCCGTAGCCTGCAAGACAACGGCGGCAACAAGCAAGAGGCGGCTCGCGCACTGGGAATGTCGCGGGCGACCATCTACCGTAAGATAAGCGACTACGGCATCGCCTAACACCCCTACGCTTGTCGGCCCAAAAGCATTGGCCCACAATCATGATCGCGAAGCGCCGCATCCCTCGTCATTTGCTCCCACAAGCTCCGGATAGCCGAAGCGGGGGTGTGCCGCTCGCGCAGCAGCCCTCCGCCGCAACCCGATGACCGGCTGACCGCCTTCCCGAGTCCCACCGCGCTGCCAGGTCTGATCTCGGCCGACCACGCGGGTGCCGTTGCGTCAGCCCATCTGCAGGCAGCTCTTTGTTTCCTGGGCGATCGCTTTTAACGCAGCGCGTGAACATTTGCGGCTCCGTTTCCTCACTTTCACGGATCTTCTAATTGCCCAATTTGTTGGCCCTGAACTGACTCACCCATACCCCGGCGTCCTGCGGTAGTTACGCGGCCATCGTCCCTATCGAGTGAATCGCGCCCGCCCCGGTTTCCGGGTGCTTCTTCCCTAATCGCCATGAGCGCAATAGCAAATCGAGTTCTCCTTCGGTGCTCGCGATACTCGCAATACTCGCCAAATCGCCCGGGTGAATCAGTTCGCCGGGTGATGACCACTCATCCCACGTCAATGAATGCTGGCTTAAACAGATCGCGAGCGGACGGTACGTCGAGCCGACCATGTACCGGATCTGCGTTCGGGGCCGCATAAGCGAGCAACGGGTCGCGATGACGGTGGACGAGCTGGCGGCGTTGATCGTCGCGGAGCGCCATCGCCACGAATTGGAGAAAACCAGATGAAGCCTAGCCAATTTCAACGATCGCCTGCTGAATACGGCTCCGACGCCGCGCGAACACCACGGCTGCTGCATCGAATGCGGGACTCCGCCTTTGCCCGGCGTTGGGCGCATCGGAAAGGAGGTGCCGCGATGTACAACGTCCCGGCGATCGAGGATCAACTTCACGCACTGCAGCCCATCTGCACTGCCCAGGGGTTTTCGACCGGCATTACGTGCGGCGCGCCGGCGGTGGCGGTCGCCGAGGTCCACGCCATCGACGAATGCAATCAGATGGGGCTAAGCCCAGACGGCGACCTCGTCGAGACGCTCTGCCAAGCGTGCCTGGCTACTGTGCAATGGCTGATGGCGACCTACGTGGGCCACATGCGCGAGACGGCGTCCCGATGCGGCACCTACCCGGTGTGCACCACCTGCGGGCGTCCCACCGGATACCTGCGCAGTGCCTTCCATGTGCGCCCGATCGGGCCCGAGGGGCTGGCATCATGACCCGACTACGCATTGCCTCCCTGTTTCTGGCTGTCGTGGCCGGGGATTACGCGGCCCTAAGGTTGATTTATGGCCAGCTAGCCGATTTCGGCGTCTCCGCCGCCGTTTGTGCGGGATCCTTGGTCACAGCGGGGCTGATCGCCCATGCCGACAACCGGCGCCGCCGAGCGGTGGCGCGGGGGCGCGCGGCGGTCTGGCAGCGCCGTGATAAGCAGGCCACGACCGGCGTCGACCAGCAGTGCCCGTCGTGCGGGGGTACGCGCCAACAACCAAGCGAGTCAACCAGATTCGTTGACCGGCAGGGCGGCCTCACCGGCGTGGAAGTGTCGACATGAGCGCACTCGCCACCGCGTCGGGTTCACCGAACCCCTGTCTAAGAGCGCCCAGGGCACGAAAAGCTCGACGGTACCCGTTCCGCGCGGGCGCCGTCGTTGACGTCATCCAGGAGAGTCCGAGCATGGCCGCGCGCATCGGCTGGCTGAGCGCCCGGCTGATGATCCGGCCCGCGTTGAGCGTGGGCAGCTACCTGCCCTCGGCGCCGTGGCCATGGGGCGTCGTCGAGTTCGCCGCCCGCGCCATCACCACGGCACCAGGCACGGTGCGCGCCGGCATCGGGCTGGTGCATTGCACCGCGCAGCTTGTCCGTGCCGCCGGAGTGCTACCGGCCGACGGCACCCGGCGGGTCGTGCTGTATCTGCACGGCGGGGCGTTCCTCGCCTGCGGCGCCCACTCGCACGGCCGACTGGTGAGCATGCTGTCCAGTTTCGCCGACAGCCCCGTACTGGTGCCCAACTACCGCAAGATTCCCAAACATTCGATCAGCGATGCGATCGACGACTGCTACGACGGCTACTCGTGGTTGCGCCGAAAAGGCTATGAGCCCGATCAGATCGTGCTGGCCGGCGATTCCGCCGGCGGCTACCTGGCGCTAGCGCTGGCCCAACGCCTGCTCGAGTGCGGTGAGCAGCCCGCAGCGCTGGTGGCCATGTCACCGCTGCTGCAACTGGCCACACAACCCAAAACGACCCACCCCAACATCGGCTCGGATGCGATGTTTCCGCCCAGAGCTTTCGACGCCTTCCACGGCTTGATCACCCGCGCCGCAGCACACCGCGATGCCAACGGGCATTCCGACGCGCTCTACGAGCCGCTCGATCACATCCAACCTGGCCTGCCACCCATGTTGATCCATGTGTCCGGTTGCGAGGTGCTGCTTCACGATGCGCACCTGGCGGCCCAACGACTGGCCTCCGCCGGTGTGCCGGTCGATGTGCAGGTATGGCCGGGCCAAATGCACGTGTTCCAACTCGCCGCGCCGATGATCCCCGAAGCCACCCGCTCACTGCGCCAGATCGGCCGCTACATCCGCGAAGCGACCGGATAACCGAGGGCCCCTGAGGTTATCGAAGATGGATTTCGAGGCGTTGCCACCAGAAATCAACTCCGGCCGCATGTATACCCAGCCGGCTCACCCGGGTGAATTAGCTCGCCGGGTGATGACGACTCACCCCGCATTGGTGAACGCTGGATCAGCAGTTGGCGAGCGGAGGGTAAGTGCAGTCGACGATGTACCAGATCTGCATTCGAGGCCGCGTGACCGAGCGGATCGGGTCCGCATTAGAAGGAATGCGGCTCGAGGCCGGCGCGACCGAAACCGTGTTCACTGGTGAAATCCGCGACCAGTCACAGCTTTACGGACTCCTCGATCGGGTCCGTGATCTAGGCCTTGAGCTGGTCAGCGTACAACCGCAGCCCGCGGCTGACCCGACAACAAAAACCCACATCAGGTAAGGACCTGTAATGCAAGCCATCACTGTTTCGGATCGTGACGCCGGTGTCGCTGGCCTGTCGCTGACGGACCTGCCCTACCCCCAGGCGGCCGACAACGACGTCGTCGTGCGGGTACACGCCGCGGGTTTCACACCCGGGGAGCTTGACTGGCCGCACACCTGGACCGATCGCGCGGGTCGTGACCGGACACCGAGCGTGCCCGGCCACGAGCTGTCGGGCGTCGTGGTTGAGTTGGGGTACGGCACAACCCTTTTGAGCGTCGGTCAGCGGGTGTTCGGGCTCGCCGACTGGGCTCGCAACGGCTCGCTGGCGGAGTACACCGCTGTGGAAGCCCGTAACCTCGCACCGCTGCCGATGGACATCGACCATACTGTGGCCGCAGCGCTGCCGATCTCTGGATTGGCCGCCTGGCAGGGCCTGTTCGACCACGGCCGCCTCGCCGCCGGACAAACGGTTCTGATCCACGGCGCCGCGGGTGGGGTTGGGTCGATCGCGGTGCAGCTCGCTCGCGAGGTCGGTGCGCGCGTCATCGGTACCGGCCGGACCGCGGACCGAGACCGGGCGGGGGAGCTCGGCGTGCACACCTTCCTCGACCTGGAGACCGAAAAGCTGGAGGACGCAGGCGAAGTCGACGTGGTGTTCGACGTGATCGGCGGAGAGGTCCTGGCCCGATCGGCCGCTCTGGTGCGAGCCGGCGGAACGCTCGTCACCATCGCCGAGCCGCCGAAGACTCGGCCGCACGACGGGCGGGCAATTTTCTTCCTTGTCGAAGCCGATCGCGCCCAGCTCGCCGACCTCGCCGCGCGAGTACGGGATGGACGCCTCAAGCCGGTGGTGGGTGCCGTGCTGCCGCTCGCCGAAGCTGCCGCCGCCTTCGCGCCCGGCAAGCGCATACCTGGCAAGACGATCCTGCGCGTAGCCGAAGACTGAAAAGGAAAGGCAGCCAAGAAAATGGCCCTAAAATTACCACTCGCCGCACTGACAGTTGCAGTGATGCTCGCGCCTGCGGCCCACGCCGAGCCGGCGCCAGAGAATTCGGATCAAAACCCGCTTGTCCGATCAGTTTTCAATCAACCTACCAATGTTCCGGGCAAATCACTTGAAGCAGTGACCGTCAGTTATCCGCCCGGAGCTAAAAGCGGAGCTCACCACCACGCGAAATCGGCGTTCATCATGGCCTACGTGATCTCCGGAGCGATCCGCAGCCAAGTCGAAGGTGAGCCCGCACGCGTCTATCACGCCGGTGAGACGTGGAGTGAAGCCCCCGGGGCGCACCACACGATCAGTGAAAATGCCAGCGCCACCGAACCCGCTGAATTACTCGCGGTCTTCCTGCTCGATACCGGAGACGGCCCGCTCACCACGGACGACAACCCGAAAAAATGAGCCTCCGCACGATGCACACGCCTGATCCGATGCGGGTTGTCCGGATAGCACTACGATTGTCGCTTGCGGCGGCCTTTCTGTCCGCTGTTGCCGACCGATTCGGTTGGTGGGAGCCGTTTGGGCAGGGTAGCTGGGGGAGTATGGGTGCCTTCGCCGGTTATACCCATCAGCTTGTTCCGTTTGCTTCTGGATGGTTATTGACCGTCATTGTGTGGGCTGCCACCGCCGCCGAAGCGACCCTGGGAGTCTTGCTGCTGACCGGCTGGCGGCCAAAACTCGTCGGCGCGGCGACTTGCCTGGTGCTCATAATATTTGGAACCGCGATGGCTGTATCCCTCGGTATCGAAGCACCGCTTAGCTACAGTGTCTTCTCCGCGGCAAGCGCAGCCGCGGCCTACGTGATACTTGGCACAACATCGCCGCCACACACCACTGACACCACACACCCCTTGCGCCTTACCCAGTCCGGACACTCGGAACCGTCGCAAGCCGACTGATGGCGATCCGACGTGAGCTGGCTCGTTGTAATGGGTGAGCCTCACCCAAACACAGCTGTACGTACCGATCATCGGAAGTGAGGGTAGATGAAAGCTAGTAAAGACTTCGACGTGGTCGTCGTAGGCGGCGGGGTGGGCGGTGTGGCCGCCGTGCGGAAGCTTGCGTCCGCAGGCCTTTCGGTAGCGCTCGTTGAGGATCGTCTGGTCGCTGGGGAGTGTCATTACTGGGGCTGCAACCCGAGCAAAACACTGCTTCGCCCGATCGAGGTGTTCAATCTCGCGAAGGCGGTTCCTGGTGTGCGAGAAGCTATTTCGGGCGAAGGACTGGACGTTGCGGCCGTCTTCGCGAAACGCGACGCGATCATCGAGCACCTCTCGGACCAAGACCGAACAGCAGCACTGCGGCAAGCTGGTATAGCAGTGTTTCACGGGTTCGGCCGGTTGAGCGGCCAACGAACTGTGCGCGTGGCGCACGCTGATAACACCGAAGCCGTCTTGACTGCACGCCACGCGGTCGTTGTGGCCACCGGCACTCGTCCTAACGTGCCGGAGATACCTGGGTTGGCGCAAGCACGCCCGTGGACCAATCGGGACTTAACGACCATGACACAAGTGCCACCTCGCGCGCTGGTGGTGGGTGGCGGCCCCGTCGCTGTCGAGTTCGCGACCATCCTGACCGGTTTGGGCTCCGCGGTAACACTTCTGGTACGTGGGAACACCCTGCTTCGCAACTGCGAACCCGAAGCCCGCGAGCTAGTCGCGCAGTCACTGCGAAGCAAAGGCGTCACGATTCACTTTGAGACAGAATTGTCAGCGGTAGCCCGCCCCGTGGCGGGCGGGCCCGTCACCGCAACTTTTCACCGCCAGACCATCGAGGTAGACGAGGTCGTCGTAGCCGCCGGACGGCGCACTAACACCGACAACATCGGACTGGAAACCCTTGGCCTGCCAGGCGGCGAGTTCGTTTCTGTGAACGACCATCTCCAGGCGGTCGACGTCACAGGCGACTGGCTCTACGCCCTGGGAGATACCACCGGGCGTGCGCGGCTGTCTCATATCTCCACGTATCACGGCCATGTCGTGGCCGACATCATCGCGGCCCGGGCCGCGGGGCGAGAACTGTCGGAGAACGAGTTGACTGCCCGTGATGCGGGCAGTCTTGCGCAGGTTATCTTCACTGAGCCTCAAGTAGTTTGGGCGGGGCGCACGGAAAGTCAGGCCCGAGCAGAAGGGTTCGTGGTACGGACGCGAACTGCCCGTTACCCCGGCACACTGTCATTCCTGGCCCTTTTCAGGGATGGCTTCCAAGGATGGGCGAAATTGGTCATTAACGCCGAGACCAACACACTGCTCGGAGCGACATTTGTCGGCCCGGAGTTCTCGGAACTGGTTCAAGCGGCCACCCTGGCCATCGTCGCGAAGGTCCCAGTCAGTCTCCTACGCCATGCTGTCGCGCCACATCCGACGGTCAATCAGGTCTGGGATCTGCTACTCGCCCAAGAGTCCGAACTTGCCCCGTTACCGAAAAACGGGGGGCAGAAAGTAGAGAAGAGCACTCAAGCGAATCGCCTTATTTATCAAACCTGTTAGACCTCGATCCTTGAGAGGAACCACAATGACCTACTTCGCCCCTGTCGAGCATGATGCATGCTCCGGCAACGTTATGGCGCACGTGGACGACTGGACGGTCGTCTCACTGTGACCATGCTTGTAGCGGGGGTCCGCACGTTTGGCGGCAAAGTGGAGACGCTCGAAGTGAACGAGCCGCGACCGTTAGCAGCCGACGAGGTCCTCATCGACGTTCGCAGCGCCGGGGTTGGCAACTGGGACAACATCATTCGCACTGGCGGTTGGGACGTCGGCACGAGGCCGCCGATGGCGCTCGGCGTCGAGGGTGCCGGGGTCATCAAGGCTGTCGGCGCCCACCCGAGCGGATTCGGTGTGGACGATGAGGTACTGTGCCACCCTGTGCCGCTGCGCGACCAAGGCACGTGGGCGCCGTTTCTGATCGCACCCGTCGGATCGCTCGCCCACAAACCGCTCGAGATTTCGTGGGAGACCGCAGCGATCTTTCCGGTGCCGGCGTTGACCGCCGAGCAAGTGGTCGGCGAGGCGTTGGCCCTTCACGGTGGAGAGACGTTGCTCGTCAATGGCGCGGGTGGAATCACCGGCGGGCTCATTGTCCAGCTGGCCGCCCTGCGCGGCGTCGATGTGCTCGCCACGGCCAGCCGGCGCAGCGCCGATCGAGTCCGCGGGTATGGCGCTCGCGAAGTAATCGACTACCGCGATCCGATGTGGCCGCAACACGCAATTGCGTTGGCGAAGGGCTCGATCGACGCCGTGGCCAACGCGACCCCTGGGGGTGCTGCTGCGGCGATGACCGCGCTTGCCGATGGTGGCCGGCTGGCCACCATCACCCCCGACCCGCCTGCATCCGCCCGCGGCATCAGCGTGACCGCGGTTTACGTCCGTTCGGACGGGGCTCAACTCGGCCGCCTGACCGCGCTACTCGACTCCGATTGGTTGAGCATGCCGACCCCGCGTTCCTGCAGCCTGGATGAGGCCGCCCACGCCCTCGCACAAGTCGTCGCGGGCCACGAGTCCAGCGGAGTGGTCATCACGAAAGACATCTCATGAAGTTGCCATCACACGCCGAAAACACCTCACACAACCTAGGAGTCTCGAGATGACCACCATTACCCCGATCCTCTCCGGAGTGGCCGCTCACATCGGCACCTACGCCGACGCCGTCGCCGTATCCGGCGGCGGCACGCAGATTTTCGTGTCCGGAACGCCCGGGCTGCGCGAAGACGGCACCCCGCCTGAGGACTTCACCGACGAAGCCCGGCAGTGCTGGGCCAACGTCGAAAAAGCGCTCGGCAAGGCCGGCGCCAAGCTCACCGACATTGTCTACATGCGCCAATGGCTCACCAGCCGTGACAATGTGTCCGCCTACCTGGCGGTGGGCAAAGAGATCATCCACCACCAACCCGCCGCCCATCTCAGCATCATCGACGGGCTGGTGTGGCCCAACCTGCGCGTGGAAGTCGAAGTCACCGCCATCCTGCCGGCATGAGCGATCCGCACGCCAAGCCCACCGCCCGCCGCGTCGACACCGACGTCGTCGTCATCGCCGCGCCCCCAAAGGATCCGGTTGCCCACGAGGAAGGACGCCCCAGGTCGTGAGCAATTACCCCATCGTCGACTTGTCCACCGACGCACTGCTGACCACGACCCGCTCGGTGCGCAAACGTCTCGATTTGACCAAACCTGTTCCCATCGGCCTGATCCGGGAATGCCTGGAGATCGCGGTGCAGGCGCCGACGTCGGCCAACGTGCAGAACTGGAGCTTCATCGTGGTCACCGATGTCGAACAGCGTCGCGCGATCGGCGATGTGTACTGCCGCACATGGGACTTGATCGTCGCGTCCCCTTTCGCGGTCGCCGATCGGTTCAAGGACGACCCCGCGCGTAATCGCGAGCAGCGCAAAGTGTCCGACAGTGCGGCGTATCTCGCCGAGCATATCGGCGAGGTCCCCGTGTTGATGATCCCGTGCGTCGAGGTCATCGATGGTGACGGCACGCTGACGGGCGAAAACGCCAACCAGTATTGGAGTTCGATCATGCCCGCCGCGTGGAGCTACATGCTCGCCGCGCGTTCTCGGGGCTTGGGAACCACGTGGACCGGGGTGACCGTAATGGCCGACGACGAGATGCGGGCCATCCTCGGGCTGCCCGACAACGTCTATCACGCCACGACCATCCCCACCGCCTACTACACCGGCACGACCTTCCGCCGTGCCAAACGGATTCCGCTCGACGACGTTTTGCATTTCGGCCGGTGGTGAGCGGCCCACCGAAGCCGACCGGCGGGCCGGTCACCCGTGAGCATGCGAAATATCAAGGAGGACAACCATGGACGGCGATTACGACGACCCGGGCCCCGATAACACCCTAGGTCTCAGCGAATCCCTCGATTCCGATGACGTCCGCAATGACGACGGGGACGTCGTGGTCGATGCCGCCAACCGCTGGATCGCGGTCAACGAGCATCAGAGCCTCGCGCACACCAACAGGCACAAAGCGATCACCAGCCGCGACATCGATGCGTTGGTGCAGCTGAAGCTTTTGAGAAAGGGGCTCTGAGACAACGCCGATGACCAGCGCACGCAACGGGTCTGGCGCCGCATCACCGTCACGCGCCGAACGGCCCTTGCAGTGACGTTGCGCGACGCGGCGCCGACCAGTCGCGCGATCGCGGTCGCGGTGATGGTGTCGACGGTCGCGTTCCTCGACTCAAGCGTGATCAACCTGGCGTTGCCGGCCATCCAGCACGACCTCGGCGGCGGCGTGGTGTTGCAGCAATGGATCATTGACGGCTACCTGTTGGCGATGGCGGCCGCGATTCTGCCCGGCGGGTCCATCTCGGATCTGTTCGGACGCGTTCCGGTGATGCGGTTCGGGCTGTTGGCTTTCGGGGCGGGCTCGGTTCTGGCGACGGTTGCCACCTCACCGGCGATGCTGATCACCGCGCGTCTCATCCAGGGCCTGGGTGCGGCGTTCCTTGTGCCGGGCTCGCTGGCGCTGATCAACACTGTGTTCGACAAAGCACACCAATCCGCGGCGATCGGCGTCTGGACGGGGTGGACGGGAACCGCCTTTGCGTTGGGTCCCCTGCTGGGCGGAATGTGCGTCGATTTCCTAGGCTGGCGTTGGATTTTCGTGTTGTCAGCGATCCCCATGGCGGTTGGGTATGCGTTGACGTTCTGGCTGTGCCCGATGTCGAGGCGGGTCGCAGGCGCCCGTGTCGACATCGTGGGGGTGGGCCTCTCGGCGGTAGGGCTGGCCGCGACCGTGTATGCGTTGATCGAATCGCAACGCGATGGCTGGACCGACCCGATGGTCCTGACACCATCGGTGATCGGGATTGCCGCACTGGCCGGCTTCGTGAGCTGGCAGCACCGCAGGAGGTACCCGATGCTTCCGTTGCCGCTGTTCACCTTTCGCAACTTCGCTGCGGCCAACCTCGTCACCGCATTCGTCTACGGCGCGTTGACGCTGGGATCGCTGGCCATCGCCCTCTACACCCAAGAAATCGGCGGCTACTCAGCCACCGCGGCCGGACTGGCCACCCTGCCGATCCCGGCGCTGTCGTTTGTGTTCGCCCGTCATGTCGGCCGCATCGCCGCGCGGGTGGGACCACGCGCGTTCTTGATCGCCGGCCCCGCCTTGGCGGGGATCGGGCTGCTGCTGATCCGCCCGAAACCCAACGGATTCCACGCGGTCACCGACCTGGTACCCGGGATGACCGTGCTGGCCATCGGGCTGGTCGCGACTATCACACCGCTGACGTCGGTGACGCTGGCCTCGGTGCCGACCGAATACAGCGGCCTGGCGTCGGCGATCAACAACGCCGTCTCGCGGCTGGCCGCGCTGATGTCGATCGGGTCCATGGGCCTGATCAGCGTTGGCACGGCGAGCGCCACCGGATTCGCCCGCGCGTTAGAGGTGAGCGCCGCACTATTCGCCCTGGGTGCGTTGTGCACCGCGCTGTTGATAACCAACCCCCCTGCCGGGTGCCAACCTGTGCCCTGCGACATCGCGGCGTTATGCAGCGACCGGCCGGGTGTGCAACCCTCCCTGGCCAGCAGTCCCTCGGCCCCGACCGAACCATCCCCTCCGCAGTAGTCGTTCACCGCCAACACGGCCTTATCCATCCACGCTTCGGTTCACGGCGGCGCGTTACTCACCCGGGTGAATAGGTGGTTGGGGTGATGACAGCTCACCCCGCCTGGCGGCAGTCTCAGTACGGCCAGAACCGGACAGGATCGGTGATCGTCGGTCGCTCGAAAGCGCGTATCGACGACACCGTCGCTGAGCTGACACCGCGTACGCGGCACCGAAACGACAACCCAGCTGCAGCGAACGCCGAACCGTACAGAGAAGGAACACGAAAAATGAACGACACCAAGCAGTCCAACGAAGATCTGGCGATCCTCGAGCAGCTCAACAATGACTACGTCCACTCCGACCAGTTCAACGATGTCAAGCGCTTCAGCCAGTTCCTCGCAGAAGACTTCATCGTGCAGACTCCGCGCGCCACCCGGAACCGTGAAGAGTTCCTCGACTACATCGCTAAGCCGCGTCCCTTCAAGGATCTCGCTGTGCACGACGTCAACATCCGCATCCTCAGTGACGTTGCTCTGATCCACGCCCGCGCCACATACACCACGCTCGCCGATGGAGTGGACCAGGAAGCTCTGTACACGGACACATATCAGAAGCGTGAGGGCACCTGGGTCTGTGTCGCAGCCTGTGCGATCGCTCCGGGCGCTTAACCCGCCCACCCGCATGTCCAAGCCCGAATTCTTCGACACCCCTGGATACGGCGAGTCGTCGATACGAAGTACCGCGGTCCGGTCGGAGCCGCCAGGAGAACCAGGAAGGCACCCCGAATATGCATTTTGAGGCCAAGAAGGTCATTGTTGTCGGCGGCAGTGCCGGCATCGGTCGGCAGGTCGCAATCGACATCGTCGATCATGGCGGGAGCGCGGTGATCGTCGGTCTGTCGAAAGACCGTGTCGACGACACCGTCGCTGAGCTGACAAGCCAGCGTGGCCAAGCCTGGGGCATCGCCGCCGATCTGACGGATCGCGCCGCGGTCGCCGATGTGCAGCGCGCCGTTTCTGAGCAGCACGGCGATGCGACACTGTTGGTCAATGCGGCCGGATTCTTCGTCCCCAAGCCGTTCCTCGAGTACGACGCGCAGGTCTACGACTCGTACATGGAGCTCAACTATGCCCTGTTCTTCCTGACGCAGACCGTCGTTGAGGGCATGATCGCCCGCGGGGAGGGCGGCTCCATCGTCAACATCGGCAGCATGTGGGCACATCAGGCGATCGGTCTGACCCCGTCGTCTGGGCACTCGATGCAAAAAGCCGGGCTGCATGCGCTCACCCATAACCTGGCCATCGAGCTTGCCGGGCACAAGATCCGCGTCAACGCGGTGGCACCGGCCGCCGTCAAGACCCCCGCTCTCGAGCGGTGGGTCCCGAAGGACGAGATCGACGCCACGCTTGACGCTTTCGCGCCGCTTCATCCATTGGGACGAGTCGGCACCCCCGCCGACGTCGCCAACGCCGTCACCTATCTGCTCTCCGATAAGGCCAGTTGGGTCACCGGCGCGATTCTCAACGTCGACGGCGGCTTCATGGCCGGCCGCAACTAACCCGATGGAGGTCCTGGGCCATTGAGGATGAAAGAAAGCTGAAAGGAGCGCTTGCAGTGACAAACGGCATCTTGAGGCCAGGCGGCCTGCCCAAGCAATGTCGGCGGGCTGGATGAGGCGACCGCCGCGGTACGGACCTCGTCGGTGCGCAGGGTACCGACGAAGTAACCAGTCAAACTCAACTCCGAAAGGTTCAGCATGAAGATCGTAGTCATTGGCGGTCGTGGGCTTATCGGCTCGAAAGTAGCGACCAAGCTCTGCGCGCAGGGACACGACGTGATCACCGCCTCACGCCGATCAGGTGTCGATTCACTCACCGGTGAAGGCCTCGCCAACGCCGTCGCCGGTGCGGATGTCCTGGTCGACGTCGCCGATTCACCATTGTTCGACGATGAACCTGTGATGCACTTCTTCACGACCACGACCACGAATCTTCTTGCTGCTGAACAGAAAGCGGGAGTCAAACAACATGTCGCGTTGTCCGTGGTGGGCGCGCAGATCATGCCAGATAGCGGCTACAACACTGCGAAAGCAGCTCAGGAAAACTTGATCAAGGATTCGGGCCGGCCCTATTCGATCGTGCGAGCAACTCCGTTCTACGAATTCGCGGTTGGCTTGGCCGATTCCGCGACAGACGGAGACATTGTCAGGTTGCCACACGCGTTGTTCCGTCCTATCGCCGCCGACGATGTCGCGACCGCCGTGGCCCGGGCGGCAGTCGGGCGCCCTATCAACGGAGTAACGGAGATCGCTGGACCCGAAGCAATGGGGATGGACGACTTTGTCCGCATGGGCCTTGCCGCCAATGGTGATCAACGTCGGGTGGTGACTGACGCCCAGGCGCCATACTTCGGTGCGGTGATCGACGATCACACCCTCGCACCCGACGAGAACGCCACCATCTTCACTACTCGATACTCCGACTGGATCGACGCACACTCCAGCCGGCGCATTTAGGCAAATTGACTGGGAACTCAACTGATCCCAATCGCACCAGCCCTGCACTTGATTGCACAACAGGCACGTTCCCAAGTTTTCATTGTCCGCTCCGAGCGTTAGCATGCTTCGCTCCGATCCGGCGTGGTCGCCCTACCAGGCATTCAACGCCGACGGGGGTTCGGCTGTGCGTCCGGTTCGAAACCATAAGAGGGATAACAAATCTTGCAGGATACGACTGACTCAGAATCGGAATCAACAATAACCGTGGTGCAGGAAGTACGGTCACCGTTGATTCCTGAAGATGCCCATGTGCTGACTGTTCTCATCAACCATCCACCGGGCGCCCCCGGTTACCCGCCACATCGCCTTCCTGGCGGTCCGGGATTCGGTTACATGATTGACGGTGAGATGTTGTTCGAGCTCGAGGGTGAAGCGCCACGCGTCCTCCGCCGTGGAGACGCGTTCTGGGGACCCGGCGGCGACGTGATCCACTATCAGGACGCTAACAATCGCACTGACATTCCTTGTAGCTTCGTCCTCACAATGTTTTGCGTGCCCGGGCAACCGATGCTCGAACGGGTTACCGAAGAGGAGCTTGAGGAGCGAAAGGGACTGCGTGTCACCAGTTGACTGGCTGCCGATGCACGGCGGGACACGCCGAAGGGCAGCGGACCTACGATATTGCGGTGAGGGCCAAGCTGCCGAACCACTGTTCCTCCGCGGGCACGTCATCGTACGACTCGTCGGACAAGGGGATTTCCCTGTGTCCTTCGAAGTACGTGGGTGGTGTCGGCTAGTTCAGGGTCGGTCACAAGGCGGCCCAGGGCGTCACCCGACTCCTCCACCGTGTGGACATTGGGTAAGTACACCCGACGCAGCAGCGGGATCACATGGGGGAAGACATGATTGGCGATGAACCGGATCGGGGCGGGGGCTTCGCGCGGCAGGCCCGTTCCGGGCATCAAGTTGGCCGTATTCAGGCGGCGGCATGCTGGAAGGTACGCCGGTAAGCGCTGGGTGTGGTTCCGACGGTGTCGCGGAAGCGGGCGCGCATGTTGGTGCTGCTGCCGAGCCCACTTGCTGCAGCGATTTGCTCCACGCTCAGTGGGGACGTTTCAAGAAGTTCTCGGGCGCGGTTGATACGTGCGGTCAGCAGCCACTGATGGGGGCTGATTCCCGTTTCCTGCCGCCAGACCCGGGTGAGCGTGCGCGTTGAGACGGACGCGTGTTCGGCAAGCCGATGTATGGTCAGGTCCTCGTCGAGGTGGCTGAGGGCCCACTGCCTGGTTCGGGCAAGGGTCGTTGCGGCGGGATCGGAAAGGCTTTTGGCGATGTATTGAGCCTGTCCGCCGTCGCGGTGTGGGGCTGCAACGAGCTCGCGGGCGATGTCGTTTGCGACCGCGGCGCCGAGGTCTTTGCGCACGATGTGCAGGCACAGGTCGATGCCCGCTGTCACCCCCGCGGAGGTCAGCACGGTGTCGTCATCGATGTAGAGGACCCCACGGTTGACGGATAACGCGGGGTAGAGCTCCTCCAGGTCATCGGCGCTCGCCCAGTGGGTGGTCACCGTCCTGCCGTCGAGCAGGCCGGCTGCGGCCAGAGCGAAGGCGCCGGTGCAGATGGAGGCGATCCGCAAACCGGCTCGGCCGGCGAGTTTGAGCGCCGCGGTCACCGCGCCGCTCGGCGGGCTCCGATAACCGTCGTACCCGGGGACGATGATGGTGTCCGCTTCTGCTAGCGCTTCGAGCCCGGCCCGAAGCCCGAGGGTGAAGCCGCCGCTGGTCGTCACGGTGTGTTGGGTGTCTCCGCAGACTGTCAGCTCGTACGGGGTGTTGGGGCGCGCGTTGAAGATCTGCGTGGGGATGCCGAGATCGAGTGGCAGGACACCATCCAGCGCCAGGACCATGACCCGATGTTTACTCATGGCCTTGATACTACGTCTCGCAGCTATCGAGTCGATGGTGAATCCATCCCACGAGCGGGCCTTTGGGCGCCTGGACAGCCGACTCATTGATTATTTATTCAGCGCAGTGCGCATTTATCGGCCAACCGCCGACTGCTAGCTGTCTAAGAGAGATGTGGCTCGAATATTACGAATAGTGGCGTATGAGCCCATGGCGTGGTGCGGGCTGGGAAGGCACGATCGACATCAGCACCGAGCCGATCGGCTCTGGGTCGGACTCGCAGACCGATCGGATCGGGTCCAGGAGAGGAACCAAAATGACTTCGCCGAACAAAACGAAGCCGCACGCCGTGGCAGATGCACCCGGGCACATCTTCGAACCGCTCACCCTTCCCGACACCGGCATCGCCCGCAGGGCATACGGATTCGTGCACGAAGCCACGCCCGAGTTCGTGTTCAATCACAGCATCCGCAGCTATGTTTTCGCTCGTGCGCATGCGGCCCACCGCGGCCTGCGTCCTGGCACCCATTACGACGACGAGCTGCTGTTTCTTAGCTGCATACTGCACGACATCGGGCTAAGCGAGCAGGGCAACGGCGACCAGCGTTTCGAGGTCGATGGCGCCGACACCGCGGCCGCTTTTCTCCGGGAGCATCGCATGGATGAACGACGCGTCGAGATCGTGTGGGACGCCATCGCGCTGCACACCTCTCCGGGAATCGCGGACAGGAAGGGGCCTGAAGTGGCATTGAGCCACGCGGGTATTGGCACCGATGTCCTTGGGGCCGAACGCGACAAGCTGCCTCCCGGTCTGGCTGAGCGAGTACACGCGTTGCTGCCGCGCGCAGATCTGGGTTACGCGCTCACCGACGCCATTCTCGTGCAGCTCAAGGACAAGCCGCACAAGGCTATTCCCTTGACATTCCCCGGTGAGCTACTGCGCCACCACCTTCCGCGTGGTGCATATCCCACCTGGTACGAGCTGATCGCCGCATCCGGCTGGGGTGACACGCCTGCCTCGCGTACTAGAACCGCACCCGGCAGCTAAACGAGAAACGACCATCACCTGCCAGCCGGTGGCCTCCACCACCGCCGCAACCGAGCCCGACGACTTCCTACGCCAGACCACGACCCACGACACTTCAAAGGAAATCCCCCATGTCTGTTGACACCCTGCTAGCCCGCAATCCGGCGACCGACGCCACCAGTCTTCCCGCCTCATTAACTCAGGCGCTCGTCGAGCGTCTCGCCCTGCGGGTGACCGCATTGGCCGACGCCGACCGGGTGACAACCATTGCTCCCTACACCGGTGCGCCGCTGGCCAACCTGCCGGTCTCCACACCCGACGACGTTGCCGCAGCGTCTGCGCGGGCCCGCCAAGCGCAGCGCACCTGGCAGGCCACCCCGATGCGGCAGCGCAAGCAGATTATGCTGAGCTTCCACGACCTCGTGCTGGCCCGACAGGCCGAGGTGCTCGACCTGATGCAGGCCGAGAGCGGCAAGACCCGCCGAGACGCGTTCCTAGAGGTCGCCGATATCGCGAGCACCTCCCGCTATTACGCACGCAGCGCCGCCAAGCTGCTCGAGCCCAAACGCCGCCGCGGCGCGTTCCCAGTACTCACCCGCACCACCGAGCTGCGCCACCCAAAGGGCGTGGTTGCCGTGGTCTCACCGTGGAACTACCCGCTGAGCAATGCTGCCGGCGACACCATCCCGGCACTGCTGGCCGGGAACGCGGTGGTGCAAAAGCCCGATACCCAGACCGCGCTGTCCGCGCTGTGGGCCGCCGACCTGATGTACGAGGCGGGGCTGCCCGAAGGGGTGTGGCAGATCGTTCTAGGCCACCCCAACGCGATCGGCGAGCCGTTGATGGACCACTCCGACTACATGATGTTCACCGGTTCCACCGCCAGCGGCCGGACGATCGCCCGCGACGCCGACCAGCGACTGATCGGCTCATCGCTGGAGCTGGGCGGCAAGAACGCCATGCTCGTGCTCGATGACGCTGATGTGGACCGTGCGGCTGAGGGAGCGGTGAACGCCTGCTTCCCGTCCACCGGGCAGCTATGCGTGTCCATCGAGCGGGTATATGTGCACGAGGGAGTGTACGACGCCTTCGTCAACAAGTTCGTCGCCCGCACTCAGCAGCTACGCCTGGGGGCGGCCTACGACTACAGCTGTGAGGTCGGCTCGCTGACCAACCCCTCCCAGCTCGAGACGGTGTCGTCACACGTCGCCGATGCGGTGGCCAAGGGCGCGACCGCGCTGGTCGGCGGCAAGCCCCGCCCGGATTTGGGCCCGCTCTTCTTCGAACCCACTGTGCTAGCCGGGGTCACCCCCGACATGACGCTCTACGCTAACGAGACGTTCGGCCCTGTCGTATCGATCTACCGCTACGCCAACCTGGACGAGGCCATCGAGGCCGCGAACGCCACTCCCTACGGGCTAAGTGCCAGCGTATGGACCCGCAACGGCCGGCGCGGCCGGGCCGTCGCGGCCCGACTGCACGCGGGCAGCGTGAATGTCAACGAGGGCTGGGCCGCGGCCTGGGGCAGCGTTGATGCGCCGATGGGCGGCATGGGTGATTCCGGCCTCGGCCGCCGGCACGGGGCTGAGGGCCTGCTGAAGTACACCGAGGCGCAGACCGTGGCCCAGCAGCGGTTGCTGGGCTTCACACCCCCGAAGGGGGTACCTTACCGCGTCTGGGCCACGGCCCTGAGCGCCTCTCTCAAGGCGATGAAGCGCGCAGGAATGAAGTGACTAAAGCACACACAGCCGGCTGCACGAGAAAGAACGATCACCGATGAAGCGGCGTTCAGCAACGCTGTACCGCGACCAGTCCGCCTGGCGAACTGCTGGAATTCCGGCCCGAACGGTTGCGGTACAGGCCGAAGCAGACCTGCCCACCTAAGCTTCTGGCCCAGCTTCTGGGCGTGGAACGGGCACCCATCCATCGCTCGCTGCCCTAACCCAAACTCACGCGCCAGAGTGATTCTCCACGGGGCAACACCTCACGCGCCGGAGCATCCGGAGCTACCCTCACCAGATCCAGACGCTGGCTAAGCGGCCCGTACATATCCCGCGCGACCTGTCCAAAAGTCATCGAAACGCAAGAGCTCTCATCTGTCATGCAAGAGCTCTCATCTGTGCTGTCCCGTCCGGAGGACTTGACTTCATTCGTACGCAGCCGCTAACGTTAGCAGTCACTAACGAAAGGCCGAGTTGAACTGTCGCGGGATGACCATAGCGGCGGCTGGGCGAGCCGAATTACGTAGCAACCCAGGCGTTTTCGCGCTGTCGGTCGATCATGACCGGACCGGTGTCGGACGGTGGGTCCGGCCCGAGGTGTGGAGTTGACGGTGGGCAAACGGGTTCGCGAACCAGAAGCGGTCGGCGAGGGCACCGACGCGGTGTTGCGGGCGCTGGCCGAACCCCGCAGGCGCGCCATCCTGCAGCTCGTGGCCCACGACGAACTTGCCGCGGGCGAGATCGCGTCTGCGTTCGAAATCACCCGTCCAGCGGTAAGCCAGCATCTGACGGTGCTGAAGAACGCCGGCCTGCTTCATGAGCGCCGCGATGGCACCCGCCGGTTCTACCGGGCTCGCTCGGAAGGGCTGCTCGGATTGCGGGACGTACTCGAAGACATTTGGGCGGCATCGCTTGATGTCGCCCGCCAGCTTGTTGAGGCCGATCGCCCCCTGACCGGGACCGAACATGAACAGACCGCCGCCGGCTGAGCGGCCCGCGGCCGCGGCACCGTCGTGTTGCGGCCATCGGTCGCCACCGCCAGCAGTGGCCGAACCCACAACCGAGGAGAGCACGATGACCAACACCGCTGACCGGGCTGCCGCGGCGACACCGCTGCGGCGGCCAGCCGTGCGTCAAGCCACATTGGTCCGCAGCGAAATCGCGCACACCTTTGAGGTATTCGTGAGTTCCATCGGGGTTTGGTGGCCCGTCCAGCCATTTTCGGCCGGCCGCGAGCGCGTCGTTGATGTCACCGTGGAGCCGCGGCTGCACGGACGAGTGTACGAGACGTGGGCCGACGGGACTGTCGTGGACTGGGGTCGGGTCCTGGCCTGGGAGCCGCCCCACCGGATCGCGATGACCTGGACGTCGACTCCGGTCACCACGGAGGTGGAGCTCAACTTCACCGCGCTCGGACCCGTCCTGACCCGCGTGGCGGTCGAGCACCGTGGTTGGGACGCGCTGTCCGAGGTACAACTCACCGAGGACTGCGCATTGCCCGGTGGCTACGCCTCCGGCGCGTATGCCACGGGATGGGTGCGCATCCTCACGCATCTGGCCGCCGCCGCCGAAGCGGATACACCGGCATGATTACCGCCCAACGAAGGACAAACCATGGCTGACCTGAATACTTGCTATTACGCCTTCAAGCTGTTTCCGCCGCGGCCAAGCTTTCCCGCCGACATCACCGAGGCGGAGGCTGCGATCTTGGCCGAGCACATCGCGTACTGGACGGAGTTGCTCAACGCCGGCACCGCCGTCGCGTTCGGCCCCGTGGCCGACCCGGAGGGGGTGTGGGGGCTGGCCGTGGTCGAAGCCGGCCCCGATACCGATATCAACGCGCTCCGAGAGCACGACCCTGTTATCCGACGTGGACTGGGCGGTCGCGTCGAGATCTACCCAATGCCCAACGCCTTCGTGCGAGCGCGCCGACCAACCGACCCAGGCCGCGATGCCGTCGATCCAGCGCGGTCGGCCGAATCGTCGGTCACCACTCGATAGGACGGGAAACAACCATGGACACCACGGGCCTGCGCGCCGCGTACAAAAGCTTTCTGGCCGTCGCACGCACTGAACGCTTCAGCGCGCCGCCGCCGCCGGAATGGACAGCTGCACAGTTGCTGGCCCACATCGTCGCCGGCGACACGGCCATCACCGCGGTTGCCCTCGCGGTAGCCGCCGGAGAGCGGCCCAGCTACGACAACCGCCCGTCGTTGGATCGCTGGAACCTTGCCCGCATCTGCGGAGCGGCCGGCGATCTGCCCGCGCTGATCGACCTCGTCGAGCAGCGGGGTCAGCTGTTGTGTCGAGTCGCCGAGCAGCTCACCGACGCCGAAGCAGACGTCGCCGTGGCCACGCTGATCATCTCCAACGACGAGGTCATGCTGGATTCCCCGTTGCCTTTGCGCGGCCTGATCGACGGCTTGGGCCAAGTGCACCTGCCCAGGCACGCCGAGCAACTTGCCGCGCTGGCGATGTGATCAATGCGTGCTGTCCCGACCGCGGGCCCGGCAAATCGGGGCGGCCGTCGCAGGTATCGGCAATACGAGGATCAACTGGAGGTGATAGCCGGCTCCGCCGAGAAACTGAGGGCGTGACCGACCAGCAAAAATCGTTGGCGCTTGTCTTGTTTTGGCTCACGCGGAATTGGAACCGAGTTACGCACCGCACGTTCGCCGAGGCAGGCTGTGCCGCGCAACGTGCCTCACCGGACGGGCTGTACGTTTCCCAGTCGCCGATCGGGCCGCGACCCGTTTTGAGTCACGCTGTGGCGGGCATCGGGTGCGGCACGGCGACAACGGCGGCTGGCCGCGGTGTTGCGTCTGCCGCTCGGAACAGCCGACCCGACCACGACCCGCGCAACGTGTGAGTGGCCACGGTCGCCCAGGCGAACAACAGCACCACGAACAACGCGGCGGCCAGCCACTGGATGCTGACCACGTTGGCCGCCACCCCTAGCGCGCCGGCACCTGTCACACAGGTGCCGACCGGGAAGGTGAAGCTCCACCAGGTCAACGAGAACGTCAGGCCCCGGCGCAGCGCATGCACGGTCAGCGCGACGGCCAGGGTGAAGACAAAGGCGGCGAAGCCCGCCATCACCGATCCGTACAACACGCCGAACACGTGCAGGCCCGACACCAACGCTGGCGCATCGGCGAAAACCAGCCCGGCCCGCGCGCCCAACAGGTTGGCCGCCGTGATGGACTGGCCCAGCGCGCCGAGCGTGATCCACACCGTCGGAACCGACTGTGTGGCGGGCAACCCCGCGTGCACCAGACGCGAGTAGATCATCGTGATGGTGATCATGGCAACCAGCAGGCTCAACCCGAACATCGCATAGCACGCGAAGAAGAACGTGCGGCCGAATTGGCCCGGGCCGACATGGGGAATCAGCAGCGCACCGGTCGACGCCGAGACCATGGGCGGCACAAGCGGCATCAGCCACGCCGGCAGCGCGATGACCGACTCGTGGCTGTGGCTGGTGATCATGTCGTATGGGATCTTTACGGCGGTTATCAGGCCGAGCATGGTGCCGACGGTCCATAACGTGACGTCGATGTGCACCGCGGCCGAGGCTCCCACGACGTCGGATCCCACCGTGATGGTGCCCGCGCCGACGGTCAGCGCGGCCATCGCCGGCGCGCCGTAGAACTGTGACATCACCGGATGGCTGGCGTAGGCCTTCGCTTTGGCGCGGTGACGCATCCAGTGCACCGTGAAAGCGCCCGTCAGCAGTGTCAACGCGGTCGCGGCCATGGCCCACACGATCGTTGCTAGCACGCGCAGGCCTGGGATGTGGACTGGCAACGTGGCCGCGGCGGTGGCGACGATGCCTGTGCCCATCACCGAGGCGAACCAGTTCGGCGTGATGTGTTCGAACACCCGTTGCGGGTGATCAAGCAGCGAAAGCGGGCCCGAGCGCGGCAGCGGGCGGCGAGTGGAAACCACGGTGCCATGCTCAGCTGCGGCGGCGTGGTGTCGGGGACTGAGGTTGCTAGTCTTCATGATTCACCTGAACACGATGGTCCTGCGGAACAGTCCGCGCCAGAACCCACAGCGTTTTGGTGAGCTCACAAAGCCATTTTGTGGATGCATGAGTCATGAGGCTCAGTGCCCGCGTACCCGATATGGCCGCGTTCGACGTCCTGGTGGCGATCGCCAAGACCGGCAGCCTCGGCGCCGCCGCGGGAAGTCGGATTGCCGGCCTTACATGACGGAGGCTGTCGACTGGGTCGGCCTTTTCGCCGGGCGTGGCACCGCAGCGAAATTCGACTGGCCGATCCAGGCCGGCACCACGCGACGCACGTGCGAGGGGCCGTCGATCGCCACCGAGCCATCGATTAGCGCCCGTGACCACGACACATCCCCGCGCCAGATTTGCGTCAGCGTGCGTAGGCTCCCCGAGATCGTCGCGGTGATGTCGTAGCCGGGATCGCTGTCGCAGACATCGGCGTGACCGTCGTCCCCCACCAGCCACCACGACGACACCTTTGGCGAGACGCCGGAAAGCCTGAACGCCAGCGTCGTTCGGTTAGTTGGCCACGCTTCGATCGGCGCTTTGCGGTGGATGTCCCACATCAACAGGTGCGGATCGAGATCCTCGTCGCCCAGGTCCCCGATCCAGCGCATCCCCCAGGCGCCGAGGCCGTCGATGATGTCTTTGAGTTCGTGCCCGCGGGGCGTCAGGGTATAGCGCGTCCGGCCCGCGACTCGGGATCGCGACACCACGCCGGCGCGGACCAGCGTTTGCAGGCGCTTTGAAAGCAGCGCCGGCGACATCTTCGGCACACCCCGGCGCAGTTCATTGAAATGCTCACTGCCATAGAGCAGTTCACGCACGATGAGCATCGTCCAACGTTCATCGAGAACTTCCATCGCCTTCGCGACTGGACAGTACTGGCCGTAGGTCGACATCGCGCGCATCCCCTCGATCTAAAACTGCTGCCCATTCAGTACACGCCCGAATCGTGGCCATCGCTAGTACACATCGTGAACTGGAACGCTGCCAGGTCCGGCCCGAAGATGTGCTGGTGAACAGGCGCGAACCCAGGAGCTCACGATGAGTACCCGCGGCGACGAAGCCGATAGACGAGAAGCCCACCCGACCAGCCGATTAGGTAACCAAGCACCATGATCCTTGAGCAATACTACATCGAGTGCCTATCGCACGCGTCGTATCTAATCGGCGACGAAACAACCGGGCGCGCAGTCGTTGTCGACCCGCGCCGCGACATCGGTGATTACCTAGCCGATGCCGATCGCAAAGGCTTGACGATCGAAGGTGTGATTAACACCCACTTTCACGCCGACTTCGTGGCAGGGCACCTGGAACTGGTGGAGGCAACCGGGGCGTGGATCGGCATGGGCGAGGCCGCCCAAACCGACTACCCGATCCGTCGGCTGGCCGACGGGGAGCACATAGGGCTGGGTGAGGTGGATCTGGAAATTCTGGCCACCCCCGGCCACACCTGGGAGTCGATCAGTGTGCTGGTGCGCGAGCGCCGCATGGCCTGGCCCACCGCGATCCTGACCGGTGATGCGTTGTTCATCGGCGACGTCGGCCGACCTGACCTGGCGAATCTCGGCGACGGCTCAACCACCGAATTGGCGCGCGCGCTGTACCGTTCGATCCACGAGCGACTGCTGGCGCTGCCCGACCAGGTGATCGTCATGCCGGCCCACGGCGCGGGATCGTCATGCGGCAAAAACCTCTCGACCGAACTCACCTCAACGATCGGTGAACAGCGCAGCAGCAACCCGTCGGTGCAGCCGATGAGCGAGGACGAATTCGTCGCCCTCGTCACGGAGGGACAGCCCGCGGCGCCGTCATACTTCCCGGTCGACGCGGCGATCAACAGGCGCGCCCGTCCCCCCCTGGATCGGGCGCGCAGTATTCCGCCAGTGACCCCTGCACAGCTGCGTTCCGTGCTGCGGGACGGCGTGCGGCTCCTCGATGCCCGTTCAGTGGACGACTTCGCGGCGGGACACTTGCGCGGATCGGTCAATGTCGGCTTCGACGGCCGGTTCGCCGAAACGGCCGGTATGGTCACCGAGATCGGGGAACCGATCGCGTTGGTTGTCTACCCTGGTCACGAGCAGCTCGCTGCTATGCGGCTGGCCCGTATTGGTTCGGACAACGTCATCGGCTACCTGAACATCGGCCGGGATGTGCCGTTTCCATTCGGACTTTGCCCCTTGGTCCAATCCGCCCCGCGGATCACCGCCGGCGAGCTCGAGGGTCTGCTCGCCGAGAATGCGGTCTCGCTGATCGATGTCCGCAATCATGGCGAACGCGAGCGCGGCGCAATCGCTGGTGCTCTTCACATACCGCTGGCGCAGCTGCGCGTGCGGTTGGGCGAAGTGTCCAAGGCTGACCCGATCGTGGTGCACTGTGCCAGCGGCTGGCGTTCGAGCGTGGCCGCATCGTTGTTGCGGGAGAGGGGATTTGAGAACGTTGCAGACCTTGCCGGCGGTTACAACGCGTGGGTCCGAGCATGCGCGTCTCGGGTTTCGAGGCATTTGGCGGTCACGCCCGCATCACGGCGATTATCCAGACCCGTTGCCCTGCCAGAATTTTCGGTGCACAAGCTGACAACCCCGACTCGCCGGATAACGGCGCCCCGACCTCAGCAGGTCAGATCGACCCGCTGCGTGATGAAAAAAGGAGAAAACTATGACCCTGAGATTGGGTGACCTCGCGCCCGACTTCGACGCGGAGACCACTGAAGGACGAATCCGATTCCATGACTGGATCGGCGAGAGTTGGGTGGTGCTGTTCTCGCACCCGAAGAACTACACCCCGGTGTGCACCACCGAACTGGGCTACATGGCCAAGATCAAGCACGAGTTCGACCGACGCGGCGTGAAGATCATCGGCCTATCGGTCGACCCCGTCGCTGAACATGCCGGCTGGAGCAGCGACATCGCCGACACCCAGGGCGTCGCCCCTAACTATCCGCTGATCGGTGACGCCGACTACAACGTGGCCAAGCTGTTTGGCATGCTGCCCGCCAACGCAAGTGGCGACCCGGCTCGACGCAGCGCAGCCGATAACCAGACGGTGCGCAACGTGTTCGTGGTCGGGCCGGACAAGAAGATCAAACTCATCCTGGTATATCCCATGACCACCGGGCGCAACTTTGA
>Ga0318531_10000022_pt1 | contig 26280 bp, 26 predicted proteins | sample GRESIP053b4f25_FD_203486 | JGI IMG/M metagenome (GOLD analysis project Ga0318531, IMG submission 203486) | Tropical soil microbial communities from Luquillo Experimental Forest, Puerto Rico - GRE.SIPMG.053b4f25 | ecosystem: Environmental > Terrestrial > Soil > Tropical forest > Bulk soil... | reverse complement strand
AAGTGATACGCGCCGCTGTCGCCGATATACCGGAACTGCCGTTTGAGATCGGCAACGGTCTCGGCGAAGCCGCCGTGCGAGCGCAGGTATCGGTGGAATCCTCGATGCTCATCGGCGAGTTCGACAATGGCCTGGGCGTTGTCGATGGTCGCCTCGATCTTGACCCGACTACGGATGACGCGGGAGTCGGCCAGCAGCCGCGCGATGTCGTCTGGTCCGTAGCCAGCCACCGTGGGCGGATCGAACCCGTCAAAGGCCTCCCGGATGCCCGCCCACTTCGCGTCGATCACCCGCCAATTCATCCCGGCTTGAAACACCGGCCGGCTCAACGCCTCCAGGTACCCGGCGAGATCCCGCGGCCTGCGCCGCGGCGGCGCTGTGTCTTTCATGAGATCGACCCCCTTAGTGCTGCTGACCGGACTCGAACATCGCCGCAAACGGTCGTGCGTCGAACACGACCCAGACCCGGGCGATCTTGCCGTCGCGCACTCGATACCACTCACAGGTACGTGAGCTGGGCACCACGGCGGTTTTCAGGTCGTAAATCACACACACGTCATCGCCGTCGACGAAGACCTTGTGCCTATCCACGCCCTCCACAATGCCGCTGAGCTGTTGAAGCGACGCCAGATAACTTTCGGCATCGCTGAACTTGTCGATCGGTCCGCTAAACGAGACGTCGTCGTGCAGAAACGACCGCGCCCGCCCGAAATCCTTGTTCGCCACCGCGTCGAAGAAACCCTGCGCCACGGCTGCCGCGTCGGCCATCACACCACCTCCGAGTGTTTGGGACATTGCCTGGAGTTGTCAGCTCTGCTGAAGCCGAGCATAACCTTCGTGCTATCATAACGCAACGGTTATGATCGATGATAGCCGGTCACGCCAGCAATAGTCGCCAAAACGCTGATAACTGCGTCGCTATCATCGCAAACTGGTTATGATTGTCGACGTGGCACCCCGACTTTCCGACGCGGCGTTTCAGGCGCTTGGCGATCCAAACCGCCGGGCGATCCTCGATGAGCTTGGCCACGGTGAGCGGTCGGTTGCTCAACTCACCCGCCGGGTCGGGATCAGCCAGCCGGCGGTATCACGCCACCTGCGCCTGTTGAAAAGCGCCGCGCTCGTCGACGACTACCCCGACGGAGCCAAGAACATCTACCGGCTGCGCCGCGAAGGCGCCGAAGCCGTCCGCAAGTACGTCGAAAATCTCTGGGGCGAGGCCGCATTTCGCTTCCGACTCGCCGCAGATAACACATCGCCGCGCAATCGCCGATGATCGAACCTCTCCGGCTGCGCTTCGATGTCAACTGCAGCCCAACTGAAGCGTTCACGCTGTGGACCACGCGCACCGCGCTGTGGTGGCCAGCCAGTCACACACTCTCAGGCACCAGGGGCACGGCGATCATATTCGAGCCTGGTGCAAACGGTCGCATATACGAGCGCAGCCCGAGCGGATACGAAAAAGACTGGGGCGCAGTTCTTCACTGGGAGCCCCCGAATCGCCTCGTCTACACGTGGTACATCTTCTCCGACCCCGAAGATGCGACCGAAGTTGAGGTGAACTTTCGCGCCAACCCCGATGGCGCCACGACCGTGGCGATCGAGCATCGCGGCTGGGACGCTTTCGACGACGGCGCCCACCGGCGCGATCAGAACCAGATCGGGTGGCAAGGCCTCGTCGCCCCCTACACCCGCGCGTGCAATAGCTCATGACGGGGATCGTTGACCAACGATGGTGTCGCGCGTCATTAGCGACCGCCCGTTTTAGGCAGCGAGCGACTCCCGGTTCGGGGCCCTGCTCCCTGCCAGCGCTACCCGATTGCCGGCCCGACCAATTGTCTGAAAAGCCAACCTCAAACGGCACACCTACGCCGCGCGACTGCGGGCCGGCCGGAACGGTGAGCCGTCGCGGATGCACTCGGTCTTGTAAAGCCCGATCGTCGTTTCGGCGAGCCCGTTGTCTAGGGCGTCGCCGACTGTGCCGACCGATGGCCTCAGACCAGCCAGCATCAGTGTCTCGGTGAAATGTATTGCGGTATATTGCGATCCGGCATCCGAGTGATGGATCGAATCGTCGAGCGGGTGGCCTTGGCGGGCCCGGAACGCGGCGGCGTTTCGCAGCGCGCGCTCAACGAACTCGGTGTCCTTGTGCAGCGAGCACTCCCAGCCAGTGATCACACCGGCGTAGGCGTCGATCACAAACGCGGTGTAGCCGAACCCGGCAGCCATCGGCACATAGGTGAAGTCGGCCACCACCAGACGGTTCGGTGCCGCCACCCGCCACCGTCGGCGCACCAGGTCGGGTGCGCGGACCGCGGCCGGGTCCGGCTCGGTGGTGCGCGGGGTTCGCCTCGCCCGGCTCACCCCGCGCCAGCCGTGGGCGCGCATAATTCGCTCCACCGTGCACCGGGCGACCAGGATGCCTTGGCGCTGAAGGTGCGCCCACATCTTGAGGCTGCCATACAACGACTCCGGCGGCCGTCTTCCGTCGATGCGGCGTTCATAGATGCCAGCCAGGATCTCGGTGATTGCAGTGTCCCGCAGCGAACGCTTCGACGGCGCCGCGGTTCGGTGCGCCCAATAGGCGCGCGGGGCGATCTGCACACCATGGACGGCCAGCGCCCGACAGATCGGTACGACCCCATAGTGGCTGTGCACGGGGTGGCAGCGCGCATCCGGTCCTGCTGCGCTGCGCCGATGGCGTCGGCATTTTGGCGGTTGACCGCAGTCACTCGCATGCTACCGTACGAAATGAAAACGATCGTTCACATCTGTGGCCCCGGCAGGGCGCACGCGATGCGAGGAGCATGCTCATGACGTCAGTTGTCGTTGTCGGTGCGGGGATTTCCGGTCTCACAGCCGCCTACCGGTTACAGCAGCGCGGCGTCCAGGTCACCGTGCTGGAGACCGGCGTTGGCCCCGGCGGCCGCGTGCAGACCGAGACGCATGACGGTTATGTGGTGGACACGGGCCCCGACGCGATCACGGCGAGCTATTCGAGCTATCTGAAGCTGGTCAGCGATCTGGGCATGTCGGACTGCGTCGTGGATACCAGCGCCGTGATCGGCCTGGTTCGCGGCGGCAAGCTCATCGACATCGACCCGGGAAAGCCGCTGCGCCTGCCGTTCACCCCGGCGTTGTCGCTGCCCGCGAAACTGCGACTGGCCGCGGGCGTGGCACGGCTTTACAAGGCGATCAGGGCTGTCGACTCCTACGACATGGGCCGCTCGGCGGCGCTGGATGATCCCGACGTGAACGCACGGGATTTCGGCGTCAGGTATTTCGGCGCCGAAGTCACCGACTACCTGATCGATCCGATGATGCGGTTGACGGTGGGCAGCGGTGCCCGGGAAGCGTCGAGTGTCAATGTCCTCGGCGCTCTGGGTGCGTGGTCGGCGAAACTGCAGAACATTCGGGGCGGGCTTGCCGCCGTCCCCAGGGCCTTGGCCGCCCGACTTGACATCCGCTACGGCGCGACGGTGACCGGCGTCGATGAGAGCGCTGACGGTGTGACCGTCAGCTACAGCGACGCCGACGGCGACCACGAGATCCCGGCCGACGCGTGCGTCATTGCGGCGATGTACCACCGCGCGACCGAGATCTGGCCGGCGCTGTCGCAGGCCGCGCCCGCCTTCGGCGACAAGTTGCGCAACGTCAAACTCATCAGCGTGTCGCTCGGGTACGCGGTCCCCACGGTGAGCAGGGCTTATCCCGTGCTGGTGCCGACCGTGGAGAATCCCGAGGCGCTGCTGATCTTCTTGCAGCACAACAAATCCCCCGATCGTGCTCCGCGGGGACGCAGTCTGGTCACGATCTACACCGACACCATGGTGACCGACCGCTTCCTGGAGCGCACCGACGCGCAGGTGGAGCAGTGGGCGGCAGGTGTCGTCGAGCAACTGTGCCCCGAGCTCGCCGGGCACCGCGAGATGTGCATCGTGACCCGCTGGCCGTATGCGGGCTATCTGGCAGAAGCAGGCTTCTGGCGGCGTTCGTGCCAATTACGACAGTCGCTACCGCCTCGCAGCAGGGTCAAAGTCGCGGGTGACCTGTTCGGCGCCGGATCAATGGAGTCGGCGGCCCGGTGGGGTGACAAAGCCGCCGAAGCGATACTTCGCGACTAACGCACAACTCGCGCGAGTGCCCTGGAGGGCTCGCAGTTGCGCCTACCCCGACCGCCCCGACGCGCGGGGTTCAGACACCAGCCACGCACCACTCCCACAGGTCGCAGCCAGACCCGCTGAAGTGACCACATGAAGCCCACGCGCCGTCAACGCAACAGCAGCCTCACGAGCGCCACCCATCGCGAGCCCGCCACAAGCCTGCCGAACCAGACGGGCCGCCTTCTGAGGTCACATGTCTCGGTAATTCTCGAGGGTCCCTGGTCGCACAATCAGGTTCCCGCCGTCGTCCCCCCCACGGTAGCGGGCACCGCCGAGGGGTCCTCGCCCTTGAGGATGGCGCAGACCTCGACGGCGCGGCGGCCCGCGTCTGCGGCCTGCTCGATATCGACGACGAAGGGCATCACGTCGGCCATCATCGTCCAAGTCACCCCGGCATCCACGTAGGCCTGCAGGTCGGCGGCGACCCTTTCCGGGGTGCCGATGAAGAAGCACTTCTCGATCGTCTCCTTCGGAATGTCGGCCGTCACTTTGGCGACCTCCTCGGAGGTCCACTGCACCGGCAGGAGCTTCATCGCATAATGCCAGTCACGCGGCATCAGCGGCTCGATACCCTCCTTGTCCCAGTCGGATTGGTTGATCCGGCCGAAGACGGCCGCGAGCCAACGGATCAGCGGGTTCTGCATCGCCGCCTCGACCATGTCGTCCCGGCCCTCATCGTGCAGTATCAGAAGCGGCCAGATCCCGAAGTCAAACGCGTCGGGGTCGCGGCCCTTGCCCTCGAGCGTCCGCTTCAGCTTCGAAATCTCTTCTCCCGCATGGTCGGCAGAGGCCCACACGCTCGGCGCGATGGTGGCAAAGCCGTCGGCGTAGGTGGTGGTCAGCTCGAGTATCTTCGGGCCGCCGCCGAGGCCCCAGACCCGGGGCCGCCGTCCCTTGGCACCGCCGATCCAGGCCTGGTCGAAACTCCAGCGATTGCCCTGCAGGCTGACGGGACCCTCAGTGTTCCAGAACGCCTCCATGTAGCGGAACTGGTCTTCCAGCGAGGCAAGGCCCTGAGATCGCTTCCAGCCAAATGGTTTACATTGCTTGAGCTCGCCTGCGCCCAGCTGCAAGATCGGCGTGTGGCACCCCGCCAAATTCGAGATTGTGAGCATCGTTTGCATTAGCTCGGCAGGACCGCGGCGGATCGCGTCGCTGCTGATGCAAATGCCCAGATCCGGGGTTTCGTAGGCACCGAGCGCCGCAAGAGCGAACTGGTCAGGAAAAGAATCGATATCGGGCAGCACGTTGGCCAGCGGCGTCACCTCGGGATTCCACATCTCGCGCGGCCACCAACTGGTCAGCTGGTCCCATAGGTGGGCGTAGTCGACCACACCGCTCGCCTCGATCGACTTGATCCGGTCGACGAACATCGACAGCGAGCCGTGCCGGCTCGCGTCGACGACGATCGCGGTCTCGACTTTTCGGGACATCACCGTTCCTTAAGCGTGAAAGAGCAGCGGAAGGGGCGTTCCACGATTCTTGTGACCTACTACGAGCGCGTGTGAAGTCTTGCGACTCCATCACTATGAACGTACGTTATTGCGTTGTCAATGGCTATTGTGTGTGGAGAACCATTGATATCTTGGGTGTTACCAGTGCCCGGGTGAACGACCAGTCGCGACGCCATAAATGGTGCCTCGACCGTCTGATTCGGCCGCACGGGGACACGACGCAACGCCCCCATGATGCCTTAGCTTCTAGCTTGCAAGCATAACGATCGTTCATCCGAAGGAGCATCTGATGTCCGAGATAGAGCACAGTTTCGACCTCGACGCCTTCCTTGCCGAACCGCTTTCGCTGTTGGTCGCTACCAACGGACCCACCGTCCGGCCGCTGTGGTTCCAATGGGAGGACGGCTGCTTCTGGACCATCAGCGGACCGTGGGCCAAGCTGTTCACCCGTGTCCAGAAAGACCCGGAGGTGGCCTTGCTGGTGGCGGTCGACGAACGTGACAGGGGCCGCGTATATCAGGTGATGGCTCGGGCCAACGTCACCCTGACGCCGTACGACATCCCCAAGGCGCGGCGGATGCTGCACCGGTATCTGGGTTCCGACGAGTCGAAGTGGTCCACATCGCCCGACGACTATCCGGGTTACCTGCGCGAGCCCGGTCCGCCGGGGGCCGTGCTGCTGCGCATGGAGCCGACATGGCTGAAGACGTTCAATTTCAGCTATGCGGGAAGCGAGTTCGCCGCCCAGGCCTGACCGATGTGCGGAGTCGAAGCCGCCAGCACTCAGCGCGGTGTAGCCGATGCGCGGGTGCCCAGCGTGGCACCCAGCCGGCGAGCGGCGGCATTGCCGGAAACGATGCTGCCGTTGACCGACGGCATCCCCAGATAGTCACCCGCGAGTTGGACCCGGTCGTTGGGGTCGATCAGCCGGTTGAGCCGCGCGATCTGCTGATGGGTACCTTGGGTCGACTTCAGTGCGCCCGGTATCCACCGCGTCACCTGGCTGAATTCCACGTTCTTCGAGATGCCGGGCTCGATTGTCTCCAAGGAACTCAACACGGAGTCGACGAGTTCGTCGTCGGACAATCCCAGCCGCGGAGTCGCCCATTCGTGGTACAGCAGCACACCCAGCAGTCCTTTGCCAGGCGGCGCGGCCCCCGGTGACAGGTTGTGTTCGTAGCTGACGGTGGCGATGCCGCCAAGCTGCCCCAGGCTTGCGACGGTCAGCATCGCATCGGTGCGCGGGCGCTGCGACAGGGCCAGGCGGACGGAGATGAAATTAGCCTGCTGCAGACCCTCGGTCAGGATTCGGGCGATCGGCTGTGCGAGTTCGGGAAATATCTCGGGCACGCGCGGGGCGGGCACGGTGATCACCACACCGTCGGCATCCTGATCGTGCACGCCGTCCCCCGTGGACCAGTGCACCCGGGCCCCGTCGCCCGCCCGCGTCACATTGAGCACCGTTGCGCCGGTGTGTACCTCGAGCCGATCGGCGACCGCGCGGGCCAGGACGTCGGCTCCGCCGCGATAACCCATTAAGCCGCCAAGCAGCACCTTCCACAGCGTGAACCAGAGATCAGCCGCCGACAGCTCGCGGCCCTCGACGACGAAAATTCCGCCGAGTACCGGGGCGAGGAGGCGGTCACAGGTCTCGGCATTCAGGGTGCGGTGGCAGTACTGGGCAACGGTTTCGGTGTCCAATTGCGCACGCGCATCGTGATCGTCATAGCCGGCCTTGGTGCGGGAGCGCAAAAGGCCCGGAACCATTTTCGCCAGACCCAGCTTGCTGCGCGCTGACAGCAGCGGGGTGCGGGCGAAGTCGACGAGCGCGCCGGCACCGCCGCCGCGAAGGGTATGCACCCGGCCGCCGTTGACCACACCGATCACTGCGCCCGGCATCGGAAAGAACTCTTCTGCGATGCCGGCGTCTCGCGCCAAATCCAGCAGCGCCGTGTAGGACCCTGCCAACACCGTCGCCCCGGTGTTGACGACGAAGCCATCGGTGCGCGTGCTCGCGGTCTTGCCGCCGATCCGGTCCTCGGCTTCGAGCACCGTGACATCGCAACCTTGCTGCTGTAGGCGAAATCCCGCTGTCAGCCCAGCAACCCCGGCTCCGACGACAATTACACGTGGACGGCTCATTTCGGCTTCCTACTGTTCAGCGATTGCCTTGCCGCTCAACGCCAGACACGCTAGTGACGCCACGGCGAACAGCGCCGTGCTGAAAAGCGAAAGCTTCCCCTGCCGGCGTGCAATCGCGACGGCGAGGATGTCGCCGATGTCGCAGGCCGCGGCGATCTTCAGCAGCGTGGTGCTCGCCGCGCCGGACGTGACCACCGGGCCGGCGGCGAGCGCGAAGTCACGCGATCCGCCCAGTCGCAGGAACAGCGCGGCACTGACATCGTTGGACACGTCCATGCCGAACAACCGACCCGCGGTGATCGGCATCAGCCATCCACTGGCCCCGATCGCCGAACGCGTCGCCGCGAGGAGGGTCTTGGTGGGAACGGCCATGGTGGGTGGGTCCTTTCCTGAAGCAGTGTGCACGGGTTGGATCGGCGCTTGGCACCAGCAAAAGCGATAACGAACGTTAACACGGAAACGGTATTGTTCGTCAGTGCACCTGGCTCAGGTCAGGTGAGACGAAGGACGGCCTGCTCGGTGAAGCCTGCACCGGTGACGCCGTCGACGCTGACGTCAACGGCATCGTCGTAGGCGCTGAGCACCGGCGGCGGCCCCCCAGTGCCCATCGGGACCCAGAAGCCGCCCCGACCGCGCGTCATCTCCAGCAGCACGCGGGTGGCATCGGGTCCGGTCACTGTGGCCTGGGTGATCATCCCTGCGGCGTCGCGGATCAACGCAAGGCCGTCGACGGGGACCGCGCCTTCGGGGCGGATGAGAAACCCGTGGGTGGCGGTGCGGTCACGCGTGTCGCGGAACCGCATCACGGTGTAGTCGAACGCTGGAGTGCATCCGGCGATCACGGCGTACTCACTCCACGCCGCCGATTCGTCACGCGGACCCCAGGTCCGGTCGCGGAAAGCCTGCCCGTCGATCGCCACCGTGCTCCCGTGCACCTCGATACGGCCAACGACATTGGCGCCCTGTTGAAAGTGCTGCAGCGAAATGCCTTCCACCAGATCCGGCAGGACACCGGTCGCCGAATAGTCCGCCTCGACGAACCGCGGCGTGAATTCCAGTTCAGCGTGCACGCCAGGATGGTCGACCAGGACACGCGCCGCCGGCAGATCGACGTCGATGGACGATGAGCGGAACGATCCCGGCGGCAGTGGCTCGACGACCTCGACCGCGCGCCCGTCGACTAAGACGCTGAATCGAGCCCGGGTACCGGGCGCATTCGGCGAGGTGGACACGTGCACGACGCCGAAGACGTTCTGCTGGGTGTCCCAGAACCCGGCGTAGGCGTTATCCCGCCACGGCCGACCGCCCAGCCCAGGCACTGCCGCAGCCGGCACCTGCGCGTGCGGGGCCGTCGATAGGCCAGTGTGACTCGTCATTGGTCGCCTCCCGTTTTCGTTGTCGGTGCAGTGATTCCCGGTCACACACGCCGAACGTGTGCCCCAGTGTGATGTCGTAAAGCGCTCGATGAATCACCGCGGTAACAACGCGCCGATCGTATCGAGATCGGTTGCGGCAATGCCGAATCGCTCCCCCATGGACACGGCGAACGACTCCGGCTGGCTCTCCACGGGCACGAACAGTGACAGGTATCCGTGCAGCATGTGCCGTCGATGCGCCAGCCATAAGTCGTCGGTCGACGGCGCCGCCACACTTCGTGCCGTTAGACCCTGGCGATAGAGCTCAAGCAGGTCGCGCTCGGCCGATCGGCGGTCGGCGGGGCCCAATGCCCCGGTCAGGTAGTACGTCACATCCCAGATGGACGGCCCCTGACCGACGAACTGCCAGTCGAGGAACCCCGGCCCGCCATCGCGCTCGCGAAATGTGTTGCCCAGATGGGGATCTCCGTGCACAAGCGTCTGTGGCAGAGCCTCGTCTGTGGCGAACATCGCTTCGAGCGCGGCCGCCACGCTGGTGCAGTCGGTCAGTGCGGGATCGATACCGTCGCACGAGCGGTGGATATAGTGCGCAAAATGGCCGGGTGAAACCAGGTATCGCATGATGGCGACGATGTCGCTGATCCGTCCTAGCCAGGGAAACGGGCGCAGCGCATCCGGTTGCCAGAATCTGGCGTGCAGGGCCGCGAGCTGTTCGATGCCCTGGGCAACTTCGTCGACGGCAACCGCGTCGGTGGCCTCGACGAACTCCACCTCCCGATCGGTGAGGTCCTCCATCACGACCACGGCGCGACCATTGGCATCGACACCACCGAAGTAGCCGATCGGCAAGTTGACCTCGTCACCCAGAAGCGGGGCAATTTCACGATAGAAACGCGCCTCAACCGCCGATAAATCGCCGGTGGCGAACTCGTGTTGGGCGAAACTGCCTTTGAGCAGCATCCGTTCGGGCAGCCCGGGATCGTTGCGCCCGAACTTGAGGGTCAGTCCAACCGTGCTCGACGTGCCGGAGTGCGTTACGCCGATATCGACCGAGTCGACTCGGACACCGCGGTGGCGCTCTGACAGCGCCGCCGTCAAAAACGCCGCATCGATGTCGTCGACGCCGGTCGGCAACCTCACCGGCGTGGTATGAACCCTTGGGAGCACGGCTACACCGCGACGAAGCGCCGGCGCGGCGCCCGCAGCTGGTCCACAAGCTCTGCTGCCGCGCGCTCGCCCGACACCGTCGCGGTACACATATTCGACGACGACCGGAACACCCCGGCCAACCGGATACGGGAGGTGACCGCTGCCTGCCGCGCCTGGAACTGCCCAAGTTCCTTGTATAGCCCGGGCCTGCTGTAGACAATCACCTCATTCCACCGCGCGATTCGCGTGTAGTCCACGGTGTCGGTGACACCGGGGATCAACTTTTCCATCCTTCGCAGGATCTCGGTACGGATGGTGTCGTCGTCCTCGTCGATGATCTGCTCGGCGAACTCAGTCATGGTCAGGATGTCGAGGAGTCCGTGGCCCTCGGGCGCACGACCCGGTGCCTTGTTGTGCTCGCACGTGAAACCCATCAGATCGGGGTCGACGGGTTCGGGAATGTTGATCACGGAGGCCACAATGCCCTTGGGCTTACGGGTGACACCGGTGTTCATCACCACGCACTTGGTGTAACGCAGGCCGCGCAGGAACGCCTCCGAAGCCGCGTCGAAGTGGCCGGGTACGAGGTCGGGGATGGTATCGCCGCGGGCCGTGACTACCGCACCTGAGCCGGACTCGGTGTGGGTGGCGCCATCGGCGCCCGTCCAGGTGACGGTGACCCCGTCGCTCGTCTCCCTGATCTCTTCGACCATGGTGTTGAGCCGGATGTCCATGCCTTCGGAGAGGCGGTCGACATAGGTGGAGTAGCCCTCGCGGAATGCGTAGAGCTTGCTGCCGAGGATGTTGTAGAGCATGAAGAACAGCTCCAGGTTGGAGATGGCGTCGCCGCGTACGCCCAGCACTCCGCGCACCGTCGAATTGATGACGTAGTCGTAGACCTCCCCGGACAGGCCGAGGTGCAGCGAGCAGTATTCACGCGGTGTCATGGTGTCGAATGCCGAAGCGCGAGAGAGGTCTTCGTAGTTGAGCAGCTTGCTCGCACGGGTCGCGTCGACGCCGAAGCGGGCCATCAGCGCTTTGGACTTCAACGACACCAGCGGCGTCTTGAGGACGTCGAGGAACAGATGATCCGAGCGCAGGTTGTGGATGGTGTCATCGCGGGCGAAGCCGATGATCGACCCGGCCGGAATCAGGTCGCTACCGCTGCCGATCTCGTGGGCGAGCTTGACCACCGGCTCGTAGGCGCTCGGCAGGATGGTGGCGCCCTCCTCCATCAGGTAGCCCTGTTCGCGGTGGGTGTGGATCATGCCGCCCGTGCGGTCACGCTTCTCCAGAATGACAGCCGGAATCCCTTGAGCCCGCAATCGATAGGCCGCGGTGAGGCCGGACGGCCCGGCACCGACGATGAAGACCGGTGCGCGATCGGCGAGTCCGTCATGGGCGTTGGCTGTCATCTCTTCGCTCTCTTTCTCGGGGTTCTGTGGCTTGCGACCAGGGAGGGCAGCACGAAGTCAGTGACGAGCGCCTTCTCGGCGTCGGCGTCGAGATCCTCGCGCAGAATCAACATCAAATAGACCCCACGCAGCCACTCGACGACCCGGTCGTCGCTGACTTCAGGCCGGATCTCGCCACGCTCGCGGGCACGCCGAAGCATGGGGCCTAAGACATCCAAAACGAGGCCCTGCATGGAGGATTCGTGGCCGGTGATCAACCGGTGCAGGGAAACCGTTGCGGTGGTGTCCAACAGGTGACGCAATTCCGGATCGGAGCGGGCAGCGTCCACCGTGGCGATCGAGGTCTCCAGCAGGAGCTCGACAAACGGGGCGTCGCGGTCGGCGATCGGCCGGATGCCCTCCCCGAGCTCACGCAGCCTCGTCACGATCGCGGCTTCGGTGATCTCCCGCCGGGTCAGGCCGAGCCGGTAGACACCCGTGCGCCCGATGCCTGATTCCTTGGCGATGTCATGCATCGTCGTCCGGTCCACGCCGTAGCGGGCGAAACAGCGCCGAGCCGCGGCGATTACCCGCTCCGGCAGCGCAGGTTCCTCATTTTTGGTAAGCATGGCGACCATCTAACCGCCTCCCGTCACGCCGCTGCCTCGGGTGCGTTTTAGCTGATTCAAATACTGGTTGGGGCACAAAGGTTTTCCAGGTTGGCCGCAATAGATACTGCCCTGTTCATAGGACGGCAGCACCGGGATACTGCCCGCGCCACCGGTCATCGCTACCCAGTCGTTGGGTACCTGGTAGGCCACCAGGGTGGTAAAGCCCGCCCAGCCACACACCGCCAGGGTGGACAGTAGCGTCTTGACCTTGGGGCTCACCGACAGCGTGTCGACGTCACGGTCCACCGCGCAGCGCCCACTGGCGTCGCGGCCGTCGCGCAACCAGGTGAACATCAAGCAATACGACGAAATGAACAGCAATTCGGTCACCGGTAGCCGGTGGGTGGTGTCAGCCCACAGGGTCAGCGCGTTCGGCGAAGACACGTAGGCGTAGACACCGGTTCGGTTCCACACGGTCGCCAGGCACCCGAAGGCCACCATGAAAGTCACCAGCACGACCGCGTAGAGCGCGACCGTGCTCAGTCGCGGAAACCGTCTGCGCAAGGCGTCCAAGTAGGCACATCCCACGATGGCGGCGCCCACTCCAAGCCAGATGTAGGCGGGCATGCACCAGCCCAGGCTCCATGCCCATCGATCGGCTTGAGGTGCGGCAAACCCGGGGAACTGCCCGGCCCAGGTGCCCAAGTTCAGCGAATGAGCGTTCATCGCCCAGGTGGGGTTGAACATCTGGCACAACACGTCGAGGACCGATGCGAAAAGTCCGCCCAGGAACAGCTTTCCGTCCAGGGTGACGGTCCGCTGCCGGTACGCCGGCCGCAACAGCGTGAACCAGAGCAATAAGGCGAACACCGAGAGGCTAATCACCTCCGTCAGCCGGATGACCCAGCCGAAGGGGTACGGATCGGGCCCGGGGTCGACGGGTGTGGCCTGCGGGGAGAGCAACCACCTGATCCAGCAGGTCACCGCCAGTCCCACCAGCGCCAGCCCCAAAGCGGCCCACAGCCACATCTTGCCGGACGGCCGGGCACGGTTGGTGGTCACCGCAGCCGTGCGGTGGATCGTGACAACCGCGTCGATGCCGGGGTCCATGACTGGAACATAGCACATGGAACAATCTGCGTACCACGTTCCAAGTCGAACACTGACCCGACGGGTAGCTCAACTGCGCCCCTGGCCGAGCAGCCGAACCTGGTGCACATCATCAGTTCGCATGAGCTCGGAATCCCTTGTGTCATCAACACCGTGGACCGCAGCCGCAGGCTATGCACCGGCGACCGGGTGACCGTCGACGGTGGCGCGGGCTCGGTACGGGTGCGGCTACGGTAGTGGGCGGTGGGCGATTTCTGCCGCGGAGGCCACGTCGAGGCCAAAGCCGCGCAGCATCATCTCCGCGCCACGCGACTCTGTCTTCGGGCCCGGCGGGATGCGGCCGGCGAGAATCGCCCGAATGGCGGCCAGCGCGGCACCCGCAATCGACGTCAGGGCCAGGTCGAGATCGTCGACCGCGAATCGACCCGATGACCGGCCGCGGGACAGGGTTTCCATGGCCCAGGGTGTCACCGCGTCTTCGAAGATCGCGTTGACGCGGTCGAGTTCGACGAGAACCCGCGCCAGTTCGGGTTCGTCCCGACTGAACCGGAGGAACCGCCGGTAGGACACCGATGCCGCCTCGGCGGGATCGGTCAACTCGAGCGCATCGGAGCCGATCCTCGATGCCAGGCCCGCGAGTACCTCGGCAACGACCGCCTCGATGAGCGCGTCCTTGGACGGGAAGTACGTGTAAAAAGTGCCGAAGCCGAGGTCAGCACGATCGGTGACGTCGCCAATCCGCAGGTCTGACACACCGTTTTCGGCGATCAGCCGGTGGGCCGCGATCAGGAGCCGTTGCCGGGCTTCCGCCTTACGGCGATCGCGACGTCCCGCGGGCGCAGTGGGCGAAGTCACGATAGCAGTATCGCATCCGATTCAAGTCTCAATCTTGATTTTGTGATCGAGTTCGATCAGGATGAAGGCCATGACGGAAAACACACCACCGGCCGACGCCGACTACCTGATCATCGGGGCCGGACACAACGGCTTGACCGCCGCGTGTTACCTGGCCCGCGCCGGATTTCGGGTGGCCGTCCTGGAGGCATCGCCCACCGTGGGCGGCATGACCTCCACCAATGCCACCCTGTCGAGCGCGCCGGGCCATTACTTCAACGAGGGCGCCATCCAGCTGACCGGAATCTTTCGGCTCTCCGGGGTCGCCGAGGATCTCGAGCTGCATAAGTATGGGCTGCAGCAGATCTCGGTGGACCCCGCACACGTCCAGTTGGCTCCGGACGGCAGCTCCCTGGCTATCTGGAAGGACGCCAGTCGCACCGCCGACGAGCTGCGACGGTTCTCGCCGAAGGACGCCCGGGCTTGGCTCGACCTGGCCAACGCCCTGGATCCGATCATGGACGTGGTCGTGGCCTACATGAAGTCGCACCCGCTGCGGCCGTTCAACCGCGAGATGGCCAGCTCGCTGCTCGGCGCCACCCGCCACCTCAAGCAGGTGTGGAGCCTACGGAATATGGTGACCGCGTCGCACACTGAGTTCCTCGAGGAGACCTTCGAAACCGAGTTACCCAAGGGCGCACTGGCCGCCATGGCCGCGTTCTCGCAAATGCGTCTGGACGTGACCGCCTGGGCGATGATCTATCTCGGTGTCGTACAAAAGGTTTCGAACGCAATGCCGGTCGGCGGCACCGGGGCGCTGCCCGCCGCACTGCATCGCTGCCTCACCGCGCACGGCGGCACGGTACACACCGACAGCCGAGTGCAGGAGCTCGTCGTATCCAACGATCGCGTGACGGGGGTGCGACTCGAATCCGGCCAACTCGTCAGAGCCCGCAACGGTGTCATGACCACCTGCAACCCGGTCGTGACGCTCAACGAACTCCTGCCGCCAGGCACACTGAGCACCAAACTGTCGGTGCGCGCCAAGGACATTCCGATCCGCAAGACACACGCCACGTCGCTCAAGATCAACGTCGCCCTGGAGGGCCGCGTGACGATGAAGAAGCACGAGGACTGGCGCGGCGACGGTCTGGACCTGCGCAAGTACCTCATTGCCTGGCACACCCTGAAAGAACAGGACGCCGGCTGGAACGCCCTGGTTCGCGGCCAGTGGCCCGACCCGGTACCGGTGAGCTGCGCCATCATCCCCACCGCGGTTGATCCCACCCAGGCCCCCGAGGGGCGCGACAATCTGTGGCTGTGGTCGGGTGTTATCCCGGTGACACCTGAGGAGCCGTGGGAGGACGTGCGTGACAAGGTCGGCGACGCCGTATTGCGTGATTCTGCACAGTATTACGAGGGGCTCGACAAGCTCGAGATCGGTCGGGCCGTACTCGGTGGACCCGATCTCGAAGCGAGGTTCAATGCCCCGGCGGGCAACGTCTACCATGTCGACCCGCTGATCTCGCGGTTCGGGCCGCTGAAGCCGGCAGCCGGACTGGCCGGCTACCGGACGCCGGTCAAGGGGCTCTACCTCAGTGGCGCCGGCACCCACCCGGTCGGCGGTGTGTGTGCGCTGCCGGGCAAGCTCGCCGCCCAGACGGCCATTCGCGACCAGAAAACGCGCCGACAGTAGGCGATGCGCCGCTCGGCTACTCGAACGGAATCGCGAAGTACTCCTGGTAGCGGGCGAATGCGATCCGGTCGCGGGAGTTCATCTCGTCGCTGCCGAGGTTGACCTTGTGCACCGGACGCGCGCCCCTGGGGTGAATGTCGACGTAGTGTTGCATCCCCGCGCGGCCGGCCTCGGTCAGTTCGAGACCGAACGCACCGTACATCGCGGCGATAGCGGCGATCGGATCGCCGACCAGGTCGGCGTACAGCACGTGATACAGCCGGTCCTTGGGGATGGCGCCGGACTCTATCTGGTCGATGACGGCATTGAAGCGGCCGGCGGACAGGTCGGGATTGGTGACGTATTCGAAGGCTCCGAACTGGAATGGATGGTCGGTCCGTCCCCATTGGACGGTTCCCAGCAGGCTGACCGCCGACGCTAGTGCCCGGGTCGGATCGCGGTGCGGCCACACGAACCGGGCATCCGGGTAGACCTCGAGCATCTCGGGTATGCGGTCGAGGTGCATGGGATCCTTGAGGATCCAGTGCGCCCGTGGGTTGCGCCACTGCAGAAGCTTCAGGACCCGCTGGTGATAAGCCAGGGCGATGCGGGGGTCCTGACCGGCCAGCCACATCTGGTAGCTGGGAACCTGGCCGAGGCTGTCGAACCAGGTCGAGGAGCGAAACCCGAAACCCAGGATTTGGCAACACTCCATCGGTATCGCGCCGGCGAACTCGTGCATGGAAACCAACGTCGGTGTGACGCGGTTCCATTGGTCGATCAACTGGTGTCCGCGCTCGATCCGTGGATCGGTGTCATAGGTCGCCGCCTCCGGTGGCGGGCAGGGAAAGATGATCTCCCAATGTTTGGGCGCGCAGTTGTCGGGGTGCGCGTCGAGGATGTTGACCAGCATTGTGGTCCCCGAACGACCCTGCCCGACAACGAAGATGGGTTCGCTAACGACCTCGTCGTCGATCTCGGGGTGGCGGGCGTACCAGTCCTCGATCTGCAGCCGGCCCTCCAGGAGTTGCAGGATTTCCGACCGCGTCCGGATCCGGCCCATCAGATTGAGATCTGCCTCCTCTTCCATTGCCTTACAGAGTATTTCGAACGGCTCCCGCCAGGCATCGTCGCCGAAATCAGACAGCCCGGTACTCCGCTGCGCGGCCGAGATCAGCGACTCCGGGTCCAACGGCACCACCGCGCTGATATTCATGTGCGCGCCTTCTTCATTGATCCGCTGGACCCATTCGGGTCGGGGCGGCGGTTCCCACAGCGCGGTGCGTTCGGTCATGATGCTCCCTCGGTAGCGAATCGGAGTTGGAACGTCTCCTGACGTTCCTGGAGTTGTTGCGCCCGTTGTTCGTCGGTGACGCGCGGAATATCAACGGGTAGTGCGGATTGGAGTTCGGAAATGGGTACCAGGCGGCCCGCGGCGGTGGGCTCGGCCCCACCGCGCATGCCCTGCCAGCGGTTGACGACAAGCAGATGCTCGAAACCGCAGGGATCCAGCCAGTTGGCGACACCGGGATCTTCGTGAGCCACGACGTAGGTAAAGCTGCCGTCCGGGTTCGGCGTCGACTGACCGGTGTTCAGGCAGCTTTGACGCTTCCAGTAGTCGATGGTGCGAAACCAATAGTCGTGCAGCACGATATCGCGATAGGGAGCATCGCCATTCCCGATCGTGAAAACGAACGCGTGCGATTCATCGACCTGCAGCCGGGCGAACATGATCATCTGCGACACCAGTCCCCCGACCCAGCCCGTACCGAACAACTGCGAGACGGTGTTGGCTTCCATCGCGGCGAACACGCTGATGAACCAGTGCATTGCCGGCACGTCTTCGATCATCATGGCCGCGGCCCGGGTGGCCACCTGGTCCTCGGTCCAGCGCGGCGCGGTCGGCGGATCGATGCGCCGGACCGCCCAGCTACTGGGCACTTGTCGCCAGTCCGACCGGCATTCACGGTTGAACAGGTACATGGCGCCCGGCGGCACCTGGATGTGGTTGGGATCGCCGTTGGCCGCTTCGGGCCCAACCGTGAGCCGGTAGTGACCGTCGTCGGCGACATTGATCTGCAAGAGATCCAGGCTTCCCAGGGTCATCGTGAGTGACGGGTTGCCCACAATCGTCAACGGGATACTCGCCGGTACCGGATCGAACCGGGTGGCCTCGATCTCGTAGTGCGCACCGTAGGTGACCGGGACCAGCGCGTAATGCTGGTCCGGGCCGTCGCCCCCTGATCCCCGCGATCCTGGCACGTCAACGCCGAACCATCGATGCGGCGGGCAGTAATGCATCCCGAGGACCACCGGGTGGTTGGGGTCACCGGCGGCGGCCTTGAGGCAGTAGTTGAAGGCGAACTCCTCGATGAGTTCATCGAACCGCGGCCCCCATGCCTCTTGAGGCGCGCCCCGCCCGGCGAGGGTTTTCCAGCGCATGGCGACCAGTTCGCGCGCCTGGACAACGATCGGAGATGCCAACGCACGCATGGCAAGAGCCTCGCCATCACGCTGCTCAGGGGTGGCAAGCGGATTGCTTGCGGGAGTCGGGAACATGGGCGGCAACCTTATCTGTAAAGAGACACTGTGTCCGTTAACTCTGACGACAGGATACGATCGTTGGGTGCCAACGCGCAAGGTTCCCAGCGGCCGAACCCGCCGCAACGGCGTCACCCGGGACGTCATCGACGCGACGGTGCGGTGCATTTCAGCCGGGGAGAGCGTCACCAGCTTGGGGGTCCAACGGATCTGTGAGGAGGCTGGTGTCGCGCGGTCGGCTTTCTATAAGAACTTTGCCGACAAGACCGACCTGTTGCGCAGGGTCGTCGGTGACGCGACGGGCGATCTGTTCGACACGGCTCTCGCCTGGGCGGCGGGTACTGGCGGAAAGGAATCCATGGTCGCCGCCCAGTGGAACACCGTGCGAGTCTGGCGCGAGCACGCGCCGCTGTTGCGGGCCTACTTTGAGGCCGCCGCATACCATCCCGAGCTCGCGGCAATCTGGGACGACCGGATGAAGGCGGTCGTCACGGTCATGAAAGAACGGATCAGCGAGGGGCAGCGGGATGGCTCGGTGGCCGATGATCTCGATGCGCAGACGGTCGCGGAATTCATCGTCTACGGGTTCGAGCGACTCACCGCCCAGCACATAGCCGCCCGCCCCGCCGCTTCCGACAAGACGTTCGCGCGGTCAATCTCGGAGGTCGGCTGGCGGCTCATCTACGGTTCAGCCGGCGATCGAGCGTGACCGCGTAAGCCTCCGCTGTCGTCGTCGGGAATAGACGCAGTGTCCACCAACTCAGGTGTGTGGCGAGGCTCAAGCCCCTCCCTGCTCTCGACCGGCTGCCGCGCGGACGACAGCTTCGGCCTCGTCGGGCGACAACCCGAGTGACGCCAGCACGTGGCGCGCGAAAGCCTCGTGCGCGTGCGGGCCATGGCGACCGCCAAGGATTTCCCGGATCAGCGCGAACGCGCCGCCGATCACGGCGGTGAGCAGGACCTCGATATCTCCGACAACGAAGCGCCCGCTTGCGATTCCGCGCTCCACGGCGATGCGCGCGTCCGGGTGGACGGCGTCGCCGAACAGTGCTTCGGAGTGGCCGATGTTGACGATCAGGCGGGCGAAGTCGGGCTCGTCGTAGGCGAGCCGGATGACCCGAAGATTGGCCAGCGCCACGACCTCGGCAGGGTCGGTTTCGTCGTCGACGTTGGTGATGATCGTCGACGTCAGGTCGGAGAGACTTTCGGTGATCACCGCCTCGAGGAGCTCCTCCTTGGACTGGAAGTAGTTGTAAAAGGAGCCCAGCGCCACGTCGGCCTCTTCGGTGATGTCCTGGATGCGCAGGCCGGCAACGCCTTTGGCGGCGATCAACGTTCGGCCGGCGTCCAGCAGCAGGCGCCGGGTGCGGAGCCGCTGGCGTTCGACGCGCGTCGTCGCCTTGCCGTCGGTTTCGGACCTCACACCCGGATTCTTACCGGATGAATCAATTTTCACTCTTGAAATTATATTCATTTGATGTTAGCTTAGCCCTGCTGACGTGAACTGGCACACACAAGGGGCGGCAATGGTGACGACGGTCTTGGCGACGATTCCGCAGCCGCCGGTCGATGCGCTGATGCCCAAGACGGCGGAGACCATCTTCAACGTCTTCATCTTCATCCCACTCGGCATCGGGTTGGCGCTGGCGCTGCGCAAGCTGTTCAAGGGCCAGGGGCCGCTGCTGCTCTACTGCATCCTCGGCGGGGCGTTGGCGGCCAGCTTCGAGCCGGTCGTCGACGTGCTCGGGTTGGTGTTCTTGAAGGAGCGCGGCGCGCTGGGCACGTTCACGATCCTGGATCGCACGATGCCGCTGTACATCTGCTTCGTGTATCCCTGGTACGTCGGCGGTCTGGGCTACCTGGCCTACAAGCTGTTCAAACGGGGCGTCACGATGCGGGATCTGTTCCTGTTGTGGGCGATCGACTTTCTCGTCGACATCTTCCTGGAAAGCCCTGGCATCCTCGCGGGGACCTACCTGTATTACGGCCATCAGCCGTTCAACATCTGGGGATTTCCGCTGTGGTGGGGATTCGTCAACCCGGTGATGCCAATGGTGGCCGGCGCGTTGATCTTCCACATCCGCCCGCATCTGAACACGGCGTGGAAGCTGCCCGCGGTGATCGCATGCATCCCGATGGCCGACGGGATCGCCAACGGCGCCACCGCCTGGCCGATGTGGGCGGCGCTCAACCAAGCGGACGTGTCCTACGTCTGGACCTACCTGGCGTCCTTCGTCACCCTCGGCTTGGCGCTGTTCTCGGTGTGGATCATCGGGCTGTCCGTTGTCGGTCGCGGCGAGTTGGCGCACCCGGAGTCGGAGACGTTGTGGCAAAAGCTCAAAGCGATCTCTGCGCCAGAGCCGCGCCCAGCAGTCCCCAGCCCCGTCAACGCTTAGGAGCGGACATGGCACTCGCCACACATTCGGGTGACACCGACCTGCTGCTGCCGATGCCGGGTGCCGGCGAGCAGTGGGATCCGCACCTGATCCACACTCACTACTTCGGATTCTGCGTTCCCGAAGCGGCGATCGGCGCGTTCCTGTACGTGCGCTACCAGCCGGCGTTCCCACTGTCTCAGGGCGGTGTGTGCATCTTCCAGGGCACCGACAACGTCGAATACACCGACATCGCGTTCCTTGATTACGAGGTCACGATGCCCTGGCCGCGTGTCGAGGGCACCACGATCACGACCGATAACGGGCTGACCATCGATTTCGTCGAGCCGGGCCGGACCGCGCGGATCACCTACGGCAGCAGCGACGGGGCCACCTCCGTCGACGTCGTCGCCGAGGCCGTGACCCCGCTCCTGGCCCGTGGGCATGTGATGCCGGGCGAGGAAGACCACCATGACGTGGCCCGCGAACCGGGCGGCAGCGAGCAATTCATGCGCGTCACAGGCGAATTGGTGCTGGACGGCACGACGTATCCCGTCGACTGCTATGCCCCGCGGGACCGCTCGTGGCGCCAGATCCGGGTGGAGCGCCGCGGCGCGGTCCCAGTGCCGCCCGTCGGCTGGTCACCGATGTATTTCGGCCCCGATCTCATCTTCAACCAGATCAGTTTCGAGCCCCTGGACACCGACCCCGCGTGGGCCGGGCTCTACGACGTCGGGGACCGCCCGTCGCATCATTTCGCCTGGATTCAGCGCGGCGAGGAGACCCGGTCGATCAACTGGGTGCGCCGCGACGTCCTCGAATACCACCCGCGCATCTATCTGCCCACCCGCCAAGAGATCACCGCCGAAGACGAGCGCGGGGAGGTCTACCGGTTCCACGGTGAGGCGATCGCGTGCGCCTCGCTGCCGGCCTGGCCCAACACCTCGTTTCACGACAGCGTGTATCGCTGGACCGACGAACAGGGCCGAACCACCCACGCGACGTATCAGGAACTGTGGTTCGACGACTACCAGCGCCGGATGAAACACCGAGCGTTGGCAGCCCCGCGCTCCTGACGAAAAGTGGAAAGTCCCGAATGCCAATAATTTTGACAACGACACCAGAGGGATCCCGGGTCGGCAGCCCACCAGCTACTGCTGAGAAAGACTGACACGGTCCGACTCCTTGTCGGGTCGCGCAAAAGCCTCGTCTCAATGGCACATTGACGCAAAAGGAGCAAACGATGGCCCTGAAGAACATCATCGACACCGAGCTGGCTGCAAAGCGGCTCGCTGATTGGTTGGCGTCGAAACAGCCTGACGCGCAGGGCACAACCGTGACCGACGTGCACGTGCCCGGTGCGGGTGGCCTGTCCAACGAGACGGTGCTGTTCACCGCCCATTGGCGCGACGGCGGCGGTGAGCACACCGAGGGCATGGTCGCCCGCGTGCAGCCAGACGGGCCCGGGGTGTTCCCGGACTACGACTTGCGCAAGGAAGCGGCCGTCATCTCCGCGCTCGCCGAGCACTCGGCGGTCCCGGTGCCGCAGGTGTACTTCTTCGAGAAAGACCCGGCGGTTTTCGGCTCGCCGTTTCTGGTGATGCAGCGCATCGACGGTCGTATCCCGGCCGACGATCCGCCGTTCACCGCGGCCGGGTGGGTGCTGGACCTGACGCCGGATCAGCGACGACGGATGTGGCACAACAGCATCGACGTCCTGGCGCAGATCCACGGCGTCGACTGGCGCGCGATCGGACTGGACTTCCTCGACACACCTGAGAACCACAGCGGTCTTGGGGCGGGCCTGGCCCAGTGGCGACGCACTTTCGAGTGGGCGGCCGAGGGCGAGCCGAACCCGACGATCGAAGCGGCGCTGCGCTGGCTGGACTCCCACCGGCCGCACGGCGACGAAGCCAAGGTCCTCAACTGGGGCGATGCGCGGGTGGGCAACATCATTTTCGCCGACGACCTCGCCGCTGCGGGGGTGCTCGACTGGGAGATGGTGGCGCTGGCCAGCCGCGAACAGGAGCTCGGGTGGTGGCTGTTTTTGATGCGCCACCACACCGACGGTGTCGGCCTCCCGCTGCCGGCGGGTATCCCCGACCGCGGCGAAACCATCGACTACTACGAACGGATCACCGGCCATACGGTGTGCAACCTCGACTACTACGAGATCCTGGCCGGCACCCGGCTGGCGATCCTGATGGTCCGCGCCGCGCACATGATGATCGCCGCCGGGATGATGCCGCCGGATTCCCCTATGTCGCAAAATAATCCGGCCAGCCAACTCGTCGCCAAACTCCTCGACCTGCCGGCGCCGACCGGCACCACCACCAGCTTCATCGGCAACCGCGGCCAGTGAGATGAATGCCCAGGCGACGTTTCAGCGCATCTGCGCGCTGAGCGGCATCATCTGCGTGCTGCTGTTCTTCGGGGGATTCGTCGCGGCCAGTTTTCTGCCGCCGCTATCCCCCGCCATGTCGGCGGCTGAGATCGCGGCGCACTACCGTGCGCACACCACGGGGATCCGGTTGGGTGCCGGGCTGATCTTCCTGAGCTCAATGTTCTATGTCTGGTTCACCGCGGTGATCTCCGGACAGATGCGACGCATCCCGGGTGTGCATCCCACCGTAGTCAACGCGCAGCTGGCAGCTGGGGCGTTCGCCTGCTTGACGTTTTTGGTGCCGGCGATGCTGTTCGCCATCACCGCGTTTCGTCCCGACCGTTCACCCGATGCGACGCTGCTGCTCAACGACATGAGCTGGATCATGCTGGTGATGCCCTGGGCACCCTTCATGCCACAGTACTTCGCATTTGCCTTCGCGATCCTGTCTGACCCCAGACCCCAGCCGTTGTTTCCACGCTGGCTGGCGTATTTCAACATCTGGGCCGAGGTGATGTTCACCCCGGCGATCATCCTGCCGTTCTTCAAATCCGGTCCCTTCGCTTGGAACGGGCTGTTCGTCTTCTGGATTCCGGCCACGGTGTTCGTGGCGCTGTTCGTCGTCAACACGATCTGGCTCATCAAGGCCATCAATTCCGAGGCCCGCAATTCCGAGGCCCGCGAAACCCTTGATGCCGTCGCCCTGACGGCCACGTACAAATAAGGCTCTTCGTAATTCAGAGTGCATTGACGAGTGCGTGGAGTGCGCCGCGCTTTTGCCAACTTCCCTCAGGAGACCGTCGCGTTCTCTCGCCCCGCGGCGACCGCGTCCTCGGCGTCGGCCTCCTGCAAGCGCAGCGCCCGGAAAACCAGCCAGCACTGGATCACGATCCAGAGCCCAAACAGGCTCAGAGGCGACCAGAACACCAGCAGACCCCGCCAGGAAAACGGGCCGGTGCGCGGAATGAACGCGATAGCGCCCGCTTCGAACATGATGGTTATCCACAGCGACAGGTAGCCCCACCAGCGGGGGAACGGATTGTTCTTCACCAATTGAGTCGCCGGACGCAGCGCGAGCACCGTCACCCCAACCCACATGAAGATGTAGAACTGATCGGTGGTCACCAGCGTCAGCGTTGCCAGCTCGTGCATGAGCGTGGTGACCTCGGGGTTCTTCCGCGGCGCGGTGTAGGCCGCGACGCCGTAAAACATCGGTGGCAACATCAAAAACAGCGACATCAGCGCACCACTGACCAGCGACAGTGCGCTCCAGATCTTCCAGCCTCCGGTCTCGACCCGCGCCATCTGGACCGCGACGACCGCCAAGATCGGCATCATGAACGCGCCGGTCCAACTGCAGACGGCGGCACCCCATTTGACCTTGAGCGAGTTGGCTTCGTACCAAGCGGCCACCTGCTCAGCACTCCACTGAGGGTTCTTGGGGGGCACCTGCTGGATCAGGAAGATCAGCGCCAAGGTGTACACCACGGCAAGGCCGATCCCCCACCACAAGATGGCACGTTGGCTGCGCTCCGAAAACGTAGTACGAGGCACGGACATGCGTCTCCTTATTTCGAAAGATATGGGCATTCATGGCCAGCCGCACGGTCGTCCGGCGACCCCGGCTCGCCACTGCGCGTGACAGCGCTCGGTCAGGCGTCGGTCATTTGAACGGGTATGTCTGCGGCAGCTGGGTGTTCGCCGGAACGACAGCCTTACCGTCGGGTGTGATGTATGCCGATCCCTTGCCCGAATCGGTGTTGTCGTTGCGGCTCAACGGAACACCGGGACCGGGGCACGCCCGATCGGTGCCCGCGCCGCACAGCCCGTCGGTGAAGTAGGAACGGTCGAGCAGATCCTGCTGCCATTCCTTGGAGTGCATCCCGATCCAGGTGTTGGGGACGGTGTAGGTGACGAACAGAGCGACGTGAACGCCGGCGAGCACCGCGAGCGCACGCACCACCGTCTGCTTACCCGTCGACATCCGCAGCCGCTCCGATCCGCGCTCCACCAGCGTCTGTCCCCGGTCGTTGCGGAAGTAGCGCAGGCAGGCAACCGCAGTGAATGTTGCCGAGACCGTGACGATTTCGTTGATGGGGAAGGCATGATACGTGCCGGGGAAGATCGAGGGTCCGCGTCCACCGGGGTACTCCCAGATACCCAGCGGCATGAAGATGACACCTTCGAGCACGATGTCGAACGCCACCATCGCCACAAAGCACACGCCGATCAACCCCACCGTTCCGATCCGGGGCCAGCGCGCCTTCGCCCGGCGCATCACCCACGCCCCGAGGAACATGGTGATCACGAAGACGTAGCCGTAGACGCCCGGGATGATCAGGATCGGCTCGACCAGCATCGCCCCGGGTTTGCCGTTGGACAGCCACCCGGGCACGCTGTGCACCCAGGAGCCGTAATTCAGCGCCCACGAGTTGTAGGTGAACCAGTGTCCGCCGTACGCCGACAGCGGATCCTGAAACCACAACGTGTAGAACGCCAGAACCAGCATGCCGTCCAGCGGAAGGCGACGCTCCTTGATAAGTGGCCTGACCGCGAACCAGTAGATGAGGCCTAAGGCCACCGGGATCGAGGCGGCCTCGAAGAAGATGATCGCCACCTTCATGAACATCGGCACCGGGGTGGGGCCCACCGGCACCGCCTTGAAGAACGATCCGCTCACCCAGTCGATGAGCACATAGGCGATGAACGTGAGGATTACCGCACCCAACCCAGCCCACCACTTGACCGGGACGATGGGCCGCGCCTCAGCGGCCGTAACTTTCGGCGTGGCAGCGACAGCCCCGGACTCGGGCTGGCCTGCGAGCTGTCTGATGGAAATCCTTGTCCCCTTTCCAGGTTTGTTAGCCGATCAATCTCGACACGGGTAGGCGTCCGCGGCGGGCTTCCCGCGTCCGCGAGACGACATTTTCGTGTGAATGTCGTCTGGGTGGACACAAGTGTAACCATGGACCGCATTTTTGGTCAATAAGATCTCAAAAACCGGCGGCAGCGGCGCGGGCGGTGCGCCGCTATTCGTGGATCAGGGCCGGTATCAGGAAGTACCGCAATAGCC
>Ga0318531_10000021_pt1 | contig 26336 bp, 15 predicted proteins | sample GRESIP053b4f25_FD_203486 | JGI IMG/M metagenome (GOLD analysis project Ga0318531, IMG submission 203486) | Tropical soil microbial communities from Luquillo Experimental Forest, Puerto Rico - GRE.SIPMG.053b4f25 | ecosystem: Environmental > Terrestrial > Soil > Tropical forest > Bulk soil... | reverse complement strand
CGCCCCTGCACAAGATAATCATCGCCAACAACCAGCAAAACAAGCCGACCGCCGCGCCGGATTATTCAGGGCATTCCTAGGTCGGGAACGTCGGGCGGCGGCAAGGGAAGCACGTCGGACGCGGGGGCAGGCCATCGGGCGTCCCAAAGCACTCGACGCCTCCAAAACCGCTCTGGCACAGCGGATGCACGCCAGCGGCGAATCGGCCAGCACCATCGCGACCACGCTGGGTGTAAGCCGAGCCACCGTTTACCGCGTGCTGGCAGAGCAGACTGAAGACGCGGCCTAATCGCACATCCTATTCACCGGAAACTGGTTATCGCGCACCACGTTTGACATGCGAAAACGTCGCTTTCACGCCGTTTCCAAGACCTTTTCGAGACTTTGGCCCCGCAGGCCGCAGGCGGCCGCACTGGCGGCGGTAGAACCGCCCGGTCAGCAATAGCCCCGATCCTGACGGTCGGGGCTATCCCTTTCCAACCACCAGTACTCATCGGCGGCGACCCGGAACTCCTCGAGCGCCGCCTCCTGCTCCGGCCCACTCATTCAACCCACGCAACGCCCGGTACATCTCCAGCAGATTCGGCCGCTCCTCGGGGACACCGCGGCTCTGTATCCGGCGCATCGCCAACTGAACCGACGCCAGCGACATCCCCAAACGCGCCCCGATCTGCCGCAGCGAGGTGCCCTGCCCGCGCAGCGCCGCGACCTGCTCGTCACGGGCCAACATCGCCTCCGCGGACAGCCGGCGACGGCCCGTCACGTCGTTCTCTGGCGTTTCCCGAATTCCATTGCGCGAGCACTGCGTTTCGAGTCAGTTCACTCGATCGACCGGGTGGAAACGACCTCGGGCGAAGGCGGCTGCCCTGGTATCGGGGTTGTATGCGGGAAGTTCACCCAACTCGCTTGTTGCCTGCACATATGCCTGCATCGCGTCCAGTGCCTCCTCAGTGCCCAGCGCGCCGACGAATTCGGACGCCTCAAACCGCAGTCCGCGATCGAGCCGCAGGGAAGCGCCCTGGTAGATGGCGCGCTTGGCGGCACCGATCGCCGCCTTGGGGCGAGCGCCCAGGCGCGCGGCCTCTTTGACGGCCACGCTCAACAAGGACTCACCGTCCACGACTTGGTCCACCAAGCCGACGTCGAGGGCCTCTGTCGGTGTCAGCGGGTGGCCGTCGAGGATCATGCGCAGTGCTTTGGCAGGCCCGACCAGCCGGCTCAGCCGCTGCGTCCCGCCGCCGCCGGGTGGGAAGCCCAGCATGATTTCCGGCTGGCCGATGGCGTGGTCTCCGGCGCGGGCAATCCGTAGATCGCAGGCGAGGGCAAGCTCACAGCCGCCGCCCATCGCGCTGCCGTTGATGGCGGCGACCCAAACGGCGGCAGAGGATTCAATCGAACGCATTACCTCGTGGAAGCGCTCAGCCAACCGCAGGCCCGCGGCGGGGCTGTCCTGGAGCAGACGATCGCCGCCGGGCAGCTTGCGCAAGCCGGCCACCACCAACAGAGCCTGACGCGCGACGCGAGGCCGCACACGGGGACTCGACCGCGCGCCCTGCAACAACTCCGCGACGTCGTAATGAGCGAGGAACCGATCCGGGTGCGCACCGGTCAGCACCACACCTCCCACCGACGAATCACGGTCGGCGCGCTGAGCCAGCTGGCCGAGCTGCTCGACGACCTCGTGGTCCATCAACGCCAGCGGCGGATTGGAAAGCGTTGCCACCAAAACGTTGTCGCTTTTCTCGACCGCGATAGATCCCGTGGTTAGACTCATGTCGTTCTCCTGCCGAAGCATGCGCGTACGGTGGCTGTGCATCGCTGCATATTGCATTCGGACGCCGCCACCGCATCCCGTTCTACGAAATTATCGGTCTACACCGTCTTTCCGGCCAGCAAACCCGTATCAGCGCCGTATTAGCGCGTATTAGCCAGTGTATTACGGCTCTGACCAGCAATTATTAGCTGACACGGGGGACGGGGAGGGGATTGACCCAAGAGGTACAAACCGCGAGCTCCCGCTCGCGCGCTCCCGGCGCAGGAGGGACTTTGGTGCGGCGATCCCCCGGAGGTCTCCGGCGTCGGACCGGTTCGGAACGTGGCTTCTAGCCCTCCTCGGGCCCAGTAGCCTTGTGAGTCGAGACCGTCCCAGTTCGTCCCAAGGTCTCGTTGCGTCTATCGCCTAGGCGGATGATGCGCCGCCGCAGCTCCAGCAGCAGCTCCTCGGTGGAGGCGCGGGAGGGCGCATCGGTGGTGTAGGCGTGGCTTCGAGGGGGTTGTTAGGAATCCCGGTAGCCGTGTCGTAGCCGTCCGTCATGATGGGTGTCAGCAAACGTCTGGTCATCCGGCAGGAATAGGAGGTCCTTAATGAGAGATACCCCGACGCTGGGTGAGCTGTTCGCGTTGAACGACGAGCTGCAGAAGTCGCGTGCTGTGCGGTTGCTTGCCGCGAAGAAACTCGCGCCCTACATCACCTTGATGGAAAGGCACCTCGACCACAGTGCCAAGGTCGCTGAACCGGAGCTGGTGCAGCGATTGGAGCGGGACCTCGACCAGGTCGGGATGGGTGACCAAAGCGGTCTGCTCTTGATCAAGAGTTGGGCCAGCGACGGCTGGTTGAACAGGATTTCTGACAGTGCTGGGCAAGGTGCGCAGAACGTGTGCTCGTTGACCGAGGACGCCCGCAGTGCGCTGGCGTTCATTCGGCGATTACGCCGCGCTGACACAGTGGCCACGGGAGGGTCGATCACGAGCATCGCCGCAGGGTTGAAGCGTGTTGCCGCACAGCTGGATGATGACCCGGCGCGAGTGCGGGCCGAGATCGAAGCGCAGATCGAGGAGCTCTACCAGCAGCTGGCCGACCTCGATGAGGGGCGCCGGCCCGAACCGAACATGGTTGATCTTGAAGATGAGGCCAGGGTGATCGGCTATCAGATGGAGCAAGTAATCACTGACATCGTGCGCTACGGCAGCATGCAAAACGAGATCACCACCGGGTTGATCGACGGCGTCGAGGACTCTGACGAGGGATTCCGCGATCGCTCGCATCGAATGTTCGCCGACTACGACGCCCTGTTCAATTCGCGCGAGCGCGCGTCCTACGCGGCGTTTACGCGCATGGTCCAAGATCCCGATCAACGCGCGCGCTTGCGCGCCGACGTCGCAACGGTCACCAGCGGCCTGCCCGACCTCGACGCCGGCCTGCGCGACGTCATGAAAAACTTCTTCAAACTTGTCTCGGCACAAATCGGTGAAGTCGGTCGGGTTGAACAGCGTTGCGCCCAACGGATCCGCCGCTTCTTCGCGTCCGGAACGGCCGAGCAAGCACGCGGGTTGGCGCGCCAACTCAACGAGGCCCTGCTGTCCGGACACGCATTGTTGCGCAAGTCGGTCGTGGACTCCCCGACGCAAGCGGGCCTGCCGATGGGACGCTCGGCGATATCGACGATCGGCGCGCTGTCGTTCGCGATCAAAGACCCGGCGCCCCCCGCACCGGCGGAAGAGGCGACACCGGTGCTGGATCTCAGCGGGTTCTCCGGCTTAGCCACCCAAGTGGACATGCCGGCGCTGACTGCAATGGTGAACACGGCTGTGGCCGCCGGGCCGGTTTCCTTGCCCGAGATCGTCGGCATGGTCGACAGCCCGTATCTGGCAGACGTGGTGGTGTTGTGGGCGCTGGCGCTCAAACAGGACTCCGCTACCAGCCAGGCAGGAGCCCAGCCGGTGCGTTTCCTCTCGTTCGATGGGCGTGACCGAGTGATGGACATTCCAGTGCTGATGTTCCGCGAACCGGTACCGAGCCTGGAGGAACTATGACCTCAACACAGACGGGCGCGTTCAACTTCGACGATCTGCCTGAGGTCGATCTGACCGATCTCGAGGTGACACCAGGAGCTCGGGTACCCCGATTTGCCGGCGACGTCAGCGAGCTGCCCAATCAGGCATGTTGGGTGCTGCAGAACCTGCTCACCCGCCGCTACCTGAGCAAGGAAGGCCAACGTGACCAGTGGGCGTGGCTGATGGAGCACCGTAAGGTGCTCGCATCGCGGCTGGCTGAATTGGATTTGCGGCTGCGCATCCACGACGACCTTGAGGTCGCCTACGCCGAACCAGCCGTCCTGGACAACCCGAGCCCACACGGCGTGAAGGTGCTGCGTCGTGAACCGTTGGGAACCTACGCCTCGATCGTGGCGCTGCATCTGGCCAAGATCGCGCGGACCGCTCACGACGACCACGTGCTGATCAGTCGCGGCGACATCCACGACCTATTCAGCAACGTCCGCCACAGCGTCGACCGCGACGAGGCAATGCTGCGTGGCCGGATCGATGAGGCGATCGCCCGGCTCACGAAGGCTGAAATCTTGCGACAGACCCGCGATGACGAGGATAGCTACACGATCAGTCCGGTGATTCTGGCGATCATGACCGGTCAGATGATCGACGCCCTCAACCACGAGTTCGAGCAGCTACACATCGCGGCCGATCTCGCCGACGAACAGCCGCAGACCAAACAATCCGACTTCGACGAGTCGGGCGACGACGCACGGGAGACTGACGATGACCAGTAGTGTTGAGGTCAAGCAGTTTTGGTTGTCGCGGCTGCAGGTCATCAACTGGGGCGTGTTCGATAACTATCACGACATCAGATTCAGCCGTCGTGGGACATTGATCACCGGAGCATCCGGAAGCGGGAAATCTTCACTGTTGGACGCGATTTCGCTGGGGTTCCTTTCAGCGGCGCAACGCAACTTCAACGCATCCAGCGACCTCAGCGCGCCTGGATCGACCATCGGCAAACGGACCGTGGACAAATATGTGCGCGGCCTATGGGGTGAGCTGCAAAACCCCGGCGAACGAGCCCAGCAGATGTTTCTGCGCGGCCAGGGCTCGACCTGGTCAGCGATCGCTCTCACCTATACCGGCACGGACGGGACGGTCATCACCGGGCTGGTGCTCAAATGGTTGGCCGCTGGCGCCGATACCGATGCTTCAAGTTACTACTGCGTGATTCACGATGACACCGACATCCGCGAGGTGTGCAACGCATGGGCGACGAAAGGCTATGCGCGCGCGGTGTTCGAAAACGCCGGCTGGAGGGGTGACAGGAAAGAAGCCTGGTACCTGGACAGGCTCTACGGGGAAACCGGCATCCAGCGATCCACGGCCGCGCTGCACCTGCTCGGCAAGGCCAAATCGTTGAAAAATGTAGGTGGTTTGGAACAGTTCGTGCGCGAATACATGCTCGACGAACCCGAATCCTACAAAGGGATCACGGATGCGCTCAACCAAATCACCCCATTGGTCGAGGCGCGCAACGACCTCGCGATGGTGCGACGCAAACACCAAACCCTCGGCGACATCGAGGAAATTCAGCTGACCTATGCCGGCGACACAGCTCAGCTGGCCAAAGTCGACATCATCGACCAACAGATGGTGCGTGACTGGGTCGATGAGCGACGTCTGGCCCAGATAGGGCCAGAGGTCGACCTACTTGACGCCGAAATCAACCGGCTCAGCGCAGAATGCGACGAACTCAAATCTCAGGAAGAAGTCCTGAATGGTGAGCGCGACAAGCTCACCGCGCGCATCGCCGCCCTCGATAGCAACATCGCCCCACTGCGCGCGGATCTGGTTCATGCAGAAGCGCGGGTCGATGAGGTCGAACGGCACCGCAGCGCATACGAGCAACTGCTGTGGGACCTCGGGTACCCGGCCGCGGAAACCGCCGAAGACTTCGAATCCATGCGCGCTGAAGCCCTCAGTGCTATCACCGGAATCAGCGCTGAATTGGAGTCTGGGCAAGACCCGTTCGTCGCTGCGGCTGGCCGCCTGTCGGCTGCGCGCGACCAACTCAAGGCCGCCAGCGATGAACTCAAGCGGGTGGAGCGTATCGGCACCGCAGTGCCCCCGGCCGAGGATCGCATGCGCGGCGAAATCGCGGCCGCGCTCGGGGTCACGGCCAAACAGCTGCCTTATGTGTGCGAGTTGATGGACCTAGATGAGCAGCACGGCCGGTGGCGCAAGGCCGTTGAGAAAGTGCTGCGCTCGCCTGGCCTGGTGTTGCTAGTGCCGGATCGATACCACCGCAACGTGCTGCGCTACGTCGATGCGCACGACATGCGCGGCCTGCTGCGCATCGAGCACGTCACCGCCGATGGTGCCATCCGCCAGCCAACCGCTGGGACGTTGGCCGAATGCCTGAAACTGACCGACCGGCGCCATGAATGCGCCGCGGCGGCGACAAATATGATCGCCACATCGGGTGACTACGTGCGGGTAGACAGTTCGGACGACTTCACCCACCACCGGCGCGCCGTGACCGATCAGGGTTTGCGCAAGGAGAGCGAGCGGCGCGCGGTTAAAGACGATCGGGCCGAGTTGCGTGTCTCGCAGTACATCTTCCAAGGCAACATCGAGGAGAAGAAGGCCGCCCTGCGTGACGAGCTGGCTGACGCCAAACAGATCGCCGACGGTGCCGAACAACAAGTCAACGACCTCACCAAAAGGCGTGAGGAGTTGCAGGACGAAAAACAGCGGTGGACGAGGCTACACAGCCAATTCGAGCTGTTCAGCCAGGTCGACACCGTCGCCGCCGCGGCCGCGGTGGAGCGGCTTCAAGAGCAGCTCAATACGCTGTTGGATGCCAACCCAGATCTGACGGGACTGCAGCAACAGGCCGATACCTACCGCGAGGACATCAGGAAACTAGGCGCCCAGATCGGCGTGCTCCACCAGAAAACCAATGAGCATGACATGCGCCGCACCAGATTGCTCAACCTCGCCGACCAACTGAAACCCGGTGCCATCGGCGACCATTCGAGAGCAGGCATCGAGACATACCTGCCGCAAATGTCCTCAACGTTGGATGTATTGGATGCCCACGCCTATCTGTTCGAGCTGTGGCGGCTCATCGAAAAGGACCAATCGACGCTGCGGGAAAGCGTTCGCCGGTCCCGCAACGATCTGAACCGCATCATCAACCTGTACGACACACAGTTTCCGGATGCCATTCCCAACGACAGCGCCGACCTCGACGAGAAGGTCTACGACTATGTGGCGTTGTGCCGGCGCATCGTCGACCGCGATCTGCCCGCCGCCTACGACCGGATGCTGCGGTTGATCACCCAACAGGCCCCGACCGCCGTACTGCGGCTACATCAGCTCGCCGAAGAAGAAGCGCAGCGCATCGAAGATCAAATCGCCAGAGTGAACATAGGATTGGGTTCGGTGGAGTTCAATCACGGCACCCGATTGACACTGCATGCCGACCCCAAACAGCTCGCAGCCGTCGCTGAACTCAACGAACGTGCCCGGCGGATTTCGAATCGAGCGATGGCGGTGTCGATGGGCGAGGAGAAGGCCATTCACGACCAATACGAGGAAATCTTGCAACTGCGCAACCTGCTAGCATCTGACAGCGCCGAGGCACGACAGTGGACACGTGACGCGCTCGATGTGCGAAACCGGTTCGTGCTGTACTGCGCCGAGAGCGACGCCGTCACTGGTGAACTTCATCGCACCCACAGCAATGCCGGCGCGAATTCCGGCGGCGAGCAAGAAAAACTGATGGCTTTCTGCCTGGCTGGCGCGCTGAGCTTTAACCTCGCCGACCCCGACACCGGCGATAACAGACCCGTGTTCGCTCAGCTGATGCTCGACGAGGCGTTCTCCAAGTCCGACCCGATCTTCGCGCGGCAAGCATTGTCGGCGTTCCGAAAGTTCGGATTCCAGCTCGTGATTGTGGCCACCGTGCAAAACACCACAACCATCCAGCCCTACATCGACAGCGTCGTGATGGTGTCCAAAGCTGACGCCCCGGGAGCAACACCGGTCGCTTCGACGAACACGGTCACGATCCGCGAATTCATTGAGATCCGCAAAGACCTCACCGCCACGGCGCCGATCGTCACAGGCGGCTAAATGCTGGCCGTCGACACCGCCCTCGCCGATCTTCGGCTGCGCTGCCAAAAGCGATGGCTGCACTGGCTTCTCGGAGAAGACACCTGGCCCCTCAAGATCAAGTTGGGGTCACCCAGCGGTGACGAATTCGCCGCCGAGCCGATCGCTGCCCAAAACTGGGCCGCAACATGGCACACCGCCCTCGCCGAACATCGACTGCCTGGCTCAGTGCACACCGTCACCCGGCAGCCGCGCAAACTGAGACTAGGCAGATTCGACCTCCCGCACAGCTGGATCATCGCCGGCCCGGAGGAAGCCCTAACTGTCGCCCCCGACATCGCGCAGCGATACCGAACGACCGCCGCGCGACTCAACTTCGCCGTGGAACACCCGGGCGTGATCTGGGACCGCATCAGCCAGATACCACAACCGGCCGCGAAGACCATCGCCGCGTTCGACGACGCCGACTGGTCCAGCGCAATCGCAGTCGTCTCACACCTAGCCGCTGGGCCCATCGAAGCCACGATGGTTCGCCAACTAGCCATCCCCGGCGTACACACCAAATGGATTGAACAAAACCCCAGCCTGGTGTGCGCAATGATTGGTGTACCAGCAGACCGTAGCCTCGGGGACCCGCTCACCCGGCTCATCAACCACATCGGTCTGAAAGCCAAGGAAACCCCCGTCCATGTCGCACTACCTTGCCCTCGACTACGCGCCTCCGCCGCGAACTTTCAACGTCTGCAGGCGCCCATATCGGTACTCAACGCCAGCACCATCCGCCCCGACGTCGTCCTCATCATCGAGAACGATGAACCCGGCCACACCTTAACCGCCGACATACCCGGCGCCGCGATCATCCACGGTCTCGGATTCGGCGCACCCATCCTCGCAGACCTGCACTGGATTGCCTCAGCCTCAACAGTGCTGTACTGGGGTGACATCGATCGCGCCGGACTATCGATCCTGGCCTCACTGCGACGCGCCGGCGTCGCCGCGACCGCCCTCCTTATGGACAGCGCAACCCTGGACAAGTACACGCAATTCCGCCACAACACCGACACCCAAACGACAAGTCTTGAGATCCCCGATGGTCTCAACCCGTCAGAAACCGCCCTGTATCAACGGCTTAACGCCCATCACCAAGCCAACGGGAGCGACCTGCAGCTCGAGCAGGAGCACATCCCAATCGGCGATGTGCTCCAGACAATCCGCGACGTCATTGGCGAAGAATTCCACCCAGAAGCTGCGAGCTTTGCCCAAAGTTGTCGACGACCGCGTGCAGGCGCTTCCACTGCTTGATGAGGCCCGGGCGCGCACGAGATATGCGTGGTCGAATGGCCGGGCGGACCAGCCCGCAGCGGCCAGCCGTGGATCAATCCGTTGCCTGCGAGTGTTTGACTCGCTGTTGCTGGCGGTCGATCGCCACGGCCCGCGGGCGGGATCGCCCGAGGCGGAACTGGCGTCAATGCCCACTCCTGGCCGTCGGACCGCGATGCGCCGCTCCGATCGCGCCGTCGAGGTGATCGCGAGGCGGACACCGTGGATCGTGCGCGGGATGGCCCGCCTCGCCCCGGCCACCGGCCGCAGATGAACAGTCGGAGTCAGCGCGCTTAGAGCTGTCTCTCCTAGGTGCAGTTCGGGCGGCTTACACTTCCGCAATGTTCTCGGAGACGCGCTACGCGATGAATGGCGACTTGCGCGTCGCCTATCGCGCGTCTCGTGAAGGCCCGCGCGACATCGTGTTCGTCCCGAACTGGTTCTTTTGCTGCGAGCTTTTTCCGGAGCTACCGTCCATTCGAGGGTGGGTCGAGGCGATGACATCGCTCGGTCGGCTCATCTTCTTCGACCAACCAGGCACGGGAGCATCCGATCCCGTCACACCGGGCGCGCTGCCGACCTTGGAGCAGTGGGCCGACAGCATCACCGCCGTACTGGATCATCTCGGGAGTCGCGAAGCGGTCGTCCTCGCATCCGGCGGCGCGTTCGGGCCAGCAGCCCTTTTTGCAGCAACATATCCGTCCCGTACTACCGCGCTGGTTGTCCTGGAGGGCTATGCGGCTCCTTGGACTGAACGCACGGACGGGGTCAATTCCGAGGAAGTCCTCGCTGCCCTCGCCGCGATGTGGGGGACCGGGGAGGTCCAACATGTGGTCAATCCGGACATGCCGTGGAATGAGGAGATCCGAGCAACCTGGGCAAGGCATGATCGCCTGGCGGGCAGCCCAGCGACTTTTGCTCTCGTGCTGCCGCTCGTGATCGAAGTCGACGTGCGGGCGGTGCTTTCGACAATCCGCGTGCCGACCCTCGTGGTCCAGCACGCCGACGACGCCTTTACCCCGCCCGAGTTTGGCAAGTACGTCGCCGATCACATATCGGGCGCGAAATACGTCGAAGTGCCGGGGCGCAACATGTACCACTTCGTCGAACCGTGGCGCGAGTCCTTCCAGGAAATCTACAAGTTCCTCACCGGCCACCAGGCCGAAGTGGCCGACGATCGGGTGCTCGCCACTGTGTTGTTCACCGACATCGTGGACTCGACGCGCCGCGCCGCCGAGATGGGCGACCGCGACTGGCATGCCTTACTCGACGCACACGACGCCGTCGTGCGCGTACAACTCAACCGCTTCCGAGGCCGCGAAGTGAACACCGCGGGCGACGGTTTCCTTGCGATGTTCGACGGCCCTCAGCGAGCGATCCGCTGCGCGATGGCGATCCGCGACGCGGTGCAGGCGCTCGGCATCCAGGTGCGCGCCGGGTTGCACACCGGCGAGTGCGAAGTTCGCGGCGACGACATCGGCGGCATCGGCGTGCACATCGGGGCGCGCGTGAGCGCCTTGGCCGGGGCGAATGACGTGCTGGTGTCCAGCACGCTGCGCGACCTCGTGATCGGGTCGGGTCTTGAGTTCGAGGCGCGTGGCACACACGAACTCAAGGGTGTGCCCGGCGAGTGGCACCTCTTCGCCGTCGCCTCTGCCTAAAACCGTTGACAGGCCGTCAGAATGGGTACGGCCATCGGACAGACTTTTGCATCCCCACCCCCCGCCGAGCGCCTCCGCTCCTGAGGGGGCGTTCAGCTTGGGTGTTCGAGTTCTGTTCGGGCCTGGTCGATTTGGTCGTAGGCGTAGGTCACCATGGCGGCGGTGGTCATCGTTTCACCCTTGCGGGCGAGCGATTCGTAGGTCGCCTCGCCGAGGACATCACGGAGGTGGGTGATTGCGGTATTGAACTCGGGCAGGGCCGCGGTGAGGGGACTGAGCGCCAACCCGGCGATGATGGCCGCCGGCTCATAGCGTCCGAGCCGGTCGAAAGTGGCGATGAGGAGGGCCAGCGTGCTGCGAACCCCGGCGGTGTTGCCCGCGTCGTGGTAGTTGCGGATCGCCAGCGTGACGTGATCGAGCGCGGCCAGTGGGTCGCCATGCTCGGCCTCGAGGTGGGACACAGCGCCGGCCAGCAGTGTCTCGATGTAGCGGTTGCCGGTGTCTTGGGCGATCACCAGGCCCCGGCGCGAGGCTTCCAGCGCACCGGCGGGATCAGCATCGCGGAAAGCGACGCTGTGGACGTGAAGCGCGTACGCGAGCACAAACGGGTTGTGAATGGCCTCTGCGGCGTCGATCAGGCCGTTCGCGGCGGCCATCGCCTCCTCACCGCAACCGGCCATCGCCAGTGCGAACACGAGGCATGCATTGGTGATTCCGTGGGTGTCGCGGCCGCGTGCGAGCTGGGTGCGGCACCACTCGACATAGCGTTCGGGCTGGCCGACGATCGCGTACGCAGCACCAAGTATGGCCTCGCTGCGGAACGGCACCTCTTCGTGGCGGCCACCGCTGATCACCAGCTGGCCGGCGTCGGCGTAGCGGACAGCCGCCTGGATTCGTCCGCGCAACCAGCACCGTGCTGCCATCACGTACAGGATCGCGAGTCGGGGATGGTCGACGGTCCGGGCGGGCTCGATGAGCTCCTCGGCCCAGGCGATCGGCTCATAATTCATGAGCGAAACACCGAGGAACGTCGCGTAGGTGGCGATGGTGGCGGCGGCGTCGAGGTCGCCGTGGTCGGCGGCCCATCGAAACGCGGTGCGCAGGTTGGCGAACTCGACGGTGAACCAGTCGTAGGCCTCGCGTTGGCGGGGGCTGTCCCACAGGGCCAGGATGTCGGCTTCGCGTCCGGCGAAGTACCGCGAGTGGGCGGCTCGAATCTCGGATGCTTCACCGCGGGCCACGAGTTGTTCCTCGGCGAATTGGCGGATCGTCTCCAGCATCGAAAACCGGGTCCGCCCTGAGGATCGGTCGGCGATCAGCAGCGACTTGCGCACAAGAGCGTCGAGTACTTCGAGGATGGCGTATTCGTCGAGGTCATCTGATCCGGCTACCGCGCAGGCGCTTTGCAGGTCAAATCCGCCCGCGAACACCGAACAGCGGTCCAGCACTGTTTTTTCGGCGTCGTCGAGCAAGTCGTAGGACCAGGCCACGGCGTGGCGCAGCGTGTGGTGGCGTTCCAGGCCGCGCCGCGAGCCGACCAGCAGCCTGAACCGGTGATCAAGACGATCACGCATTTCACCGGCGGTCATCGACGCCATCCGCGAGGCGGCCAGTTCGATGGCCAATGGAATCCCGTCGAGGCGCTGACAAATCTCGACGGTTGCGGCGGCTTGATCGCCGCTGACCATCGCGAAGCTCGGTGCAATCCCTTGAGCGCGTTCGACGAACAGGCTCACCGCCGCCGAGTCGATTCCCGCGCCGATGTCCAGCGAGGGTACTGGCCACACTTGCTCCTGGGCGACCCCGAGTCCTTCGCGGCTGGTGGCAACGACCCGCACCGTCGCGGATTGCGTGAGGATGGCTTCGATCAGGTCGGCCGCGGCGTCGAGAACATGCTCGCAGTTGTCGATCACCAACAGCCGCACCCTGCCCTCCAGCGCGGCGGCCACCGACTCGCTCACGCTCTTCCCAGGCTGTTGGGTGATGCCCAGCACCGCTGCCACTGCATCGGGTATCGCCGCCGGATCGGTGACTGCGGCGAGTTCGAAAACCCAGACACCGTCGGGAAATTCGTCGGCCAGCCGGGCCGCAACCTCCAGGGCCAGGCGCGTTTTGCCGACGCCACCTACACCGGTCAGCGTCACCAACCGATGAGCCTTGACCGCCGCTTGCACCTCGTCGAGTTCGGACTCGCGTCCGATGAAGCTCGTGGGCGCGGGGCGCAGGTTTCCCGGACCCGCATCCAGTGCCCGCAGGGCGGGGAACTCCGTGCGCAGGCCCTCCGCGTGGACCTGGAACACCTGAACCGGAGTCGGGAGATCCCGCAACCGTCGCGGCCCCAAATCGAGCAGATCAACGCCGCTGAGCAGAGCCACCGTCGACTCGGCCAAAAGGATCTGCCCGCCGTGCCCGGCGGCCATCACCCGCGCAGCTCGATTCAGCACCGCACCGAAATAATCACCCTCGCGCAGCTCGGCTTCCCCGGTCGCAATCCCCATCCGCACAGGCAATTCCAGTTTGCGCTGCGCGGCTATGGCCGCATCCACCCCTGCCCTCGGTGACGAGAATGCCGCACAAATCCCGTCGCCGGTGTGCTTAAACATGAAGCCGCCGTGCGCCTCAATCGCAGAACGCAACACCTCGTCATGGGCGGACAGCGCCGCCCGCATCGCATTCGCGTCGTTCTCCCACCGACGAGTCAACCCTCGACATCGGTGAACAAAAACGTCACCACCCCCGACGGGGCAGCCGCCGTCATGGCATTACCTCGGCCCAGGCGATATGCCCTTCGTAGCCAAGCGTTTTCGCCGTGTCGCGGTAGCGATCCCGGAGATCAGTGTAAGCAGCGTCGTCGCCGTGAGCCCCCGCCAGTAGTGCCCGCAGCCGCAACAGCCACACATCACGGATAACCAGCCCGTCGTCAGCTGGCGCAGTCGCCAACCGCTCGATTGCGGCCTCGGCTTCGGCCACGTCACCGTCGGAGTCGCGGTCCAGCAGCGTCTGCACCAGAACACCCGTCGCTGGCGTGCCCCACGCCAGCAGCCGTCCCTCGCGGAACAGATGGTCGACGGCGGCGCGCATGAGCGGGATGGCATCATCGCGATCTCCACGCCAAGCCCTTTCACGCGCCAAATACACATTGACAAGCGGTAAATCGCACAGGAGGTATCCGCGCTGCAGGAACTCTTCGCAGACCTCGGGTAGCAGGTGCTCTCCCCGGTCGCGCTCGGCAGCCGTTGGGCGGTGCACCAGCGCAAGGCCCAGCGCCATCCGGGCGTCCGACAGTGCGAGGTCATCACTAGATCGTTCGGCAATCCGTAGGGCATCCTCGATCTCGCGCACCGTGGAATCGTCGGGCCTCAGCACGCCCAAGGTTATCCCTGGGCCGTAGACGTAGGCGACGACCGCAGCGTAGGCCAGGGGGTCGGCGCTGCGGCCTATGGCGAGGACGTGCCGCAGGTCGTCGCGCCACCCTGCACGACCCAGGCAATAACGGCCGATCGCCCGACCCACAAGGGCGGCCGCTAACGGAGACCCGAAAAGGAAGTTGCCTTTAGACGGGTCACCGTCGGCCAGGTCGATCGCCCTCTGTGACCACCGCAACACCTCACGCCACTCGCCACTTTCGACCTTGGCGTAGATGGCCGTGGCGGACAGCCCCACCGTCAAGGTCGCATCGCCGATCGACTCGATGTGGGCCATCGCTTCCGATGCCAGCTGCGACGCCTCGCGCACCCGGTCCTGATGCGCGTGATCCATGACCAGCCCTGCCATCGCGATGGCCAGTGACGCCTTGTCCCCGGCGGCGGTGCACAACTGCTGCAACTCCTTAAAGCGGTCCCTTGCCGCATGGTCATGGACTCGCCAGGCGGTCCCGCACAACATGGTGCGTGGGGCAATGCGCATTTCCAGCCGGTTCGGGTCCTCGGCGGGCACTGCGTCGGCGATCTTTTGGGCACGCTCCCAGCTCAGTCGGGCGGCGGCGATGTCGCGGTTGGTGGCCCACGTTGCGGCCCGCATCTGCCAGCCGTAGGCGGTGTGCACATCACCGGCGGCCTCCAGATGCTCGGCGATCAGCGCCGCATTCTCCTCGACCGTTGCCGGGTCACGCGATTCGATTGCGGTCGCCAGTCGCCGGTGCAGCTCGGCGCGATCCGATTTGAGCTGTGACTGGTAGGCCACCGTGCGAATCAGCGGATGGTGGAACACATACTCGGGTTGCCGGGTGAAGATGACCTGATCGATGAGCTGGCCCACCATCAGATCCTCCAGGGCAGGGTCAATGCCCAGCGTTTCGAGCAGGCCCCGGCTGAAACGCGAGCCCATGACCGCCGCTGCGCTGAGCGTGCGCTTGGCTTTCGGTTCGAGTCGGTCGATGCGAGCAGCGATGGTCGCCTGCAGCGTGGCGGGCACAGTCACCTCGGCGACTTCCGCGGTCGACTTGTAAGCGCCGGGCTGCCCGTGCAGCACGCCGCGCTCATCTAGTTCGCGCACGATCTCTTCGGCGAAAAACGGGTTACCGGCGGCCCTCTCGGCGATCTTGTGGCCCAGCTCGCCAACGGAGGGGTCGTGACCGAGCAGCTCGGAGACCAGCGCCATGGTTTCTGAATCATTCAGCGGTGCAAGGGCAACGGTGTGGGCATCTGCCACTCGGGTCAATGCACCCCGATACTCGGGTCGGTAGGTGACCAGCACCAGCGAGGGCGTCTGCGGGATCACCATGACGAAGGCGGCCAGCATCGCCTCGCTGACCTCATCAATCCAATGGGCATCCTCGATGACGTAGACCCTCGGGGATTCGCGGGCCAACGTCGCGGCATTGACCAGCGCGGTCAATCGCCGCCGCCGCGCATCCGGATCGATCTTGGGCAACTCAACGTCCGGATCGGCGATGCCCAACAGGTCATCCAGTAGCAGCATGTCCTCCGGATCGGCGTCGGGAAACCGTTCGCGCAGACGTGTCCGAGCGGCCTGATCATCGAGGCCGCTGACTTGCGCAACAGTGCGCAACAGCCGGGTCACGACACGAAACGAAACGTCGGTGGCGTGCGATTCGCAGAAGGTGATGAACACCTCCACGTTGCGGCGACGAGCCATCGCGGCAACCTCGCGCACCAAACGGCTCTTACCGATGCCGGGTGACCCCACCACGCCGACCACACCGCCGTGGCGATCGATTGCACGGTCCAACAAGCCTTCAACGGTGGACATTTCCCAGCGCCGACCGACCAGACTCGACTCACGACGCCCGACAGCACGATGCCCATCCCCCATGCCCAGCAGCCGCTGGGCGGACACCGGCGCGTTGGCACCCTTGATCTGAACCAACTCAGGCTCGCTGAGAGTCACAGCGCCATCAACCAATCGCGCTGTGGACGCGCTCAGCATCACCTCACCCGGCGGGGCCACCGATTCCATCCGCTGAGCCATGCCGACCTGCTCACCGACGGCGGTGTAACCCGCTGCACCCGAACCGATCTCCCCGGCAATGACCTGCCCGGAGTTCAGCCCGATCCGCAACTGAAGCTCAGCGCCATCACGGGCCGAAACCTGCTGGGCTAGATCGCTGATGGCGCTATGGATCTCCAACGCCGCCCGGCATGCCCGCAGGGCGTGATCCTCCAGCGCCACCGGCGCACCGAACACCGCCATGATGCCGTCGCCGGTGAACTTGTCCACCGTGCCGTCATAGCGTTTCACCACCACCGCAGCACGATCCACCAGCCCGGCCATGATCTCCCGCAACCGCTCAGCACCAACCGCAGCTGCGATGTCCATCGAGTGCACCACGTCGGCGAAGAGAACCGTGACCTGCTTGTACTCCGCGTGGATATCGCCCGCTTGGACTGGTGAGCCACAGCCGTGACAAAACCGGGCGTTCTCTAGAGGCTCGGTGCCACACGTGCGGCACGCTGCTATGGCCGTCACCCGACCCTCCGCCAGTCCTGGCCCCCGCGTTAAGCGTCCTCTAAAGATAGCCGGTTGAACACTTAGACGAGGGCCGTCGGCGTTCACGGTGATTCCGACACAGACTTTTGAGAGGCTCGTATCTCGTCTATTCCGATACACGCGAAGTGACCACAGTCTTGGCGTCGTCGCTGCGGGGGTGATCCCGGCCGATATTGTGGGGGCGATGGGTGACCACACCGCGGAGGTGGTGGCGCTGATCTCTGCGAAGCGGGAGTTCTCCGCGTATGGCCCCTCACACTGGGCGGTGCTCGCGGTGTTCGCGATCGGGTCCGCGGCGCTGATCTGGATCGGACACCGGCAAAGCGAATCCCAGGCCCGGCTCCTCGGCCGCGTCCTTGGGGCTGTGACCGCGGTGGTATACGGTGCGGGGCTGATCCATTCACTGCTTCCGCCCACCATCGCCCATTCGGTGCCGCTGCGCCTGACCGATCTCGCGACGGTCACCGTGGCCTACGCATTTTGGTCGCAGCGACATTGGGCCTTCGCACTCACCTACTACTGGGGCCTGGTCCTAAGCACACAGGCGTTGATCTCACCGGTTCTATACGCCCCAGACTTCCCTAGCTATCAATTCCTCGGGTTCTTTGCGATTCACCTGCTCGTCGTATGGGCCGCCATCTATCTCACGTTCGGACGTGGGATGCGGCCGCGCTGGCGCAGCTACCGCATCGCGGTCATCACGACCCTGATATGGGCGGCAGTCACCTTCACGTTCAACACGTGCGCGGGAACGAATTACGGCTTCCTCAACAGAAAACCCGCCACCCCGACGCTGCTGGACGTACTCGGGCGATGGCCGGTGTACCTACTGACCGGGGGCACCCTCTTACTCATCATTTGGGCCCTCATGACCTGGCCGTGGGAGCGAAAACGACGACACAAAGGCAAGCAGCTTCACTGACGGTATCGTGCACCGCTTTTCCATGCATGACGCCATTCGAAAGTGGAGGTAGCGTATCGCCGTCTTGAGCTGGTGCGCCACAGCCGTCACAGAATCGCGCACCCTCACGCGGCTCGGTGCCACACGTGCGGCACGCTGCTATGGCCGTCACCCGACCCTCCGCCGATCCCGGCCCCCGGTTCTCACAGGATAGGCGATTGGACACTCCGCGAGGCGCTGTTAGCTTCACAGTTGGTGATGCCCGCGCAACGCATAGAAGAATGCCCCCGGAAGAGTCGGGGGCACCTCCCGCTCAACCGCAGCTCCGTCGGTCCCTATTGCGGCAGGCTCTGGCGCACCCATGCCACGATGGTCCCGCCCCCAGGTACTCCTGCGGTCTCAGTACTGGCGGCCGCGCAGGTCCCGTGGATCGCCCGTTCGACGGCATAGCCGTCGTTGTCCGCCACGACGACGACCGGTATTAGCTGCTCGCGCGCCAACGTTCCCAGTTCCTGAACGGTGAACTGTGCGGCGCTGTCGCCGATCAGCAGCACGATGCGTCTGTGCCGCTCGGCCAGCCCGGAGCCAAGTAGAGGGCCATTTCACGCTGACGGTTGGGGCGGTCGGCGGCGTGGGGGACGGCCGCTGGTCCCCGCCGGGTAGGCGGCCGCCCGATGGCGGTGTCGGGTAGCCCACTGCTCGATGATCGCTTGTGAGTGACGTTTCCGTGACCGGTGTCGTGCGGTCCACAGCTCATGCCACGTTTCGGTGGCGCTGGTCAACTGGAGTAGTCGACTACGCTATGCGGCCCGTCGGTAGGTCGTCAGGATCGTTGACGTGAGCGGTCGCGCTCACCTTCATCAGGAGGAGTGAAGATGTCTGCCGCAAGCGAAATAATGTCGCCGATCCGGTCACGGCGCATGTCGGCTGTTTCGCCACGCCGGGTTGAGTCGTCTGGGGTGATTCCTATCGCGTTGCGAGTCAGGAATTTTCGACGCATTACCATCCGTATGAGGGTGTCGATCGGCGTCGCAGTGCTGGTGGTGATGGCCGCGGTTGTGCTGCTCGTAGTCTCAACGGTGTCGTCGGGCGTGCGGCTGTCTTCCTCGACAGCTTTGATCATTGGCTTCTGCCTGCTCCACGTCATCGTCGGTGCCGCGATCCACCAGCTTGTCCACCGGAACGCACGAAGCCGGAAAGCCCCACCCGATCAGTGCAGCACCTAGCAAAAGGACAGTCATGGCCAGCCGCATACGCCACGGTTCCGACAGTCATATTGGTGGCGGTCAGTCCGCTGATGTCGTCGACGTGGCGTGCGATTCCGAAGTCGGCCAAGCAAGATTCGTTGCTGTCCTCATCGTCATCGAGATGAGTGAAAATGATGTTTTGGTCTAGCTTCTCGATGATCGCGCCCCACATTTCCTGCGGCACGGTCGACTTCACCGCATCGATGATCCGGCCTACCTGAACCCTCATCTCGGCGACGTCGTCGCCCTGGCCGCATCTGTCGAGGACGGCCTGCAGCTTCTCGGCAGCCCTCAACCCGGTGTCGACGCTGACCTGCACGTCGTCGTCCACCAGGTCGCGGAATGCCTTGAGCATGACGGCCTTGGAGAAGGCAAGCGGCAGGAGTGCCGAGGCTACCCCTCGGCGAAGTCGACGGAGTTCTCCTTAGCACGGCGTTAGGTGTTGTCCGTCGCCCTGACCGTTCCCGGCTCGGCAGATGCCGCCCATGGCGTCGCGGCCAGCCCGCCCCCGATGCCCAGCGCGACCGCTAACGCCCAGATCCGGTCGACATACCTGGCGTACCCCATCTCAGCCTCCCCTCCTAGCAACTGCACTAACGAGGCGGCCAGTAGCGCAGCAGTTCTCTATCTAGCCGCTTGGTCGGGGTGCGGTTCACGGTCAGACCAAGTTTGGGTCTATGCCGTAGTGACCCGCCGGCCGATGGCGAAGTCGCGGGTGTCGCAGACCACGGTATTCGGTGCGCTACGCCCGATGCTCCGCACCCTTCACAGCTAAGCGTCCGCGGGATGATGGTGGAACCATCGGAGGTGACCGACATGGACCTGTACTTGATGCAGCACGGTCAGGCGACGACCGAAACAGAAGATCCCGAGCGACCCCTCACGGATGCCGGTCGAGCGGCGGTGCAGCGTGTCGCTAACAGAGCCCGGGCTGCTGACGTTCGGATCAGCGGGTGCCTCCACAGCGGAAAGCTGCGTGCAGAGCAGACTGCGCAGCTGCTTGTGAGGGAGATCGGCGTGGAGCCGAGCGTCGAGGCTCGACCGGGTCTTGCGCCGAATGACCCGGTGGTACCGGTCGCGCGGTGGCTTCGAGCGGAGACCGAGCACCAGTCGCTTGCGCTCGTCGGCCACATGCCTTTCCTCGGCAGGCTTGCTTCGTTGCTGGTCGCAGGCGACGAGCAGGCCCAGGTGGTCGGCTTCCAGATGGGTGGCCTGGTGAAGCTGGAACCGAAGGTCGATCGGGACGGGTTCTCCGTGGCATGGGCGCTTCCGCCCGACCTCGCCTGACCGTGCACAAAAAACTGGAAGCAACCTATTTCGGGACGGGGCCACACGGCTCAGGCTGGGTCGAGCAGATGGGCCAGGACGCCGAGCACATCTGAGGTTGTCTTGCCGTCAGGCACCTCAGCGAAGGTCTGCGAGAGACCGCGAATGGTGGTGGCCACTTCCCGCCGCTCCTGCGGGTCGAAGTCGGCCAACTGGTCAAGCAGGTCGGCAGGAGACGCCTCCTCCATGTCGATCATGATCCCTCCCGCGCCGGTTAACTCAAATAACCCCGCCAGCATGACGCACGGATGCCGACCCGGTCGCCGTCATGGCATCGTCTCGGCCCACGCGATATGCCCCTCGAAGCCAAGCGATTTCGCCATCTCGCGGTAGTGCTGCGTCAATTCCTGGTAAGCGGCTTGGTCACCACCGGCCTTCGATAGCAGGCCAGCTTCAGTATGAGGACGCTCGCTACTTCATAGTTACGTTCTGGGTGTTCGGGTGTCGCTGTTAGACGCCCGCGGGGTTATTTGTCCATTCGGGACTTCTGCCGTGGGAGCAGAGCCGCGAGCTCGTCGCGGCTACCCGCGCCCGTCTTGGTCATCGCGCGGTAGATGTGGCCTTCAACGGTGCGAACAGAAATGGTCAGGCGGGTGGCGATCGCGCTATTAGACATCCCCGCCTCGATCATTTCTGCGATCTCTCGTTCCCGAGAAGTCAACGGCAGTGGCATGATTGCCTGACGAAGTGCAAGGGTCCACGCGCCTCCGCATTGTTTGGCCAGCTCCTGCGCTCGGGCGACACAACTGTATGCCGACGCCCGCAGGCCCCTGCGACGATACGCAATCGCTGCGTGGGCGGCCGCGTCGACAGCCGCAATGATGTCGCCGATCCGCTCGAACTCCTTTGACACCGTGCCGAGTTCGGCGCCGTCGCCGCCACGCAGGCCAGACGACAGCCGGGCCGCGAGCCCGGCGCGTGGCCCTTCCACCAGTACCCCCAGCTCGCGCAGGCGCGGCTCGCTGGAGTAGTCGCCCAGCTGGGCGGCGGCCTGTAAACACAAGACTTCGGCGGCGAACCTGCCCTGGCTTCTCATGGTTTCAGCCGCCGATGTCAACGTCGTGAGCGACTCCGTCACCGAGCCCTGGCAGGCGGCCACCCACGCCTTCGCGAGGGCCTCCTCATAATCCACGCACCGCCAACTCGGGTGCCGCATCTTTTCCATTGCGGCAGCTGCTGCAGCAGCCTGATCGCCTAAGCCGAGCTGGGCCAAGGCGATGGCGCGCGACGGCTGGTAGCGGTAGCTGAGACCAATAGTCTCTGCCGAGGCGGTGAACAGATCGACCGCTCGCTCCAGGAGGCAGCTCGCGGTGTCAAGGCGCCCGGCACCCAGAGCGGCGCGGCCTGCGACGGCAAGGCTGAGAAGCTGAGCGGAACCTGGCAGATCGGCCGCCTCCTGACGCAGCCGTTCCGCGGTCTCCAAGGCTTGGCCTATTGCTCCTGACTGCACCATCGCCCCTACCTGGTTGTCGATGATGGTGTAGCGCAACGGCGCAGCTTCGAATGCGCGGGCTGCGATGCGTGAGCCAGTCTGTGCAGCGGCCACGGCTTGGCTCGTGCGCCCGGCGTCGCCGGCTGCCAAGGTGATTCCCCAGGCTGCCGCCGCGCCTGCCAGGGCGGGCAGCTGGTCGAACGTGAGGTCCCGCGCCGACGTGCGTGACTTTTCGGGGCGGCCCATTGCGGCCCAATAGATCGTGAAAAACGCGTCGATGCACCAGCGCGCCTCGTCCGGAATGGTCTGCGTGGCGCTCTCGACGACCTCTCGTGCACCGGTAGGGTCCGCCAGCGTCCACAGCTTGGTGGTCGCCCTGAGGAAGACGATTGCGCCCTGTTCGGCGGCGGTCAGTTCGCTTGCCCGTATGTCCTCGAACAATGCATCGATCTCGTCACCGCGACTTAGCCAAATGAGTGTGTGGGCGCGAAGGAAGCGCACCTCCACCGGGGCTCCGGCGCGGACTGCGGCGTCGGCCAGTCGATCAGCGAGTGGCAGGTCGGCCAGCGATAGGGCCCCTAGGGCGGCTCGGATCAGCAGGTCCAGGTCGGGTGGAAGGCCGGAGTCAAGAGACAATGCGGCGCGGCGCACCACCACCGGCGTGTCGTCGGCGTCGTGTGATTCAGCGAGCCGAGCCGCCACGACGCCCCGTAGCCGTCGTAGCCTGACGATAGGTATGCGTCGCCTGCGCACTTCGCCGTAAAGCGGATGCGCCACACGGACTTCCACGCCGCCGCGGGTGGCAGCACACGTAATTAGGCCGCGCTGCTCAGCGTCCTCGACCGCTGCGGCGCTTGTGATTCGGGAGAGCAGGGCAAGGTCAAGTGGCTCCCCCACAGCCAGCACGTCGATCACCTCGCCGACTGCCGATGGCAGCTCTCCGATTCTCGATTCGATCAGTTCGGCCAAGCCCGGCCCGACGACCGGCTCACCAATCCACGCCCAACCACCGGGGCGCTCTCTGAGCCGTCCAGCAGCGACTTCCTGCTCCACCATGTTGACCAGGTACAAGACGTTGCCACGCGTGAGCGTCCACAACCGATCAGCGGCATCGGGAGCCAGAGGCCCACCGAGTACAGCTGATACCAGCATCACCGTCTCCTCGTGCGACAGCGGCCGCAGCTCGAGGCGATCAATCCCGTCGGTGTGCAAAATCTCCTGTAGCCCAGGGGGTATCGGCTCGCCGTCGCGAACGGTGAGCATGACCTTCGCCGCGCGGCGCTGCACGATCTGGTGCACGACAAATATCGACAAGTCGTCGAGCAAATGTGCGTCGTCGACAGCGACGACCACCGTGGTGCCATGCGGTGCGGAAGTCAGCGACTCGATCACGCCACGGACGAGCGCCAGGGTGTCCATCACCGACGGCCCTACCCACTCAGCGAACGCGCCCAAGGGAAGTTCCCGCGCCGACGCGGTGGCGGCAGCCCACCGGGTTTGGCAACCCGCCGAGCCGGCGACGGCGAGTGCCTCCCGGGCAATGCGGCTCTTCCCGACACCAGCGGCACCCCGAACGACGATCCCGCGCGAATCACCATCGCGAAGTGCCACTTTGAGGAGTCGCAACTCCTCCGACCGGCCGGTCAACGGCCACGAAAGGTACACGAAGAAAGAGTAGAAGCGGAGCGCCAATAGCGCGCGCGGAGGAAACACGCATGCGAGCAGACCGGCGGCGAGGTCGCGGCAAGTTCCGCGGTAATTACCTGACGTCGACGTTCCGTCTCGGGCGATCGCAGCAAGTTTAAGCATCACCGATAAGCCCACCCCACGAAATGGCTTGGGCACCCAGGGTTAACTGTGGCGGGCTGCTTCTTGGACGAGTTGCACGCGCGAGGTGAGGCCGAGTTTGGTGTAGACGTGGGTGAGATGGGTTTGCACGGTGCGCGGTGAGACGAAAAGCCTTGTGGCGATGTCCTTATTGCCGAGTCCTTCGCCGACCAGTCGCACGACATCGCGCTCGGTGGGGGTGAGCGATGCCCAGCCCTTGGCGGGTCGTTTGCGTTCACCGCGGCCGCGCTGCGCGTAGGCGATCGCTTCGTCGGTGGACAAGCCGGCGCCCTCGGCCCACGCGGATTCGAAGTCCTGCTCTCCCATACTGGTTCGCAGCACCGCCACCAAGGCTTCGTAGCCGACATCGTGGATTTTGAACCGCACCGCCCCCATACGTTCACGGATGGCCTGTGCCGCGCCGAAGAGGCGGACGGCTTCGCGGTGACTCGCGGCCTGGCCGGCCAGACCGGCGAGGCACTCCAGGATGTCGGGGATAGGCAGGTAGGCCTCAACGTCGGCGGCACACGCGAGCGCGTCGTGGGCGTCGCGTTCGCCTTGTTCCGGCTGCCCTTGTGCGATCGCCACGCGCGCGCGCGCCAACAGCGCCGCCGACAGGAAATAGCTCGTCGCCATCGTGACCGCCTGGTCGGCCCATTGGCGGGCCGCGACCAGATCCCCGCGCGCCAGGGCCGCGACCGCACTGGCGGCTCGCTGTATCGCCGCGTACTGGGGCACGGCACTCAGGTACGGCCAGGCCTCGATCGCGTCCCGCGCCGTCGCAATATCGCCGGCGGCCATGGCCGCGCTAGCCAACGCCGTGTAGCCGTTGGCCGCAGCAATCTCACCCAGCTCGGCGGCGGCCTCGATGGCCGCGTCGGCGGCGGCCCGGGCCGCCGCCGTGTCACCCTGGTGCGCCAGCACGACGCTGTGGCCCGTGAGGCTAGTCACCTCGATGATCCCATCGTGAGCGGCTTGGGCCTCGGCCACCAGCTCGCCGAATTGTGCGGCGGCACCCGCCAGATCACCCTGATATAGCTGTGCATTTCCGAGGGACCAGCGGCACAGCCGCGAGTTGTACCGGTCGCCGATGGCGTTGGCGAGGTCGCGTCCTTCCTCGGCGGGCGCACGCGTCGCGATCGGGTCACCGGCGTAGTTCGCTGCGGTGGCCTGCCAGGTGAGGATCTGGCTGAGCCGCCACCGGTCGTCCACGGCCCGGGCCAGGCCGATCGCCTCGGCGAAGTACGGCTCGGCCGCCTCGGCGCGGAGGATGGCGGCGACAAGTCCGCAGGCGGTCAGCGCCCGCGCCAGCAGCGCCGGGTCATCGACCTCGCGGGCGATCGCCAGGGCCTGCTGAGCCTGACCTAGGCTGTTTTCGGGGGCGCCCACCAAGACGGCGAGCATGGCCCTGTCGGCGAGCGCCCGCACGCGCACCGCGGCCGCCACCCCAGAATGCTGCGCGTTGTCGTCGGCCAGGGCGGCGTCGAACCCGGCGAGCCCTTCCCGGATGCGGCCCCGCGACAGCCACAGCGGCTGCAGCGACGACACCAGCACCAGCGCCGGCTCGACATCGGAGTTTTCCCGGCTCCACAAAAACGCCGCGCGCAGGTTGTCGATCTCGCTTTCGGCCTGCTCGATTCGCTGCTCATACTCACTGCCTGCCGGCGCGTCGAGCAACCCCGCCAGCCCCGTGTAGTGATCGCGGTGACGCGACCGAACGGCATCGGCCTCGCCGGACTCCGCGAGCTTTTCCAGCGCGTACTGGCGCACCGTCTCCAACAGCCGGTAACGCGTTCGGCCTCCGCTGTTTTCGGCGACCACCAGCGACTTGTCCACCAGCAGGCTGAGCAGATCCAGGACCTGATAACGCTCCACATCTGCACCACCGGCGACCGCCTGGGCTGCGTCCAGATCGAAGCCACCCAGAAACACCGCCAGCCGGCGAAACACGACCCGTTCCGGCTCGGTCAACAGAGCGTGTGACCAGTCCACCGAGGCGCGCAACGTCTGCTGACGAAGCACCGCGGTGCGCGCACCACCGGTCAACAGCCGGAACCGGTCATGCAGACCCTCGAGGATCTCGGCCACCGACAACGCGCGCACCCGCGCCGCGGCCAGCTCGATCGCCAACGGGATCCCATCCAGGCGCCGACAAATCTCACCCACCGCCGGAGCGTTGTCGTGTTCGACGACGAAATCGGGTCGAGCACGGTGGGCGCGGTCGACAAACAACTCGATCGCCTCGTGGGCCAACGACAGCGACGGCACCCGCCAGCTCACTTCACCCGCAACGCCGATCGGCTCACGACTGGTGGCCAGCACGGTCAGCCCCGGCGCGGCACCCAGGAGCGCGACGACCAGCTCGGCGCTCGCGTCGAGCAGGTGTTCGCAGTTGTCCAGCACTACCAGCATCTGGCGGTCGCGCACAAACCGCAGCAGCGTGTCCATCGTGGAGCGGCCGGGCTGGTCGGGCAAACCGAACGCGCGGGCCACCGCGAACGCCACCACGGCTGGGTGGGTGATCGGCGCCAGATCGACGTACCACACACCGTCAGCGAACTCGGCTGCGATCCGAGCCGCGATCTCAACGGCGAGACGGGTTTTGCCGGCGCCGCCGGCGCCGGTCAGGGTCACCAGCCGGTTGTCGACGAGCAGCTTCTCCAGGTCAGTCATCTGTGCGCCGCGGCCGACAAAGCTGGTGAGCTGCACCGGAAGGTTGTGAGAGACAACGGTGCTGGTTGTACGCAGGGGCGGGAAATCATTACGAAGATCGGGAT
>Ga0318531_10000016_pt1 | contig 29149 bp, 26 predicted proteins | sample GRESIP053b4f25_FD_203486 | JGI IMG/M metagenome (GOLD analysis project Ga0318531, IMG submission 203486) | Tropical soil microbial communities from Luquillo Experimental Forest, Puerto Rico - GRE.SIPMG.053b4f25 | ecosystem: Environmental > Terrestrial > Soil > Tropical forest > Bulk soil... | reverse complement strand
GCGATCATCAGTGTGGCGCCGACCCGCTTGGCACCCGGAAAGTATCCGCGGGCACTGAATGTCGCCTGCAGATAGGCGGGAATGCCATAGACCAAAGGCAGTGTGACGGTCACCAGGCGCGCGCCGGCATGAAACAGCGGCAGACCCGCGAACAAAATGTCGTCTTCGGTGACCTCCAACGCCTGGCCGATGAGTCCTCCGCTGCGGCAGTAGTAGCCGTGGCTGGCCACACAGCCCTTCGGCAGACCGGTAGTGCCCGAGGTGTACAGGATCGACATAGTGTCCTCGGCGCTCACCTGCACCTGTGGCGGTGTATGACCGTGCGTGACCAGGGTCGAGTACGGAACCTCGTCACCCTCGGCGTCATCGAGCATCACCACCGTTCGCAGGTTGGGAAGCTGGCTTCTCAGCGGAGCGAGGGCATCGCGGCCGGCGGCATCGGTAACGAGCACGCTCGAGCGCGACTGGCGCAGCTGGTGGGCCAGGAATTCGCCCTTCAGGAAGGCATTCAACGGCACCTGGGCGGCGCCCGTCTTGGCCACACCGTAGAAGAGCTCGAGCAGCTCGGTGCGGTTGGGCGCCAGCATGGCCACCCGCTCGCCGCGACCAACGCCCAGTTGCGCCAGACCAGCCGCGAGCGCATCGGAGCGCTGATCCATCTCGGCGTAGGTGAACACATCGTCGTCCATTGCGCAGCACACGCGATTCGGCGTTGCGGCAGCGCGAGCGCGCAGGAGCTCTGGAATTACGTGACTAGTCATCTCAAAAATAACTATAGCTCGAATTTTGACGGAGCGGAAGCCGTTGGTTAACGATCGTTTATCACCCTGCTACACCACGGCCTCTGAGTAACCCTCGTGTGGCCATCTCCCAGGGCGGTTGGTCGATCGCAACGGCTGAAAGCGTCACGTCAGCTGACCGGCTGCCTGGTCAGTTCGGATCCGCCGCCGCTGCTCAGCGGCTCATCTGTGGTGGCCCGCTGCTGTTGGCGCTCGTCGTCGGCGATCGCCCGCAGCAGCAGCACCGTCATAACTACGAACCAGATGAAGAACATGGTCAGGGGTATCCACCACGCGAGCACGCCGTTCCACGCAAACGGTCCGTGCTTGAAGAACACGATAATGGCAGCAGGTATCCAGTCGAGCGACAAAAAGATGTTGAAATAGCCTACCCAGCGGGGGAATACCGGCTTGGCGCCCTTGTCGAGCAGGATGCCGATACCGAGGGCCGCGACCTGCACGCACGCCGACGAGATGATCCCGAGGAACATCAGCCAGGACATATCGTTGAGCATCTGCACCATCGGGGCACCCCGTTCGTTGAGGCGGTAAAGCGCGGTCTGCCAGATCGCGAAAGGCAGCAGGAACTCCACGCACAGCAGCCCGCCGGAGACGAGCTGGGTCTCGGCCAGCACCGAGCGGCCGCCCTCGATGCGCCTCATCTGAGCCGCAATCACCGCGCAGAACGGCACGAGAAGTGCGCAGGCGAACAAGCTGATCACAAGCCCAAGCCGGATGAGGTTGGTGTGGTCGCTGAACTTGGCGACGATCTGGTCGGGCGTGTACGCCGGGTCCGGCGGTGGGATGAACCGGCACAGAAACACAAACGCGAGAGCCCACGTCGCCACCATCACCGGGCCACACCACACACACAGACGTTGCGCCGTCACGTTCATGTTGCGCATCACGGTCTCCTCCTCACTTCGCGCGAAATGTCTTGTCACACCGTCTCGTTGCGCAATGCATGTTGGGCGGCCAACCGCCCGGGCCACCCAACAACACCTCCGGTGGGATGGGTGCCCGCTCCCGTCTGATACAGCCCTCTGACGGGGGTGTCGTAGCCGCCGAGACCGTGTGCCGGGCGGTTCTTGCCCAGCCGAGTCACCAGCATGTCGACGTGGAAGTATGCTCCCGCCGGTGCGGCGAAGCGGTTCTGAAGATCCTGTGGGGTTGACACGATCCGGCCGATCTCGGTCTCGAGACCGCCCAGGAAGCGCAGACTCGATTTCCAGATCTGTTCGGTGTAGGCGTCCTTGTTGGCGTCCCACCCGTTGCTGGGATAGGCGGGCACGTTCGAGTGCAGGTACAGCACATCGCCGTGCTGCGAGGCGATGGAGCGGTCCGGCGCCGACAGGATGGCCATGTACACCGGCGGGGTGTCCACATTAACCCCACGCTTCATTGCGTGCATCTGCTCGATGTGGTCCTCCAGGGTGCCCGTCATGAAGGTGGTGGTGCGAATGTCCTCGCCGTCGCGCTTGGCGCGCGCCGCCTCGGCCTTGGGGTAGCCGATGCGTCCGGCCGTGGCGACGTCGATCTTGAACGCCGCGGCGTTGATCGAGTTCGCCGGGATCAGCGCGACCTTGTTGCGGTCCTGCCGGCTCAGCGCGTCCTGCGGGACGAGCTTTCCCAGCGTGACCTGCGATGCGGCATTGGAGACGACGCCGTAGCGGGCGTACAGGCGGGTGCCGTCCTCAAGCAGCACCCCGGTGGCGCGTCCATGCTCGACGAGGATCTGCTGCACGCCGTTGCCCAGTCGGACGGCGCCGCCGTGGCTTTCCAGCTTGCCATTGAACGCTTCGACGAGATTCGTCATGCCGCCCCGCGGGCGCTGCACGCCGAGGTGGCGGTGTACGCCCGCGAAGCCGAGGAAATAGGCACCCGAGCCGACGGCGTCGGCCGGGCCGACCATCGACGACCAGTAGGCCCACAGCCCGCGCATGGCGTCGGACTCGAAAGTCTCCGAGATGAGCTCGAAGACGTTGAGCGCCAGCATGCTGCCGATGAAGCGGCGCGTGGCCCGGTCGGGGCGGTGTCGCAGCAGGTATTTGGCGAAGTCGAGTTTGCCCCACGCGGAGGGGTCTTGAACGGTGAGGACGTCGACGAGATCCATCACCCAGTCGATGGGACCCCTCAGCTGCTCATAGGTGCGCGCGTCCTTAGGGGAGAAGTAGCGGATGTCGTCGAGGGTGCGCGCGAAGTCGCCCCACAGCAGCAGGGTGTCGCCGTCCTCGTTCATCCAGCCGTAGGGGTGTGCGAGTGGGACCGTGTCGTAGCCGAAGTCGGCCAGCCGCATCTGCTTGGCAAGCGGTGTCTGGGCCATGAACAGGTCATCCATCGCTCCGATGCTCAGCTTGTGCTCCGGGGCGTCCCCGAGATACGGGTAGCTCGCCGACAGGCCGCCGAGCACCGGCAGCCGCTCGACAACGCACACCGAGCGGCCTCGTTCAGCAAGCGTCGCCGCCGCGCAGAGTCCGTTGTGGCCGGCGCCTATGACGATGTAATCGATCGTTTCCATGGTTTTAGTCCTGCACGTGTCAGATGTGGATGTGATTGGTTATTGGGTTATCAGATGCAAGCGCGATAACGCAAACGAACGTTATGAGCTCTGCGAAGTCGGCCCGCTGGCCGGTGGATCTTGTCACGGAACTGCCGTCGGTGAAGCCGCGTCAGCGTTCAACTTGGCTGCATGTCTATGCGTGATGGCATCGGCGGATTGCGGTGGCAGCAAGCGCACCTGCCCCGTTCCGAAACGGATCAGCACATCGATCGCGATCAGGCCGAGCACCATGCTGATGACGGCCGCCGCCATCCGGATGCCGGTCGGGGCATCGGTATTGGTGATCGCGAAGTGCGGCATCGCGAGCACCCAAGACGACATGTACGTTGCGAACGGGACGAACAGCACCAACCGCCGGCGCGCCCCCGCGAACAACCACGCCAGCCGGGTCAATACGACTGCGCCGAACACCGCTCCCAGGCTGTTGATCACGAGCCAGCTGATCGGGAAGCCACCGATCTCGAAGGGCTGGTATCCGTAATAGACGTAGAGTCGGGTGCCCAGCACCGGAATCTCCAGCGCGACATTGAGTACCCAAAAGATGCCGATGCACGTCCACATGATGCGGTGGGTCACCCCGTGTTGGAACGCGAAGGCCATCAGGTACGGCAGCCCGCCGAAGAAGATCACATAGCCCAGGACCACCCAGACCGGAATGCCGCGGCCGAAAAACGCATGAACCGTCCAGCCGTCGTTGGGAAAGAAGCAGTGTCCCAACACATCAACCGTCTCCTCGTTGAACGAGCAGATCAAGCCGCCGGCCAGCATCAGCAAAAAGTCAGGTTTGCCGCTTCGCCGCCACACCAGCAGCGCAGCGACCACGAAGCCGGCGACCACCACCGCGAGGATGGCCGTGATTACCGTCTGTGCAGTCGCGGGTGTGGTCATCTCCCACGGCGGTTGGGCAATCGCAACCAGTGAAGTCGTCACGGGTAGAGCTCCTATTCTCCCGAACTATGCACCGATAGCGTTGGGGTCGCGGTCGGCTCCCGATGAAGGCTCAGCCGCGTTCGGCGCTGCCGGAACGGGGGGCAGCAGCCGCAATTGCCCTGTGCCGAGGCGGATCAGCGTGTCGATCCCGTACAGGCCGAGTGCCATGCTGATGGCCGCGGCGAACACGCGTACGCCATGGGGTGCATCGGTGCCCAGGGCCGAGAAAAGCGGCATCCCCACTGCCCACGACGACATGAACGTCACAAATGGAACCACTACCAGCAGCAGCCGGCGTGCGCCCGTGAAAAACCACCAGAGCCGGGTGATGGTCACCGCACCCAGCAGCGCCCCAAATGCGTTGAACACCAGCTGACTAAGGGGAAAACCGCCCACCAGGAACGGCTGGTCGCCGTAGTAAACATATAGCTTCGAGTGCAGCAGTGGAATTTCCATCGCGAGATTGAGCGCGCCCCAGATTCCGATGCTGATCCACAAGACACGACGGGTGACCCCGCGCTTGAAGGCGATCGACAGCACATACGGGAGCCCGCCATAGAAGACTACGTAAGCCAAAACCACCCAGATCGGGATGGACCGGTTAAACAGGGTGTGGCCCGTCCAGCCATCGGCGGGAAAGAAGCAGTGACAGAGGAAGTCGATCAGTGGCTCATCGAACGAGCAGACGTAACCACCGATCAACATCAGAAGGAAGGTCGCCGCCCCGGTGCGTCGCCAATCGATCAGGGCGGCGACCACAAAGGCCGCCACGACCACCGCGAGGATCACGGTGATGATCAACTGCGGCGTGCTCGGAGTGACCATCTCCCATGGTGGCTGGTCCATCGCGAGTGCCGAGGGTGTCATCGCGTCGTTCCCTCCTATGCGGTACCGGTGAGTCGCGGTCGGGGAACGCTGCCGGGTACTTTGTCGGCGAACAGAGCCGAGACCCGGGCAGCCGCTTCCTTGCCGCTGACCAGACCACCGTTGAGGCCCGGGATTCTGTCCATGTCACCGGCAAACTGCACACGCGCGGTGGGGTCGAGGCGCTTCTTGTACGCGGCGATCATCTTGAATTTGCCCTTGTCGAGGACCGGCACCGACTCGGGCCAGCGGACCACGGCGTGCTGCTCGAGCGTCCCCGGCACCTTGCCGTAGTAGTACTTCACCCGATCGAGCGCGTGGTCGATCAGGTAGTCGTCGTCTTTGTCGTCGGTGCGATTGAGGTAGGCGGGCGACAGCAGAATCGAGATGAGGCCCTTGCCCGCCGGCGCGCGCCCCGGCGCCTTATTGTGGTCGGCGATGACGGCGATGGTGTCGGGGTCGTCGTAGGGGGACACCATCGAAAACGTCCCGCGGTCGTCGGGCCGCGCCGAAAAGCCAAGCGAGACGTTGCCCAGCCGGTGGTAGCGCGTATTTTTGAACAGACCGCGGGTGTTGTCATCGATCTGGGGATACATGGCCATCGCGGGCTGTGTGGTGGTGGCGATCACCGCGGCATCGAAGGTCTCGGTCCGCTCGCGGCGCGAAGACGGCGTGCTGTAAGTCACCTCGACCGTCGAACCGTTGTCGGTCACGTTGGTGACCTGGTGCGAAACCCGGGTGTCGACCAGCGTCGCCAACTTATTCGGCAGCCCCGCCACCCCGGAGGTCAGGTTGAACACCGATTTGACCAGCATGTTGCGGACCGTCCAGTGCAGCAGGGCCACCGAGGTGTCTTGATCCTCGTGCACCCAGGTGCCGCTGATCAGCGGGCTGGCGACGTAGCGAAGCAGCTCCTCGTTGAGTGCACGCCGGCAGTACTCGGAGACGGTTTCGTTGTCGAACTCGGCGAGTTCGTCATAGGTGTCGTAACCGAGGCCGGCGCGGTGCCTGAAGACATCGGCGAAAAGCCTTAAAGCCCTGATCTTCGCGGGCCACGAGATGACCTGGGTGGCAATGCTCGATCGGATCGGCTTGGCCAGATCCAGATAGTGCGACTTGCCCTGTCGCGGCATCCCGAAGATCACCGGCGTCTCGACGAACTCACTAGTCAGTCCGACCTCGTGGATCATCGCCACGGCATCGCGGTAGGTGCCCAGGTAGACGGCGGTGCCCAGATCCATGAGGAAGTCGCCCTTGCGGACGGTCCAGATCCGCCCGCCCACCCGGTCGCGGGTCTCGAACACGGTGACTTCGAAACCGGCCTTCTTCAGCTCATAGGCGGCGGCCATTCCGGCGATGCCGGCGCCGATCACCGCTGCGGTGCTGTGTTGTGTCATGGGTGCCTTCCTGGTAGCAGCTCGGGTCGGTCGGGTGCGGATTGGCGTGAGATCGGCAGCTTGGGGTCGGGGCAATTGAAGGCGGTCGTCGGACCGCACACCCCGCCGTTGCGCCACTGCCGCTCGACGAACGGCTTGGGCATGGGGCCGGAGTGCAACGCGTAGAAGGAGTACGGGATGTTGAACGCGATCAGGATGGCCAACTGGGCCGCGCCGGCGATGGCGCAGAACCGGGCGAATGTCTTGATGCCTTCGCGTTTGAACTTCAGTTTGTCGATGCCCCGCTCGGGCCAGGACCTGCCGCGGTCGTCGCGGAAGAAGTGCAGACAGCTCAGAATGATGAACGTCCCTGGCCACGATAGCGGCTCATACAGCGGGAACTGGTGATCGGTGCCCGCGAACAGTGTCAGCGCCGGAATCGTCGACGAGTAGCTGATCAGTCCGGTCCTCGTCATGATCAGCTCGACGATGATGTCGCCGACGATCATCACCAGGTACGTCTGCGCGATGAGCCGAAAGACGCTGCGCGACGGATCTTTCCGGCGCTGGTAGGCCATGTAGCGGGAACCCGCGTAGCCGGCCATCGCGCACATCCACAGGTATGCGGTGAAGTACACCATGGGGACGGGGATCAGTTGCCCGTTACCAGAGCTCCATCCCGGAACGTGGGGCAGCCAACTGCCGAAGTTGACAAACGTTGTGGCGTACTGGAATTGGTAGGTGATCCAGTCGATCCAGGGTTCCTGGAAGAACATCAGCCAGCCGGCGAGGAAAAACAGGCCGTCGAAGGAGAACCGTCCGGTCCGCAGCTTCGGGCCGATGACGAAGTGCCAGAGGATCCAGCCGGTGATGAGGATGCCGAAGATCACTTCGACGCAGCGGACCGTGATGACGTACCAGACGGGTTCGTGGCCGCGGCCCAGCGTGTTGGGATGGAAGTCGCCGCTGATCACCCACATGCTCCAGCAGTAGGCGATCAGTGCCAGCCAGGCGAATCCATGAACGATCCATACCTTCGCCCACGTCCGCTGGGCACCGACGGGGTCCGGTCCTGGCTTGTCGACTGTCCCCCCCACCGTCTTCGTTAACGGTCGTTCATGTCGCATGTGATGACGATAACAAACCCGACTCCACTGTGTAAAGCACTTATCTGTTTTCGGACAGATATCTGTTTATACACAGATAACGGTGTACGCTCGGGGCGTGACAGCTGCGGCCAAACGTCGGCCCAGGACCAACCGGGAGCGCGTGGAGGAGTCCACGTTTGCCCTCATTGCGTCGGCGATCCAGCTCTTCGCCACGCAGGGATATGAACGCACGACCGCGGCCGAGATCGGCATCAATGCCGGATTCAGCCGCAATATGGTCCGCGACCGTTACGGCTCCAAAGAGGCCCTCCTGCAGTCCGTTTTCGAGACGTTCGGTGAGCTGCTGTTACCCGCGGCGCGACGGGAACGCACCAGCACCGGCCTCGACCACGTCCTGAGTCAGCTCGACGACCTCCTGCACGCGGTTGAGCAGGAACCCGAAACGGTGCGCGCGATGATCGTCCTCACCTTGGAGACCACGGGGGCGCTGCAGAACTTCGCCGGTTGGTTTGACCGCCTGATCGCCGGTTACGAGGCCGAACTCGTCGAGCATCTTGCCGCGGGCCAGGCCGACGGCTCGGTGCGCCCTGATCTAGACCCGGACCGGGAGGCCGAGATCTTCGTGTCGTACGCCATCGGGCTGTGCTTCAGGTGGGCGCTGCGGCGCGACGCCTACGACCTGGCGGGAGAGATCAAGGCGTGGCGCGCCCGGTTAGCGCGGGAGTACATCGCCTAATGGGCTGTGTCGCAGCGGAATTCCGTCAGGCTGAACGATCCCTGGCCGGCTTGTGGCGCGCACTCTTCGTGACGGACTTGGCCGCCGACCCGCCTGTGGCCAACCACTCCAGCCCTTCCAGGGCCATTCCGGTCACGATGTCGCTGAGCCCGTCGACACGCAACGATTGCGGTGGCCACATGGCAGTCGAGTCGATCAGTCCGTGAGTGGCGTGGACGGCCGCCGTGAGAACGTCGCGCGGCTGGTCTGGATAGCAGGCTTGCAGGCATCCGACCCATCGGTCAATGTAGCGGTTGATCCGGGCGCGCAGCCTCGAACGGTAGGACGCGGGAATCGAATTGCGTTCTCTGGTCCAGACACTCATCAGCTCCCGCTCATCAAGGGCGCGTTGCACATGTCCGCGCACCAGGTGCTCGAGTTCCTCCCGGGGGTCGTCGAACTGGCCTCCGGTGGACATCAAGACCCGGTCGATCGCCTCGTCGAGCAGGGTCACCAGGATCTCGTCTTTACTGCTGAAGTAGCGATAGATCGCAGGGCCGGACACACCTGCCCGTTCCCCGATGAGATCCACCCCGACACCACCGAAACCGCGCTCGTGAAACAGGTGCATCGCCGTGCGCAGGATCTTCTCTGAACGCTCGTTACGAGTTGACGCCATCTAATTAGAGTACCTTAGTGCCGTTTAGAGGAACCTAAACATGGCGGCATGTCGGCGCTGGTCGCGACCGTGAACGACCGTCCGCGCTAGCGAAGCCGGCGGGGGCGGGTCAGCGTCGGCGTCTGGCCGGCTGGGCCCGGTCGAAGCGAACTTGTGCCGCGACCACGTGGCGCGGCGCCGCCGGCAAGCACCCGGATCAAAGCGTGGGCGAGATGCGCGGGGCGCCGAAGGAGTCCAGGTCGATGATCATGTTGGTCATCCGATCCAAGTTGGCCAGCGATACCTCGTCGGGCTGCATGGCGGGTTGGAGTCTGCCCGCGCCGATGGTGTAGAGCCAGAACGCAAGGCCGCGAAAGGGCTGTTCCCGGTGGGCCAGGCAGGCAGCATACGACGCCGTGTGCCAGTGATCCACGCCGGCGGTCCCTAAACTCGTCACATTGTCCGTAGGGGAGGGATCCGCTCCGACATCCGTGCGGGCCGCTTTTCGACGAACGCCCGAGTCGCTTCGGCGAAGTCGGGTTGCTGTTGCAGCCACCCCTGAGTGTCGGCCTCGTAAGTCAGCTGGTCGGCGAAGTCCGCCTCGAGCGCCCGGTGTTGGGCCTGTTTCACAGACGCCACGCTCACCGACAGTTCGTCGAAACGCCGTGCCATCGCGACCGCATCGCTGAGCGCCTGCCCGTCCTCGGACAGTTGGTTCACCAGCCCCCACTCTCGCGCCTCGGGCGCCGGCAGCCGCCCTCCGAGTAGGGCGAGTTCATTGGCGCGGCCTAGGCCGATGACGCGGGGCAGCAGCCACGTCAGGCCGGCGTCGGGCATGAGCCCAATCTTGGCGAAGGACAACTCGAATCGTGCCGACCTGGCCGCGACACGGAGGTCACACGCCAAAGCCAACGACACCCCGGCGCCGGCCGCCACCCCGTTGATCGCAGCGATGATCGGCAGCTGCAGTGACCGCATGGTCTGTACAAGTGGATTCCATGTCTCCAGCAGCACCCGGCGCGCATCACCCACATCCCCGGAGATGTCGGCGCCCGCGCAGAACCCCCGTCCGGCGCCGGTGAGTACGACCGCGCGGATGCGGCTATCGGCCTCGAGCTCGCGAAAGGCCGATGCCAGCGTATCGCCTGTCTCCGGAGCCACCGCGTTCAATCGCGATGGGCGGTTGATCGTGATCAGACCGACCGAGCCGTCACGATCGACAAGCACGTCGTGCGCGGGCCTCGCATCGTCTGACGCCTCGGTCGGCGACATCGCTGTCACTGCAACCCCTTCCACTGTCGCGTGAAATCAAGGAGCGAACAGCCCGGGCTTCGTGCGATGCGCGCGTTGGCCACGGTGACGGGTTCCTCCGTTGGGGTACTTGGGCTCTTGCCGGACCCCGGCATATTTTGAGACAATACGTGTAAAAAAGGGGTGTGTCAACGATCGTTCATCCGTCCGATGTGCGGCATGCCGCGGTTGTGGGAGCCGGGCTCAGTGGGTCGACAGCGATCCGTCGATGCTTGCCGAGGGTGAATCTCGTGGTCTCCGCTTCGTCGCAGGTCTATAGCCCGGTACGCCCGATTAGCGGGCCTCACGCGCCTTGCGGCTGCGCAGCGGCATTACCTCGGGCAGCGATCGGAGGTTTCTTTTGCCGGACGCTGGTGGGTGCTGTCGCAGTGTCGGGCGCGTCGGTGCCCAACCACTCCAACCCCTGCAGGGCCATCCCGGTCAGGATCTCAGCAAGCCCGGCGGTCCGCAGCGACTTTTCCGGCCACATATAAGTTGAGTCGATCAGTCCGTGAGTCGCGTGGACGGCCGCATTGAGCACATCGCGAGACTGGTTCGGGTAACAGGCATGGAGGCAATCCACCCACCGGTCGATGTAGCGCTCGATCCGGGCGCTGAGCCTTGACCGGTAGGCCGTGGGAATCGAATTGCGTTCTCTGGTCCACACGCTGATGAGCTCACGCTCCTCGAGCGCCCGCTGCACGTGACCCCGCACCAAGTGCTCCAGCTCCTCTCGCGGATCGTCGAACTGGCCACCCGTCGACATCAGGACGCGGTCGATCGCCTCGTCCAGCAGCGTCATCAGAATCTCGTCCTTACCGCTGAAGTAGCGATAGATCGCCGGCCCGGACATACCCGCCTTCTCGCCGATGAGATCCACACCGACGCCGCCGAATCCGCGCTCGTGGAACAGGTGCATCGCTGTGCGCAGGATCTGCTCTGAACGATCGTTACGGCTCGCCATTTCTCAACGGTAGCGCAGGTCGAATCGGTGAAGCCCGGCATTCGCCCGATCGGCGCCACGGTAAACACGTTTTACAGAGCTTCTTGGCGACAGGGAGCACCGCCACCTCTTCGGATTAGCACGCCAGGGTTAACGATCGTTATGTCCGCCGGTCGGTACCAGATACATCACTGCGGTGGTACGATTCCTGCGCGCGGTTCGCGGAATGGGCCACGCTGTGGGCGGGTTAACGTCTGCTCACGTTCGATGGCAGGGATTGGCCGTTTCGGCGACCATTTCTAGCTTCGGTCCGCCGTGGGCCGACGCGACTAGGGGATCGACAATGAGTGGGACCGATGACGATGCCGCCAGCCGGCGGCTGGCCAGATGGCTGGCAGAGGAGACAGCGCTCGAGGGCCCGCTCGAGGTGCTCGGGCTCGAGGCTCCGACGGGCAGCGGCTACTCGAACGAGACGCTGATGTTTGATGCCGTCAGCAGGCACGGACAGCGCACCGGGCTGGTCGCGCGCCTGCATCCGCGCGGACCGACGCTCTACCCGCCGGTCGGCCTCGATCGTCAGCGACGCATCCTTGAGATCCTCCAGGACTGCCCGACGGTGCCGTCGCCGCGCGTGGTCGGCGGCAGCGACGATCCCGAGATATTCGGCGCACCCTTCTTTGTCATGGAGCGGCTCTACGGCCGCGTACCCGCCGACGATCCGCCGTTCACCGTGGCCGGCTGGGTCCTGGAGTTGTCGCCAGAGGAGCGTTCCCGACTCTATGACAACGGCCTTGCGGCCCTGGCGGCGCTGCACCGGCTGGACGCAGATGAGCGGGGCCTTGGCTTCCTGGCTTACCCCGAGCTCGGCGCCACCCCGATCGAGCAGCAGATCGCCTACTACCGCGACTACTACGCGTGGGCGATGGGCGACAGGCCCTCACCGACGATCGAGGCCGGGTTCGCCTGGCTCGACGAGCACCGGCCGTCCGAGTCCGAGCCCGTCGTCCTGAGCTGGGGCGACTCGCGCCTGGGCAATATGGTGTTCGGGACCGACCTTGCGGTCCTCTCGGTGCTCGACTGGGACATGGCGACTCTCGGCAGCCCCGAGCTGGACCTGGGCTGGTGGTGTTTCTTCGACCGAATGCACACCGAGGGCATCGGCGTGCCGCGACCCGACGGCTTCCCCGACCGCGACGCGGTGGTCGCACGCTATCAGGAGCTCTCGGGCCACGAGGTCCGCCACTTAGGCTTCTACGAACCGTTCGCGGCCTTCCGCGGTGCCGTGGTGGCCCATCGGATGTTCACCATGCGCATCGAGGCCGGCCAGCTTCCCGCGGACACCGACCTGCTGGTCACCAACCCGGCGCTGCAGCTGATGGCCGCGCTCATGGACCTGCCGTCGCCCTCGGTGAAGGCCGCCCGTTACATCACGAAGAACTGACGGCGCGCACACCAAAGACCGACGATCTCTCCGATCAGCGAGTCCCTAGGAACTGTCGGACATAGTCGTGCCACTGCACCTGTTGTAAGTCGCCGTAGCAAACCTGTCCTTCACACTCCCAGCGCGCCAGGCAGACCCAGGTATCCATATTCGGCCACACGGCAAGGCGATTGGCTGCGATGACTTCGCCGCGGATCTCGTAGTCGCGGCCGCTCGCATCGGTCATCACCATCTCGGCGGTGGTCGGCGCCAGCGTCGAATAGTCGTGGTGGACGCGTTTGCGGGTCGCCACAACCGGAATCAACTTGCCCTGGCGGTAAACCCAGCCGCCCTTTGTCGGATCGCCTCCCGGAACCTGCAGATGTCCCTTCCAGTCGGGTTCGAGATCTGGATGGTCGAATGCGGTGCAACCGAAGATGAAGTTCTCGCTGAAGACACCGGTCATCCAGTCGATCGGCGGCGTCGGTGCATGCTGCTCGCTGCGGCTTTGCCCCCACGACCGATCTCGGACATGCGTGCAGTCCACCCGATAGGTTTTGCCGCGCAAGGTGAGTTCGCCCCGGGCCCGCACCGCCTGCTCGAAGTGCATGCCGGTCTGCAGCAGCATCGGCTCCATCAGGGATTGTGTCTCGATGTCGAATGCATTCTCCCGGGCTTCGTCGACGTAGCGCAGCCGATGCCTCTTGAGGGGCTCGATCGTCTGCACGTGATAGCCGTTGTCGAACTCGTAGTCCCACAAGTCATTTGCGAGGACATCCTCGCTCATGAACGAGGTCCAATTGAACAGCTCGGATTGCAGCACGTGTTGTTTAACGCCCTGCCACACCCAGGCCCCACCGCTGACTACGCCCAGGTTCGGGTGATGCCACAGATAGGTCAGCGCGTGGATGTTTTCCTCCGGGACGCTGAAGCCGAAGAACTGTGTTTCGGTCAAGTTCGGTGATCGATTCGCATCCGTGAACTGCCGATGCAGCAGGTCGTCCGCGGGTGTGGCGGTCTTAAACGATGTGTTCTTTTCTTCCCAGAACGCCTTCTCGTGGGTTTCAGTGGACACCATTATCTCCCTTCACGATTCCACTAGCTGCCAACACGGCTGCAACAGCGGCGCCTGGGCCGCCCGTTCGGCTTCGGTCATGTTCCGCTGCAGAGCGCTGACCGCGACGATGATCATGTAGGCGGCGAACTTCTTGAAGTAGTCGAAGTCGCGCAGCGGGCGCCCGCCGGCGGCGCGGTACATCGCCAGCCATTCCTCTTCGCTCGGTGGCTGCAACAGCCCGCTGTCGGGCGGTGCCGCGAAAATCCGGTTGCTCACGCATTGCAGCGCGAGATCCGCCTCGGCGCGGCCAAGGCACGACATCTCCCAATCCAGCACCGCGGCCAACCGCGTGCCGTCGAAAAAGTAGTTCTGCAGTGTGGAGTCGCCGTGCATCAGCTCCGGCCCGCCGTCAGGAAGGTGATCGAGCAGCCAGCGGCGCACCGGAACCAACCGCTCGAACACCGGTAGGTGCACCCAATCCCAGGTCTGCCAGTACCAGTTGATGCAGCGTTCCAGCGGAGCGATGCCGGGTGCGTTCATCACGAAGTTCTCCAGGCCGCGCGCCTTGATATCCGTGTTGTGAATGGCGACCAGCGTTGCCATGATTTTGCCGAGCATCTCCTCGCGATCGGCCGGCGAGGCCTCGGCGATCGGGCCCTGGATGAAGGCCGCCGGATGCTGGCCCCTTCCGTGCACGCGCGCCATCACGTAGCCGGCTGCGCCGAGCCAGCGGCCGTCGGAATCGAGCCACAACGGTTCGGGAACCGGCACGTCGGTGCCGTAGAGAGCGCGCTGTACCTGGAACTGTCGCGACAAATCGTATTCAAAGAACAACCGCTTGTCGCTGACCGGCGCATGACGCAGGACCAGTTCGCGTGTGACACGGCCTGCGCCGGCATCGAAGGTCGCGTCGAACAGCACTGTGCCACTTGATGCGCCGACTTCACCGCCGTCGCCGACCACCGTCACGTCGACCGCCCCAGCGATGTCGGGCTGGTTCTCGATGAAGCGGCGAATCTCGTCGGCACCGATCTTGTGAACCGCGGTCTTGCCCGCGCCGATCACCGAGCTGAGCATCGATTGCACATCAGCCATGAGTGAACTCCTCGTGTTTCGTGTGGGTGTAATGACCGTGGTGCCTCTGCAAGTTCGCCGCGGCGCGGTTGCCCCAGGCGACGGCCGTGTTCTGGCCGGTCTGCGACAGATAGTCACCGGCGAACTGGATGCGAGACGCCGGATCGAGGTTCGAGGTGAACTCGGCGATCCGCTGATAGACGCCAACGCGTGTCTGCGGCAACGCCACTGGCCAGCGGCGCACGTAGGTGAAATCGACCGTGCACCGCAACTCCGGGAACAGTCGCAGGACCGTTTGCAGCGAGCGCGCGATGAGTTCATCATCGGAGCGCGGCATCCACGCCGCGGCCGCCGACATCTCCCAGCACACCGAGACGAGGCCGTGGCCCGCCGGCGCGCGGTCGGGCGCCTTGTTGTTCTCGATGATGATCATGCAGATCTCGCGGTCCTCCGCGGCCGGAAGCTGGACCAGGAACGCCGGCGTGTTCGCCGGTCGTGTCGTTCCGATGGCCACGTTGATCGCCTGCGTGAAGCGCAACGTGTCATTGAGGGGACCGAGCTGTGTTCGTGCTGGGGCGCAAATGGTGGCCGCTATCGGCAATGGGGTGGCGACGACACAGGCGTCGGCTTCGACGGTCTTCCTGTCGCCGTCGGAAGCGCGATAGTCCAGATGCACACCGTCGGCGGTGTCGGTCAGCGAGAGCACCGGCGAGCGCAAGTGCACTGTGCGTACGCGTGCGAGTAGCGCGTCGATGATCGCAGCCTGTCCACCGGCCAGCGTGGACAGCCGGCCGGCAACCGCATTGACCAGACCCGACATCAGTTCGACACGGCTGACCTTGTCTGAGTCGGCCAGCAACAGCGCACGCGTGATCGGTTCCCCGAAGTAGGCGTCGGCCTCGGCGCCGGCCAGCCTGCGGACGTAATCGCGAGCCGTCTCTGTGTCGAGCGCTGCGGCGGCGCGCAAGTCGTCGTACGACAGCATGCCGCGCAGACTGGCTCGCGCGACGTCGAGTACCACCCGCACGAGCCTGAGCTTGGTGGACAGGGTCAGCACGTCGGTTGTCAGCCCCGAGCGGATCAACCGGTCGAGGCGTAACAATCGGACTCGGCCGTCGCGGTACACGCCGAGATACGGGGCCGTATCAACGATGCGCAGATTCAGCTCTCTGGCCAGCCGCGTAGCGACCGGGTAGCTCGCGGCGAACGCCGTCGCGCCGGTATCGACGCAATATCCCTGCTGCATGATTGTCTCGACGCGCCCACCCGCACGGGGTTCCGCTTCGAAGACTGCTACCTCCCAGCCTGCCTGCTGCAGACGGTATGCGGCGGTGAGGCCGGCGATTCCAGCGCCAGCCACGACCGCTCGCCGCGATTTCACAATCGATGGTCGGGGCACCTTGTGGCTTCTGCGACTCTCTTGATGGGGGCTATTTTGAGACTGTAGTATCCTTAAATGCCCGGCGTCAACCATCGTTCACGCGAATGTTTGGGAGGCGGCCTGCGCCGGACGCTCGTCTGGGTAACCTTCATTCAGCATATCGGAGTGAAATCCGTATCCCGCAGGGTAATGTGTCACTGTCAGGTAGTTAACGAACGTTCGCGCAATCCGGGCCGGGTCGAGTGCGCAGACCGCGAGCGATCGGGGAGGATGTGAAATGCTGTCGCCACAGGCAAATCTGAGACTCCTGCAGCGCACATCCTGGAGTGGGTACGTCTACATAGCCTTCCTGATGGTCGGCATCTGGCCGCTCGCCCGGTTCTTCCCCTCCCAACCGCCGAGCTGGAACGCCGCTCAGATCACGCGGATCTATCACGACAACACCACAGGGATCCGCATCGGGATGGTCCTGGTGCTCGTGGGCTCGATGTTCTACGTGCCCTGGACAGCGATGCTCGCCAAGCTCATCGCGGCGGTGGAGGGAAAGCCGGGAATACTCACCTTCTGTCAGATCATTGCCGGCTGTACCAACGTGCTACTCACCGCCTATCCCGCCGGCTGGTGGCTCACCGCGTCGTTCCGATCGGACCGCGACCCGCAGCTTGTGCAGCTGCTCAATGACATCGCCTGGCTGCAGTTCCTTGGCGTGATCGCGCCGTTCTACTTCGTCGTCATCAGCATCATTTACGCCTCACTCGCCGATGAGGACACCGATCCCATCATTCCGCGCTGGGTCGGGTGGTTCAACGTGTTCTTCATGCTCGACCTGATACCGCTGAGCATCATCTTCTTTTTCAAGACCGGGCCGTTCGCCTGGAACGGCTTGTTCGGCTTTTACCTGCCGTTCGCGACGTTCTGGATCTGGTTCTTCGTGATGACCTACACAATCCGACGCTCGTTGCATCGGCTCGACGATGTGCCAATTGCGCCGGCGCCTTCGGTCAAGGCGGTGTGAGCGTGCCGCGCGCAGCTGTTGTGGGAGCGGGCCTTGCCGGGCTGACGGCGGGCCATCGCCTAGGCCAGGCTGGCTGGCAAGTCGATATCTTCGAGGCCACTGACACCGTCGGCGGTCGCGTACAGACCGTGCGCCGCGACGGTTACGCGATCGACACCGGCGCATCCGCCCTGGGCTCCACGTACCACAGCTACGTGGCGCTGGCTCGCGAACTCGGCGTCCAAATGCGCGCTACTGCGCCATATATCGCCATCCGTCGCGCAGGCGCCAACCACCTGCTCGACATGGATCACATGGTGCGCTGCGGAATGAAAACCGGCGTACTGTCGCTGGGCGCCAAACTGCGGGTTCCCCGCTTGGCTCTGGACGTGGCGCTGGCCAAGGCACGCGGCCGACTGGACTACACGGATATGCGCAAGGCCGCACCGCTGGACACCGAGAGCGCCCGCGCGTACGCGACGCGCGCGCTTTCGGCTGAGCTCGACAGCTACCTGTGCGAGCCGATCGTGCGAACGATGCTGATCGCTGACACGGACAAGGTGTCCAAGGTGGAGTTGTTCTCCGGGATCGGCAACATCTTCACCGCGAAGATCCTGGCCGTTGCCGGTGGACAGGGCCGGATGGCCGAGCGGCTGGCCGAAGGCCTCACGGTACGCCTGCAGACGCCGGTCACCGAGGTGCGGCGCAATGAAAACCGGGTCCGTGTCAGCCATTCCGGCACGACATCGGATTACGACGCCTGTGTCGTCACCTGCCCGCTGCCCGAGGCGGCGGCCATCTGCGTCGATGACCGCGGCATCCTTGGCCCGCTCAACGACAGCCTCGGGTACACCCAATGCCTCAGCGTCGCCGTCGGCACTACCAGGCCGCCGGACTGCCCGGCGTTTCTGCTGATGTTTCCGTCGGTGGAGGATCCCGACATTGCGCTGATGTTCCTCGACCACAACAAGGCGCCGGATCGGGCGCCGGCCGGACACGGCTTGCTGAGTTGCTTGTGGGAGACCGGCGCGTCCGAGCGGATGATCGACGCGCCCGACGAGCAGGTGGTTGACCACACCCTGGCGACGGTGTTCGAGGTGTTCCCCGAACTGCGCGACACCGTCGAGTTCACCCACGTGACCCGGTGGCGGCGGGCATTGCCGTTCACCCGCATCGGCGCCTACCAGGACATCGGGCGCCTCAATGCGGCGCTCGATCCGGCGTCGCCGGTGCAGTACGCCGCCGATTTCATGTCGGCGGCTGGGCAGAATACCGCGGTGGAATTTGGAAATCGGGCCGCGCGCAATCTGATTGGCGCAATCTGAGGCGCGCCCGATAAATTCCGGCTAAAGCGACAGCCGATTTAGGTCGGCATTGCGGTGCTCGAGGCCGCCTTAGCAGGTCTCGTAACCGGGCAGCTGGGCATCTGAGCTATTGCAGGCGATGACGTCACGGTGTCCCGCATGGCGTGGACGTAGATGCGTGCACCACGATGCGGCGTAAGGATGACGTGTTTCACCCTCTGTCGTTCGCCTTTGGCCGTTGTGGTCCTCAACTCGACACGCCGGAGAACCTCACGCAGGACAATTCTTAGCTCGGCCATGGCGAACGTCGCACCGAGACAGCGGCGATTGCCGCCGCCGAACGGCAGCCAAGTGGTGGGACCCAGCGTGACACCCAGCATCCGGTCTGGGTCGAACCGGTCGGGATTGGGATATTGCTTGGTGCTGCTGTGTACCAGCCCGATGCCCGGAGCGACCATGACGCCGGCGGGCAGTCGGTAGCCCGCCAGCTCGACGGGCTGGGTCACGACCCGGCCGACATCGAAGACCACCGGGCGGATCCGCAGCGTTTCCTTCGCAATCGCGTCAAGGTACTCGTCTCCCGCCGGATCACCGGCCGCACTCGCGTCGGCGGCGCGGACTGCCTTGTCCAGTTTGTCCGGGTGCCTGATGAGTCGCTCCAGAGCCCACGACAGCGCCGTAGCGGTGGTGTCGTGTCCGGCGACCAGAAGTGTCATGAGTTGATCACGCAATTCGGAGTCGGTCATTGTTCGACCGTCGTCGTCGCCGGCACGCACGAGCATCGCGAGCACGTCGGTGCGCTCCGCAAGGTTGGGGTCGGCGCGACGATCGGCGATCTCGGCAAACAACAGCCTGTCGGCTTCCTCGATGCGGCGACGCACATATCGCCAGGGGCGGCGGCGCTGCAGGTCGGGATTGGCGATCGCCAGCGACGCCCATGATCCCAGGTTGAGCAGCCGCGGCATCACCTCACGCAACGAGGCCAGCCGGGCCGGGTCGGTAGTACCGATGACGGTACGCAAAATCATCTCAAGAGTGATCTCGGACATTCTGGGCGCAACCGGAAACTCGGTAGCCACCGGCCAACGGGCAATGTTGGCGGCGGCGATCTGGGCCATCACATCGGCCTGGCGCGCAACGGCGTCGCGGTGAAACGGGGCGATCATGAGGCGGCGACGGTCGCGATGCAGGTCGCCGTCGATTACCAGCACTGAGCTTTCGCCGAGCACCCCGGCCAGCATCGAGTTGGCTTCGCCGGCATGGTAAATGGCGGGATCACCGGCGAATACCGCTTTGATGTCGGCGGGATCGTCGAGGTAAACGAGCGTTCCCAACGACGCGATCCGCAGGGTGAACACGCTGCCGTACCGGCGTCGGCAGGCGGCCACAAAGCGCGGCCAGTAGCGCAGCATCAGCGCCGTCTGCACCGACCGGGGGAGCGGGGGCCCAGGCGGCAATGGACTCGGCATGGATTCGCTCATGGTCCAAAGTTTACGAGTATCCGCAGGGAAGGACATGACAAGTAGGATCTGGGACTCCTCCTCAAGATGCTCCACTGGCGCGACAACCCCTGGCCAAGGTCAAGTAGCGCTCACTTCGCTGGCGTCGACCATGCCGTCACGCCACCGAATGCCCGAGACACGCGGTTAGCGTCATGTATCTGGCTGAGCCTTTCGGGCAGGCCGCTGATTCTGTGCTGCACGGTCACGTCGCCCACGCCAATCGCCGACCAAAAATTCTGGTCAACTTCGGTAATCAGCCGCTCAGCAAAGCTAACGTTCGTTCATGTGAAGCCTCTTTTTCGAGGTGGAATTGGCGACTATTTACAGCAATAGAGTTAGGAGTTACCATCAACTTGGTCTCGAGCACGTCTGGCTTCGATGCGGTAACGATCGTTAATCCAATGAACGAGACGCACGAATGACGACAATGGTTGATGAACATGCGTGCACATGGCGTTGTCAGCCACGCGGGCCCACGTAGGCCCACAGGAAGGGGCAACGATGCACAACGCAATTGTCGAGCGCACCAAGCTGATTGGCGCTTGGTGTGGCGTCATCTACATAGCGGCATTGCTTGTCGGCTGGTGGCTGGTAGGGGGGTACTTCCCGCTCCACCGACCCTCGGCCGGAGCTCAGGAGGTGGTCGAGTTCTATCGAGGTGACTTGACGCGGATTCGCCTCGGACTGCTCATCGTCATGTGGTCCGCACCGGTCTTCCTTCCCTTCGTCGCCACGATGGCCGATGCCGTGGCCCGATTCGAGGGACGCAACGGTCCACTCACCCGAACGATGACCATGGCTGGTTATGCCAACGCGATGCTCACTTTCTACCCACCGCTTTGGTGGCTGATCTGCGCATTCCGGCCTGCCCAGCGGTCGGCGGAGTTGACATACCTGCTCAACGACATCGCGTGGCTACAATTCATCGGCGGCGTCTCCCTTGTGGTGCCGATGTACATAACGGTGACCATCGTCGCGTTGGCAGATAAGAGTCAAAACCCTGTATTCCCGCGTTGGTTCGGTTACCAGAGCATCATGACGTTCATTGGGCTACTGCCCGACCAGATGTTGTTCTTCTTCAAGACCGGTCCCTTCGCCTGGAACGGCATCCTGGGATTCTGGATACCGCTGACCCTGTTCGGCGGCTGGTTCGTCACAATGTTCGTTTTGCTGCGGCGCGCGGTGCTGCACGATATGCGTGAACCCTCGCAGGCACTGGTACCGGCGTAATCGGGACACGTCGTCCGCGGGGCAGAATACGGCGGCGAAATTCGGAAATCGAGCCGCGCGCAACCTGATTACAGCGACTTGAGGACGGTGCGGGCGGTGGTGCGGCCGGCCCAGCCGTGGACGCCGCCCATCGGATGCGCGCCCGCACCGGTGTGCCAGAGGCCCGGAATGGGTGTGCGGTAGCCCGCCAGCGCTGGAGACGGCCGGTTCGGGCCCAGCTGGTTGAGCGACATGTCGACGACAACGTAGCTGTCCGCGCGCGTGGCCTGCCGCAGCTCGTCGGGACTCTTGACCCAGCTGCCGATGACGGCATCGGCGAAGCCCGGTGCCACCTCGTCGAATTTCGTTATCGCCTGGTTCGCGATCGAATCGCGATGCCCGGCCCAGCCGCTGCCGTCGGCAAAGGTCTGCGGAACCGCGGTGCAGAACAGGTACATCGTGTCGCCCGGGCTGGCTGGTGGCACCTGAGAGCGGTCGAAGGCCGACGGCATGAGGGCCCACATGGGCGTCTCTGCGGGCAGTGCGCCGTGCATCGCGCCGGTGAGCGCACGGTCGACGTAGGACTTGTCGTCGGCGACGAGCATGTAGCTGCCCCACAGTTCGGGCCTGTCGCATAGCAACTTCGGTCGCCGCGACAGCGCGACGTCGATCTTGGCGTTGTTGATGCCCCAGCCGTTGATCCTGATATTGCGGACCTCGTCGAGCACTTCGCTCGAAATGTGGGCGGAGTCAACCAGCTCGCACATCAAGGTGGCTGGAGCAATCGCCCCGATCACGTGCCGGGCACGCAGTTCCTCACCGTCGGCCAACCGGACGCCGGTGGCTTCGCCGCCGTGGACCATGATCTCGGCCACCTCAACTCCGGTGCGCGTATCCCCGCCGTGGTAGCGCAGGCACGCGGTCAGCGCCTTGGTGAACTCCGCCATGCCACCAATCGGACGTTTAATGCCCCACCCGATGTGCAGCATGATCACACCGAGCACTGCGCCGGATCCGGGTTCTCGCAGTGGCGCTTCCGACCCTGAGGCGTACACGGCCAGCAACGACTTTATCTCGTCGGACTCGAACATGGTCTCGATGAGCTCGTGCGGGGAGGCCATCAACATGCGAACGACCGGTGCGAGGTTCTTGCGTTTGCGCAACACACGCCAACCCAGCTCGGCTATCGTCTTCACTCGTGGCCGAGTGGGATGGTCCATGAGATATGGCGCTGCCACATACCAGAAGTCGCACCACATTTGGCACAGCTCGGCGAACTTCGCTGCGTCTCGTTTCGAGTACCGCGTGATCTCCTCGACGGTGCGATCCAGCGATCGCCACAGTCCGATGGATTGCCCTTCCGATCCCACGTAGGCGCCCCAGGGCTCGGGGCTGGCCTGCCGCAGCCCGAATGACTCAAGCTGCAATTCAGTGATGATGGAGGGTTCGAGGTTGGTGAACAGCAGGTCGACGGCACAGGGGTTCATCACGAATCCGGGTGCCTCTGAGACGGTTTCGCGGGAGTACGTCATCCCGCCCAGCCAGGGCTGGCGCTCCAGCACGATCACTCTTTTGCCGGCACGTGCCAGATAGGTGGCGCAGGTTAGGCCGTGGTGGCCGCCGCCGACGATGATGGCGTCATACATCTCAACCGGCATTTGCCTTGGCGCGCTGCTCGGCCAGCCGGGCCTGGTTGCGCGCGATGGCGTCGGCCGACAACGGAAGCGGCAGGAAGCGGCGGGTGCGGGCCATCAGCTCCTGATACTCCGGCCGTACGCCCATGTAGTTGTCCTGGAACGTCGAGCCAAGCACCGAGGTCAGCATGATGGTGTTGAGGATCGGGCCCCCAACGGTCCACCAGCAGTCGGGGTTGCCCGCAACGGCCACTAGCCACATGCCCCACCAGACCGTGGTGGTCCCGAAGTAGTTCGGGTGGCGGCTGTGTTTCCAGACCCCGGTGTTGAGATAGCGCGGGCGCTGATCCAGCGCCAGGAAGGACTGCAGCTGCGCGTCGGCCACCGTCTCGTGGTACAGGCCGACCATGAACACCAGCAGGCCGGCGAATGCAAGCAGGCCGATGCCGCCGTTCGGCGCGCGGTTCTTCAGGATGCCGACCACGGCGGGCATGCCGATCAGCACGATGATCACGGCCTGGGGCTCCATCACCCGGAAGAAGCTTTTCCACCAGTAGCCGGGGGACATCTCTTTGACGAAGTTCAGATAGCGGGGGTCGCCTCCGTACTTGGGCACATACCGGCGCCAGCGTGCCGCCAGGTACCAGCCCAGCCGGCCGCCGTGCAGCATCACCATGAACAACAGCAGCGCCGCGGTAACCGATTGGGCGCCGACAATCAGGTACGCCAACAAAGCGGGAACGGCGAAGGCGAAGCCGTACCAGCCGTCCATCATCGAGTGGTTGCCCTGAAATAGGCCCACCACCCACAGGATCGTCACCACCGCGAACGTGAAGATCGCGCAGAACAAAAAGACGCTGAGATCGCTGGACGGGTCGACGCCCAAGCTGGTGACTAGACTGCCCATGGGGCCTGATTCTAACAGAGAATTGAGAACGATCGGTCACAAATCTCTAAAACACTGCTATGGTGCTTTACATGCATCGCTGTCGTAGTACGTTTACGATCGTTCAGATCTCGGAAAGCTGTTGGAACGGGGCCGGCTGATGCGCATTGGGCACGGCCACTTCTTCCAGAACCTCGACGGGCGACCCGATCACGAAGTCTGGCGAACAGAGATGACCCTCGCCGACCGCGCCGAGCATCTCGGCTTTGATTCGGTGTGGGCGGTCGAGCACCATTTCGCCGACTACTCGATGTCGACGGACCCGTTGCAGTTTTTGACCTGGGTCGCGGCGCGGACGCAGCGCGTGCAGCTCGGCACGATGGTCTCGGTCCTGCCGTGGCACGACCCGATCCGGTTGGCCGAGCACGCCTGTGTGCTCGACCATCTCTCCGGCGGAAGGCTGATCCTAGGCATGGGGCGTGGTCTGGCACGCCAGGAGTTCGACGGCTTCGGGGTTGAGATGGCGCGCTCTCGACAACTCTTCGACCAGTACGCCGCCGAGCTGCTCGATGTGTTCGAAACCGGACGCATCCGCGGCGTCGAGCTGCGGCCGGCGCCGTTGGCGCCGCTGCGCGGGCGGGTGTTCGCGTCGTCGATCTCGCCGGAATCTGCCGAGGTGATGGCGCGGCTGGGTGCCGGGATAATGATTTTTCTGCAGAAGCCGTGGGAGCAGACGGTCGCCGACCTCGAGCGTTACCGCGAGCACTATCGCCGATACCGGGACGACGACCCGCCGAAGCCGATGGTGGTCATCTTCAACGCCTGTCACGAGGACCGCGACATCGCGGCCGGGCTGTTCGAGCAGGTCGTCGCCTATTACCGGTCGACGATCGATCACTACGGGTTCGCGGATGAGGCGATGGCCGCGATACCGGGCTATGAGTACTACGGCAACATCGCGCGCACGATCGCCAAGCACGGCCGCGAGCAGTTCGCGCACTTCCTGGCCGGGCTGCAGCCATGGGGGACGCCCGACGAAGTCGTCGAGCAGACCCGCGAGATCGTGCGCCGCACCGATGCCGGCGGCCTCATCGTCGTCTCGGCGTTCGGAAACCTGGCGCCCGATGTTGCGGTGACCAACCAGGAACGCTTCGCGCGGGCCGTCATGCCCGCGTTGTACGAAACAGTCGGCAGTTCAACCTGAAAGGGGTAGGGGATTGAAACTTGGAATCACGATGCCCAGTCGCACAGCGCCGCTGTCGCGCATACCGGATTACGCCCGGATGGCCGATGAGGCGGGCTTCGATTCGGTGTGGACCTACGAGCTGTACCGAAACCCGTTCGCGATGTTGTGCACGTCTGCGCTGGCCACGTCCCGCCTAGAGCTGTGCACGGGGCTCGCGACGGCATTCAACCGCTCGCCGTTCGAGGCGGCAAACGCGGCAGCCGACGTCGACGAGCTATCCGGAGGCCGCATGAAACTCGGCCTCGGCACTGGGGTTCCGGAGTTTTTGCAGGCCTTTCACTCCACCGACTTCAAAAGCCCGATCAAGCGACTCAGTGAATACGTCGACGCTTTGCGCCGGTCCTGGGCATACCTCGCCGGTGAGGAGGTCGAGCCGCTCAACGGCACGCAATACCAATTCGCCGCCCCGCCGATCAATCCGTGGGGACTGCGTGAGATGGTGCGCCCGCAGATCCCGATCCTGATCGCAGGCATGCGCCCACAGTTGCTGAAGTTGTGCGGGGCGAAGGCCGATGGATGGATCGGATATCTTTGGACACCAAAGTTTTTCGACCAGGTCGTAATGCCCAACATCACCGAGGGCGCGCGCTCGGCCGGCCGTGATCCCGATGCGCTGGACCTGGCGTGCGAGGTCATCTGCTGCGTGCACCCCGACCGCGACGTCGCGCTGGCGCGCGCCAAGAAGCATGTCGGGTTCTATATCGCCCATCCGGTCTCGGATGTGGTCGCCGAAATCGAGGGCGTGCAGGATCTGGTCAACGGATTGCGGGTGTCGATGATGCAGAAGGGGCTGGCGGCTTTCGAGGACACTCCTGAAGAGCTGGTCGAGCTGTTCTCCATCACCGGAACACCGGAGGAGTGCCGCCAGAAGCTGGACAACTACAAAGGTTTACCGCATCTGGCCCTGCACACGTCCTACGTGCCTCCGTTTACCGCCGAAGAATCCGAGGACTGTTACCTGCAAATCATCGACGCGTTCAAGCGCTAGTGCTGCGATGACGGATGATATCATCGTCGTTGGCGGTGGGCCTTCGGGATTGGTTGCGGCACATCGGCTGTCGCGGGCCGGCATCCCGGTCCGGGTGCTGGAGGCCACCGACCGCGTCGGCGGAAAGATGCTCACATCGTGCCGGGACGGTTTCGTGGTCGACGAGGGTGCCTTCTTCCTGCCGACGACCCACCGGACGCTGTTGGCTACGGCCGCCGACATCGGAATGGCCGACGACATTGTCCCGGGCGGGTTCATGTTGGGCATCGTGCGCGACGGGGTCATCCACGACTTGGATGGCGATCACCTTGTGTCGTCGATGATCCGGACCCGGTTGTTGTCCACCCGGGCGAAGCTGGAGATGGTCAAAGTCGTGCCCGAGCTGATCCGCGCGCGACGAGCCCGCTATTCGCAGATGCCGGAGGCAGCGCGATATGACACCGAGACGCTGTCGGCGTGGTCGCGGTCGCGGTTGAGTCCCGAACTCCAGGAATATCTCGCCGAGACGGTGCTGCGCGGCATTGCCGCCACCAGCGGCGACACTGCGTCGCGGGCGGATTTCTTGGCGATCCTGGCGCTGTTCGGTGGCGCGAAGCTGGTCAGTTTCCGCGACGGCATGGGTTCCTACACAGACCGATTGGCTCGCGACGTGAAAACCGAAGTCGGCGCGGAAGTTACGTCGGTCGAGGAAAACGGAAATGGCGTCACCGTCACCTGGACGGACCAGGGCGGCGTCGAACGCGTCGACCAAGCGGCGGCGTGCGTGATCGCTACCCCTGGGGAGACCACCGCACGGATTCTGCCCGGGCTGGACAGTTGGCGACGGTCATTTCTTGACCGGGTGCGCAACGGCAAGCTGATTCTCCTCAAGGTCGGCCTGTCCCGGCCTCCGCGGGAGGTGAAGTCCACCTACCTCCTCGTCCCGCGAGCAAGTCACCCTTATCTCACCGGGATACTGTTCGACCACCACAAGGCGCCCGGTCGCGCCCCCGCGGGTAAGGGGCTGCTCACCGTCGCGGTACTGGATTCATGGAGCGCCGAGCGCTGGGACGACGACGACGACCAGATACGCCAGGCCATGCTCGACGGGCTTGAGCAGATCTTGCCCGGCACAACCGATTACATCGAGTTCGCCGATGTGTATCGGTGGCGCGAGGAGTACACCGCGGTTGGTTTCTATCGCGACCTTGGACGGTTCCGGCAGCTATGCGAGCGGGATCGGCGAATCCAGTTGGCCGGCGACTCCCAGGCATTTCAGAACCTGGAATCGGCGACGATCTCCGGTCAGCGGGCAGCCGAACGGCTGCTCGCCACCCACCTCTTGTCCTAAAGGCCTCTACGAAAGGCGCCACTATGATGACGGAACGGCAACAGCGTCTTTGCGTCTGGGGCGGAATCACTTTCGCCCCGCTGTTCTTTGTCGGCTTCTGGCTGTTCGCGGGCTTCATACCGCCGCCCGCTCCGGGCATGAGTGCCGACGCGGTCGCGCAGATGTTCGCGGAGGGACGCGGACGGATCCGAATCGGCATCTGGATCGCTTGCGCGGCAGCGCCCTTCCTGGCGTTCTTCGTCGCGGCGCTGACGCATCAGATCCGGCGGATCGCGGGGGGCGATTCGCCGCTGGCAACTGCGCAGTTGATCGCCGGGTCCTGTTTGATCCTTGAGTTTCTCTTCCCGCAACTGGTTTGGCAGACGGCGGCCTACCGGAGCGGGCGCAGCCCCGAGACGATTCAGATGCTCAACGATCTCGCGTGGCTACCGTATGTAGGGATCGTCGGAACGGCGATGGTTCAGATGGCAATCATCGCGATCGTCGTGTTTGGCGACCATCGCCCGCAACCGCTTCTGCCACGCTGGTGTGCTTACCTCAACATTTGGACCGCACTGGGCGTTGCGCCGGGCAGTTTCGTCGTATTCGTACACAATGGCCCCCTGGCCTGGAACGGGATACTGGCCTGGTGGATGCTCTGCGTGTCATTCTTCATCTGGATGGTGGCGATGACATGGCTGATGTTGCGCGCCAGTCGCATCGCTGAGCGCGCAGAGGCGGAGAGCGCCGCAATTTTGCAGCCCAGTATCGGCTAGGCAAGCTGTGCAGTTCTTCGGCATCTCGAGCCAGCGCCAGGCGCGGAATCAGGAGTTCTGGACCTGTCGGTCTTAGGTTAGTGGGGGCCCCGCACGCGGCTGTGTCTGTTTTCGAGCAGCCAATGGTCGATAATGTGGCTATGGCCCGTCCCTCCAAGCCCCTAATCCGCCGCGATGCCGTGGTGGAGGCGTCGCTGCGCATCATCGACACGGAGGGCCTGGACGCGTTGAGTTTGCCCCGGCTCGCGCGGGAGCTCAATGTGCAGGCGCCGTCGCTCTATCACCACTTTGAGGACAAAGCGGAGATCTTGAAGGCGGTGGCGCGGGCAATAGTGGTCGAGACACGGTTGCCTGACCCGAAGTCGGTGCCCAATTGGATTGAGTGGCTGGTCGCGCTGAGCTTGGCGTTCCGTGAATCGATGTTGCGACACCACAATGCAGTGCCCCTGTTACTGCAGTTCATGCCTCGCGACGTGCTAATCCGCAATTACAACGCGTCCGCGTTGTATCTCACCGAGATTGGTGTCCCGCTGGAACAAGTGGTGTTGATCCTTGACGGCCTGGACAAGTTAACCTTGGGTGCCGGCATCACCGAGGCGATGCACCGCGACGACGGAAGTGGTCGCCCATTCGCCAACGCCAATCCAGCTACCGAGCCTGTCCTGGTTGCGGCGGTGGCTGCCAATCAGCGATCCGCTACCGGGGCGTTTGCCGAAGCCATCCGCAGCTTCCTGCGCGGTGCGGCGCCGGGTGTGTCGGAGACGGCGCCGCCCCCGCAGCATTGGGGGGACTTTGGTTCGGCAGCCGCTGATCTCGAGGAATCGACCGCCTCCTAGCGGGGCGGAGTTGCGCTCGCACCGGTGTATCCGTTGGGGCGCAAGCAGGTCGAGGATCTCGTCGCGAACCTCGCCCAGATGCACCGAACGATGTGGGAGCATCCCGACCTGCACGCGCTACAAAAGACGCCGGTCGAGCACTGTTGCTTCCGGCAGTCGCTCCAGCACCGCAGCCAAATGACTCTCAGTTAACCCGAAGTTCCCCCTTGTCGCGGGGTCCCGAACAGCGCGTGTGGTTGTGAGCAGCTGTTTCGCGGCCTACGGTGGTATCACATGTAGACATGTAGACTGTATTGACTTGGTGCAATT
>Ga0318531_10000010_pt1 | contig 31676 bp, 32 predicted proteins | sample GRESIP053b4f25_FD_203486 | JGI IMG/M metagenome (GOLD analysis project Ga0318531, IMG submission 203486) | Tropical soil microbial communities from Luquillo Experimental Forest, Puerto Rico - GRE.SIPMG.053b4f25 | ecosystem: Environmental > Terrestrial > Soil > Tropical forest > Bulk soil... | reverse complement strand
CCAATGGAACGCCACTCGATCGACGGTAGTCGCGCTGGCCTACTCGTAGGCGCGCAGGAAACTCTCGATACTGCCGAGGCCTCCGGCCCCGAGGCTGGCCGGGGCGCCGAACCGCCAGGCCCGGATACAGAACCAGGCCAGGTCTTCGTATGCCTCGCCGACGTGTACCAGTTCCCAGTCCAGAACGGCGGCCAGGTCGGATCCGTCGACGATGAGGTTTCCCATTCGGTAGTCCCCGTGCACGAGCACGCTGGGCGAGGGTTCCGGCTTGCGGGCGGCCAGCCACCGAAACCCCCACTCAAAGGTGGCTGTGGTGTCGCCCATGGCATCAAGTCGCTCGCGCCATTCCAGAAGCTGGTCCTCGTGAGTCAGCCCGGGCAGGTTCGGGTCGGCGCGGTGGATGGCCGCCAGCGCCTGGGCGCACTGCAGCAGCAGCCGCGCCCGGCCCGTTGCGTCGAGCTGACGCTGGATGCGCCGGACGATGGTCTCGCCCTTGATCTCGTCACAGATGAGAAATGGATTGCCCAGCGCGCCAACCGAATCGTCGGCGACCAGGATCCGGGGGACCGGTGCGCCGGCCGCCGCCGCCGCGGCCTGGGCGCGGGCTTCGAGCTCCATGCCGGCGTGCACGTCGTCGGGTGGACCGGTGCGCAGGATCAGCGAAACGCGTTGCTCGCCCGTGACGGCCTCGAACGCCCAGGTGGTGCGGCTGGCGCCGCCGGTCAGTGCGCGCAGATTCTCGATCGTGGCGGTGCTACCGAGCGCCGGCGCCAGCACGACAGCCAGTTTGGCGGCCAGCTCCGCCGAATCTTGCTGGGCCGTCACTTGTGGCCAAACTTGAACAGCCGCTGCGCCACCCGGCGAATCTGGATCTCCTCGGCGCCCTCGGTGATCCGGTAACGGCGGTGATGGCGGTAGATGTGCTCGAAGGGCTCGTGTCGGCTGTAGCCGAGGCCGCCGAAGATCTGCATCGCCCGGTCGGCGGCGTCGCAGACGAGTCTGTTGGCCCGGTAATTGGCCATCGACACCTTGTCCGATACCTCCATGTGGTGGTCGCGGTCCAGATGCCAGGCCGCGTACTGCACCAGCAGCCGCACCATCTGGGCTTCGGTCTGCAGCTCGGCCAGCGGCCATTGCACGGCCTGGTTGACCGACAGCGGCTTGCCGAACACCGTGCGCTTGCCGGCGTACTCGGCGGCGCGGTCGATGCAGTATTGCGCCGCACCCAGGCTGCTTGCCGCCTGCCGAATCCGGTTCTCGTGCAAAAAGGTTTGCGCGACCTCCAACCCGCGGTCCACCTCACCCAGCACCGCATCGGCAGCCACCCGCACATCGGTCAACTCGACCTCGCCGTGGTCGGTCGGCATGTTGAACGTCCACCAGTAGTAGGGGACGTTGAATCCGGGCGCGTCGGTCGGCACGAGGAACGCGGTGATGCCCACGGCCGCCCCCGGCTCACCGGAGGTGCGGGCGAAGATCAGGTCGTGGGTTGCGCGATGCACCCCGGTGTTGAACCGCTTGGCGCCGTTGATGACCCAGCCGTCGCCGTCGGGTTGGGCGTGCGTTTCCAGCCAGGTGGCGTCGGAGCCGTGCCGCGGCTCTGTGAGGCCGAATGCCATGGAGCGTTCCCCGGTGATCAGGGCCTCCGACCAAACGCGGCGTTGCTCGTCGGTGCCGAAGCGTTCCATCATGATCACCTGCGGGAAGTTCCCGACGATCGACGACTCGTTCTGCAGGTCGTTGTGCAGGCCAAGGCCCTTGTGCGCCAGGTGCTCCCGGATGACGGCCATGTCCAGGTTGGTTCCGTTACGGCCGCCCAGTGACGCCGGCAACCCATAGCGCAGCCAGCCCGCCCTGTCGGCTCGCCTGCGCATCTCAGCGAGCAGGTCCTCCCACTCGCGGGACGGGATGCCGTCGTTGTCCCAATCGGTGCGGGCATGCTCTCGGCGGTGGTCGAAATATTGCATGTGGTCGCGTTCCAGCGGCTTGATCTCGGCCTCGATGAACGCGTCCATCTCGCTGAGCAGGCCCGGAAGATGTTCTGGTAGAGCGAAATCCACGATGATTACTCCTTTGGAAAGGCTTAAGCGCCGTACAGGGTTCTCTTCCAGATCGTAGACAGGGTGACGATGGCGTCTTGGTCGCTGATTTCCAGGCCCAGGCCGGACGGCCCCACGAACACGCTGGTGAAGTTCTCGAACAGCAGCGCGATGGCCGCCGCGGTGTGTTGGGGGTTGAGTTCGGCTCCGTAACCCTGCGCCTGGGCGCGGCGCACCGAGGCGGCCACGATGTCCATGCCGAAGCGCCGGAATTCGTTCTGGACGGCCGCGAAGCGTTGCTGGGTGGCGGCCAGCTGGGCCACGGCGATCATGATCCCGATGTTCTGCTTGAAGATGTTCCAGTAGCCCGTCACCACCGAGGTGAAGAACGCATCATCGTCGGGCGAGTCCGGCAGGTGCACGCGGAGCCCGGACGGCGTCACGACGTCGTGCAAGAACGACTCCGCCAGGGCGGCCAGCAGGTCTTCCTTGTCGGCGAAATACCGGTAGAACACCGCCGGCGACTTGCCCGCGGCCGAAGTGATGTCGGCCAGCGTGGTGCCGTGAAAGCCCCTTTCGGCGAACAGCTTGCGGGCGGCCTGTTCGATGGCCTGCCTGGTCTGGCGGCCCTTGGCGGTCAGGGTTTCGGCCGGCGTCAATTCCGTGTCCGGTCACCGGCGCGCAACAGGGCACTCGGCAGGTCGTGGCCGACAACCGATTTCGCGACCTCGGCCGCGGCGATGGCGGCGCGCAGATCGACGTCGACGTCGATATCGCTGTCCCGCAGCAGGTACACCAGGTCCTCGGTCGCGATGTTGCCGGTGGCGCCCGGCGCGAACGGGCAGCCGCCCAGCCCGCCGACCGAGGCGTCCAGCCTGGTGACCCCGGAGCCGACCGCCGCGTACGCGCTGGCCAGCCCGGCGCCGCGGGTGTTGTGGAAATGCCCGCCCAGCGGCATGTCGCCGATCACCGGACGCAGTTGCGCGATAAGCGAACTCACCCGTCGTGGCGTGGTGGTGCCGATGGTGTCGGCGATCGAGAACCGGTCGACACCCCGATCGCGGGCGGCCGCGCCGATCTCGAGCACCCGCTGGGGCGGGGTGGGCCCCTCGAAGGGGCAATCCCACGCGGTGGCGACGATGACCTCGACGGTGACACCGCTGTCGTGCGCGATGGCGACGATCTCCCCGATCTGCTCGGTGGCCTCGGCGCTGCCGCGTCCCACGTTGGCCTCGCTGAATGCGTCGCTGGCCGCCACCACGTACTCGATCGACCGCAGTCCCGCGGCGACCGCGCGTTTGGCGCCGTTGGGACTGGCCACCAGGGCGGAGAACTCGATGTCGGGGTACTCGTGCAGCCGCGCGGCGAGTTCGGCGGCGTCGGCCATCGAGGGCACCTTCGACGGGGAAACGAAGGCGGTGGCCTCCACCTCCCGAACCCCGGTGGCGGCCACCGCCGCCAGCAGTTCCAGCTTGGCCGCCAAGGGGATTGGCGCTTCGATCTGCAGGCCGTCGCGCAGCGACACCTCGCGAATGTCCACGTGCTGGTTCACAGCACCTCCTCGGCACGCAATTCTTCGAGCTCCTCGGCGGTCTTGCCCAGCAGCCCGATGTAGACGTCGTCGTTGTGCTGTCCCGGACGCGCGGGACCGGCATTACGGACGGTGCCCGGCGATTCGGAGAGCACCGGCACGACGCCCGGTCCCAGCACGTTGCGCTCGATGGCATCGTCATAGTGTTCGACCAGCATGCCGCGGGCCCGCAGCTGCGGGTCGTCGACCACCTCGGCGACGGTGTTGATCGGTCCCGCGATAACGCCTGCGGCGCTGAGGGTTTCGATGATCGCGCCGGGTTGGCGCTCGGCGGCCCACGCGCCGATGATCTTGTCGAGTTCGTCCTGGTTGCGGCCGCGGGCGCCGTGGGTGGCGAACCGGTCGTCGGCGGCCAGTTCGGGACGTCCCATCGCCGTGCACAGGCGGGCGAACACGGTGTTTTGGTTGGCCGCGATCACCACCCAGGAGCCGTCGGCGCTGCGGTAGATGTTGGACGGCGCGATGCCCTCCAGCCGGGTGCCCGACGGGCCCCGCACCACGCCGCCGACGTCGTAGTCGGGGATCGTGGATTCCTGTACGGCCAAGCATGATTCGGTCAGCGCGACGTCGACCACCTGCCCATGCCCGGTCACGCTGCGCCGGTACAACGCTGCCAGCGCGCCCTGGGCGCCGAACATGCCGGCGAGGCTGTCGCCGAGCGAGAGCGCCAGCCGGGGCGGCGGGCCGCCGGGGAAACCGTTGAGGTGCCGCAGCCCGCTGGCGGCCTCGGCCACCGAGGCGTAGCCGGCCTTGTGCGCGTCGGGCCCGCTCTGCCCGTAACCGGATACCCGGACCAGGATGATGCCCGGGTTGCGGTCACTGAGCACGTCGTAGCCCAGGTTCCATTTCTCCAGGGTGCCCGGACGGAAGTTCTCCACCACGATGTCGGACTTCTCGATCAGATCAAGGAAAAGCTCCCGGCCACGCGGGCGGCGCAGGTCGAGCGTGATGACCCTCTTGTTGCGCGCGTGCACCGTCCAGAAGACGTGGTGCCCGTTGAGTTGGGCCTGGCCCCAGGTCCGCAGCGGGTCGGGAGCGCCGGGGGGTTCGACCTTGATGACGTCGGCGCCCATGTCGCCGAGGAGCCGGCCCGCGAACGGCCCGGCGATCAGGGTGCCGAGCTCGAGCACCCGAATGCCGTCCAGCGGGCCCGTGACCATTACTCGGCACTCGCGAAGTCGTGTCGGACCAGCCAGTCGGTGACGACGCCGACCGCTTGGCGCAGCTTATCCCGTTGGTCGGGGCCGGCGTAATAGTGTGTGGCTCCGGGAATTTCGTGCATCTCCTTGTCGGGGTGCCCGATCGCCTCGAAAAGCCTCCGGGTGTGGCTGGGCGTGCAGGCGTCGTCGGCCAGGTTACCGATCACCAGCGCCGGGACCGCAAGATCGCGCCCGCACGCCACCCCGTCGCCGCGGGCGTCGTCGTAACTCCATTGCGACAGCCAGCCCCGCAGCGTGGAGAAGCGGGCCAACCCGACCGGGCTCATGTTCACCACTCGAGGATCGCCCAGGTAGCAGGTCCCGGGGGTGCGTTCGTTGGGATCGACGCTGGGGTCCAGCCAGCGCGGGTCGGCCATGGTGCCGTGCACGACGAACCCGAACTCTGCAACATCTGAGTCGGGGCGCCCCGATGATTTCAATTCGGCCAGTTTGTCCTTGACCCACGCGGTGATGCGGCGGTTGCGGTCGATCTGGGCCTCCCGGTACCGGGCGAGAAACTCCTGGCTGTACGGCGGTTGGTTGGGGTTGTCCGAGTTGTACAGGTCCAGTTCAGGATCGCGCTTGGTCGGATCGGATTCGTCGAGGATGGAGGCGTCCAGCCATTCGGTCAGCGTCCCGTGCCGGCTGATGTGCGCGGCGAGCAGCATGACGCCGTCGGCGGGGGGCAGGTCCAGCGCGGTGAGGTCGGGGCCGTCGCCCGACGGGCTCGACGTGATGGTCGCGTGCTGGGCCTGCTGCTGGTAGAACATCGACAGCGAACCGCCCCCGCTCCACCCGGCGAGCACCACCTTTGCGTACCCGAGCCGCTTTTTGGCGTCCTTGATGCACTCGCCGAGATCCTCGACCACCTTCTCCATCAGCAGTGCCGAGTCGGTGCCGCGGAACCGGCTGTTGCAGTAGATGACGTGGTGGCCGGCCCGGGCCAGCCCGTTGATCATCGGCAGGTACGCGCCGCCGCCGATCGGGTGCATGAACACCAGCACGGTGTCCGACGGCTTGGTTTTTGGCTTGAGCAGATAGCTTTCCAGCACGGTGATCTCGGCGAGCCCGCCGTAGACGTCGCGGACCCCCGAATTGTTCTGGAACGCAACGAGATAGGGAATTCGGTCGTAGTCGTGTTTCATCAGTGCTATCCCAGGTCGTGGGCGAGCACCTCGGCGGAGGGTGTCAGCCGGTGGCGGGTGTCGACGGCGATGACCTGCCAGTCCACGCGCGAATGCTCGTCGAATTTGCGTCGCGCCCGCTCACGGGCTTTCTCCGGCGCGCCGTGGTGAACCCCTTGCGGTGCATGGGTGATCAGGCCCGGCGGCATCGGGATGCCGTAGAGCGAACCGCCGTGGAAGAAGGCGATCTCGTCGTAGTCGACGTTGCGGTGATACCAGGGCGTGCGTTCGGTGCCGGGGACGCCCTCGGCGGGCTTGGGCAGGAAGTTCATCACGTAGACGCCGGTGGCCTGCATGAACAGATGGACCGTCGGCGGCAGGTGAACGCTGTCGGAGGTGACGACGTTGTAATCGTCGATGTTGAAGGTGAACGCGAAGTTGTCACCGCGCCAGCCTTCGACATCGATCGGATTGTGTTGGTAATAAAGCGTTGTCGGGCCACCCTCATGGACGAGCCGGACCTCGTACTCGTCGCGGTCGTCATCTTCGATTGGGGCAGGGTCGGGGATGGTGGCCTGCGACGGGTCGAACGGGAAGTGCCGGCCCAGCGCGCCGGGCGGTGGCACCCGGAACTCGTCGCTGGCCTCGATCATCAGCAGCGTCGTCTCGGCATCGGGCACCTGGCGCCAGGTACACGCCTTCGGGATGTAGACCCAGTCGCCCCGCCGGTAGCGCAGCGGGCCGAACTCGGTTTCGACCAGGCCGGTGCCTTGGTGCACGAAGCACAGCAGGTCCCCGTCGACGTGGCGGGTATAGAACGGCATCGGGTCGTGGCGGCGGCTCAACAGAATTCGGCAGTCGTCGTTGCTGAACATCAGCAGGGGCCCGCCGCTGGCGTCGGTGGCGTCGCTGGGCTTGAGCTCGCCGGTGAGCACGTCGATGGGCCGCAGCGGGCCGACCGAACGATAGGCCGTGGGGTCGTGGCGGCGGTAGATGTTGGCGGTCCGGCCGGTGAACCCGCCGCGCCCCAGCTCGTCGTCCTTGAGCCCGTCCAGATCAGCATGGAGCCGGCGTGGCGTTTTCCCTTTTCGCAGGTGGACGAAGGATTCCATCGGGGCTCCCGAGCGCTGGTGGTGTCAAAACTGAAAGTGACATTACTTTTTGTTTTGCTGGCGCACAAGGGGGTCGCCGCGGGCAATGGCACGCTTGTGGACAAACAGTCGACCCCTTCTGCGCTGAGGCTTGTGTTGCCCTCAATCGCGGACTCGCAGCACCACTTTCCCTTTGGCGGTGCGATTCTCAAGCGATGCGACCGCCGCGGCGGCCTCCTCCAGCGGGTAGACCTCCGGCGTCGGGGGAGGCAGCTCACCCGAGCTGAGCAGGCCCTCGAGGCCGGCCCACTGCTCGGCCAGCGCGTTCGGGTGCGTCGCAGTCCAGGCACCCCAGCCCACGCCGACGACGTCAATGTTGTTGAGCAGCAGCCGGTTCACCTTCACGGTCGGAATCTCCCCGCCGGTGAACCCGATGACCAGCAGCCGCCCACCCGGCGCAAGCGAGCGCAGCGAATCGGTGAACCGGTCGCCGCCGACCGGGTCGACCACCATATCGACGCCGCGACCGCTGGTGAGCTCCTTGACCGCATCCTTGAACCCCTCGGCCAGCACCACATCGGTGGCCCCGGCGGCCGTCGCGACGTCCGCCTTCTCTTCGCTGCTCACGACCGCGATGGTGCGGGACGCCCCAAGCAGGGATGCCAGCCGCAGCGTCGAAGTCCCGATCCCGCCGGCCGCCCCGTGCACCAGCACGGTCTCGCCCTGCTGCAGCCGGCCACGCACGGTCAGCGCGAAGTACATCGTCAGGTCGTTGAACAGCAGGCCGGCACCCGCCTCGAAGCTCACGTTGTCCGGCAGCTTGAACACCCGGTCCGGCGACAACACCGCGACTTCGGCCATGCCGCCGCTGAGCATCGTCAACCCCACGACCCGGTCGCCGGCTTTCACGTGTGTGTTGTCCGGCGCCGACCGCACCACCCCGGCGATTTCCGCTCCGAGTACGAATGGCGGGTCCGGCCGGTATTGGTAAAGACCTCGGGTGAGCAGCGCGTCCGGGAATGCCGCGCCGGCCGCGTGCACCTCGACGACCACACCGTCACCCGTGGGTTCGTCGACCTCCGTCACCTCGATCGCATCCGGACCATCCAGCCGAGTCACCTGTGCAGCTCGCATGGTCGGTCAGCCTAGTGCCGGCTCAGAATCCGCCGGCGACCCGTACCACCGCGCGGCCGGAGAACGCGCCGGCGCGGACCTGGTCGAGCACGCCGACGACATCTTTGACGTCCACGTCGCTGGTGACCGCGTCAAGATGGCGCGGCCGCAACGAGTCACCCAGCAGGGCCCACAATGCCCGGCGGCGGCCGATCGGCATAAGCACCGAGTCCATCCCCAGCAGGGCGACCCCGCGCAGGATGAACGGCATCACCGTGGTGTGCAGCGCGGGACCACCGGTCAGGCCGCTGGCGGCCACCGCCCCGCCGTAGTCCACCGCGCTGAGCACATCGGCCAGGGTCGCGCCGCCAACACAGTCCACCCCTGCCGCCCAGCGCGCCTTGGCCAGCGGCCGCGGTTTGGCGTCGGGGTCCTCGGGCAGCCGCCCGATAACCTCCGCGGCACCAAGCTCTTTCAGCAATTCGGCTGCCCTTTCCTTGCCGGTCGAGGCCACCACCCGATATCCGGCCGCCGCCAGCAGGTCCACGCTGACGGAACCGACGCCGCCGGAGGCGCCGGTGACGACGACCGACCCCGCGCCGGGTTCGATACCCCAGTCGATCAGCGCCTGCACGCTCATCGCGGCGGTGAAGCCCGCGGTGCCGATCGCGGCGCCGTCGTGCGGACTCAGGTTGCCGAGCGCCACCACCTGGTCGGCCGGCAGCCGCGCGTATTCGGCGTAGCCGCCGTGGTGGCCGGTGCCGATCTGATACCCGTGGGCCAGCACCTCGTCGCCGACGGCGAAGTCGGGTGACTGCGACTCGACGACCTCGCCGGTTAGGTCGATGCCCGGCACGACCGGATAGCTGCGCACCACGCCGCCGCCCGGTGTCAATGCCAGCGCGTCCTTGAAGTTGACGCTCGAATACAGCACCCGGATCGTCACGTCACCTGGCGGTAGGTCCGACGGGCTCAGTGTCTCGACCGACGCGGTTATCCGGTCGCCGTCTTGGCGCGCGACAAGCGCTTGAAACGTGTCCATACCGACGACGCTAACCTCACCCCATGGATCCCTTTCCACTCGGTGGGTTTTCCGTTGCGCGCATCGGCTTCGGTGCCATCCAGCTTCCCGGCCGTGGAGCTTTCGGGCCGCCGCGTGACCGTGATGAGGCGCTCGCGGTGCTGCGGCGCGCGGTCGAGCTCGGCGTCAACCACATCGACACCGCGCAGTTCTACGGCCCGAATGTCTCCAACGAACTCATCCGCGAGGCCCTTCACCCCTATCCGGCGAACCTGGCGTTGGTCAGCAAGGTCGGCGCGCGCCGCGACGACGCCGGCGGCTGGGTGCCCCTCGTCGACCCCGCCGACTTTCGCTCGGATATCGAGGCCAACCTTCGAACGCTTGGCGTCGACCAGCTGGCGGTGGTGAATCTGAGGCTCATCGACAGCGACCGCCCGGACGGGCACTTCGACGAACTGCTTTCCGTCATGATCGACGCCCGCGACGAGGGATTGATCGGCGGGATCGGGCTGAGCAACGTCACCCGTGAGCACTTGCTGCACGCGTTACAGCGCACCGAAATTGCTTGCGTGCAAAATGCTTTCAGTCTTGCGGACCGGTCCTCCGCTCCCGTGCTGCAGGAGTGCACGGCGCGCAGTATCGCGTTCGTCCCGTTCTTCACCCTGAGATCGCCGTTTGCGCCGCCGGATCAGGTGCTCGGGCACGAAGTCGTGCGGCTGACCGCGGCGCGACTAGGGCACACGCCGGCACAGGTCGCGTTGGCGTGGACGCTGAGCGTGGCGCCCAACGTGCTGCTGATCCCCGGCACCTCCTCGGTGCCCCACCTCGAGGAGAACATGAACGTCGCCTCCATCGAGCTGGACGGGGACACCCGCCAGCAGCTGAGCGCGGCTGCCGCATAGCTTTACTCAAAACGAGTGGGGGCCAAGTCTTCCCCACGCGACGACCGCGGCCATGATCACCAGCACCACGTTCACGGCCACGTTGGGGAATTCGCCCCGCCGGGCGTGGGTAACGATGGCGCCCATCATGACGAACACCAGTCCAACGGCGGCCAGCGGCGCCAGAATCGGTGCAATGTGGACCAAGGGGGGCGCGATCAGTCCGATGGCGCCGAGCACTTCGGCGAGACCGAGCGGTTTGATCAGGCGAGCCGGAAAGTCGTCAACCCAGCCCCCGAGACTCTTCGCGAGTCGGTCCCGGGGCTGTACCAGTTTGACGGTGCCGGCCGCGGCGAAGACGAGCGCAAGCACGATCTGGAGTGTCCATAGCAGGGCATTCATTGCTGTCCTTTCTCTTACACGGTTGAGGTGGATGGCGCTGGGGCAGCATGCATGCCGCGCACGCAAGCGACGATGCCTACGGCGTCGGTTGCCTCGGTGCCGCTCCACGCGATGTGCAGATCCGGGCGGACCAGAACCAGCCGGTGCTGGTACAGGTCGGCCAGCGCGGGATCGGTGAGGGTTAGATGCCGGATGGGCAGGCCGACGCGAGCGGCCTCGCTGCGCAGCCGAGAAGATTGGCCGTTGTCGTCCAGCGCGTCAACGAGAGTGAAGCCGGGGCCGAATTGGTCGAAGAGGGTGTCCCGCTCGCCCAGCGCGATGTTGGGTGCGCGATGGCCGGGCCGGACCGTGGGGGCGAAAGTTCGGCGGTCCCACGGTGGGGCGGTGCTGCCGTCGGGCACCACGACCGGTGAGTCGTCGTAGCGCACGTCGAGTTCGATTCCGAGGCTGACGTTTTCGGCGTTGTTGGTGGCCAGGAACTGTGCGACCTGCTGTTGCCCGTCGTCGTTGTGTGAGTTGACCAGGTCGCGGTATTGCAGGATGACCGCGGCGTTTTCCAGGCAGGCATTCCGGTTGCGTTCCCCGACTGGACGCCGCTCGACCTCGTAGCTGGCCAGCAGCGCCGCGCCGCCCCAACCCTGAAGGGCCGCAGCGAGTTTCCACCCGAGGTTGACGGCGTCGCCGAGTCCGGTGTTCATGCCGTATCCCCCGGTGGGGATCATGGTGTGCGCCGCGTCGCCGGCGAGCAGGATCCGGTCACGGCCGTATGAGTCGGCCAGCATGGCGTTGGGCCGCCAGACGCTGGACGCGAGGATTTCGTCGATGGCGATCGGGCGACCCAGGGCGCGGGCGACGAACTCCCGGGGGTCACCGATCGGGTCGGGATCGTCGACCTGTGCGCCCAGGTCTAGGTGCAGAGTCCAGGTGTCGATCTCGTTCTGCGCGATCAGTACCGCGCCGTTGGACGCGTACAGATGCCAGAACTGGCCCAGGGCACGCAGATTCGACAAATCTACGGAGCGGAAATGCACCAGGGCAAAGTTGGTGAAATCCTTCAGGCCGTCCATTTCGATGCCCAGTTCGGCGCGGACCCGGCTGGAGGCCCCGTCGCAGCCAATTAGGTAGTCGGCGTGCACGGTGACGGTGTTGCCGTCGCTGTCCGCCAGCTGGGCGGCCACCAGATCGCCGATCTGCACGCAAGTTTGGAGTCGCCATCCTTGCCGGACGTCGACGAGCGGGTCGCGGTGCGCGCGGTTCATCATCATCGCCTCGAAGATCGCCTGCGAGCAGCGCTGCCAGGGTTGTCCCGGGATGCCGCCATCGGCGGTGGCGGCGATGACCTCGCGCTGCTCGTCAACCGACGGCTGCCGCCAGCGTCCGTGGACGGGCCCGTCAAGACCCGCGGCGAAGATGACGTCAAAGGAATGCTGGGCGCCCACCCCGACGGCCCGCAGCTCGGCGTCGACGCCCAGTCGGCGCAGCAGTTCCATGCTCGCGCCGTTGGTGATGTCCATCTTCGGAAACAGCGTGGTGTGCTCGTTGCGTTCGGCCAGGATGCTTGGCACGCCATGACGGGACAACTCGGCGGCCAGCACCAGCCCGGTCGGTCCTCCGCCTGCGATCAGGACGGGCGTGCGCAGTGGTTGGGTCATGGCGACAAACTCCTGGGTGCTCGGTCCGGTGACCCATAAGCTAGAACTTAAATTGCTAACTGTCAACTTTTAAATTGGCGACCGACATGGAATGATTGAGGGCGTGACCACTGAAACCAAGCCCGAACGCCCGCGCGGGCGTCCGAGGGCGTCGGATTCGATGCCGATCGAGGAGATACTGGAAAAGGCGCTGAGCATGTTCGCCACGGTCGGGTACGACGGGATGTCGCTGCGCACCCTCAACCGTGAGTTGGGGGTCAGCCACAACCTGGTCTATCAGCGCTTCGGCACAAAAGATGAGCTGTGGCGCGCGGCGGTCGACTTCGGCTTCGGTCGTTTGATGCGGCACCTGCAGGGCCTGTTTGACCCAACCGTGAGCGACCCGCTGGAGCAGCTGCGGCTGGCTGCGCACCGATTTGTGGTGTTCTCAGCCGACCATCCGGAGCTGGTCGCGTTGATGAACATCGAGGGCCGCCAAGACACCGACCGTCTGGCCTACATTTACGACACCTACATCGAGCCCATGCTCGCCGACGTCGGGCGGCTGCTCAACCACCTCGCCGACGAGGGAGTGATCCGCCCAATTCCGTTGCGGACCTTCCATTTCTTGCTGGCCCACGGTGCCACCGCGCCTCATGCGCTGGTACCGCTGGCCAACAAGTTCGATGCGACTTCTCCACTCGAGCCGGCCGCTATCGAGGAACATGCGCAACTAGTTTCGACCCTGTTTGTGGAGGGTCTGCGGCTGGCGCGTCGGTGAGCGCCGGGCTCCCTACTTGAGTTGGGACGACGAAAGGCCCAGCAACCGGCGCGCGACCACCAGCTGCTGAATCTGTTGGGTGCCCTCGAAGATGTCCAGGATCTTGGAGTCGCGGCCCCACTTCTCCAGCACCGATTGCTCGGAATAGCCTGCGGTGCCCGCCAATTCGATGGACTTGAGGGTAACGTCACTGGCCATCCGGCCGGCCTTGGCCTTGCTCATCGACGCTTCCTTGGAGTTGGGGATCTGGTTGTCGGCCTGCCAGGCCGCGCGCAGCGACAGCAGGTAGCTCGCCTCCCAATCGGCCTCCATCCGCAGGAACTCGGCCGCCGCGGCGCTCTGGGCGTGCGACGGCCTGTCATAGCTGATCTCCAAGCCGGCCGCGGTGAGGATCTTGCGGATTTCCTCCAGCGCGGCACGGCCGATCCCGACGGCCATGGCGGCAACGATCGGCCGGGTGTTGTCGAAGGTCTCCATCACTCCCGAAAAGCCTTTGCCGACCTCAATTTCCGGGTTACCCAGCAGGTTGTCTTTGGGAATGCGCACGTTGTCGAACCGGATTGTCGCGGTATCAGAGCCCTTGATGCCGAGTTTGTGCTCGAGCCGCTCGACCGTGACGCCGGGGTGCTCACGCGGCACGACGAACGACTTGATCGCCGCGCGGCCTTGTGACTTGTCGAGCGTGGCCCACACAACGATGTGGGTGGCGCGCGAACCGGCGGTGACGAAGATCTTCTCGCCGTTGATGACGTACTCGTCGCCGTCCAGCGTGGCAGTCGTCGACACCGCTGCCGAGTCCGATCCGAAACTCGGCTCGGTGATGGCCATCGCCGCCCACACCTTGCCCAAGCGCTCCAGCTGTTCGTCGGTGGCGACCGCGGAGATGGCCGCATTGCCCAACCCCTGATAGGGGACCGACAGCAGCATCGCCAGGTCGCCCCAGCTGGCTTCCATCGTTTGGAGCAGCGCGGCCATGTTGGCGCCGTTGTGGTTTTGATCCCTGCCTTCGTCCTCGTCGCGGAGCGCGTCCGCGCCGGCGAACTCGAACGATTCGGAGGCTCCCTCGAACAGATTGATCAGGGTGTCGAGTTCGATCGGGTAGGCGTGTTCCTTCAGGTCATATTTGCGGGCGATCGGCCGCATCATCTCGGCGGCGCCCTGATGGGTCTTGACGATCACCGCTTGCAGCTTGCGGGGCAGTTCCAGATTGATTGCCATGATTGAACTTTCGATAGTCCGGGTCAGATGACGGCTCAGATAACTACGACGCCCTCGGCCACGCCAATGGCGCGCAGGTCGCGGTACCAACGCTCGACCGGGTGTTCCTTCGTGTAGCCGTGGCCGCCGAGCAGTTGCACGCCGTCCAGGCCGATCTGCATGCCCTTGTCGGCGCCGAGGCGCTTGGCCAGCGCCGCCTCGCGGGTGAAGGGGAGGCCCTGTTCGGCGCGGGCGGCGCCGCGCCAGGTGATCAGCCGCAGCCCGTCCAACTCGATGGCGATGTTGGCGCACATGAACGCCACGGCCTGACGATGGGCGATCGGCTCGCCGAATGCGTGGCGTTCTTTCACGTACGGGACGACGTAGTCGAGCACCGCGTGCGAGGTGCCGACCGCCAGCGCCGCCCAGCCCAGCCGGGACAGCGCGATCGCCTCTGAATAGTCGGCGTCGGTGGATTCGTCCTCGCCCAGCCGGGCGTCCAGCGGGACCGACACCCCGGACAGCTCGACCTGGCCCAACGCCGCCGCGCGAATTCCCATGCTCGGATCCGCCTTGACGGTAAGGCCTTTCGTGGACGACTCGACGATGAACAGCGCCGGCTTGCCATTTAGCTGCGCTCCGACGATGAACAGCTCGGCGTTGGCCGCGGCGGGCACCAATGACTTCACGCCGTCGAGCCGGTACCCGCTCGGGGTGCGCACCGCGGTGGTCTTCAGCCGGGTTGGGTCGAACAGCGGCTGCGGTTCGGCGATTGCCACGCAGGCCTGCGGGACATTTTCGCCGGCGAACTCGCGAAGGTAGGTGGCCTGCTGGTCGGCGCTGCCCCAGTGGGTCAGCGCGGACGCCACGCCCCCGGGCGCGAGAATCGGCAACGCCAGGCCCATGTCGCCATAGGCGAGCGCCTCGGCCGCCAACACGTTGGTCACGCTCGACCGGTGTGCGGCGATGCCCTCAAAATCCTCCGGGATGTTGATGGCGGTGATGCCCAACTCCGCGGCCTTCGCGATCAGGTCGGGCGGGTAGCTCGCGGCCTCGTCGGCGTCGTGGGCCGCGGGTCGCAGCACCTCCTCGGCGAATTCATCGAGGGTCTCGACGATCATCCTCTGCTCGTCGTCGGGCGTCAGATCGAAGTAGTCCTTGCCGCTGGACTTGAGCCGGGTCGGTCCACCGCGGAGGTTCTGGACCCGCTTGAACTGGCGGGAGGTGGCGGTGGTGGTGGCGAATATCGTCTTCGTGCCGTAGCGCAGGCCGCGGTTGAGCGGGTCGCGCAGATGGTATTTGTCCAGAAACTCCTGGCCGACGATCGGGGTGAGCACCGCGATGGCCATGTCGATCGCGGTCCGTTTGTGCGGCTCCAGCCCGACACCGGTCTTGCGGCCGCGCCGCTTAAAGCGCGAGCGGGAAGTTTTTGAAGTCCGTTTTGGACCCGAAAGGGTGTCCATCATTTCAGCAGCCTCGGTCGTTGGGGCGATGCGGATAAGCGTATCTTACTCCGGAGTAAGATAGAAGGGCTGGTGTTAAGTACTTCACACCTCCGACGGGCCGGTGAGCAGCGGCAGTCGTCGCCGGCCCCAGTGTCCGGCCGGGCCGTCGTAGACACCGGCCAACTGGTAGCCGCATGCCCGGCAGCGGCCATCATCCGTCAGTGCATAGTGCCGCATCGCGTACCAGTCGCGTACCACGACCGCCGACCCGCACCCTGGGCAGAACGTGCTGTCGCCCTCGGCGTCGTGGACGTTGCCGGTGTAGACGAACAGCAGGCCATGATCGATGCCGATACGGCGGGCCCGCGTCAGCGTGGGAGGCGGTGTTGGCGGTACGTCCAGCATCTTGTAGTCGGGATGGAACGCGGTGAAGTGCACCGGTACGTCCGTGCCGAGGTTCTCCCGGATCCACGCGCATTCGGCTGAGATTTCTGCGTCGCTGTCGTTGCGTCCGGGAATCAGCAGAGTGGTGATCTCCAGCCACACCTTCGTCTCATGCCGCAGGTAGACCAATGTATCCAGGACATCGTGCAGATGACCGACGCAGACCTTGCGGTAGAAGTCTTCGGTGAACGCCTTCAAGTCGACGTTGGCGGCGTCGACGTGCCGGTAGAACTCGGCGCGGGGCTGCCGACACATGTACCCGGCCGTAACCGCAATCGCTTTGATTCCCCGGTCGTGGCAGGCGTCGGCGACATCAGCGGCGTACTCCCAGAAGATCGTCGGGTCGTTGTAGGTGAATGCCACACTGCGACAACCCAGTTCGTCGGCGGTTCGGGCGATGTCCACCGGGTGGCCCTGGCTGGCCAGTGTGTCGATCTCGCGAGATTTGGAGATATCCCAGTTCTGACAAAACTTGCATGCCAGGTTGCACCCCGCGGTGCCGAACGACAGCACGACCGACCCGGGGAGGAAGTGGTTGAGCGGCTTCTTCTCGATCGGATCGACGCAGAACCCACTCGAACGTCCGTAGCTGGTGAGCTTCACCTGGTCGTCAATCCGGCCGCGGACGAAGCACAGCCCGCGCTGGCCCTCGTGAAGTTTGCAGGCGCGCGGACATACGTCGCACTGGATCCGCCCGTCGTCGAGGCGGTGCCAATGTTTGGTCGCGACAGTGAACGGGTCGTTCAGTGACTGCAGGGCGGTCATGGCATGCTCGAGCGCCAGGTTACCCGCCTTTAAGCCTTGTCAGAACCTGTTGCTGGAGTATGCCGTTTGTCGCCACGGCGCTGCCGCCATGTGGGCCGGCGATGCCGTCCAGGCCGGTGAGCGTCCCGCCCGCCTCACGCACCAAGATGTCGAGTGCCGCCAGATCCCACACCGACACCTCCGGTTCGGCGGCGATATCGACCGCCCCCTCGGCAACCAGGCAATAAGACAGAAAATCGCCATAGGCGCGCACACGCCACACCGCGTCGGTCAGCTCGATGAAGCGATCCCGCAAGCCGCGCTGCGCCCACCCCGACAGGCTGGAGAACGAAAGGCTGGCCGAACCCAGCTGCGCCACCGAGGAAACCGACAACGTCCGCGGCGGGCCGCCGTCGACCGCGGCGAACGCGCCTTGGCCGCGCGCCGCCCACCACCGACGCCGCAGCGCGGGCGCACTCACGACACCGACCGTCGGGACGCCGTCTTCGAGTAACGCGATCAAACTGGCCCACACCAGCACCCCGCGCACGAAGTTCTTGGTGCCGTCGATCGGGTCGATGATCCATTGCCGCCCGCTGAATGTGGTGGTTCCGCCGAACTCCTCGCCGACGACGCTGTCCCGGGTCCGTTCGCGCCCGAGCACCTCACGCAGTTCGGTTTCGACCGCCCGATCGGCGTCGGTCACCGGCGTCAGATCCGGTTTGGTGTCGATGCGCAGGTCGAGCGCGCCGAAGCGGTCCGAGGTCAGCGCGTCCGCGCGGTCGGCCAGCATCAGCGCCAGCGTCAGATCGTCCTGACTCATGCCAGCAGTCCTACCACGACTTCAAGAAGGCCCTACCATGGCCGCGTGTGGGAATTCGGCTTGCTGCTCCTGCTCGTGGCGGTCTTGGGAGGGTTCCTCGCGCAGCGGTTCATCCCGCGCCGTCCCCGCGGCGAGGTGGCGAGCGGCACGCTGCTGGTGACCGGGGTCAGCCCACGACCGGACGTCGGCGGTGAGCAGTACGTGACCATCGCCGGCGTGATCGACGGACCGACCGTGAACGAGTACGCGGTGTACCGGCGCATGGCGGTCGACGCCGACCAATGGCCGACCGTTGGCCAACTGCTCCCTGTGGTGTATTCGCCGAAGAATCCGGATAACTGGAACTTCGCACCGGACGAACCGCCTGGCTAGGTGCCCGTCACCCGGCGGCGGGCGGGTGCGCCATCACCGTGAGCCGGACGCCATATCGCGGCAGGACGCCCGATGCTCGCGCTAGCGTCGGCGCCGGCATACCCGGTACGCCTGGCATACCGGACCCGGCAGCGTCCTCGGTCCCCGCAAGTGTGGTTAAGCCGGCGGGCGACAACGCCGAAACGTCGCGGGTCGACGGCGCAGACCAGCTCGCCGGCACCGACAACGGCCCGATCGAATTCGCCCGACCCACACTGGCGAGCACCGCGTTGGGCAGGCCGGCACCACCGCCGAGGCCCGACGCCGCACCGGCCGGCGCCGGGGCGACCTCGGCCGCAACTTTCGACAAGTCGGGCAGGATGCCCAAATTTTTCTCGCCTCCAATGATCCCGTCGGCAGTCCCCTCCATATCCCGGACGGCGCTGAGCGTTGAGTACGAGCCGGCGATGATATCCAAGAAGCCCAATTCGGGATTGAATGTGGGAAGCATCGCCTGGGCCGCTGAAGAAATCACCTGTGAAACAGGTTCGGCGGTGGCGGCATTGGCGTCGGCCTGGGCGACTGCCGCGGCCTGAGCGGCCAACCCGGCCGGGTTGGTGGTCTGCTTTGGGGACGAGAACGGCGTCAACGTCCTCGCAGCGGCGGAGGCGGTGGCGTAGCCGGTCATCGCGGCGGCGTCCTGGGCCCACATCTCGGCGTAGTGCGCCTCGGTAGCCGCGATCGCCGCGGTGTTCTGGCCGAAGAAGTTCGTCGCTATCAGCACCATCAGCTGCATACGGTTCGCGGTGACCACCGCCGGGGGCACGGTCATCGCAAATGCCTGCTCAAAGGCCATCGCTGCCGCCCTCGCCTGCATGGCTGTCTGCCGTGTCTGCTCAGCGGTCGTATACAGCCAACTCACATGGCGGGCGGTGGAGGCGATCATCAGCTCCGACGTGGGGCCGCGCCAGTGCAGGGTAGCCAGGCCCGAAACCACCGATTGATAGGTTTCGGCGGCGGTGCCCAGCTCAGCGGCCAGCGCGTCCCAGCTCCCGGCGGCGGCTAACAGCGAGCCCGACCCCGGGCCGGTGTACATCCGGCCGGAGTTAATCTCCGGCGGCAAAAAGGCGAAATCCATCGTGTCACAGCTCCTTACTTGGGATTTTCGGTGAATCACTCCGCTTTGGCGGCGAAATGTCGGCTGGTCCGTGTATTGGAGATTCAGGACCAAAGTGCAGTGAGTCGGCTTGATTCGACGGCGGATGTCGCGCGGCCGTTTTTGTTTTCCGCGCAGCGTCGAGCTAGCTAAGTCGCTGGGGGGCTATGCGCACAGGGCATCTTGGGCGACCTTCGGTTACTGCTTGCCCTAAAACTTGTCGGGCGCAGCTGCGGCCGTCTGGCGTTCTCGGTGAATGCCTTCCGCGTGGTCATGTGAACACCTGATGGAAGAGTAGTAAAGGCAAGGACTCATGGCACCCATTTCTGGGACCAATCCCTGGGGGCCGCGGTTCGCCGCTCGGCGTCTCGCTGGCAACAGTCTTTGCGCCATTGATAGGGACTAATGGCACCCATTTGGATACCCAATGCCCCTGGGCTGTCGGGGCTTCTCGCCAATAGCGTGCTTGTGGGGCTCGTGTGAGTTTGGGAGGGGAGCGGTTGGTAAAGGTCTTTTTGGTCGACGATCACGCGGTGGTGCGGCGTGGCCTGATCGATTTGCTCGGTGGGGACCCCGAACTCAATTTCGTCGGTGAAGCGGGATCCGTCGCGGAAGCGATGGCAATGATCCCCGCCGTTGGCCCTGATGTGGCCGTGCTCGACGACTGGTTGCCCGATGGCAACGGCATCGAACTGTGCCGTGAGCTGTTGTCATGCATGCCGGGGCTGCGCTGCATGATCTTGACGTCGTACACCGCCGACGAGGCGATGCTGGACGCAGTCCTGGCGGGCGGCAGCGGCTATGTCGTCAAAGACATCAAAGGAATGGAATTAGCTTGCGCCATAAAAGATGTGGGCGCCGGACGGTCGCTGCTCGACAAGCGCGCCGTGGCCGCACTGATGGCGAAGCTGGGGCGAGTCACCGACAACAACGACGGGGAACGAGCGTTATTGGCCTTGCTCGGTGAGGGGCTGACCAACAAGCAAATCGCCGATCGGATGCTCCTGGCCGAAGAATCCGTTAAGAACCAGGTGTCGCGATTGCTGGTCAAATTGGGCGTAGCCCGCTGAACCCAAATCACTTCATCGCCAACGGAATTGAAATGCGGGCGGTTGGCCATGGGCTAAACGCTGCCGTAGTCGTCCGTGCCCTTGTCCTAATGGCCTGGGGTAGCGTTTCCGTTACGCCGACTGAGCTGGCATCCTGAGCGCATGGCGCGTGGAGAAATCGACCCGATCCGGGCTAAGAGTGCTCTTGTAGTGATCAAGCAGAACCCCGGCATAGTGCTCTTCGCGGTGTCGCCGGCGCTCGGAGCGTTGGGCGTCGTCTGGTGGCTCGCCGGCGCCGGCTGGGCCATCGTCGCAGCAATCCTGGTGGTGATTGCCGCCACGGCCGCCGTCGTCCTGAAGCGCTGACGCCGTCAACATGCGTTCGTGGTGGGGCTGGGGCGCCATCGACGAGGCGCTTTCGGAGCAGGAGACGCAAGATCTGGTGTCACGGGTAGCGGCGCTGCTACCCGGCCATGACTTGACCGATCACCAGCCGCCGGACCCGAACGCGCTCGGGTTGCCGACGCCGCGGATCGCCCCACCGGGATCGCTGGCCGCGCTCTGCTCGACTGACCCTGTCGATCGGGCGGGGCACGCACGCGGCAAGGCGTTTCGCGACGTCGCGCGCAACCTGTTGGGCCGCCTCGACCATGTCCCCGACCTGATTGTGCGCCCGCGCCGCGAGCAGGACGTGGTGGACGTACTCGATTGGTGTGCGCGCGAGGGAATTTCAGTCATCCCCTACGGCGGCGGTAGCTCGGTGGTCGGCGGCGTCGAGCCGCGCTTCGACGGGCCCGCGGTCACGTTGGACGTCAGCGCCATGAGCGCAGTGCTCGAGGTCGACCGCGTCAGCCGCGCCGCCCGGATCCAGGCCGGGGCGCTCGGGCCGTGGATTGAGCAACAGTTACGCCCGCACGACCTGACGCTGCGGCACTTCCCCCAGTCTTTCGCCTTCTCCAGCCTCGGCGGCTGGTTGGCCACCCGCGCCGGCGGGCACTTCGCCACCCTCTACACCCACATTGACGACCTGACCGAATCGCTGCGGGTTGTCACCCCGGCCGGGGTGAGCGAGTCACGGCGACTGCCCGGATCTGGCGCCGGGCCGTCGCCGGACCGGCTCTTCGTCGGCTCCGAGGGCGCGCTCGGCATCATCACGGAGGCGTGGATGCGGTTGCAAAACCGCCCACGGTGGCAGGTCACGGCGTCGGTGGCGTTCAACGACTGGCAGGCCGCGGTCGCCGCGACCCGAACGATCGCACAGGCCGGGCTCTACCCGGCGAACTGCCGGCTGCTGGACCCGGCCGAGGCGTTCCTGAACGCCGGCTCGGCCGTCGGAGGCGGGCTGCTGGTGCTGGCCTTCGAATCGGCCGACCACCCGATTGACCCATGGCTCGATCGGGCCGCGGAGATCGCCGCCGAACACGGCGGCGCCGTGACCGCGCGACGCAGCCGCGAAACCGAAAGTGAGACATCGCAAAACGACGCCTCCACCAACTGGCGCTCGGCGTTCCTGCGCATGCCTTACCAACGCGACGCGCTGGCCCGCCGCGGCGTCATCGCCGAGACATTCGAAACCGCTTGCACCTGGGACGGATTCGAAGCCCTGCATGCCGCGGTGACCGGCGCCGCCCGGACAGCGATCGATCGGATCTGCGGGGCCGGCGTGGTGACCTGCCGGTTCACCCACGTCTACCCCGACGGCCCTGCCCCGTACTACGGCATATACGCCGGCGGACGCTGGGGCTCCCTCGATGCGCAGTGGGACGAGATCAAGGCCGCCGTGTCCGATGCGATCATCGCCACCGGGGGCACCATCACCCACCACCACGCGGTCGGCCGCGACCACCGCCCCTGGTACGACCGGCAGCGGCCCGACCCGTTCGCGGCGGCCCTGCGTGCGGCGAAGTCCGTGCTCGACCCGGCCGGGATTCTCAACCCCGGGGTTCTCGTCGACGCGTGATCAGCCGTGGCCTATGCGCAGCAGCTCGGCCAGGCTCGGCAGTTTGACGCGCGGACGCCCGTGCGCCTCGCCGGCCGCTCGCTCATGGTCATCGATGACCTGCCAGTGGGCGGAAGTGATCAGCTTCGGCTGGCGCTCGGCCAGCCAATCGGCCAGCCTGCCGGCGTGGTCTTCGGGGAAGTCCGCGAGTTCGTCTTGTTGTTTAGAGCCGGCCAAGTCGGCCAATAAGGTGTCGACGGTGTCCTGGGAGTCCTTCTTGTTGGTACCGATCACACCGGTCGGCCCGCGCTTGATCCACCCGACGACGTATTCGTTGCGGCTGCCGTCTACCCGGCCATCGGTGTTGGGGATGGTCGCGCTCTTGTCGTCGAACGGCAGCCCGGGGGTCGGCACACCTCGGTAACCGACGGATCGCACGACCAACTGAGCCGGCAGCTCCTCGCGTTCGCCGGTGTCCTTGGCCGCCACCCGCCCGCTCGCGTCGGTGACCAGCTCGTTGCGGCCGAGCACGATGGACTCCACCTTGCCGTCGCCTTTGATCTCTATCGGTGACGTCAGGAAACGGAAAACGATTCGACGATGGCCGGGCCGCGGCGCGCGCGCAGCGTGGTCGCGCAGCACCTTGATGTTCTGCTTGCAGACCTTGCCCACCGCGGCTGCGTCCTCGTCGGTGATGCCCTCCAGCTGCGCCGGGTCGAGGATCACGTCGACCCCTTCGAGATCCGCCAGCTCGCGCAACTCGAGCGTGGTGAACGCCGTCTGCAGCGGTCCGCGCCGGCCGATGACCACCACTTCGTCGACACCGCGCGGGCGCAGTGATTCCAAGGCGTGGTTGGCGATATCGGTCAGCGCCAGCACATCGGGATCGGTGACCAGAATGCGCGCGACGTCCAGTGCCACGTTGCCGTTGCCGACGACCACGGCGCGCGCACCCGACAGATCCGGTGTCGCGTGCTCGAATTGCGGGTGCGCGTTGTACCAACCCACGAAATCGACGGCGGCGATGCTGCCCGGCAGATCCTCGCCGGGAATGTTCAGCGGACGGTCGGACTGGGCCCCGACGGCATAGATGACGGCGTCGTAGCGCTCGGTGAGCTCACCCGCCTCGACATGTTCACCCACCACCACGTTGCCGAAGAAGCGGAAGCGGGGGTCTTCGGCGGTCTTTTCGAACTGCTTGCTGATCGACTTGATCTTCGGGTGGTCGGGCGCGACGCCGGAGCGCACCAGCCCCCACGGCGTCGGCAGCATCTCGAGCATGTCGACGGCCACATCGATGTCCTCGGACGCGTCGGCCGCCTTCAGCAACGATGCCGCGGCGAAGAAGCCCGACGGCCCGGAGCCGACGATGGCGACGTGATAGGGGCGCATGGCACTTGATGCTAAACGCTGCTCCCCGGAGCAGGGCCTGAGCGTTCGCTCCCGGACCCGACGCCGGTAACGTTGGCGGCTGTGGAACCCGACCGTCAAGCCGACATCGCCGCCCTCGACACCGCCCTGACCACGGTGGAGCGGGTGCTCGATGTGGACGGTCTGCGCAGCCGGATCGAAAAGCTCGAGCACGAGGCGTCCGATCCCAAGCTGTGGGACGACCAGGCCAACGCGCAGCGGGTGACCAGTGAGTTATCCCACACTCAGGGGGAGCTGCGCCGGATCGAGGAGTTGCGGCAGCGCCTTGACGACCTGCCGGTGCTCTATGAGCTGGCGGCCGAGGAGGGCGAAGGCGCGGCCGACGCCCTCGCCGAGGCCGACGCCGAATTCAAGGCGCTGCACGCCGATATAGAAGCCGCCGAGGTCCGCACGCTGCTCTCGGGTGAATACGACGAGCGTGAGGCGCTGCTGACCATCCGTTCCGGCGCCGGCGGGGTGGACGCCGCGGACTGGGCCGAGATGCTGATGCGGATGTATATCCGTTGGGCCGAGCAGCACAAGTATCCCGTCGAGGTTTTCGACACCTCCTATGCGGAGGAGGCCGGCATCAAGAGCGCCACCTTCGCCGTGCATGCGCCGTTCGCCTACGGCACGTTGTCGGTCGAGCAGGGCACCCACCGGTTGGTCCGGATCAGCCCGTTCGACAACCAGAGCCGGCGGCAGACGTCGTTCGCGGAGGTCGAGGTGCTTCCGGTAGTGGAGACGACCGATCACATCGACATTCCGGAAGGCGACGTGCGCGTGGACGTCTACCGTTCCAGCGGGCCAGGCGGCCAGTCGGTGAACACCACCGACTCCGCGGTTCGTTTAACCCACCTTCCGACGGGTATCGTCGTGACTTGCCAGAACGAAAAATCTCAACTGCAGAACAAAGTTTCGGCAATGCGAGTGCTTCAAGCGAAGTTGTTGGAGCGCAAGCGATCAGAAGAGCGCGCCGAGCTGGACGCCTTGAAAGGTGAGGGCGGCAGCTCCTGGGGCAACCAGATGCGCTCGTACGTACTGCACCCGTATCAGATGGTCAAGGATTTGCGAACCGAGTACGAGGTCGGCAATCCGGCCGCCGTTCTGGACGGCGACATCGACGGATTCCTGGAAGCGGGGATCCGGTGGCGTAACCGAAAAGATGACGACTGACAAAACTCTTCTTGCCGCATCGATGACGCAGCGCTGGCACGACTTCTGGCGTGGCGATATCGGTGAATGGATCATCACCCGGGGTCTGCGGATCGTCATGGTGTTGATCGCGGCGGTGCTGGCGGCCCGGTTCGTCACCTGGGTGGCCCAACAGGTAACCCGGCACCTCGACGAGGGCTTTGCCGAAAGCGACGCCCTGGTGCGCTCCGAGGCGACCAAACACCGTCAGGCCGTCGCGTCGGTGATCCAGTGGGTGTCGATCGTGATCATCGGCATCTGGGTCATCATTCAGGTCGCTGACGTCCTGCAGTTTTCCGTGGGTGGACTGATCGCGCCGGCCACCGTGGTCGGCGCGGCACTGGGCTTTGGCGCCCAGCAACTGGTCAAGGATCTGCTGGCGGGGTTCTTCATCATCGTGGAGAAGCAATACGGCTTCGGTGACCTGGTCGAGTTGACCGTCACCGGCGTCTCGGAACCGGCGCGCGGCACCGTCGAGAACGTGACCTTGCGGGTGACCCGGCTGCGGTCGTCGGACGGCGAGTTGTTCACCATCCCCAACGGCCAGATTGTCAAGACGGTGAACCTGTCCAAGGACTGGGCGCGCGCGGTGGTGGACATCCCGGTGTCGACGAGCGCAGACCTGAACCGGGTCAACGAGGTCTTGCACCAGGAATGCGAGCGCGCTCTCGACAACCCGTTGCTGGGTGAGTTGCTGTTGGATGAACCCACCGTGATGGGTGTGGAACGCATCGAAGTCGACACCGTCACCCTGCGCATGGTTGCCCGCACGCTGCCGGGCAAGCAATTCGAGGCGGGCCGGCAGTTGCGGGTGCTGGTCCTTCGGGCGCTCGCCCGCGCCGGCATCGTGACCGCGGCAGACGCGACGGTGGGTCTTGTCGACGCGGCCGGCGTGCCTGCGGACCAGGTCGCTGAGGAGAATGCCGACGAAAAAGCCGAGGATGCGGTGCAGCGCCGGTGAAGTTCACGCTGAATATCCTCGAAAGGCGTAACGACGAGGAGCGGCGCTGGCCCCGGTACATGCTCGGCGGACGTATGCGCACCTCAACGCTGGTGCTGATCGTCGCGTTCCTGGCGGTGTGGTGGGTCTACGACACCTACCGGCCCGAACCGGCTCCCAAGCCACCGCCGACCCAGGTGGTGCCGCCCGGTTTCGTGCCCGACCCGAACTACACGTGGGTGCCGCGAAGCCGGCTCCAGCAGCCGCCGGCCAGCACCGCGATCACACCGACGCCGACGACGACGCCGACGACGACGGCGCCGACCACCGAGCCGCCGAGCCCGACGCCCACCACGACCACACCGTCCCCGCCGTTCGGGCTGCCGAACCTGCCCTGCGTGCTGCCGCCGCCCTATTGCCCGCCCAGCGCAAGCCCGACCCCACCGCCGCCGCCGGGGGTCGTTCCCGCGCCTAATTCGCCACCACCGGCGAGCTGATTTCGCCTGCGTGCGAAGTTCGCCGCTACACTGGCGTGCCGTGATGATCACCCTTGACCATGTCAGCAAGAAGTACAAAGCGTCGGCGCGTCCGGCGCTGGAAGACATCAACGTCAAAATCGACAAGGGTGAATTCGTTTTCCTGATCGGCCCATCGGGTTCGGGCAAATCGACGTTCATGCGGCTGCTGCTGGCCGAGGACACGCCGAACACCGGTGACATACGGGTCTCGAAGTTCCACGTCAACAAACTGCCGGGCCGGCACGTACCGAAGCTGCGTCAAGTACTCGGCTGCGTATTCCAGGACTTCCGGCTGCTGCAGCAAAAGACGGTGTTCGAAAACGTCGCGTTCGCGCTGGAGGTCATCGGCAAGCGCAGGGACACGATCAATCGGGTGGTGCCCGAGGTGCTCGAGACGGTGGGCCTGTCCGGCAAAGCCAACCGGCTGCCACATGAGCTGTCGGGCGGCGAGCAGCAACGGGTTGCGATCGCGCGTGCGTTCGTCAACCGTCCTCTGGTGGTGCTGGCCGACGAGCCCACCGGCAACCTCGACCCGGACACCAGCAGGGACATCATGGATTTGTTGGAACGGATCAACCGCACCGGCACGACCGTGCTGATGGCCACGCACGACCACCACATCGTCGACTCGATGCGGCAGCGGGTCGTCGAGCTCTCCCTCGGCAGACTGATCCGCGACGAGCAGCGCGGCATCTACGGGATGGACCGCTAAGTGCGCTTCGGCTTCCTGCTCAACGAGGTCCTGACCGGCCTTCGTCGCAACGTCACCATGACGGCCGCGATGATCCTGACGACCGCGATTTCGATCGGCCTTTTCGGCGGTGGTCTGTTGGTGGTTCGGTTGGCCGACAACTCGCGGGCCATCTACCTCGACCGCGTCGAAACGCAGGTCTTTCTCACCGACGACGTCTCCGCGAACGATCCGGCGTGCGGCGCCAACCCGTGCAAGGCGCTGCGGGGGACGATCGAAAAGCGGCAGGACGTCAAATCCGTGCGATTCCTCAATCGCCAGGACGCCTATGAGGACGCCACCCGGAAGTTTCCGCAGTACAAGGACGTTGCCGGAAAGGATTCTTTCCCAGCGTCGTTCATCGTCAAGCTGGAAAATCCCGAGCAGCACAAGGACTTTGATTCCGCGATGCAGGGCCAGCCCGGGGTGCTTTCCGTGCTCAATCAGAAGGATCTGATCGACCGACTGTTCGCGGTCCTGGACGGCTTGAGCAACGCCGCCTTCGCCGTCGCCTTGGTCCAGGCCGTCGGTGCGATCCTATTGATTGCCAATATGGTTCAGGTCGCGGCATATACGCGGCGCACCGAAATCGGGATCATGCGACTTGTTGGGGCCAGCCGGTGGTATACCCAACTGCCGTTCCTGTTGGAGACGATGGTCGCCGCGGCTGTCGGTGTGGGTATCGCGATCGTCGGCTTGATTGTGGTGCGCGCGTTCTTCCTGGACAACGCCTTAAATCAGTTCTACCAAGCCAACTTGATTGCGCGAGTGGACTATGCCGACATCTTTTACATCTCGCCGATTCTGTTCTTGCTCGGCGTGTCGATGGCCGCTCTGACGTCCTACGCAACGCTGCGCCTCTACGTGCGGCGGTAGCTGTGGCCGATAAGTCCGGCGGGGGCAAGGCGATTGGCGGCAAGCGCGGCAGCAAACAGATCGTGGCCACCAATCGCAAAGCGCGGCACGATTATTCGATTCTCGAGCTTTTCGAAGCCGGAGTGGCGTTGCAGGGCACCGAGGTGAAGAGCTTGCGGGAGGGGCACGCATCGTTGGCCGATGCCTTCGCAACCGTTGATGACGGCGAAGTTTGGTTGCGTAACTTGCACATTCCCGAGTACCAGCACGGTAGCTGGACCAACCATGAACCACGTCGCAATCGAAAGTTGTTGTTACATAGGCAACAAATCGACAGGCTGGTCGGCAAGATCCGAGATGGCAACCTCGCGCTCGTGCCAATGTCTCTGTATTTCTCCGAAGGAAAGGTCAAGGTCGAGCTCGCGTTGGCGCGCGGCAAGCGAGCGTACGACAAGCGCCAGGACATGGCTCGCCGCGACGCCCAGCGCGAAGTGCATCGCGAAATGGGTCGGCGCGCCAAGGGCATGAGCTGATCGGGGCGGCTTACGCCCAGCTGTCGGCCGTTACGTACGGTGTCAGCGATTTCGTGGGCGGTGTAGCCGCTCGGCGGGTGGCCGCGCTGCGGGTGATGCTAGGCGCTGTGACGCGCCTTACTATTGTGCCGGCAGCTGGAATCACGTCGGGGAGATGACGGTGGGCGCGTTTGATACCGAGGACCCGGTCATTCGGGAGCTGTCCGGCGCGGTGGAACGCAGCCCCGACTTGATCGAATTGCGTTTACACCTAGCCGGCCTGCTGGCGGACAACGGGCGCCACGCCGAGGCGCTGAGCCATTGCAGCGCGGTACTGACCCGGGACGCCGGCAATGCACAAGCGTTGAGCCTGTTGCAGCGGTGCAGCGCGGCGCTCGCGGCGCCACCCGGCGAGCCGGCGCCCGAAGCAGCGGCGGCCGCTGCCGAGGACGGCTTCGACTGGTCGAGCGCCGAGCGGGAGGTCGAGGGCATCATCGAGCCCGCCTTTGTCGAGGCGCCCGCCGACGCGGTGAACGGGGAGGACTTCGACGTCCTGGAGCGCAGCCAGGCCCGGCTGGCGGACGTCGCGGGCATGGCCGACGTCAAGCAGCAAATCGATCTTTCCCTGCTGGGTCCGATCCGCAATCCCGAGCTGATGAAGGCCTACAAGTTCTCCGCGCGCGGCGGGCTGCTGCTCTATGGACCGCCCGGCTGCGGCAAAACGTTTATCGCCAAGGCCATTTCGGGCGAGTTAGGGGCGAGCTTCTACCAGGTGGGCATCGCCGACGTGCTGCATCGCTGGTTCGGCGATAGCGAACGCAGACTCCGCGCGGTGTTCGACACCGCCCGCCGCAACGCCCCCTGCGTGCTGTTCTTCGACGAGGTCGATGCACTGGGGTACCGCCGTTCCGGTATGAGCGGCACCTCGGGTATGCGGCCCGTCGTCAACACCTTGCTCGAAGAAATGGACTCGGCCACCTCCACCAACGACGGGGTTTACGTGCTCGGCGCGACCAACGCCCCGTGGGACGTCGATCCGGCGCTGCGCCGGCCGGGCCGATTCGACCGGATGATCTTCGTCGGCCTGCCCGACGCCGAAGCCAGGGCCGGGATCGTCCGCTTTCACCTGCGGGATCGGCCGGTGTCTGGGATAGACCTTCAGTCGATCGCGAGCCGTACCGATGGCTTCTCCGGCGCCGACCTCGCTCACATCTGCGACAGCGCAACGCAATTGGCGATGGCCGACTCCATGCGCGACGGACAGGTTCGCCCGGTGACGATGGCCGATGTCAACGCCGCCGCCGCGCAGATCCGGCCGAGCACTGGGCCCTGGTTCGAGACCGCCCGCAACGTGGTCGAGTTCGCCAACAACGACGGCACCTATGACGAGCTGGCAAAGTATATGCGCCGCAGGAAAATTCGGTAATGCCCGACTCCGGTCTTGACCAATCGGGCCGAGCGGACGAAGCCATCCACGTTGCCGGGGCGTACTTTGACAGCGGGAACTACGAACGCGCGCGCGAGGTGCTGCGCCGTTCGTTGGCCGAGCAACCGAACGATCCGGTGCTGCTGGCGCAACACGCCCGGGCCGACTTCCTGCTCGACAACTATTCGAGCGCCGCGTGGGGCGCATGCGCTGCATTGTCCGCCGCGCCGGAGGACGAGATGGCCATGCGAATTTACGCGTTGTCGCTCGATGGCCTGGGGCGCGGCTACGAAGCCTTGTGGATGGCATGGCGGACGGTGATTGCACATCCGAATGAACCCCTCGCACACCGCCTTTACGCGAGGCTGCTGCAAAAGTCGCGCCAATTCTCGTCGGCGTTGCTTGCGGTGGACGAGGCGCTACGGCTCAACCCCACCAGCGTCGACACGCTACTCCTGCGCGGGTCCATCCTGCACGACCTGGGCCGGATCGCCGAATCCGACGCATCGTATCGGCAGGCACTGACGCTGGACCCCGGAAATGCCGAGGCGCTCAACAACATCGGCGTCAACCGGCTGCAGAGCGGTAAGTTTGCGCCCGCGTTGCGGGGCTTCCTCGGTGCGGCGGGCGTCGACCCGACGTTAGGAGACCTTGCCCGCAGAAATGTCGGTGTGGTTGTCGCCAAAGTGCTCAAACGTATGACCCCGGTCGCTGCCCTGCTCGGCCTGCTTGTCGTGTTCGTCGGCGCCGCGCACGGCCACGGTGGGTCGACGGTGGCGCTGCGAGTGATCGTCGGACTCGTCACCCTGGCGCTGGTCGCCATCCTTGGTTGGCTGCTTCGCGCAATACCTCGTCGAGTGCTGGTGTCAATCTTCCGAGGCCGTGGCTTTGTTGCGGCCCGCATGGTTCATGCGGTGTTGGCAGCGGCCCTTGGCGCGGTCGTCGCCGCTTTCGGCGGGCTTGCCTGGACGATTCCGGCCGCGGTCGTTCTGATAGTCGTCGGTCTGATCCTGGTACGGGTCGGCCTGACGATCGGATCGTGAGCGGCCTACTATCCGACCATGGCGGACCGTCCCATTACCCGACTCGACAAGTCTGAGGTGCTTTCCGGCCTCTTTGCCGTGTGGGACTCCATCGATGCGCTGCTCGACGGGCTGCCCGAGAGCGGCTGGCAGGCGGCGACGCCGCTGCCGGGCTGGTGCGTGAAGGCCGTGGCGTCGCACATCATCGGGACCGAGTCATTCCTGGCCGGCGTCGCCGCGCCCCAGCCGGATATCGACGTCTCGGCGCTCGAGCATGTGCGCAACGACGTCGGAGTGCTGAACGAGTGCTGGGTGCGCCATCTCAGCGGCGAATCGGGAGCCGGCGTTCTTGAGCGGTTGCGCGCGGTGACCAACGATCGCCGCACGGCCTTGACGGGCCTGTCCGATGAGGACTGGAACGCGCAGACGCTGACGCCGGTGGGCCCGGAGAGTTACGGCCGGTTCATGCGGGTGCGGGCGTTTGACTGCTGGATGCACGAGCAGGACATGCGCGAGGCGTTGTCGCGGCCGTCCTCCGACGACGAGCTCGACGGGACCCCGTCGCAACTGGCCCTCGACGAGATCACGGCCACGATGGGATACGTGGTCGGCAGGCTCGCCAAGGCGCCCGACGGTTCGCGCATCCTGTTCGAGCTGACGGGCCCGCTGGCCCGCAGCATCCGCGTCAGCGTCGACGGCCGTGCTCAAGTGGTCGACGACTTCGGCGGGCTGGACCCGACGGCAACGATCCGGCTCGACGGGCTGCAGTTCACCAGGCTTTCCGGGGGGCGTCCCATGAGCCCCGCCCGCCCCCGGGACGTCGAGCTCGGCGGCGACAAAGAGGTGGCCGCCCAGGTCGCCGACCACTTGAATTTCGTGATCTGACCGCAGCCCGGCCCGGAAGACAATTCCGTTGCCGCTCGTTGAACAGCGGGTACCATGGATTGTCCTGCCGAAAGTCGGCGGGGATGCGAGGGGCTGAAAGGTTTCGACTTCGCGCATCGAATCAAGGGAAGCGTGCCGGTGCAGGCAAGAGACCACCGTAAGC
>Ga0318531_10000008_pt1 | contig 35831 bp, 34 predicted proteins | sample GRESIP053b4f25_FD_203486 | JGI IMG/M metagenome (GOLD analysis project Ga0318531, IMG submission 203486) | Tropical soil microbial communities from Luquillo Experimental Forest, Puerto Rico - GRE.SIPMG.053b4f25 | ecosystem: Environmental > Terrestrial > Soil > Tropical forest > Bulk soil... | reverse complement strand
TCGCCGCCACACCACGACGAGCGCGCCGGCGTTCGGCCATTCCCGTCCGCAGCGCTTCGACGGCCTCCTGCGGAGAGACCAGCGCACTCGCCGGTGGCCACCTCAAGTCGTCGCGCCAATCCTCCAGCAGCACGGCAAGCGCTTCAAAATTGGGGCCGTTGGCGTCGTCCAGATCGACCGGGCGGCGTGCGGCGAGCGCGTCGAGAAGCAGATCGGTGCGGGCCATTTCGTCCAACCCAGATTGGTCGCCGAACGCATAACCAGACTCAGGCATAGTCACCTGCCGCGACGATTTCGGACTTGAGCCGCGACAGCGCACGGTGCTGGGCCACTCGGACCGCTCCCGTGGTGCTGCCGACGGCCGCGGCGGTCTCCTCGGCGGACAGGCCGACGACCACGCGCAGGATCAGGATCTCGCGCTGCTTGGCGGGCAAGATCTCAAGCAACTCATTCATTCGACTGACCGAATCGGCTTCGATGGCCCGCTGCTCGGGACCGGCGTCGGACGACCAGCGCTCGGGAACCGACTCGGCGGGGTAGGCAAGGTCACGGCCGGCGGCCCGATGCGCGTCGGCGACCTTGTGGGCCGCAATGCCATACAGGAAGGCCAGGAAGGGGCGTCCGCGATCCCGGTAGCGCGGCAGTGCCGTGATGGTGGCCAAGCACACCTCCTGTGCTACGTCGTCGGCCGACAGGCCGCCCCGGTCGGCGGTGCCGACCCGCGCGCGGCAATATCGCACGACAATCGGACGGATGGTCTCCAGCACGTCCCGTAGTGCGTTCCGGTCTCCCGCCACGGCGTCCGCAACCGCGGCGTCGAGATGTTCCGCTTGAATTGTCATCGGCGGCGGTAGCTCCAACGTTACGAATGGGACACATCGCGGGCTAACTAACGAAATGACCATAACGGCCGGAAGGCCGTTTCAAGCGGAACGCCACGCGCCCCCGGCGCGCCTAACCTGGCCTGCGCAGATATCCCGAATTTCGCGCAGCTTTTGTGCCGGAAGCGAAACGCTTCCGATATCGATCAGCAATGAAGCCAAGGCCCAGCGAAGAGGCAGCAGTCGCAGTCGGCCGGTGGCCTCAAGCGCCGCCTCGCCGACCGCACGGGCACGCTCGGTGCTGCCCGCGCTGCACAGGGCGGCGGCCAGCACCATTTGGCTCTTCACCCGGTGTCGTGCCAAGGCCCCAATCGGACCAGAGGCCATGCCCTCAGCCAGCTCGACGGCTTCCTCGGCGTGCCGCACTGCCGACCCGCCGTCGCCGGAGGCCATCGCCAGCTCGGCGGCTACCCACCGTCGGCGCACCGCGAGCCGGTCAGGCACAGCCAGCCCCGGCAGCGCGTCCTCGCGAGCCAACAACGTTGTCGCGGAGGCGAAGCGGCCGATACCCAGCGCGTCGGCCGCCAGCCCGATCAGTGCGTCGGAACGGGCCTCGGAATCCGCGCCGGCGAGCGCCAGGGCGCGCCCGTCCCAGCCCCGCGCCAACGTGTGCCAACCGAGCTGCCGCAGAAACGATGCCTGGGTGCTGTGGGCCAACGAGACCAACCGACCGGCCGCACCCGTACGGCGCAGCTCCGCCAGATCGCGATAGGCGCTGCCATAGCGACCTTGCCCGCCCGCCGCGACGGCCCGCAACCACAACTGCTGTGGCGTGGTCGCCGTCGGCAGCGGCCAGCTGCCAGGTATGTTCCCGAAGGCAGCGTCGGCCAACTTTTGGTCAACCGTCGAAGTATGCCGAGTTTCAATCACGGTGATAGTAGTAAACAGTTCGTGGTGCCCGTGTTACCGAGCTGTTAAACACGATCGGCTGCGTACCAATTGCCGGGCCCTCTTCCCTGGGTCCTGAGCTGGGAAATCTCAGTTTGGTCTAGTGCCTGGTAGCACGGTTCTCTGTCGCCTAAAGCATGGCAGATGAACGGCGAGTTAATTCTGCCGCAACGCTTATATACTTTGTCACTCTAAGTGGCTATTGACGGAAATTCGCCGTCGCCCCTAAGTTCTACGAGTGACGGGTAGTCATCGGTGACGCCACCCCAAAATCAGTTGAACCATCGCTTCGCGAACCTGACCTTCTGGGCGTGCCGTGTAGAGAGGGAACGATCTAATGCCACAGCCGGAGCAGCTACCTGGACCCAACGCCGACATCTGGAACTGGCAACTGCGAGGGCTGTGCCGCGGCGTTGACTCATCGATGTTTTTCCACCCTGACGGCGAGCGTGGCCGCGCCCGCATGCAACGCGAGCAGCGCGCCAAGGAGATGTGCCGGCAATGCCCGGTGATCCAGGAGTGCCGTTCCCACGCGCTGGAAGTTGGTGAGCCGTACGGGGTTTGGGGCGGCCTGTCCGAATCCGAGCGCGACCTACTGCTGAAGGGCGACATCGGCCGCAGCCGCGGCATCCGCCGTTCCGCCTGATTGGCGGTCAAGCCAGTCGAAGATGGTTTGGTGCAGCCGGGACATCGCCCCGACGTGGCAGTGCTCGCCCGCGCCCTCGCTTTCCTTCAGCGTGACCAGCGTGGTGTCGGCGTTGATCATCGCGGCCGCGGCGCGTTGCGGTTCGCCCTTGAGGAACTGGTCGTTGTCGGGGTCGAGGACCAACGCCGGCGCGGTGATCCGGTCGGCGACACCGGCGAGCGTGTAAGCCTTAAAAGCGCGGGGCACGTCGACGATCGAGTCCACCCCCATCACCCACTTGCCATTGCGCAGCGCCCAGCGCACTTCGGTGTTGACGGCCATGAGCAGTTGCATGACCGGCATCGCCACATCGTCTTTGCCCTGCTCGATCCACTCGCGGAGAAATGGCGGCATCGCCTTGGCCACCGCGGCGTAAAAGTCATAGATGCCGTCGTCGAGTATCAGGGCGGCAACGCGCGAATCGAACGCCGCCGCCCTCGCGACTAGGTAACCACCCATGCTGTAGCCGAACAGGATGATCCGGTCGTCGGCGATTTCCGGGCGAGTGAGCGCATAGTCGATGACCGGGCCGATCACCGCCTCCCAGTCCGGGCGGAACGCCAGACCCTGTTCCCGCAGTGCGCCTCCCTGACCGGGGCCGTCGAAGGCCAGCACGTTGTAGCCGCGCGCCAACGCGGCCGCGGCGATGGCGAAATAAGACTCTTCCAGGGTGGAGTCAAATCCGTTGTTGTAGATGATCGTTGGGCGAGCCCGCCCCGAGTCGTCCACCCGGTATAGGTAGCCCGGAAGGGTGGTCCGCTGGTAAGGAATGGACACGCGCTCGAAGCCGAACTCGAACAGGGCCATCGCGGTGACGAACGTGTCGCGACTGCGTGCTGACAGCACGGTCACCTCCGGGTCGCGCTGCGGATCGTCGCGCCGGTAGAACTCGGCGGTGCGGTAGTAGTTCGAGGCGCGCAACAACGCTTCCCGGGCGCTGACGCGGTGACCGTCGGCCAGCGACTTGCGACCTATTTCTTCCACGCGCTCCGCGGTGGCCTTCCACTCCCGATGCCAACTGTCTTCGTCTCCGTCGGGAATGGCTTGCGCGGTCGCCAACACTTCGCCGAGGTCCGCGCCCGAGTAGTTGGCGAAGCCCGCCGCGCGCAACGCTTCAAAGGAGAACGATGCGTCGTCAAACAGGAATTTCATCGGGCCTCCCTCGGGCCGAAACGGAACAGGGTCGTATCGCTACGATAGACCCAGCGCTATACGAAACGCAACAGTTCCGTCTCGTGTTACCCTGCCGGTATGGCGACGAACACCGCGCGACGCCGGACATCGGCAGGGCCGGTCTTGCAGTCCGAGGTGACCGATGCGATACAGGCGGCGTTCTTTGAAGAACTTGCCGAGGTGGGCTACGGCCGGCTCTCAATCGACGCGGTGGCCAAGCGTGCCGGTGTCGGCAAGGCCGCCATCTACCGGCGCTGGCGCTCCAAGCTGGACATCACCGTCGCCCTGACCTCGGCCGTGGCGGTGGCCGCCATCGACGTGCCGGACACCGGCAGCCTGCGCGGCGACATCCGCCAGTACTTGGAAAACGCGTGCGAGGCGCTGACCCACCCGCTGGCCCAGCACATCGTTCCCGACCTGCTCGCCGAGGCGACGCGCAACCCCACCCTGGCCGACGCGTTGCTGCACACCGTGCGAACCCCGCGCCGCGCCAAGGCCGCAACACTCTTCCAGCGCGCGGTGGAGCGCGGGGAGCTGCCGGGCGAGAGCGACCTGGAAATGTGCATGGACATTCTCGCCGGGCCGCTGTACTGGCGGCTGGCGGTCGTGCGCACGCCCACCGGCGATGATTACCTCGACCGGCTTACAGACAGAATCATGGCCGCGCTAACCCTGAAGGCTTGAAGCGGCTTTACCGCGCTAGGGTCAGCCCTGATTGCGGGCGGCGCGGATTCGTTGGTAGTGGCGCGCGGCGCGGGCGCGGTTACCGCAGGTTTCTGAGCACCATTCGCGACGGGGCTGGGATCTGACGAAGTAGAGCAGGCACCGTGGGGCGTGGCAGGCGACAAGCTTTATCCCGCTGGGTCCGGTGAGCATGTCGATCGAATCGTGTGCGAGTTCAGCCAGGGCGACGCGGGTCGGCGAGGCGGACGCGGGGCGGTCGCGGCGGAGCAGACCACCCTGGAGGACAAGTTCGGTCTGGGGCAGGTGGGCGGCCGCCCGATTAACGGCGGCAACTCCGCCGTCGACGCTCTCGACCGGGGATTGCGCGGCCGGCCGCGCATCGTCGGTCAAGAAAGCCGCCAGCCGGCGAAGGGAGTCTCGCAACAGCTTGGCCTCGGCCAGCTCGTCAGGACAGGGGTGTTCGACGGCGTCGGCGGCGTATCGCTGGTCGACGGCGACTAGCCAATGGTGCAGCGCGGCCGGGGTCGTCAAGTCGTCGTGGACACCGGCGGTGTCGGCCCAGATCGTGTTCATCAACCGCACGGGCGCGGGCTCACCGGGCAGCAGCAACGCGGGTGTTTCGTTGGTCACAGTGAAATATTCTAATGGATGATTTGGTTTTCGCCCATTAGAAGTCTTGAAGGCTTCGGCTCATGACCCGGCATCAGGAAGGAACCACCATGACGAACTTCGCCCCCGTTCACCCCGACTCCGCGACGGGCAAGGCCGCCGAACTACTCGCGCAGGTACAAAAGTCCGTGGGGCAGACCCCCAACATGACCAAGGTCATGGCCAACAGCCCCGCCCTGCTCAAGGGCTATCTGGCACTGTCTGCGGCAGTGGCCGGCGGCACATTGCCCCCGGCGGTGCGCGAGCGCCTCGCCATCTCCACCGCCCAGCTCAACGGCTGCGAGTATTGCCTTTCCGCGCATACGTACATCGGCGCCAATATCGCCAAGGTGGAACCCGCCGAGCTCGACAGCGCGCGCAAGGGTCAGTCGCACGACCCGCACGTGGCGGCGCTGCTGCAACTGTCCAACGAAATCGCCGAGAACGCCGGCGACGTCGATGACGCCGACATCGAGGCCGCCCGCGAGGCAGGCGTGACCGACGAGGAGATTGGCGAACTTGTGGCCAACCTCGCCCTCAACATCCTCACCAACTACTTCAACGTGTTGGCTCACGTCGACAACGACTGGCCGGTCGTCTCGTTGTGACCCGGGGACATTGCTGACTCACGATAGCCAAGCGCCGCCCCGCCGCAGTGGGATTCCACAGCGGTGGGGCGGCCGCCCAAGCAAGGGTCAGACGATTGGCTGGTAACACCCAGCCGTGGGACGATCCGATCCGTCGCTGTTCGGCGTTCAAACCGCCCTCAAACAGCCGTAAACATCCAAGGAGAGAGGCATGACAACGCAGGAGTCCGGCACTAACGCGGCGTCGTCCGAGGGCACGGTGACCGTAACGGAGACGGGTACGGGGACTTATACGCAGCAGATTACCGCCGGGAACCACCAGCTCGCCGCCGACGAGCCAGAGCCGATCGGCGCCGACGCGGGTCCATCACCCTACGATCTGCTATTGGCCGCGCTCGGGGCGTGTACCTCCATGACGGTGCGAATGTACGCCGACCGCAAGGGCTGGCCACTCGAGCGTGTTCGAGTGACCTTGCGACACTCCCGCATTCACGCCGAAGACTGCGCCGACTGCGAAACCACCAGCGGATGGATCGATCACATTGACCGCGACGTCGAATTGGCCGGCGACCTCGATGACGCTCAACGGCAACGGTTATTGCACATCGCCAATCGTTGCCCCGTTCATCAGACCCTGACCTCGGAGGTCCAGATCGCCACATCCTTGCGTTGAGCGGCCGGTCGGCTCAGCTGACGGCGACCCGCAACGATGTGAAGCCGCGCAAGACGTTGTTGAGTCGCGGCTCCTCCTCCAGGATCGTAAAGCGCCGAACGCGTTTGGCCAGTGCGGTGAACAGGGCCTGCATCTCCAGGCGGGCGAGATTCATGCCAACGCACGCGTGCGGGCCGGCACCGAAACCCAGATGATCGCCCGGACGCCGACGTACATCGAACCGATCTGGGTCAGAATACTTGCGGTCGTCCCGGTTCGCCGCGCCATAGAACACGATGGCGCGCGAGCCCGCCGGCAGCACGACACCGCCCATGTCCACGTCGCGTGCGACATATCGGGAGAAGTCCTGGATCGGCGAATCGTAGCGCAGCACTTCGCTGATCGCGCTGGGCATTAGCCGCGGATCCGCACGCAGTAGGTCCCACTGTTGGGGATTGTTCGCGAACAACCACACCGCGTTGCTGATCGCCGAAATCGTAGTGTCCAGACTGGGACCGACATAGTCGATCATCATGGCCGGGCACGCCTGCGCGGGCACCTCGCCGCGCGCCACCGCGTCGTGGATCCCGTCCGCCCAACTACCGGGCTTCAGCTTGCCGGGCACGGCCTCAGCGGTGGCATAGTCCATCATCTCCTCCAGGACCGAAAACGACGCAATGGTCCTGTCGTTGATCGGCCCGAAGCAGTTAAACATCTCCTCGGCCCAGACCAGCATCCGCTCGCGACCCTTCTCGGGTAATCCGACCAGACTCGAAACCACGGCCACCGGAAGATGATTCGCTAACTCGGTCGCGGCGTCGAAGCTGCCTCGCTCGACTAGTTTCTCCACCACGCTCTCGGCCTCCGCGGTGATCTGATCGCGGACCGGGCGCAACGCCCTGGGCTTCAGCGGACGAGCGAGCACGCTGCGCAGCGCGTCATGATCGGCTCCATCGCTACACAGCGTGTTGCCGCGCAGCACTCGGTTCATCTGGTCGCTCATCATCACGCCGTAACGGGATGGGAAGGACTCCCAGTCCAGCAACGCACGCCGAACCGCGTCGTACCGAGTGAGGGCAAACATCCGATACTTGGTCAGCCACACGGCGGGACCCGCATCGCGTAACCGCTTGTACCCCAACCACGGATCGAGCAGCGCCTCATCGGTGTAGGGGTCGTAGTCGGACTGAGGAGCCGCACCGATCATCTCGCTCGCACCCATCCCTCGCCCACCTTCCCAATCGCGAAGAGACGCGCGCTGCGCTGCACCCGATAGCGGATGAAACGGTCGAAGATCGACGACGGTTCACCGGCCGCACTGTGACGCCCGTCACCGGGTTGGCGACTTCAGTTCCCGGACTGGATATCCCGCCGTTGATGCGTCGGTCTCATCGCCGACGGGTTCAATGCACGCGCAATGCGCGACACGGGTAGCTACCGGAGATCGGTCGGAGGTCGCCACATGGCGTAGATGGCCGGGGAATCCGCGACCGTTAGCTCACGCAGCGTTTGAAAACCATGGCGCTCGTATAGCCGTTGATTCTCAGGAGACGACGCCTCGAGATAGGCCGGCATCTGATCACGATCGGCCTGAGTGAGCACCGCCGCCAGTAACCTGGTGCCGATTCCTTGGCCCTGGGCCGACGGGTCGACACCCATGAAAGCCAAGTACCAGCAAGCGTCCACCGGGTGGTTGTCGTCGACCAATTGGAACAGTTGCGCCATTCGTGCGGAAGCGGCGTCGTCTCCGGCGCTCTGCACAAGTTCACGACGGAAGGTCTCAGCCTGTTCGTCGGGAACCAACTGCTTGCCCGGCGGAACCCACAGCGCCGCGCCGGCTCCAGCACCCGCCGCGTACACGCCGCCATGCGGCCAGCATGCATCGACGAAACGCGAGTAGAAGATGGCTGCGCTGCGGCGGCGCTGGGCGTCGTCGGGAACCAGCCACCGGTAAATCCGGTCATCGAAGAAGGCGTTGCACAATGCAGTGACGACCTGGGGCCGCTCGCTGGAGGTCGCACGATGAGCGTCCCTCACCCCTGCCGCTGTCATGACGCTCTCCCTCCTAGCGCTCGGAACTAGCACAACCGTAGACGTCGAGACAGCCATCGCATAGTCTGCCCGGCCTTCATGTCATACGGAAACCACACTGCCCCAACAGAGTTGTGCCATTGGTAGTGGTCGGGCGAACAGTGTTGAGCAAATTCGCTCTACTGCTCGCCCGACCCCTGGGAATTGACTAGGTGACACTCACCGGTTCGTGTTCGACACCCCGGCCTGCTTCACAACGTCCTCGACCGTGGGCCACGCCTGCGAGTTTCCGGCGCCGTTGGTTGCGTTGTCGGCGGCGCCTTGCGGCTTGGCCCCGAACATGCTCGTGACCATCTGATAGATCGGGCCAAGAGCACCGACCAACTCGGCCAGCCCCGCACCACCGTTGAGGATGTTCAGGTTTGCGCCCTGCAACCCGAGGCCCTGAGCCAACTCGCGGGCGATGGCAGGCATGACCTCGACCCGCTTCGCCTCGATCTGAGCGTTGTTGTTGGCAGCCAGCGCCTCGGCCTTCTTCAGCGCGCCGGCAGCCTCGGCCAGTTCGTAGGCTTGCTTTGCGGCGGCTTCGGCTTCACCCTCGGCCCGACGGGCAGCGGCTCTCGCCTCACCCTCGGCGCGGGTGGCCTCAGCTTTGAAGGTTGCGGCGTCACGTTGGGACTCGGCGTCGAGTTTGACCTTGGACGCGGTGGCCTGGGCCTGCTTCACCTCGCGCGTGGCGGCCGCGTCGGCCTCAAACCCGGCGCGTTTGGCGGCAGCCTCCGCTGCACTCGTCTCGGCGTCGGCCTCGATACGCACCCGCTTGGCTGCGGCCTCGGCGGGCTTGATCTGTTCGGCGATCAGCTCGCGCTCGCGTAGCGCGGCGTTGGTGTCGGCCACCGCCTGCCGGCGCTCCAGCACCTGTCGCTCCACGTCGGCCTCGGCCAACTGGCCCGCCGCGTTGGCCTCGGCGTTGGCCTTGTCCACCTCGGCTTTGATCGCGGCCTGCTTGAGTTGGGTCTCGCGGATCTGGTCGTTCTTTTTGCGCTCGGCCTCTTGCCGGGCCTCGGCTGATTGCTGATCGGCGCGAGCGGCGGCGATGGCGGCCTCCTTGGCGGCTTCGGCAAGGTGGGGCGCGGCGAGGTTGTCGAGGTAGCCGGACCCGGCGTCGTCGAAGTGCTCGATCTGCAGCGAGTCCACCGTGAGTCCGAGCTTGCTCATCTCGAACTGTGACTGCTTGAGGATCTCCTCGGCTAACGCGTCACGGTTGCGGTGGATGTCGACGACCTTCATGGCCCCGACGATGGAGCGCAAGTGCCCGGCGAAGATGTTGCGGGTCATGTCCTCCATCTCGCCCTTTCTCTGCTCACCGAGAAAGCGCTGAGCGGCGGCGTTGACAGCGGGAATGTCGCCCTGGACTTTGAAAGCCACGACTGCCTTGAGGTTGAGCAGGATGCCCTCGGTGCTGCGGCACGTCTCCTCGATCTCCACCTTGTGCAGGTCGAGACCCAGAAATCTCACCTTGCGGAAGCCGGGCATCACCCACGCGCCGTGGCCGATCACGACCCGGAACTGCGCGCCTTCGGTCTTCTGCTTGCCGCCCGAGATCAGCATGGCCTGATCGGGACTCGGCACTCGGTAACCGAGCATTTGTTGTTCTCCTTTTCTCGTGGTTTTGTGCTGATCTTCGTTCGCTGCCAGCGCTTTTAGCCGCCACCGGCGAAGTGTTCTAGGTGGTGTCAGCCCAAGCGCCCGTGTTCACGGATGCTGTCGCTTGCCGCCTCCGTTGGCTTTGGCGGCGGAGTTGGTTGTCAAAGAGCTCGGCGTCGGGCGTGCGTTGAGGGCGTCGGGTGTGCGCGTAGGGCGGGATTTCGCGCGATTTTCCGCCCTCAGCGCACAGTCGATGAGGCGTTGGGCAGGTTCCGCGAGCCCCCGGGAACAAGATTTGGCGGTGGTACACGCGGCCGACACCCAAGTCCGCGCGCGAACGCATCCCCGTGCTCATGGTGGTCCTTAAGTTCGAGCAATAGGGTCCTAGATTATCGCCTGCCATTTGCGAAATTCTTGCGTCCGCTTCGACTACCGATCCCAACAATTTTGGGCCTCCGATGCCGTGTCGGTTCCGGTCGAAAGCCCCGCCGCGGGACCCATTTCAACGAAAACGATGCGCCCCGGGCCGAGCGGACCGGAGGCGGGGAAAGGTCACCGTGCCTGATGGTGGATGCCCTGCCATGCGCTACGCCTCAGCCAAAAACTCGTTGAGGATGGCGACCATCTCGTCTACGAGCGCTTCTAAACTCAGGGTCGCTCCTTCGCGGGCCAGAGACTCGTAGCGCCGGTCGCCTAGCGCGGCATGGGCCTCGTTGACGGCTTGGTCGAGCCACGCGATGTATCCGCCGTAGGGCCCGAAAAATAGGCCGTCCTGTTGGCGGCTGCTGCGCAACGCGCCGTCAGCGCGCGCCACAAGGTCAGCGCGACCGATGCGGCAGAAGACCGCCATCGCGCCGAATATCGCGCCAATTCCAAAGGCTGGAGGATCGTTGCCGCGTTGAAAAGATGCGAGTAGCTCGTGCAACTCAGCGGCCGCGCGCACCGGTTCGCCATGGAAAGCCTCCAGATAAGCCAACGCCCCGGCGGCGCTGATGGACTGCCAATTCGAGTTGATCTCGCGTGACAGCTCGCGTGACTCGCGCACCATCGCCAGTCCCCGCTCGGCCTCTCCGCCGATCACCAATACCTCCCCGAGCGCCAACAAGCCCATCGCGATGAGCGCGGGCTGCCCCAGCGCGCGTGCCTCAGAAAGCGCGCGCTCTGCGCTGTCGCGAGCGTCGGCCCAGCGGTCTGTCGCCCACCCGATGAGGGTGACTGCATGGGCAGCGCGAAGCGCAATCGCGCCGACAACGTCGCCCGCCTGCTCGGCCCGCGCCAACGCTTCCTCGGCACGCGCAATCGCGATCTCGGTGCGGTCGCTGTCGAGATCGAACAACGTTGGTGCATACGTCCACACCGAGGCGGTGAATCGAGCACCGCGGCGCTGGGCTTCGATGGACTCCTCGATGAGCGCCCGCGCCCTGTCCATGTCACCAATGCGCGCCGCCGCCCAGGCCGCCTCGCCCATCGCGATGGCCCGCAAGGGATGACTGTCGGCACCGGGTGCCGTGAGGGCCTGCTCGGCGATCGAGGCCGTCGCCCAGGCGGGTCGTTCCACGGCTTGAGTCACCAGCGCGGCGGCGATCCGCATGGCCAGATCGGTCTCTCGGGCGGCGACCGCCCAGGACACCGCGGCGCGGACGTTGTCCAGGTCGGCTTCGACGCGTTGCGCCCATGCGATCTCGTCGCCCGACCACAGTCCTCGTCCCGCTTCGCGGGCGAACGCCGCGAAATGCCGGGCGTGACGTTCCCGGACGGCGTCGGCCTCCCCGGAGGCGACGAGGCGCTCCTCGGCGTACTGCCGGACGGTTTCCAGCTGGCGGTATCGGGTGGCGTGCTCGGAGCGATCGGCCGCGAGCAGCGACTTGTCGATCAGGCTCGACAACGCCTCGACGACATCGATCTCGTCGATGCCGTCGCCGCAACAGACCGCCTGCGCGGCGGCGAGTGTGCATCCGCTCCAAAAACACTCAACCGATCGAACACTGCTCGCTCGCCGGCCGCCAGCATGTCGTAGGACCAGTCGATCGCCGCCCGCAAGGTGTGGTGGCGCTCTACCGCGCCGCGGCCACCGGTGAGGAGTCGAAAGCGTTGATCCAGATGCTCAGCGAGCTCGGCTGGAGAGAACATGCGCACCCGTGCGGCGGCCAGCTCGATCGCCAACGGGATACCGTCGAGCCTCCGGCAAAGGTGCGTCACTTGCTCCCGATCGGCATCACCGAGGATGAACGACGCGTCGACCGCGACCGCTCGCTCCGCGAACAGACGCACCGAGGATTGCGAGTTCAGCGACCGCAACGGCACAACCTGTTCACCAGGTGCACCGAGCGGCTCCCGCGACGTGGCGAGCACGACCAAACGCGGGGCGGCCCGAACCAGCTTTCGCACCACTCGTCTCGCCTCGTCCAAGAGGTGCTCGCAGTTGTCGAGCACCAACAAAATGCGGCTCCCCTCCACCTTGTCGAGGATCGCCTGCTCGATCGTCTTGCCCGGTATCGGTTCGACCGACAATGCGGCGGCCAACGCCTCCACCACGCGGCTCGGCTCCCCCAAAGGAGCCAGCTCGAGGAGCCACACACCGTCGGGGAAGTTGTCCAACGCTTCAGCGGCGACCTGCAGCGCCAGCCGGGTCTTCCCGACACCGCCCACGCCGGTGAGGGTCACCATGCGGTGCTCACCGAGGAGCGCGTCGACCGCCTTCACGTCCTTCTCGCGGCCAATGAAACTGGTCAATTGCACCGGCAGGTTCGTCCGCGCTGCATCCAGCGACCGCAACTCCGGGAATTGCGTGTCGCAACCGGGCGCGCGCAGCTGGAAAATCCGCTCGGGCCGGGACAGATCGCGCAATCGATGCTCCCCCAGATCCACCAGCTCAAGGCCGGTAGCTAGCGATTCCTCGATGAGCTGCTCGGTCGCGTGCGATACCAGTACCTGCCCGCCGTGGCCCATCGCCATCAACCGGGCGGCCCGGTTCAAGGCCGGGCCGAAGTAGTCGCCGCCGCGTTCGATCGCCTCGCCGGTGTGTACGCCCATCCGCACCCGGACCGGCGCACTCTCAGGCCACGCCTCGGCTGTCAGCGCCGCCTGGGCTTGTGAGGCTGAAGCCATCGCGTCTGCCGCTCGTGCAAACACGGCCACGAGCCCGTCCCCGCCGGTCGAAAACACATGTCCGCCATGGGCATTGATCGCGTTACGAACGAGAGCGTCGTGACGCTCGAGAGCCGCGCGCATCCCGTCGGGCGCGCTCTCCCAGAGACTGGTCGAGCCCTCGATATCCGTGAACAGGAACGTCACCGTTCCCGACGGCAACCCCATCGTCAGAGAATTCCGCTCGGTAGCGCTAGGCATGTGCTATCGATTCCATCCCGACGGTGACACGCCCCGTGAGGAACTTCGGATCGATGTTGGTGAGCGCGTACGAGATCGCTTCGTCCATGCTCATGGCCGCGCCGTGGGCGCGAAGTTCCTGGCGGCGCTGATCACCGAGCGCGGCGGCTACGATGTCGCCTGTCTCACGCAGCGCCGCGAGGACGAAGTTGAGGTTGGAATCGACAGGCGCGCTGCCTTCTCTGGCGGTGTTATCGGGAATGCTCCCTCGGTGAAAGGCCGCATACGCCGCCCCACGCAAGACACCGGCGACTTGGGGCCGCTCCTCGGCCAACGCTCGCCCGCACAATGCCAAACAGGGCGCTACTTCCAGAGGCGAATTGACCCAGCGCCACAAGTGCAAATCCCGAGCACTGAGCGCGAGCGCAAGTTTCCAATCCCGCAGACGGGCGGCTACCAGAGCCGCCATTTGGACCGCCTGCCCCAGTTCTTCGCCGGGCGTGAGACTGCGGTCAATGCTCTCCTGGAGGAGGGCTCTAGCACGCGCGGGGTCCCGTCTAACCAGCGCCAGGGCAAGGGCGTTGGCAGTTGACGCAATCGCCGTCGGAGTCCCGGATTCCATGGCGATGGTGACCGCCTCCTCAGCCGTTGCGATTGCCTGCTCAACGTCGCTACCGCCCAAGGACGCGCTATTCGCGCCATACGCCAGGAAAACGGCAGCCAGCCCTAGACATCCATCGGCGCGAGCCAGCTCAGCCGCTCGGATGTAGATGGAGACGGCGTCGGCGTAGGCACCCGACGAAAGCGAACTAAGTGCCTGCAGTGCACACACGGAGGTTTCAATCCGCCGGCCCGGTAGCGCAGACGGCAGACGTCGCTCAGCCTCCAGCGCCTGCCGGCACAAGTCATCGGCGCCGTCGTGGTCGCCCCGATGGAAGGCTTGGTGCGCGGCCACCATCAAGACTTGGGGATATCCGGGCTCCTCGGCTGCACCGGCCAAGCCGAGGACGCGCGACGCGGGCAGCAAGAACACCTCGCCAACATGCAACACGTCCTGGCTCGCGCCGTCCGGGTTGTCGGCCACCAACCGCACGGCCAGGGCCGCATTGCCTGCATCGATGGCGGCATTAAGCGCCGCGTGAACGTTGTCCCGCTCCGGGGTGACCTTGCGGGCCCAACTGGCGTGTTGGGGCGAATACACATACTCGGCCGCATGTTGCAGTAGGTCGGCGTAAAAGCTTGCATGCCTTAGCTGCAGCGTCTCGGTCTCGCCCCAATGCGCTAGCCGTTCCTCGCCGTATTGGCGAATGGTTTCCAGTAACCGGTAGCGGGTGCCTAGACTGTGGTCTTCGGCGATCACCAGCGAACGTGCCACGAGATTCGTGATCAGATCCAGGACCGACTCGGGGTCGACCGCATCGTCGCTGCAGACCGTTTCGATCGCCTCCAAGGTGCAGCCCCCGGAGAACACGGCCATGCGGGCCAACAGCCGCTGCTCGTCAGGCTTTAGCAGCTCGTAGGACCAGTCGATGGCGGCTCGCAGCGTCGCATGCCGCCCGACCGCGCCGCGGCGGCCGCCCGCCAGCACCTTGAATCGGTGATCGAGGCGTCGCAGGAGTTCGGCTGGATTCAACGCAATCACCCTGGCCGCGGCCAACTCGATGGCCAGCGGCACACCGTCGAGGCGTCGACAGATCTCCACCACCGCTTCGGCGTTGCCATCGCTCAATCCGAAGTCGGCCTTGATGTTTCGAGCCCGTTCGACAAACAAGGACACGGCGTCGGTGTGCGCGAGGCGTCCGACGTCGTCGCCCGGCTCGCCGACTTCCATTGGCGGCAGCGCGATCAGCTGTTCGCCATCGATCGCGAGACCCTCCCTGCTCGTCGCCAGCACGGTCACGCCGGGGCATTCGCGTTCGATTCGAGTCACCAACCGGGCCGCCGACTCCAGCACGTGCTCGCAGTTGTCCAAAACCAGCAGTAATTGCTTCGGAGCGAGCATCTCGATCAACGAGTCTTCGACCGAGGGCCCCCCTCGGCCGGCAAGGTGAAACGCAGCAGCGACTGCCTCGGCCACATCGGTGGGACCACGCACTGCCGCGAGCTCGACTAGCCAAGCACCCTCGCGGTAGCGGGGAAGCAGGTCGGCGGCGACCTGAATTGCCAAGCGGGTCTTGCCAACTCCGCCGAATCCAGTGATCGTCATGACCCGCCGTTTAGTCAGCGCCGCAGTGGCGTGCGCTACCTCTGATTGGCGGCCGATGAAGGAGCTGACCTGAGCCGGGAGATTGCCCGGGAACGATTCCAAAGTCCGCAGCGGTGGGAAATCCTCACGATTGCCTTCACCGATGAGCTGAAAGATCTTGACGGGATGGCCAAGGTCGCGCAGGCGATGTTCGCCCAGATCGATCAACCCCGTGCCTTCGGGAAGCTGGCCACGGATGAGCACCTCGGTGGCACCGGACACGACGATCTGCCCACCGTGGGCGGCAGTCATCAGTCTCGAGCAGCGGTTCACCGGCTGGCTGGCGTAGTTGTCATTGATGACGACGCCCTCATCGGTATGCAGTCCGATCCGAGCCCTCAGCGGGCGCGGTGTATCCCACGGCTCGTCCGCCAGCGCCCTCCTGATTGCGTCCGCTGCCGATATTGCATCCTTGGCCGTGCCGAACGCAGCGGCCATCCCGTCACCCATTCGCGCGAACACGAACCCCCGGTTGCCGGCGATCGTATTTTCCAGCAGATCGTCGTGGCGGGCCATGGCCGCCTTCATCGCGTCGGGATCCTGCTCCCACATCCGCGTCGAGCCCTCAAGGTCGGTGAGCAGAAAGGTCACCGTGCCTGATGGTGGATGCCCTGCCATGCCCCAACCCCACCCGATCTCGCGTCGCGATAGCTAAGCATAACGTCGATCCGGCAAACACAGTCCAACAGATTCACGCTGACGAGATCGAGCAGGTGACATCCCGCACGCGAATCAGGCCCGGTGATTACGAGTTAACGATCCGTCCTCGAAATACGGCAACCGAACAAAGGACGCCCGGTTATGTCGTCTTTGCGGTTTGACTCCGATAGAAATTTATCCACGTCATGCTTGGTGACCGAGTAGGCCGGGTCGCATGCCTTCGCCTGAATCGCCCACAGCGTTCCATCGCGGTGCTCAGCGACGAGGTCGATACCGCCTTCTCTCTTCGCGTACCAGCGACCAGGCCAGTCCTTCCACAGCCACACGCGGGCAAGCTGACTCGCATAGAACGGGTCGTGCTCCAAGTACCACTTGCAGATGCGTTCGAACTGCTTGCCTCGCCGCCAGCGCCGCCGAGCCGGGCCGGCTGCGCGGAGCTGACGAGGGGCTAAGATTCCAGTGAACTGACCCTGTCCGGGACGAATGTTTGGAGGGGCCGTTGACAGCCGAAGCGCCCCCGCTGGGAGAACTCGAGGCCGTTCGTCCGTACCCGGCCCGGACCGGTCCCACAGGGAACCTCGTCTACAAGCTGATCATCACCACCGATCACAAGCTGATCGGCATCATGTACTGCGTCGCCTGCTTCATCTTCTTCTTCATCGGCGGTCTGTTGGCCCTGTTGATGCGTACCGAGTTGGCCGCGCCGGGCCTGCAGTTCCTGTCGAACGAACAGTTCAACCAGCTGTTCACCATGCATGGCACGATCATGCTGCTGTTCTATGCCACCCCGATCGTGTTCGGTTTCGCCAATCTGGTGCTGCCGTTGCAGATCGGCGCACCCGACGTGGCATTCCCCCGGCTGAACGCCTTGTCGTTCTGGTTGTTCGTGTTCGGCGCCACGTTGGGGGCGGCCGGTTTCATCACGCCCGGCGGGGCCGCCGACTTCGGCTGGACCGCCTACACCCCGTTAAGCGACGCCATCCACTCGCCGGGTCTCGGCGGCGACCTGTGGATCATGGGTCTGATCGTCGCCGGTCTGGGCACCATCCTGGGCGCGGTCAACATGATCACCACCGTGGTGTGCATGCGCGCACCCGGGATGACGATGTTCCGGATGCCGATCTTCACGTGGAACATCCTGGTGACGTCCATCGTGGTGCTGATCGCGTTCCCGCTACTGACCGCGGCGCTGTTCGGGCTGGCCGCCGACCGTCACCTGGGGGCGCACGTCTACGACGCGGCCAACGGTGGAGTTCTGTTGTGGCAGCACCTGTTCTGGTTCTTCGGCCACCCCGAGGTGTACATCATCGCGTTGCCGTTCTTCGGGATCGTCACCGAAGTCATCCCGGTGTTCTCGCGTAAGCCGCTGTTCGGCTACACCACATTCGTCTATGCAACACTGTCGATCGCCGCGCTGTCGGTCGCGGTATGGGCGCACCACATGTTCGCCACCGGAGCCGTTCTGCTGCCGTTCTTTTCGTTCATGACGTATCTGATCGCGGTGCCGACCGGGATCAAGTTCGTCAATTGGGTCGGCACAATGTGGAAGGGCCAGTTGACCTTTGAGACGCCGATGCTGTTCTCGGTGGGATTCATGGTCACCTTCCTGCTGGGTGGTCTGACCGGTGTGCTGCTGGCCAGCCCGCCGCTGGACTTCCATGTGACCGACAGCTACTTCGTGGTCGCGCACTTCCACTACGTGTTGTTCGGCACCATCGTGTTCTCCACCTTCGCCGGCATCTACTTCTGGTTCCCGAAGATGACCGGCCGCCTGCTCGACGAGCGGCTGGGCAAGCTGCATTTCTGGTTGACGTTCATCGGCTTTCACACCACGTTCTTGGTGCAGCACTGGTTGGGCGACATGGGTATGCCGCGCCGCTACGCCGACTACCTGCCGACTGACGGCTTCCAACCGCTCAACGTCGTCTCCACGATCGGGGCCTTCATCCTGGGTGCATCGATGTTCCCGTTCGTGTGGAACGTCTTCAAGAGCTGGCGCTACGGCGAGGTCGTGACCGTCGACGACCCGTGGGGCTACGGCAATTCGCTGGAGTGGGCGACCAGTTGCCCCCCACCACGGCACAACTTCACCGAGCTGCCCCGGATCCGGTCGGAGCGCCCAGCATTCGAGTTGCACTACCCGCACATGGTGGAGCGGCTCCGCGCCGAAGCGCATATCGGGCGTGCGCACACGCCTAACAGCGGCGACGTCGCCAGGGCCGACGACGTAAGGGTTCGCAGCTAATGGGCGGTAGCGGCCGCAGTCGCAGGTGAGCACCCCATCTAAGGGTGTACGCCACGGCAGCGCAACGCGTCAACGCAAGATGTTCCGTCGCTATGGCATCCGTGGAGACGAACGCAAAGCTCAACCGATTTCAAGCGATGTCCGCGACAAGCACACCCATCCGCCGCCCGGCCAACCGGGCAATCCACGGCATCCCTTCTGCGCCGGTCCCGGCGGGCACGATCCGCGGGTTGGTTATACGCAGGTCCCTCCCGTTAACGCGGACATCGGCCTCACCCGCGGCCAATATGTTCTTGACCCAGTCGGCTTTGGCGTGGCCCAACAGGATCGCCAGCACGCGCCTTTTGCGGTAGACGTTCACGACAGTCTCGTACTGTCTGCCCGACTTGCGACCGCGGTGTTTGACGACGGCGAACGTTGGCAGGAAGCGGGCGACCCGCCGGACCACCGGGTTCATGTACTTGATCTGTATGCGGTCCACCCAGGCGGGAAACAGCATCGGCACGCCTGGAGCGCTGTTCGGATGATCTTTAGGCACAAGGGCTCCGTTCAAGAACGAGTGCGGCATTGGTACATCACAGTACCAAGGCGTCGTTCCCGTATTCCGGCGGCCGAGCGGTGCGGCCGTACCCGGCCGATCTGGTGCTGTCGATCACCGAAAATGACAATGAAGATTGGTCATTCGAGTACGGGCGGGCACAGTTCCCTACTGACGAGCTGCAGGGCTCGTAGCCGCGGAGAGGTTGACAGATGGCCGGATTGCCGATTCTGGTGTTGGGCGCTACCGGCGGACAGGGCGGCGTGGTTGCCGACGCTCTGCTCGCACACGGGGCACGGGTGCGTGTGATGGTGCGCCGGCTCGGCGAACCGAAGGCTTCGCACCTAGCCGAGCGGGGCGTCGAGGTCCTTGCTGGCTCACTTGACGACCGCACCGCACTGGCCGCGGCCATGCGCGGTGTCGACGCAGCGTTTGCACTGACAACTCCATTTGAGGCCGGGGTTGACGCTGAGATTGCGCAGGGGCGCGCCATTGTGGCAGCCGCCGCCGACGCGCAACTTCCCCACCTGGTATTTAGCTCCGTCGCGGGGGCGAATCAGCACACCGGTGTGCCGCATTTCGACAGCAAAGCCATCATCGAAAACGAGCTGGCGGCAAGCGGTTTGCCCTACACCATCACCGCTCCGACGTATTTCTTCGACAACGCGCTCGGCGGCGGCGACCGTATCCGGGCCGGGATCCTTGATCTGCCACTACCGCCGGACCGCCCGCTGCAGCAGTTGGCACGGCCCGACCTCGGTGCCTTTGTCGCGAAAGTGTTGTGCTCCCCCGGGCCCTACGTCGGGCAACGGATCGAGTTGGCCAGCGACGCCGTCACGCCGGAGCAAATGGCCGAGGCACTCAGCGCGGCGGTGGGCCGACCAGTGCGGCTTGAGCAAACGCCGCTTGAGTCGATTCGTAGTCCGGACATGTACGCGATGTGGCGGTTCCTCAACGGCCCCGGCTACCGCGTCGACATCCAAGCTCTGCATCGAGCGAACCCCGACGCATGGACATCGTTCGCCGACTGGGCACGGCACAGCTTCCAACCCAGCGAACCGGTCCAGCGATGAGCGGTTTTCTCGCTCCGCGCTTGAACATCACCTACTCAGTGTTATTGAAGCCTTTCGCCCAGGACCAAGCCGCCAAGCGCCACTCGTCGCCAACCTTCCGAAGCGCTACCGTGAAGAACGCGTCCGTCTGCGTGACCTGACTGCCCTTCACCTTGTAGGAGAAGGTCACCGGGGCAACGACATACGCGTAATCGCCGGTGACGTCGACATGCCGCGGCTCGCCGAGAACGATGTTGTAGTCCGAGACCCCTAAGTGCTCACCTTCGGCAAGAGCATCCCGCCACCAATCTTCGGCGGCCGTCGGCCCCTGCCATACATGAGGAGACATGCCATCGAGAATTTGCATCGGATCAGCGCATGCCGCGGCCATCGCCTGGGCATCACCCCTGTTGAAGCCGTCGATGTAGTGGAGCACCGTCTCCATCGGATCATTTGAGCTCGACACACTTTTCCTCTCGGCCGGTCGACCTTGGTCGCAACGTCTTGGGCATACCGCCCACTCCCGATTGCAACCATGCCACCAACGCTGACCGCACCCACACCGACACTTGCGCAAACGCACGGTCACTCATTTCGCCGCCAACCTTTGCCAGCAACACCTAGGATCACGACAACCATGCTCGGCGCTGGAAGTCTCAGCCGCCGACAAACCTCATCGGAGAGGACAGCGCGATGAGCCTCCAGCCCACGCCGCGACGACCGGTCCACCACGACGACAACCTCGCTCCGGACTACGTTGCCCACTGGGTGGTCAAGACCGCGCGCAGCAAAGAGATGATCGCCTGGTACCAGACCGTCTTCGGTGCCCGCGTCGTCCATGAGGACCAAAGACTCGCGTTCTTAACCTGGGACGCGGAAAGCCACCGCCTCGCACTAGTCAAACTTCCCCGGTTCCTGCGTTACCTGTTCCCGTTGTCTCGGTTCCGCCGCAAGATGTATGGAATCGACCATGTGGGCCTCACCTTCAAGTCCTTGGATCGTCTGCTGTCGACTTACGAGCGGCTGAAGAAAGCCGGAATCACACCGGTCTGGTCGATAAATCACGGTCCAACTACCTCGTTGTATTACGAGGATCCGGACGGCATCCGACTGGAGTTTCAGACCGAGAACTTCCCGACGGCTGAGGCCACCGCAAATTACATTCAGGGCAACGCGTTCGCCGAGAATCCCATCGGGGTCGACTTCGACCCCGACTACCTGCTCGAGCGGCTGCGGAGTGGCGCCGAACCCACCGAGCTGCTCCACCAAGGAGCTGGCACCCGGCCAGGCACTGCTGCACGGGCCAACAGTCGAGCGGTCACCTGGAAAACGCTCTGACCCTTCATCTGGTGTCTGCGTCTCCGTCATCCGGTGCGAGACCTGCCTGCCTGAGCATCCGGCGCAGGTCCACGATCACCTGCTCATCGATGTCTTTCCCACGCGGCGCCTCGAAAACTTCAGTCTCGGGACCCAACGTCACTCTAAATTTGCCATTGCGCTCTTCGGTAGTCGTTCCGACGTTGTCGAGCAGCGACAAAACTTCACGCCACTCGATATTGCCGCTGGTCGGATGGCGGAAGATTTTCCCGAGAGTATCCCGGTGATGACTACTGAGGTGCACGTCCCTGAGCCGTCCTGTCGAGCTGGATAGACGAACTCGATCGTGTCACATTCCCACGGAACCGGCCGCAGAAGTCTCGCCGACCGCGGAATAGCCGCGCGCGATGGACCGGTTGGAAAAGCAATGACCACACCAGACACCGCGACAAGCAACCTCGGCCGATTCGGTTTCTTCGGACTGGGCGCCAGCCCGGAGCAGGCCCGGGAAATCGAGCGGCTAGGCTACGGCACGATTTGGGTCGGCGGTTCGCCACCGGCCGAATTGTCCTTCGTTGAGCCACTTTTGGATTCGACCACCACGCTGAAGGTGGCCACCGGCATCGTCAACATCTGGACGGCGGCCGCCAAGCCCGTCGCCGAGTCGTTCCACCGCATCAACGCCGCCCACCCGGGTCGCTTCGTGCTCGGGGTCGGGGTCGGACATCCCGAGGCGCAGGCGCAGTACCGCAAGCCCTACGAGGCGCTGGTCTCATACCTCGACGAACTCGACGAATACGGCGTACCTGCCGATCAACGTGTGCTCGCCGCGCTCGGACCGCGGGTGCTAAGGCTGTCGGCCGAACGCACCGCCGGGGCCCACCCGGCCAACGCCACGCCCGAACACACCGCACAGGCCCGCGCGATCATCGGGCCGAACGCGCTCCTGGCACCCGTGCACAACGTGGTGCTGACCACCGATCCCGAAGAGGCGCGCGCGATCGGCCGCACCGGTCTGGACCGCTACTTCAGCCTGACGAACTACGTAAGCAATTGGAAGCGGCTGGGTTTCACCGACGCTGACGTCACCCGGCCCGGCAGCGACAAGCTCATCGACGCCGTGGTCGCCTACGGCACGCCCGACGATATCGCCAAGCGCTTGGGTGAGCATCTCAGTGCCGGCGCCGACCATGTCGCGATCCTTGTGCACGGCGGGCCGGAGAAGGTGTTGCCGACGTTGTCGGAACTTGCTGGGCTGCTTGGCCTTTCGCGTTAATGCGAGGGTCCGGGACCGCGCAGCGACTCGAAGATGTCCCGGTAGTACAGGTGGGCCAGGAAGTGCCCGCCGGCTTGCAGGTGCAGCGTTGCGCCCGGGATGCGGCGCGCGAGTTCGCCCGGCCAAGACGGATCGAGGAGTTGGTCATCCATGCCCCCCCATACGTCCACCGGCACCGGGATGTCCTCGGGCGTGAACCCCCACGGGCGCACCATGGCGCGGTATTCCTCGACGACGCCCTGGGGCTGCCGTACCGCCTCCTGCGACATGCTGGCGAATTTCGTGAAACCGTCGGCCCTCAGTACCGCGGCGTCCGCTGTTCCGAGATCGCGCGCGGCAAGCCAACCGTAAAGTCGCGGAGCGTGTTTGGCCGCCAGCCCCATGGCGTGGAAGCACAGCCGCGCGGCCCACGGTGCGTGGCGAGACATACGGATGTAGTTGCGGTCGATCGCGGGCAGACGATCGAATGCGCCGGGTTCGGTCAGAGGTATCGCCCCAGCAATGATGGCGGCGCGCGTTACTCGCCGCGGCAGCGCGTAACCGACTGCCGCGGCGTACTGCCCGCCAAGAGACCAGCCCATCAAGGCAAACCGGTCGACATCGAGCCGGTCAAGCAGTTCGGTGACGTCTCGGGTCCAGTCCAGGATGGTTCGGCCCGGTTGCGGGTCCGAATGGCCGACGCCCGGTCGATCGGGTGAGACGAGCCGCACCCCGCACAGCTGGGCGGCCGCCGCGGCGCCGGCGACGTCGAGACGGCAGGCCAGCCCGCCGTGCGCGTTGAGTATCGGGAAACCGTCCGGGTCGCCGTATTGCGCGTAACTCAGCTGCCGCCCGTCGCGTAGCCGGACCACGTGGTATGCCTCGTCGGCGACGTATTCGGGCATGGCCTACCTTTGTGGTTGCTGACCGGCGGACCTGGCGCCCCGTCATCATGACACCGTGTCGTCCGCCGCCGCGGGCTTTGTCCTATACGGGTTTTCAGGTCGGTCAGGCGGGTGACCGTCTTACCCAACCGCGCTGCTTGAGCTCATCGTCGTCTACGAACACAAGCATCGGCTGCCCAGGCGTCATCATCATCGTCACGAGGTAGCGCAGCGGGATGTCGGTGCGATTGTTGCCGTCCTGATAGTGGACTACGTCCCCGCCGGGTTCCCAGAACGCCTCGCCGGCCTTGACCACCCGCGGCGGGTCACCGTCCAGTTCGAAGACCATTTCGCCCTCCAGCACGTAGCCGAAACAGGGCCCGCCGGGGTGGCGGTGCGGCGGGACACCGACATCGCCCGGCGGCCACTCGATGATCACGGTCATCACTTGCGCATCCGCAGGCACGAAGGCCGGGGTGACACTTTGTAGCTCGGTCACGGCGTTCTGCAACTTTTCGTTGAGGTCCTGGTTCGACATCGTTTCTCCTATCTCGCGCCGGTCGCCAACCACTGGTCCGCCGTCGTCGGGCCGATGCGGGCGTTCTCGCCTGGCAGCAACACATTGCCGGAGCGCCGCGTCCAAACCCTCGCCCGTGCCCGTCGCATGGTCGGCCTCCGTTCACACGCTAGTTGAGCCGACCGTGATCATCGAGAGAATGCACCGACGCGTGGCCGCCTCGGTGGTTTTCGATTTAAGCCACGCGTGTGCGCCGACAATGTTGTCAGCCGCCCGGGCATGGCCCCGGAATCCACATGTGCCAGCACATACCAGGCGGCGGCGGCAGGTAAGGCGCCCTAGGCGGAAGGGCCTGCGGGCCAGGAGGATTGGGGCCCTCCGAGATGTCTTGACCTACGTTGCCCGTACCCCTCGGCACGTAGTAATAGGTGTGGCAGGCATTCATGTCCCAATAGATCGGATTGGCCACGTGATTTTGGGTCAAATGGAAGAGCGAATCCCCTGGGCACCATTGATTTGGCCCGTAGCACACGTTGTTGACCATCGCGGCGCTCGAGCACCAATTCTCCGCGTGGGCGGTACCCGCGGCCAGTCCCAGGCCGGCCATCGCGACGCCACCGGGCACCAGCGTCGCGGCAACGATTCGCGTCAGCGTGTCATGGGTATTCATGGCCCGGTTCCTTTCGCTTGCCCCAGGGTGAGCGCTGCCGTAAGTGTTTCCCGGACCTCTCGCCAGATTCTTGCGTCGCGCCGACCGTGCGTCTGCGTCTGCTCATCGGTGGGACCCTGGGGAGGTCTGCAGGGCGTCTCTGGTGGCGGCCGATGACGTGACCGATCGGAGAGATCATGAGCAGCGACAACAACTCTGTGCCGAATAAGCGCGAACCCGAGCTGATGGGTCAGACTGTTGTCCTCATCGGTGGAAGCGCCGGCATCGGACTCGAGACCGCCCGCCGCGCCCGCAGCGAGGGTGCCGACGTCATCCTGACCGGACGCAACCCGGACCGGCTCAATGCCGCTGCCGCCGACATCGGCGCGCTACGCACCGCGGCGTTCGACGCCAATGACTCAGGCGCCCTCCGAGAATTCTTCCAAGCAATACCAGCACCGATTGACCACGTGCTCGTCACGGCCGGCGGCCCACGCTACGGTCCGCTGCTCGAAATGGATGTCGCCGATGTTCGTGACGCCCTCAGCGGACACGTCGTCCTCGGCCTCGAGGTTGCGCGCAATGCCAGGGCGAAGATGAGGCCCGGCGGATCGCTGTTGTTAATGGGCGGCACCGGTGGTCGCCGCATCGACCACCGCCTGGGAATCGTCTCAGCTGCCACCGCGACCTTGCCGCCCTTTACCGCAGCACTTGCGCTCGAGCTGGCGCCCATCCGCGTAAACCTAATTGCCGCAGGCTTCGTCGACACACCACTGTCGGCGTCGCTGCTCGGCGATCAACTCGACAACCGCCGAAACGAACTAGAAGCGACGCTGCCGATCGGACGGGTGGTCAAGCCAGAAGATGTCGCGGCGCTCGCGGTGCACCTGATGGTCAACACCGCGCTGACAGGTGCGACTTACGACATCGACGGGGGGCAGCAGTTCGTCTAGGAGGTCCTGCGCGCCAGGACGTCGGGTGGTCGCGGTCACCAGGCCGTATGCCGCGCGTCGCGTTGTGGCGCATCAGCGCCCGTTCCGCTCGACTCGTCGGCAAGGCAATACGTTTGGTGTTATATTCGGGCGGTGGACGCCCCGAGCGACATGGGCGGTCGTGCCGAGTTTTTTGGACCCATCGTCCGCGAGCAGGATGAGCCGGTGTTCCACCAGCCCTGGGAGGGCCGGGTCTTTGGCATCGCGTTCTTTCTGCTACCGCTGCTCGGCCGCAACCTCGACGTTGGCCGCTTCGCCATGCAGAAACTGCCGCGCGATGTCTACCTCTCGAGCTACTACCGACGGTGGCTGGGGGCTTTCGAGAACCTGCTTGTGGAGGCGGAGTACCTCGCGCCCGGCGAGGTCGACGCCCGAATCGCTGGCCGCAGCGCGGGAACCGGGCGCCGGCGCGTGTCTCGAGCGCGCCTCGCGGCAACTGCGGCAGGCCTGCATTCCCTCTCACGCCCCACGTATCCCCGCTGGCTCGCCGGTCAGGTGCTCCCCCGGCTGCTTGGGACGTCGCGGCCCGCGCTGCGACGGCGGCGCTTCGCGCCGGGGGACCGCGTCCGGGTGCGAAGCACCATCGCGGCGCCGTTCACGCGACAGCCGGCCTATGTGACGGGCAAGCCCGGCGTGGTGGTCGCCCATCTCGGCGCGACGGTGTTTCCCGACGCTGTGGTCGTGGGCAAGCGTGCATGGCCGCAGCATCTTTACACCGTCGCCTTCCAGGCGGCCGACTTATGGGGAGATGACGCCGAGCCCGGCACCGAGGTGCGGGTGGACCTCTACGAGTCCTACCTGGAGGGCGCATGACCGACGAGATGGCGGCGCGGGTCGAGGCGCTGGAATCGCTTCTGGTGGAGAAGAGAATCGTCGATCCCGACGTCATCGACGAGGTCATCGAGCACTACGAGACCAACGTAGGACCGCTCAACGGTGCCAAGGTGATCGCCCGCGCGTGGACCGATCCACAGTATCGCCAGCGCCTGCTCGCTGACGGAACACGTGCCGTCGCCGAATTCGGCTTCGGCGGGCCAGAGGCTCAAATGATCGTCGCGGTATCGAACACGCCGAGCGTCCACAACGTGGTGGTGTGCACGCTGTGTTCCTGCTATCCCTGGCCGGTGCTCGGGCTGCCGCCGTCCTGGTACAAGTCACCCGCCTACCGTTCGCGGATGGTTGCCCAGCCCCGGGCCGTGCTCGCGGAGATGGGGGTGCAACTGCCGCCAGAGGTAACGATCAGGGTGTGGGACAGCTCGGCGGAGGCACGCTACCTCGTGGTGCCCGAGCGGCCGCCCGGGACCGATGGCCTCAGCGAGGTCGACCTGGCGCGACTCGTGACGCGCGACTCGATGATCGGGGTGGGACTGGCGTTGTCCCCCAAACAAATCGGTGATGACTGATACGCCGGGCATCGACGCCGACCTGGAAGGGCCGGCCTCGCCGCCCCGCGACAACGGCGAGATCGTGTTCGGGGCGCCGTGGGAACGCCGCGCGTTCGGTCTCGCTGTCGCGTTGTGCCGTTCCGGGGCGTGCGAGTGGGAGGCCTTCCGCAGGCAACTCATCCGGCAGATCGCCGAGGATCCCGCACGGCCCTACTGGAAGAGTTGGGCCGCCGCCCTCGAGGATGTCCTCGCCCAGACGTCCAAGCTGATACCCGCCGAGCTCGACGCGCGCCACCAAAGCCTGCTCGCGCGCCCCGCCGGCCACGACCATCGCTAGTCGCGACGCTATTTCGACGGTGACGTTACAGCGACGCGGCCGGCCGAACTCCAAGCTGGGCAGTTGACTCCTGCGCGGCCAACCAGGTGGGAGGGCGCTTCTCAATGAAGGCCTGGACGCCCTCGAGCGCGCTTGGATCCATCATGTTGCAGGCCATCGTCGAGCCTGCGTCCTCATAAGCGGACTCGATGCCGACTTCGATCTGCCTGTAAAACAGGGCTTTCCCCATTGCGACGGCCACACCCGGCTTCGAGACAATGCGCGCTACCAGCGCCTCGACCTCATCGTCCAGCGCCTCGGGCGCCACCACCCTGTTGACCAGCCCCAGCACGCGGGCCTCCTCAGCAGAGACGAATTCGCCGGTGACGAGCATCTCGAAGGCGGCTTTTCGCGGCACATTGCGGGACACCGCAACTCCCGGAGTCGCGCAGAAGAGCCCAACGTTGATGCCGCTGACCGCGAACCGCGCGTCATCGCTTGCCACCGCGAGGTCACACATCGCGACGAGCTGGCAGCCCGCAGCAGTCGCGAGACCATGGACGCGCGCGATCACCGGAACCGGCAGGCGCTGGATCGAAAGCATCACGGCCGTGCATTGTGCGAACAGGCGCTGGTAGTACTCGAGCGAGGGCTCGGCCCGCATCTCCTTCAGGTCGTGGCCGGCGCAGAAGGCCTTTCCGGCTGCCCCGAGCACGACGGCGCGCACCGCTTCATCGTGGGCAAGCGCGTCAATGGCCTCGCCGAGCGCTGCGAGCATCGCCTCAGACAGCGCGTTGAAGGCCTGGGGGCGGTTCAGCGTCAGTGTGACGACGCCGCGGTCGTCGCGGTGTTGCAGGAGCAGCGGTTCTTCCATCGCGTTGACCTCACTAGATTGCCGCGGCGCTGATGGCGTACTCGCGAAGCTGGACTCCTCCGATCCTGCCAGTGTTCAGCTCGACATACACGAAAACGCCCCCGGCTGTTGCACCGGGGGCCGCGATGGTGAGGTGGTCGCGGATCGGTCCGCGACACTTAACCGACGCACACGACACGCCGAGACGAGTGTGCGTGGCTTCAGTCTCGAGGAGCGAGCCCCCCGCCACGGGACCGGGCGTGCTTCGTACTAGCTGCTCCTAGTGGTGATGGTGACCGTGGTGGTCGTGCTCGTCCCTGTCCGCGGGCTTCTCGACCACCGCCGTTTCGGTTGTCTTGAATTACAGCCATGCGCGTAACGATCGTTGTTCGGCCCGGCAGAGTAGCGCGGCAACGCGCTGTGTTCACAACGCATGAAGTGCGAGGAATTGGCCCAGCGTCGCATCGAGGCGCTGCGGCTGTTCCTGCTGCACCCAGTGCCCGGCTTCCTCGATGAAGTATGGCCCGGCGAAGGACGCGCAGGCCACGGTCATGGCCTCGAGCGCGCCGGGGCTCTGATAAGTGCCCCAGTCGCTGCGACCGGCAATGAAGCAGGCAGGCACTTCGATGCGGCGGCCTTCGAAGGCCTGCAGTTCGGCGATCGCGGCGCCATCGAAGGCGTTGCGGTACCAGTTGAGGCCGCCCTGAAACCCGGTTCGGCCGAATTCGCGGACATATACCTGAAGCTCCGCGTCGGTGAGCCAGGTGCAACTTTCGATTTCTTCGGGAGAGGGCGCCATGTCGGCCACTGTGGCCGCCATGCCCTTGTCCAGATCCATCACGTAATAGCGCGGCAAGGTTGCGAGATCATCTGCGCGCCAGGACTTCAGCGCGTGCGGCCGATTGTGTGGCCAGTCGTGGCTCTTGCAGTGAAAGTAAGCGCGCAGAAAGGCGCTAAGGCCCTGGGCACCTGTGCGCATGTCGGCATTCGCGTCGCGCGTGGTGTAGTAGCGCTGATAATGCTTGCGCGGTGGTTCAAGCGCGGCGAGGGCGGCGTCGATCTGTGGCCATGGATCATGGTGTGGGCGCGGCGGTCCGGCGAACGGCGCACTCAAGAGTGCTACGCACCGGAAGACGTCGGGATGGAGCAGAGCGCACCACGCGGCCACGGGCGAACCGAAATCGTGGCCGACAATCGCGGCGACGCGTTGATGTTGGAGCGCTGCGAGCAGGGCGAGGATGTCGCGGACCAGGTTGCTCAACCGAAATGAAGCCAGCTCGCCGTCGTAGTCGGCATCCCAACCGGTCGTCGCACCATAACCGCGTTGATCGGGCGCAATCACGTGATAGCCACGCGCGGCGATGAGGGGCATGAGCTTGCGCCAGCTGAAGGCCAGTTCGGGAAACCCGTGTAACAACAAAACCAGGGGCCGATCGGGCGGTCGGTACCCGGCCTCGAGTACGTGCATAGATAAACCGTTCACGCCGTCGATGCGGCGCGAACGAATGCCAACATCAAGAGGCACGTCGCCGTAGCAGCTCTCCATGGTTTGGCGAAATGATAGCGATACCGCCACGCAGGTCGACGGGCATCCGGCGCCGAGGCTCACCGTAGAAACGAAACACCCCCGGCGACAAGACAACCGGGGGTGCTCCGTACTAGCTGCTTCTAGTGGTGATGGTGGCCGTGACCGTGATCGTGCTCGTCCGCTTCCACAGGCTTCTCGACCACCGCCGTCCCGGTGGTATTGGATTACAGCCTTGCCCAACGTCGACCACCCGGGACAATATCGACGGCAAGCTCACCGTCACTGACGGCTGACAATCCGCCCCGGCCGCTGCAATCTACTCAGATTTCGGCGCCACAGGTAGATGCCGAGAGCGAGGATCAACACGAACGGAATGTCGGTGAAGAACTTGCTCCAGTAGCGGTCGAGGTCCATCGCGGCCTGCACCACCATGAGCACGCCATGAGCGAAGTTGGCCCACATCGTGAAGTCGAGGAAGGACGCGAAATCCTGCGGATTGTTAGCAGCGCGGAGCAGGAACACGCCCCAGACCACATAGATGAGTAGGAGCATCGGTGGCACATGGGCGTGTTCGCTCCCGAAGCGGACATCGTTCCAGATTGTCCAGTTGAGCGCGCCACCATGTTCAGCGAGCAGCGGTGATTGGGCCATGAACCCGACGAAAAGCAGGCTGAAGATGGCCAACGTCAACACGCCGTAGACGCGCAGAAAGACCCTGAATGCCGATGGGTTTCCAGACGGCCCCTCGGTGCCTGTCTGTGCAATTTTACTCATCGTTTTACCTCCTTTGAGTCGGACATTACCACTAAGTAGTCGGAAAAAACAACTATAGGAGTGGAATCTCCGACCGCTTCGGTATACTGCGGATGTGGTGGGAAGGCGGAAGTACGACGAGGGGTGCGCTGTCGCGCACTCACTCGACCTGATCGGCGAGCGGTGGGCCCTGCTGATCGTGCGTGAGCTGCTGCTCGGCCCAAAACGGTTCACCGACCTGCGCGCGGGTGTACCCGGCGCCAGCGCGGACGTCCTCACGCAGCGACTACGTGAGCTGATGGAAGCCGGTGTAGTGCAGCAGACCAAGCTGCCGCCACCGGCCGGCTCCAAGGTCTATGAGCTGACAACCTGGGGTGCGGAGCTGGAACCGGTCGTCACGCATCTCGGCCGCTGGGGAAGCCGCTCTCCGTCGATGAACCACGACGCCGACCGCAGCGTGGACTCACTCGTGTTGTCGCTAAGGGCATTGTTCGACAGCCGGGCCGCTCACGGATTTACCGCAACGATCGCGCTTCGACTGGGCGAGAACACATTCCGCGTCGAAGTTGCCGACGCCGAGATTCACCTGGCCCGTGGCGAAGCCGAACGACCTACTGCGACGCTCTTCACTGACCCGAGCACCCTGGCCACCCTGATCTATGGTGATCGCCCGCTTGACGATGTGGTACGCAGCGGTGAGGCGACGATCACAGGCAAGACGGCGGCGGTGACGCGGCTTCTTCGCCTGGTCCGGCTCCCCGAGCCGGCCAACGCTCGCCCGGCCTGCGCGCAGATGAGGTAGCGATCCGCACCGGCTTCCGATCGGCGCGGACCACCGGATGCCTGTTGCCCGACCAACAAACAAAACACCCCCGGCCGATGCCGGGGGCGTTTTGCGTTAACGCACTCAGTGGTGATGGTGACCGTGATGGTCGTGCTCGTCCGCATCGGCGGGCTTCTCCACGACCGCCGTCTCAGTGGTCAGCACCATCCGAGCCACCGACGCCGCATTGAGAACCGCGGACCGCGTGACCTTGACCGGGTCGACGACGCCGTCGGCGACCAAGTCGCCATAGCTGAGCGTCTCCGCGTTCAGCCCGTGGCCGGCGGGCAGCTCGCTGACCTTGTTGACCGCGACCGAACCGTCCAGCCCGGCGTTGGCGGCGATCCAGTACAGCGGTGATTCCAACGCCTTCGAGAACACGTCGACCCCCACCGCCTCGTCGCCCGTCAGCGACGCACGCACCTCCGCGAGCGCCTTGCGGGCCACGATGAGCGCCGATCCGCCGCCCGCGATGATGCCCTCCTCGAGGGCGGCCTTGGCGGCCGCGACGGCATCCTCGACGCTTTCTTTGCGCTCCTTGAGCGCGGTCTCCGTGGCGGCACCGACCTTGATGACGGCCACCCCGCCGGCGAGCTTGGCCAGCCGCTCCTGCAGCTTCTCGCGATCCCAGTCGGAGTCGCTGTTCTCGATCTCGGCACGCAGTTGCTTGATGCGGTTGGCAACCGCGTCCTTGGAACCGCCGCCGTCGACGATGATGGTGTCGTCCTTGCTGACCACGACGCGGCGAGCCGAGCCCAGCACGTCGGTGTCGACCTCCCGCAGCAGCAGGCCGGCGTCCGGGTTGATCACCTGGCCGCCAGTGACGACCGCCAGGTCCTCGAGGAATGCCTTGCGCCGATCACCGAAGAACGGCGCCTTGACCGCGACCGCCTTCAGCGTTTTGCGGATGGAGTTGACCACCAGCGTCGCCAGGGCCTCTCCCTCGATGTCCTCGGCGATGATCAGCAGCGGCTTGCCCGATTCGGCGATTTTTTCGAGCATGGGCAGCAGGTCGGGCAGCGAGCTGATCTTCTCCTGGTGCAGCAGGATCACCGGGTCCTCGAGCACGGCCTCCTGCGAGTCGAAGTCGGTCACGAAATACGCCGACAGGAAGCCCTTGTCGAAGCCGACGCCCTCGGTGAACTCCAGCTCGGTGCTCAGCGTCGAGGATTCCTCGACGCTCACCACGCCGTCGGCACCGACCCTGGTCATCGCCTCTCCGACCAGCTCACCGATGTGCCGGTCGCGCGAGGAGACCGTCGCCACCTGAGCGATCGCGTCCTTGCCGGACACCGGGGTGGCAGCTGCAAGCAAGGTCTCGGAGACCGCGTCGCCAGCCTTGCTGATTCCAATGCCCAGCGCGATCGGGTTCGCGCCGGCCGCAACCATGCGTAGGCCGTCCTTGACCAGCGCCTGCGCCAGCACGGTCGCCGTTGTCGTGCCGTCGCCGGCAACGTCGTTGGTCTTGGTGGCGACCGACTTCACCAGTTGGGCGCCCAGGTTCTCGAACGGGTCCTCCAGCTCGATCTCCCGCGCGACGGTGACACCGTCATTGGTCACCGTCGGCCCGCCGAATGCCTTGGCCAGCACCACATGGCGACCGCGCGGCCCCAGCGTCACCCGTACCGTGTCGGCGAGCTTGTTCACGCCCGCCTCCATGGCGCGACGCGCGGTTTCGTCGTACTCAATAACTTTGCTCATCAGGTTCCTTCACGCCCGCTACGAACGCATGCCGCCCCGGAAATCACCCGCGCTTGTCACGCGGGGATCGCCGGGGCGGAACACGGTCTTATTTAGATACGACAGCCAGCACGTCGCGTGCCGACAGGATCAGGTATTCCTCGCCGTTGTACTTGATCTCGGTGCCGCCGTACTTGCTGTAGATGACGGTGTCACCCTCCGAGACGTCCAGCGGGATCCGCTTCTCGCCGTCCTCGTCCCAACGGCCGGGGCCGACTGCGACGACGGTGCCTTCCTGCGGCTTCTCCTTGGCGGTGTCAGGAATGACCAGACCGGACGCGGTCGTGGTCTCGGCCTCGTTGGCCTGCACGAGAATCTTGTCCTCGAGTGGCTTGATCTTCACCTTCGCCACGATTGGAGCCCTCCAGTGTTTTTAGGTCGGGTCCGGGGGCCTGCCCCGAACTTTCCGGATTATCAGGTGATTCGGCATTCGTCCGTGCCCTCGCGCCGTCGTCGCGGGTGCCGACACAGGGGATCGGCCGATTGCCACCTAGCACTCTATACACGCGAGTGCTAGCACTCAAGGCCGCCCTCCTGCTTCCGTCCTAAACGCCGTAACCGGCCCGAGAATCCGTCGAGTGCTAAACAATGACGTCATGTTCACCGGCATCCTCAACCCGACCCGCGCCGCCGGCGTGGCCACGCTGATCGTCGCGGTCGCCATCGGATTGGCCCAGGTCAGCAACGCCGACCCGAATGGCCAGATGTATGGCAACCCTGGAGCCGCCGCACAATACTGGCGCTACCAGCACCAGCAAGACTGCGGCCTGATGGCCGTCGCCGACGTCGTCGGCCAGGTCAAGGGTAGAGAACCCACCCAGCTCGCCATCGAGCTACGCGGCATGTTCACTAAGAGCGAAGCCCACCGCGGCCGCATCTACCGCTTTGACGGCACCTCCTTCGAAGATCTGGTCGTTCTGCTGCAGAAATACGGCATCCAATCCGAACTCACATCCGGCAACAGCATGGAGGCAGTGGAGCAGGATCTGGCCGGCGGCCGCAAAGTGATCGCCGCGCTCAACGCCGAAACCATCTGGAACCTCCCGCCGGGCCAGGGGAACCGGACCGAGGTCGACCACGCCGTCGTCGTCACCGGAGTCGACACCCGCACCGACATCGTCCACCTCAACGACAGTGGCACCCCGAGCGGCCGCGACGAGCAGATCCCCATGGCCACCTTCACCCAAGCCTGGGCAACCGGCAACGACCTGCTCATCGTCACCCAGTAATCCGGCAACCAACCGCTAGGCCGAAGTTGCGATGGGTGCTGACCGGGGATTAGCGGTCTGAGCTCTTACTATGGGTGCTGACTGCGCCGGATATGTAGTCACGAATATTTGCGTGTCGTGCTTATCGTCTCGGTCTAATCAGGTTATGATTCTTGCTATGCCGCGGAACTCCGGAAGGGCTCACGTAGTCAGAGTACGGAAGACTCATGTGGATAAACGGGGTAGCGAGCGTGTCTATGAATCGGTACTGCTGCGCCGCACGTACCGGGACGGTCCGAAGGTGCGTAACGAGACGGTGGCCAATTTGTCGATGCTGCCCGAGGCGGCGGTTGCCGCGCTGGAGGCGACGTTGAGGGGACACACCCTGGTCCCGGCGGGCCAGGAGTTCACGGTGATGCGTACGCTGCCGCACGGGCACGTGGCCGCGGTGGCGGCGATGGCCCGGGGGGTGGGCCTGCCGGGGCTGCTTGGCCCGCCGTGCCGGTACCGGGATCTGGCGCTGGGGTTGATCATCTCGCGGGTGATTTTCCCGGCGTCGAAGCTGTCGACGCTGTCGCGGTGGGGCGATTGCACCTTGGGTGCTGACTTGCAGATCACAGGCGCATCCACTGACGAAGTGTATGCGGCGATGGACTGGCTGGCCCAGCGGCAAGACGCGATCGAAAAGAAGCTCGCCGCCAAACATCTTGCGCCGCAGGCGAATCGGTCTCGGATGGCGTTGTTTGACCTGACCAGCTCGTGGGTGACGGGCCGGCATTGTGAACTGGCCGCCCGCGGGTATTCCCGTGATCGCAAAAAAGGGCTGGCGCAAATCGAATACGGCATCCTCACCGACTCGGCCGGGCGACCGGTGGCGGTGCGGGTGTTTTCCGGCGATACCGCTGACCCAACAGCGTTCACCGACGTCGTCGAGGTCATCCGGACCAGCTTTGAGCTTGATCGGCTGGTGTTGGTTGGGGATCGGGGCATGATCACCTCTGCGCGCATCGAGGCTCTCGGTGAACTCAACGACGCCGGAGCGGGTTTCGGGTGGATCACCGCGCTGCGCGCCCCGGCCATCGCCAAGCTTGCCGCCGAAAATGGGCCGCTGCAGATGAGCCTGTTCGACCAACATGACCTGGCCGAGATCAGCCACCCCGACTACCCCGGCGAGCGGTTGATCGCCTGTCGCAACCCCGCGCTGGCCGCCGAACGCACCCGCAAACGCGACGAGCTGTTGGCTGCCACCGAGACAGCCCTGACCCACATCGCCGAACGGGTCACCCGCGGGACGCTGGCTGGGGCTGGACGCATCGGGGAAGCCGTGGGCAAGGTGATCAACACCTACAAGGTGGGCAAGCATTTTCACCGCCAGATCACCGACACTGGCTTCACCTTCGAGCGTGACCACGCCGGGATCGCCGCCGAGGCCGCCCTCGACGGCATCTACGTGCTGCGCACTAGCGTGCCCGCCGCCGAGCTAGATGCCGCCGGGGTGGTCACCGGGTATAAGAACCTGGCCAATGTGGAGCGTGACTTCCGCAGCATCAAAACCGACGACCTGGACCTGCGCCCGATCCATCACCGGCTCACCGAGCGCGTCAAGGCCCACGTGCTGATCTGCCTGCTGGCCTGCTATCTGACCTGGCACCTGCGCAAGGCCTGGGC
>Ga0318531_10000006_pt1 | contig 41378 bp, 100 predicted proteins | sample GRESIP053b4f25_FD_203486 | JGI IMG/M metagenome (GOLD analysis project Ga0318531, IMG submission 203486) | Tropical soil microbial communities from Luquillo Experimental Forest, Puerto Rico - GRE.SIPMG.053b4f25 | ecosystem: Environmental > Terrestrial > Soil > Tropical forest > Bulk soil... | reverse complement strand
AACAGCGGGCAGCTGCGCTGCGATTTGTGCGGCACCAAGGTCACCACCACCACCCCCGACGGGGTGACCACCATCCACCAGGGGCAGCGCGGGGAGACGCCAGCGGAGATGCGCGCGCGCATGAGCGGCATGCGCATCGGCGGGGGAGTCGGATCCGGTCAGCCTGATTACGGAATCCGCCAGCCACCGCAGCCGATGACGGGCACCGGCGGGGGCCCACCCGCCGACAACATCCTGCGCGACGGCGAAGGCAATCCGATCGGCATCATCGGCCCGGGCGGCGCCGGGCAGGGCTACACCACCCAATACGTGGAGGCGGGCACCGGGGCGCCCATGCCCACCTATGGGGCCTCAGGAGGCGGCGCCGACGCCAAGCCGGGCGCCACCATCCATGTGGGCGGCACGCCGGAGTGGAAGGGCGCCCCGCCCGTGGATCTCAGTCAGGGCGGCGCCGACAACTCCAAGCTGTTCCGGCCGGGCGGCGGCGGCAACATTGTTTTTGAAGACACCCGCACCTCGGAGTACCTGGGTCCACAGAAGGTGGAGGCGGGCGTGCCCTCCCTCGGCTCCAAGATCTGCATCGGCTGTCACCACGAGATCAACGACGGCACCGTGTCGGGTCCCGCTGAAGCCTGGCGCTGGGCGTCCAACCCCGAATCCACCACCGAGAGGGGGCACCCACATTGTCTTCAAAAGATCGGCAGGTGATCCGTCCCACTCCCGAGCAGCGCGCCCAGATGGCCGCATACATTGAGCGCACCCAGCCGGGTCTGCTGGAAGAGTTGGGTATGAGCCCGAGTCCCCACGGCGAGGAGCCGGAAACCAACGCGGTGATTGCACAGGGGGAAACTCCGCTACTCGGGCGTCTTTTGATCAATCCGGCGCACACGCGGGCGACCGGCTGCACCCCGGCTCATCCCTGCCAGCAGTGTTTAGACGAGCATCCACTGCTCGACCTCTAACGTACCTCCAATGTTCCCCCAAGGAGCTGCTACACTGTTGGTAGGTAGACACACACAAGGAGACACACACAATGACATCTGTACCCGAGGATGTGGGCATTTATGGCAGCAGAGCGGCTCTATCGAAAATGGCCCGCCAGCTCAAGGAGGCTTGTGCTGACACCTCACGGCGAATCGACGTCACTTTCTACGCCAGACTCAACACCACCCGCCTCCCCCGCGAGGTGCGACTGCACTTCAGCAACGACGACAGCGAACCCGAAGATGGTGGTCGTCAAGGCCACGCCGTCGATGACCTGATCGTGGATTTCGAGGGCTGACATGGTGGAGCGACACAACACCCACCACACCTCGACCAGCAGGGAGCTGATCAGGGTGGCGGCCAAGGAAATGGGCTGGTCACGTAGGCTTTTCGGGCTGCAGAAGGACGAGTTCAAAAAGCAGGGCCGCCGGGTGGTGGTGTGCTACGACCGGGCGGGCACCGTCACCCGCACCCACGGCACCGAGCAGCGCGGGCGCAAAGGCGTGCTGGCCGAGCTGCGCAAAGGGGTGGCGTGATGAGGGTCAAGATCAGCTACAGCGTGGATGTCGACCTGGACGTCTACCGGGCCCGGCACCACGCCGACACCCCCTCCCTGCCCGCCACCGAGATTGCCAATGACGTCCGCTGGCTAGCGGCGACGGTCTTCGCCGACGCCATGGAAAAAGCCCAGCCCAGCCCGTATGTAACCGGCTATCACGTGCAGGAATGGGACGACGAGTGCGACGAGGCGGTGGCGTGATGAGCAATAAGAAGGCGGCGTCATGAGCGGCTACGTGGTGGATCACCGGGCGCCCAACAGTGGTTCACGGACCCCGTGCGACACCTGTGGGGAGCCGACCGGCGAGCACCTGCAAAACATCGTCGACTGGGCGTATCACCGCATCGCCAAGTTGGAGAAGCAGGTGGAGGCGCTCACCGACGCGTGCAGTGAGGCCGGTGTGGACGTGGACAAAGTGATGGAGCTGATATGAGCAGGTACCCCATTGCGGATCCGGATGACGGCGGGCCGGTCGTGCTCGATCGCAACGAGCCCCCGCTGCACTTCAAGCGCATCCCGCCGGAGCGACTGCGCAACCCGTCGGAGAAGACCTACTGGGCGGCCAGCGAAGGCTACGTCTACCGCATCGTGCAGTACGGCAGGGGCGGGCCCTGGTTCCCCGCCGAGCGCTGGGCGCAGGATGACACCTGGTATCCCTGCCTGGATTTCGGGCCCGGGCCCACCGACGGGGAGGGCTATGGCGTTCGCACGCTGAAAGAGGCCAAGAAGTGCTGCCAGCTGCACCACGAGGACAGCCAGTGATTCTGCTACCAGGAGGGAGGACAGGAAACCATGAGTGAGATATCTGTGATCGTGCATGATCCGGTGCCGCACGACATCGCGCCGATCGATGCCGACGAGATGAAAGACAGCCTCGAAGCACTCGGCTACCACGTCAAAAACGTACTGGTGAGGCAGGACTATCCGCCGCCCTATTGGCTGGTCAGGCGTGACATCGGCAAGCATCTTGGCCCATTCAGTTCCCGATTAGACGCTTGTACCGCTCTCGACCTAGTGCCCGCTAGCGCGGTGAATTGGGAAGTGCTTGGCGACGAAGAGTTCAAGACCTACCTCGACGTTCGCGACGAACGCCGCAGGGCGATGGGGTGACACAGGTCGAAAAGGAGGAGGACTGCCGGTGAGGGAGCTGATGATGGCGCTGCAGCGCGGGCTGTTCGGCTACATCGGCGATCCGCACGACTTCACCGACACCACGCGCGCTGACTACCGCGCCACGTTGGTCTTGCTCGCGTCCGTCGTGCCGGTGGCCATCGTGTTCTACGGGTGGGCGCTGTTCCGGCTGATCCTGGATCTGACATGACGGCGCCCGATTCGCTCTGCGACATCGGTTGGATGCCGCCAGACTTCGACAATTTCGAGGAGCGTCGCAAGCACAACCCCGCTGCGGTGCCGGGCCTCACCGCCTCCGATCAGCGACTGCTGGACGAGGCCATGTCCGCCGTCGAGGGCCTGACCCAGGAGCAGGTGGCGATTCTGCTGATCCAGCGCAACTGGTGGAAACATGTAGCCGAAGCGCACTCTGAGGAGATCGAACGCCTGCACGAGCGGTGGGAGTCATGAAGGCGCAGTGCACGCTGTGCGGGATGAAGGTGGAACCCCCGCAGGTCGCTGAACGCTTCGACGAGAGCGAGATCGGCCGTCACTTCATCGATCACCATCCCCATGTGGTGGAGATGGTGGCTTCCATGGCCGAGCTGTTCGAGACGCAGGGTGTGGGAGGAGAGGACTGATGGCCGACTGCCTGCATGGTGCCACCGAGCACAATAAGGACTGCCCCGGGGTGGTGGAGGATCCCGAACATACCCTGCTGTCGGAGGTTTGCCTGATTTGCGGGGCGCTGATTCTGGACGTGCGCGCACCTCGCGACATCGCGAGCACCAACTGACCGGCGGAATATACTTAGCTGGTAAATTGTTCCAGTGGGCGACACACCCCGAGCACTACCCAAGGAGACACACCCATGAAGATGAATCTGACACCGGAGCGCATCGAGCTGCTCCGCGAGGTCTTGGAGCCGGTGGCCCAGACCAAAGGTCCCCGGCGCCAGGCCGCCCAAGGCATGCTGTTTTCCCTCGGCTGGGCCGAGCGCAAGGAGGCGGCACAATGACCGTCCAGATGCAGCCCCCTCACGGTGGATGCGAGAACTGCGGCAACCCGGTGCGCACCCATAAAGGCTGGTACGGCTGGGTGTGCTGGCGGTGCAAGCGCTGGCTGCAGCGCCAGGAGCGGCTGATGGAGGCAGTCCGATGAGCGCCTTCCTGCCCATGGAGGAAGAGGAGGCGATCGCGGCCATCCTGCGGCGCAACGACATCGACGAAGACACCGTCGGCCACGCCACCAAGCACCTGTGCGAGTTTGTGCTGTGGATCAAGGAGAACGAGGCGCACCAGCTGCAAGGTCACGCCCCGCCCAAGCTGCTGATCGCGCTGCTGTCCACGCTGGGCGTCAACGTGGTGCGCCACGGCAAGCCGAGGGCCTCATGAACGAGCCACCGAAGGATTTCGAGGAGCTGCGCGAGCGGATGCTGGCTGAGGTGGCCCGGCAGGAATTCGAGCGCCCCGATCTGGGGAAAGCGCTGGCCTACCTGCACGAGCGCATCGACCAGCTGATCAGGCAGGTGGGCATCGAGATCGGCATTCTGGACGCCAAATCCCGAGGAGCCACCGTAGTCGCCGAGGACGCCTATCGCCTGGCCAAACAACGCTTCTGGGCCGCCGATGACGCGGCCGCTGACAACCATCAACAACCCCACCGGGAGCCGTGAATGGCCGAAGACCTGTTTGGTACCCCCGAATGGAAAGACCTCGCCCAAGACGCCCGTGAGCGCCTGGAACCGATGATGCGTGACAGCGCGGTGGCCTGCAGTATCTACACCGGCAAGGTCGACCCCAAGATGGCGCTGGAAACCGGGTACATGATCATGTTGGACAAACCCATCATTGTGGTGGTCAAACCCGGCATGAAGGTGCCGCTCAAGCTGGCCAGGGTGGCCGATGAGATCGTGGAGGGCGAGCTGAGCGATCCGACGTTGTCCGACCGGCTCAAGGCGGCGATGGAGCGGGTGCGAATTGACTAAGTCGACCGAGTCGACCTGCAAGCACTGCCACCAGCCGATCCAGCTGATCAGCACCCACAAGCTGGACCCCGGCCAGTGGTATCACCTGGACGGGCATCACGCGCACCGGGAGTGCCGCAACGTGCTGGCCGAACCCATCGAGGAGGTCGGGTCGCAGGAGGATCTGAAGAATCAGGTCGACGGCACATGACCGAGGTGCTGCGGCGCGACCGACTCGACGTGAAGGCCATGCACGCCCGGTTCGGCGGGGCGCCGTACTGGATGCAGCCGATCGTCCTGGTGTTCAACGGCGTCGAGTCAGAGGATGCGTGGGTGTTCGAAGGCCCCGGCGGTTGCCGGGTCATCGTGTCCTACGACTCGGACAGCGAGCCCGGCGTGGAGTGGGTACACGCCTCCATGGGCTACGCGATGCAGGAACGAATGCCCAGCTACAACGACCTCAAGCGGATGCACTACGGCGTGTTCGGCGACGGGTTCGCCTACCAGTGTTTCGTCCCTCCCAACGAGCACATCAACATCCGCAGCAACGTGCTGCATCTCTGGGGAAGATTAGATGGCAGACCCGCGCTGCCCAACTTCGGCTGGCAGGGCACGATATGAATGCCGCCCAGCACCGTGCTTCGGTGAAAGCCGCTGCCGCCCGCAACCAGGTGCACCAGCTGGCGCGTGAGCTGGCTGAAGCCGAGGCCAAACTCAAACGCGCCGAGGCCCGGCTGCGCCGGGAGATCCGGCTGAACCCCGACGCCTACGAGCAGATCGCGGTGGTGCCATGAAGACTTGTTCGCATGAAAGCTGTGCCTGCCAGATCATCGGCTGCGGCATCGACCATCCCCGCGACTGGAAACCAGCGGTGACCGCCAGGATCAACGGTGTCCTCGTCGGTGGCGACGATGCGGCCGACTGCATGGCGCACTACATGCTGAACCTCGGCTATCCGACGGATCGACCGGAGCACGTCCGTCAAGTGGCCGAACGCATCATGGCCCGGCGAGGGCTGAAATGAAAGTGAGCATGATGCCCGACGACACCATCGAGCAGATCGCGGTGGTCCCGTGAGCGATTTCTCCACGACCTGCCTCTGTCCTGATCCCTGGTGCCCGGTGCATGCCCGCTGCCCGTGTGGGGCGCAGCTGATCATCGACGGTCCTGACGAGCTGGCGTTCTGTCCCGAATGTCAGATGGACCGGCTGCCGGTGGGGGTGTGCCGCACATGACCTTGTTCCGCAAGGCCCTGCTGCTCGGCCTGCTGTGTGCCATCTGGGCGGCGATCATGGCAGCTCCCGCGCACGCCGACATGTGCGGGCCCGCCCCGGGACCGCTGGCGCACCTCTACCCGATGATCAAGAGCTGCCAGCCGTTCTACGGTGGGGCGCCGGGGCCCTCGGTGCCCTCACAGGACGACCTGCAGACCGTGCCGTACCCCATCCACCTGCCGTGGCTGCCGTGACCGTCAGACAGGCCGCAGAGCGCCCGGTGACCCGCCCGTGGGATCCGCCCGGGCTGCCCCCGCGCACCGAGGCCCAGCGCTGCGCCAACCACAGCCACTGCGCCTACCGCGACGACGATCCCGAGCGCTGCCCGTGGTGTCACCGGCCGTGGAGCATGCCCAGCGTGGGCTGCCGCACCACCAAGGCGGGATTGCACCCGCCGGATCCGCAGGCGCGATGAGCTTCACGTTGCAGGAGGGCAACCGCTTCAAGGGCGCCGAAACCGTCACCGAGTTGATCCACCAGCTGGTGGGCGCCGCCTCGACGTGCTGGGTCGAGGAGTGGGACAAGACCGAGGGCAAGGTGCGGGTGTTCGACAGCACCGAGGCCACTAAAGTGGCCGACGAAGCCATTGAGCGCCTGGTGGAGCTGGGGTGGGCATGAGTGCTTGGTTTGGCGAAAGTTGGGGAGCGCCGTGCTGCGATCCAGCCGAGCACGTCGTGACGCCGACAGGGGCATCGTGTGTGGAATGCGACCGGCGTATTGCCGAGGGTGATCAGGGCTTCATCCTGCCTGGCTCGCCGACGAGGCCGATGGTGTATCACCACATCTGCTTCCTGCGCACCGTCATCCCCTGCGGGATGTGGACCGAAGAGATGAAACGCGATCTACCTGCCCGCTGGGCTGATCATTTTGCCGAGAAGCATCCCGAGCATCTCCGATGACCTGGACACTGCACGGCATGGCCAAAGACGGGTCTTCCTGGGGCTACACCGACGAGCAGGGCAAGATCTGGTGGTGCTCGACCAGCTGGCCCGCGCGCCCCTCCACGCTGGACGGGCTGATCAGATATGCCCGTTATGCGGGCTGGATCGAGCCTGAGCGCACCTTCGAGTCCCAGGCGGACATGCTGGGCCATCTGGCGAAGATCGTGGCGCAGAACGCCTCTGGGGCCGCGACGTGAGCGTCCAGCCATCCGCGCGTAACCGGGGTCTGCTATCCCTAGACACCCGTGATCACCCTGATTCTGGTCTTAGTCTTTGTCTGCGTGCTCAATACGGTGTTGATCGTGCTGAGCACCAGGGTGCAACGCCCCGACGACGAGGGGGAGCAGTGAAGCCCACCTTCACCATCACGATGCAGCCGGGCATGAAGGCGATCCGCGTCGGCAACGCCATCCACATCAAGGGCGCCGAAACCCCGTGGTTGGAGGCTTTAGTAACCTCGATCAGGGCCGAGCTGGCGGCCAGACAGGGAGTGTTGTGAATTGGGCAGAGTTTCTGGTGGGCGGCCTGTTCGGGGCGATCGTGACCCAGCTGGCGATCTGGGGACGCCACGCGTACCGCAGGCGGCGCCGGTGAACGAGAAGAAGCTGGGACGGCGCCAGCAAGCGGTGCTGGACGCCATGCACCGCAACGCCGGGATGTGGCCGCAGCACTGGAAGATCCGCAGCGATCACCGGCACATCTTCGACGGGCTGGTCCAGCGCGGCATTCTCAGCCTGGACAACGGTGTGTACCGAGTTTGCTACGCACGCTGAAAACGGCAACCTACGAGAAGGCAACAGGAAGGTGTTTGCTGGTGGCGTTCGACGTCGAGGAATTCGCGCACGAGCCCTCCAAGCCAGGGCACGTCGACTACGCGAGTGGTTCGCGATGCGCTGGCGCGCGTTCCTCTGGTATCACCTGATCACCCGACTGAGATAGGAGAGCCCATGATTCCCGCACGAGTAGCCGGGCAGGGACGCCCGATCACCTTGGATTGGCCGGGACATCAGCTGTTCCGCGACCCGGCGGCGTTCAACGAGGACGGCAGCGTCAAGCCGCACACCTTCGTGGACGGCACGCCCGAGTACGCCGCCTGTCTGGCGTGCGGGGCGGCACACCACGGGAAGGTCCAGGGCAAGCCGATCCACCCGCGCTGATGAACGACGACGAGCGCACTCTCTACAGCGACCACAATGAGAAGCTGAACGAGTTCGTGGTGCTGGCCACCACATTCATCGAGGACGGCCACGATGATCAGGTCATCGCCGCCTCCTTGAACACCGCGCTGGGGCAGGCTCAGACCGACGGGAACATCAGCGCGGGCAACGTCACCCTGTTGGCAGCCATGGCGATCATCCGGTTGGCGCGCATGATGCACGAAGAGGATCGAGCGCCGACATGACTGGCCTTGTGGTGCGAGAATAAAGGTTCATGAGCTGGTGGAAGATCGCCTTCTGGGTGGTGGCGCTGGGCATCGCCTTCGGGGCGGTCATCGCCCTGGACAACGACGCGCACCGGCCGATCGGCCCGCCCTTGACGCCGGTCACCTATCCGCCGCCGTCCGACGGATACGGGGAGCGATGATCGACTCACGGCTGTTGGGCATGATGGTCTCCGAGCTGGTCTACCACGCCGTCGGGTTCGGGCCGAGCCGCTCGATCTGCGACCCGTTCGCCGAGCAGGTGATCGCCGAAGCCCGTGCGGTGGGCTACGATTTGACCCCGCCGCCGCCCCCGCAGGAGGTGTCGTGAACGCGTTTTTCGATGAGTGGGGTCTGGTGACAGTGCTGGTGATCGGGGTGCTGATCTGCCTGCTGTGGGTGCTGCTGTGACCAGTCCGGACGCCTACAGCAGCAACCCCGAGCCGGATCGTGACGCCACGCCTGAAGAAGCGGCGGCGGCCTTCGAGGACGTTCTGGATCGGCACGCCGGGGTGTTCGAGCGATTGGAGGAGCTGTGAGCAAAGGCGAACACGCCCAGCACGAGATCGGCGCACCCCATTGCGGGTGCGGCTGGCATCCCTCGTGTGTGTCGTGCAGCTGCACCGACGAGATCGACATCGACTGCCCCCAGCACGGCTACAGCGCGAGCAACAACTACGGGGAGCCGATCTCATGAATGTCAGACAGCGTCATGATCAGGACGGTGATCCCCTGTGCGGGGCCTGCCTGTCGCCGATCCTGCCCGGTCACCTTTACCTGGTGGTTTACCAGCGTGATGCCAGCGACCAGGACGCCTCCACAATGGTGCATCTGCGGCATTTCGCCACCAGCAACGAGCTGGGCAACTTTATGGAGCTGCCCTACCAGGACACCGAGCCATGAGACATGACCCGGCTGGCCCGAAACCCGCGAGTGGAGTTCCCCCCGTGCCCGAAGGGCTGCGTGTACCCCGAGGCACCCACGACGGTGAAGGTTTTCTACGACGCCGGTGTGTCCCGGCTCGCCCACGACACTCCGTTGGACGCGGTGCTGACCAGGGAGGAGCGGGGCGGATGAGGCGCCGCATTGCTGGCCTCATGCACCGGCTGGCCTGGTGGCTGGACCGCCGCGCCGACGACCTGTGGAACATCGACGACTTCCTGGCCCCCATCTACGACATCTCCCGCCCGCCTCCACCGCCCGAAGAGGTGGCTCAGGGTCTCAAAGACGCGCTGCACGAGATCTGGGACGACGACGTTCACCGGCAGGCCCGCGACGAGCGCCACGCCGAGCGGCTCAAGTGTGAGGAGCTGGGCATCCCCTACCAGTGCCCACGTTGTGGCCGGGGCATCTGCGTCTGCTGCCCCACCTGCGAAAAGCCCTATTGCACGTGGGTGCATTCCGGTAACCTGTGAGGTCAATCGAAGGAGCGCCGGTTGCCCAACGGTCATGAGCCCCCGCACGTGTACGCCCAGGCGGCGGCCGATCACGCCCGCGAACGCGCCAGCGAGGTGGCCCGGGATCTGAGCGATCTGCACCTGGATGTCGAGTGGATCAAAGGGGTGCTGGCGTCGAAGGGCATCGCCACCGTGGCCGAGCTGACCCGGCTGCGTCCACCCGTACAGGTGCTTTCCTGGGGCCCAGAAGGCTCTGAGTTCTTCAACCCGGGCAGGACGAAGTTCGGGTTGCACGAGCGGGTGATCGTCCGCCAGGGACGCGCGCAGGGCACCGTAGTGGGCGTCTCACGCAGCATGCACCCGCGCGACGACGGCGCCGATGTGCACTATGACGTGAAAATCCCCGGGCTGGGACAGCTCAGCCTGGCCGAAGACGACCTGGAAGCCATCCAGTGCGAAGAGATCGATGAGGAACAGGAACAGGAGACATCATGAGCGTCACCATCAACGAGCTGACCATCACCGTGCCCGGCAACGTGGTGAAGAACAACGACAAGGACGGCAACAGCATGCTGCGGATGAACCAGGAGCAGCTGCAGTCCATCGTCAACGACGCGGCCTCCCCGCAGGTCGGCATCACCGCGCAGATCGACCCGCTGTCCGAGCATCTGGTGAGCGCCAACAGTGCCTGACGACCTCCCGTCGTTGACCGATGCCGAGTTCATCCTGGGCGAGCAGGTCACCGGGCGCCCCACCACCGAGGAGTGCCTGCGAGAGCTGCGGCTGGCCTCCTCCCGGCTGCGCCCGGTCCCGCTGACCGACGACGAGCTGCGGGCGGCCGGGATCGACGCGCTGCATTTCCTGGCCACCTGCCATGTGGCCGGAGCCAAGTTTCTGGTGCATTTCCCCGCCGACCCGGTGCCCTATCCGGTGCGCTTCACCGTCCCCGGGCTGATCGAGTTCGGCGATGGGTGAGCAGATCACCTTCGTGGCGATGGCACGGCGCGAAGTGGAAAACACCATGAACGCTTGGCATGAGCTGAAGGTCAAGGAGGCCGAGGACACCGAGGGCCATCTGGCCAACCTCTATCAGCTGGCCGACAAGCTGGTGAGCACTCAGATCATGCTGTTGCGGGCCATCGAGGAAGTCGGCAACGTGCCCTGGTGGCGGCGTGGCAAATTCGGTCGGCGCCCCTCCAACGCGCGCGCGCGTGAAGGGTGAGGGAGAGCAAATGCCCGCCCCTGACCCGATGGATCTGATCATCGCCAATGCCCGCGAAGAGGCGGACAGTGTCATCGCCTACTGGACGGCGCATCTGGAAAACCTGGTGGCGGCCTACGCCAAGTACAAGGACCGCATCCCCCGTGACAACCTGATCTTCAACACCGTCAAGACGCTGATGGAGGGCGATAATGACCGGGAGGCTTTATGTTACCAAGTTATGGTTGCTGTTGACATGATGGCACGCATGCGATGAGGGTCGTTCGACCGTCCGGAATGACTCTGACCGAGTCTTTTGAGTGGTGGATGCCCGGTTTGATCCCACCCATAGATGTTTGCTGGGAGTGGGCCGGAGGTCGACTGCCCAAAGGCTACGGTCGGCTGCCGTTCGGCGGCGAGGGTCGGTACATCTACGCCCACGTGGCCGCGTACCGCATCTACATCGGTGAGGTGCCGGAGGGCCTGCTGGTCAGACACCGCTGCCACAATCCACCGTGTTGCCATCCGGCTCACGTGCACGCGGGCACCTACGCCGACAACAGCGCTGACATGGTGGCAGCGGATCGTCAGAAGCGCGGTGAGCAGCTGCCGCACAAGTTGATCGAGGCCGACGTCATCGCCATCAGAGCCAGCGAAGGTGTCTCTCACCGCGAGCTGGCGGCGCAATATGGGGTGTCTCAGTCCAACGTCCAGGCGATACGCTCACGCAAGATATGGGCTCATGTCAGGTGATGACGGCGGTGGACATGATGGCCAGGATGAGATGAGATCCCCTGACATCCTGGTGATCTGGACTGTCTTCGCCAATCCGCGCGATCATCCCGGCAAGTGGGTGCTGCGCGGCTTCCGGGTCGGCAGGCGGCAGATCCAGCCGATGGCCGATTGTGTGGTGGCAGAGACACTGGACGCCGCGCGCGCCGCGCTCCCGCCGGGTGTGGTGCAGCTCGGGCGTCACATCACCGACGACCCGGCAATCTATGAGTCCTGGGTCTAGACCTGCGAAAACACCCCAGCTAACTTTTGAAAAGGCCCTCCGACTGAGATGAGACCCCAAATATGATCGAAGACCTCAAGGCGCAATACGAGGAGCTGTTGCACGCCGCTCAAAGCGGGGTGGCCATGTTGATGAACTACGAGGAGGGCGACGGTGAGACCTCGCCCAAGCATCTGCGGGTGGGGGTCAACTCCGCGCTGGTGCAAAACAGTGCCCTGGCGATGCTGTTGATGCGCAAAGGGGTGTTCACCGAGGAGGAGTACTGGGCGGCTCAGGTGGAGTTGTGGCAGGCCGAGGTGGAGTCCTACGAGCAGATAATCGAACAGCGACTCGGCACGAAGGTCACGCTGCACTGATGGCCATGGATGAAGTGATTGATGGCCAGGATGAGATGAGGGAGATCACGGCCGCGTTGCGCCATCTGGTGACCGAGGTCTACATCGCGGGACTGGACGCCGCTAAAGCGATCGACGAGCTGAACACATGAGCACCGAACCGGAGCTGACTCGCGAGCATTTCGAGTCTCTGATCGGGACGTTCAACGATGTCGCGGCGCTGCTCCGCGACGGACTGGAAGAACATCTCCGCAGCGAGGAGGTGTCTCGGGAGGCTTTCACGCGCGATGAGGGCGAGCATTACTTCACTCTGGACGGCGAGTTCAACCTGCACACGCTGGCCGGTTTGCTCACCCGTGACCTACTGAAGACGTTCACCGTGAGCAAGGACGAGCCATGCGCTACGTGATCGAGAGCCAGCAGGACATTCGGGGTGTCACCAGCTATGTGGCCTACCGGGCCACCCCGTATTTCGAGAAGGCCGGGCAGGGTGAATCCCCGCTGCACGCGCTGCACGCGCTGATGCGCTTCCTGGCCGAAGCCGACCAGCCCTACGAAGAGCCGCCCATCGACCTGCTCATGCTCGACGAGAACGATCAGGTGCTCAAGGCCAGCCAGGGGCTGGCGCCGCACGAAAGGTGGCCGTCGGAACATGCTTGATCCCGGTGACGTGGTGGTGCTCGACAATGGCGCGCGCTACCAGATCCGCAAAGCCACCCGGCGCCAGGGTGTGAACTTCTACCGGGTCGTCAGCCTTGATGATCGCAGCTCCCCCGAGGAGGAGATCTGCGCCAGCCGGATCGCCGGGGTGGTGGGCTACTCATGAGCGAGCAGCCCGAAGTCGAGTTCGAGGACACCGCCGACCGGCTGGCGCTGATCGCGGAGGTGGAGGCGGCGCTGCGCACAGCGATGCGGGTGCAGATCATCGCCAACCACCAGCGGCTGTACGGGGTGATCGTGATGGGCGACGACGTGCCCGACACGATCATCGCCCAGCTGGATCCCAACGAGCTGGCCCGCATCGCGGTCAACCAGGTGTTTCTCACCCTGCTCAAAGACATGACGGCGGCCAACCACGCGGCCCGCAGCGTGTTCCAGATGACGCCCGAGGACATCGACAAGGCCGCCGAGACGGTGCGGGTGCGGATACCGGAGGAGTGAGATGAGACTCAACGTGTACAGCCAGGAATTGATCCTGGAAGACGTCGGCACCGAGCAGTACTTCGCCACCGAGCTGGTCACCCAGCAGGCCGACACCGGCATCACCTATTCCGGTGTGCGGTTGTATCTGCACAGCTCCAAGCGGTTGCACGCCACACCCGAAGACGACGACCGCAGCGCCATCACGTTCTGGCTGCCCCGTTCCGACGATCGTCGCAAGGTGCTGGCCGAGGTGTTCGAGGGGCTCGCCACCCTGGTGCGTGCCGCCCCACCCGAGACAGGGTTGGATTGATGCACGTGCCCTGCGAGAAGTGCGGACAGTCCATGCCGAAGGGTCTGGGATGACCGACCCCGTCTTCCTCGACGTCGAGCTGGCCGACTATGCCGGGGATCTCCCCAAGCGCGAGGTGGGGATGACCGACCCGGTGGCGGGCGATCACCCCGGCGACTGGTGGATCGACAACCGGGGTAACAGTTGGTTCGACCCGCACCAATGGGATCCGATCGATTTGACCTTCGGGGATCCCCAACGCCCGGTCGGCAGTTTGTTCAACAAGCCGATCAGCTGGATGGGCTACCCACCGAAAGAGGTGCGTTGCAGCCAGTGCCAGCGGCATATGCCCGGCGTCACCCTCCCCGCCGACGTCGACGTGACCTCGATGGTCATCTTCTGCGACGAGTGCCGCGCCATGAGGGACCGGAGCGGCTCATGACCGATGATCGCAGCCTGGGGGAGCGCTTCGAGGAGTTCCACCTGGAAAACCTGCATGTCTACAACGAGTTCCGGTCCTGGGCGTTTCAGTGGGTGTACACCACCGGGCGGCACAAGTTGGGCACCAAGGCGCTGTTCGAGCGGGTGCGCTGGGAGGTCCGCATCTCCACCGGCGATCCGGACTACAAGCTGAACAACAACTACACCAGCTGCTACGCCCGGCTGCTGATGCTGATGGAGCCCAAGCTGGACGGGGTGTTTGAGCTGCGTGTCTCCCAGGCCGACGAGTGGATCGAGTCGCAGGCCAGCCCCGCAATGGGCGCCTGGATCGACGCCTATCAGCTCTATCGCGGCCGGTACCTGTTCTGATGAGCGTGCGCGAGTCAGGCCCGGTCACCGAGGTCGTCGAGCCCGACGAATACGGCGGGGTGAAGATCGTCTTCGCCGCCCCCCGAGCGCCGGAGTGGCGCTGCGTGCGGCTGACCGTCCAGCACTGGGAGGCCATCCAGGACTGGTGTAGGACTCATGGCTAACAGCTGCGCAGAGAAGCGCCGTCAGAAGCGTGAGCGCGAGCGCGCTGAACACCTGGCGAGGGTGGCAGAGTATCGTCTTCGCTTGAAACAGCCTCAGGTCAAGCGGCGCTCGCATCGGAATTGGTGGGCGGGCAACTACGTGATCCTGCGAGGAGTAAAGCATCCCCTGGCGTGGAAGAACGGCTATATCGCCGAGCACCAGATGGTGCTCTATGACAAGATCGGGCTCGGGCCTCACCTTTGTCACTGGGGATGCGGCAGGCTCCTGCACTGGCGGCGAGGCTTAGCCGGGCTCACCGTCGACCATCTCAACTGGGACAGCATGGATAACCGGCCGGAGAACCTGGTTCCTGCGTGCTGGCCTTGTAACAAAGATCGGAAGCGGCCACGTGTGTGACCAACCCTCAGCGCCCGACATCTGGCAGACCGACACGGCAAACATTCCCCAGGCTGATCTGGACCAGCTGCTGGCAGTGGCCACGCTCTACATCGATTCCTTCAAAGAGGACGAGCTGATGAGTCTGCCCGAGAAGCTGCGCCTGCAGGAGGTCGAGGCCATCCTGGAACGCCATGGACGCCGATACTGAGCCCGACTGCGATCACGCTTGGTCGGCCGCGTACACCGACGAGGGATGGCTGATCACCTGCGGTAAGTGCCAGGAGCCTGCGGGCCCGCCGGTCGTCGAGGAGAGGCGAAGTGACAGCTGACCACACCGACGAGGAGCTGGACCTGCTGATCGCGGACCTGAAGGCCAAGACCGGCACCACGGTGAGCCGCGACCAGATGGCGATCATCGCGAAGCTGATCCCCATTAACTACCTGGACCAGCTGAAAAAGGCCATGGGCGAGACGTGACAACTGTGGCAGGATGCACCCATGACGTTAACCGCTGACCGCTTCGACCTGGACGGGCTGGACTTCCCCACCCCGGTGCTGACACCGGATCCCCTTCCTCCCACGCGCGCGCCCGCGCGCCCGCGCGTGGAAGCACACTGTTTTGTCACCGGCCTGGCCTACACCGCCTGCGGGCACTGCGCCGAGATCATGGGTGAGCGCCCGCCGGTGCCTCGGGTGGACGTGCGGATGGTGCGCAGCGAGGAGAACATCAACCGGCACTACCGGGCGCCCTGCGTGTGCTCTCCGCGTCGGCGTGACCTGCTCAGCAGGGAGGAGTACAACGAGCTGGTCAACACCGACTGGTCGACCTACCTGCCGCCCGGCGTGTATATCTAAATGGCGATCAGCCATCAGCAATTAGACGCGGTGCGGTCGGCGGCCTCCAAGAGCACCGGGCGGTCGTTTGTGGCCACCATCGCGGCCGGGAACCTGGACCGAATTCATCTGAACGAGATCCAGCGCGCCCAGCCGAATTCACCGGCGCTGCTGATCGCCCTTAAAGCGGCCGCCGAAAGCGCACTCGGATGCAAATTCAACGCCCGGGAATTTCGCGACGGATCGTTTGAATTGGAAATGAGAGCCCGTGAGAAATAGATGCGCCATTGTTCTCCTCGCATTGGCGGGTCTGCTCGCCGGATGTTCGTCGGCCGGGGACACGCCCGCCCATCCCATCTACGCGCACTGCATTTGAAGGGGTAACCGATGACCAAGCGACTCGTGGTGGCATTGGTGGCGGTGCTGGTTTTTTTAACCGGCTGCGCCGATTCCGGCGGGACGAGCGGAGCGGCGCCGGTCTACGCGACATGTGTCGACCAACCGGCCCACTGAGCGCCGGTGACCCACCACAATAGGAGGCGTGGGCCACCAGCTGCTTGTGCTGTTGGTGGTGGTGGCCCTGCTGGGGCTGGCGATCGTCCTGCTGTGGTGGGGCTGAGCGGTGGACGACCAGCTGACGTGGTTCCTGATCGGGGTGCTGTTGACCTTGCTGGTCGTCGCGATCGGGATGCTGGTGCTCTGAGGGGTTAACCTGCTGGGTTAGTTTTTGCTACAATGGGCGCATGACACACACGAGACACCGGACCCCTCATGTCTGACGGGTTCAAAGAATTTAACGAGATCGTCTACGACAAGAAGACCGGCTCGCCGGTCGTTAACGACGAGGACGGCACCCCGGCTACCTGGGGCGACATAATCGCTGAAGCGGGACGTCAAGCCCGCGAGCAGGGCATGCGGCTACTCATCGAGGACACTCCCGACGGCCAGATCGGTTATCGGCTGGTCAAGGATTCGTCATAATGAGCAGCTACGGACTGTCACGCAAAGAGCAACGAGAGATCGAGTGGTCCGTTGTTGAGGCCGAGGTCGCTGCTGGCCGGGATGTCGAGGACATGATGTTCTGGTTCATCCGCCCGTCCGCCCAAGCGTTCGTGGCCGAGGCCAAACGCCGGGCGCGTGAGTGGGGGCTGGGGGACGAGTCATGAGCCGCATACTGTTGTTTTGGTCGCTCCTGGTGGCACTGGGACTGCTTGTTGCCCCATCGGCCAATGCGTGCGATCCCGGCAACTGGTATGACCCCACCCACCAGGTCTGCGCCCCGTATCCCCCGGCCTACCCGCCGACCAACTACCCGGCGCCGTCCAACAACCCGTTCCCACCGAATCAGTGGGGGCAGCGATGAGCGACAAGCCGGGTTTCATGACCAAAGAGATCCCGTTCATCCGCGAGGGCGCCGGGCGCTATCGGTCCAGGGCTTACTGGGGCTTCGCCAAGCTGGACCACATCTACGTCATCGAGCGCTTTGGCACGCAGTGGTCGCTGAGCGTGGACGCGGCCTACCCCGAGCAGTTCCTGTTCGCCACCAGGCGCGACGCGATCAAAGCCGCCACCGAGTACGAGGAGGCGCACTGATGGCCGACGAGGAGTGGTTCCACAGCCCGAACTCGGTGCTGATGTTCGGCGGTGTCCTGGTGCGCGTCGACTACTTCGACAGCGCTAAAGACCTGCTCTACTACTTCGAGAAGCCCTGGAAGTGGACGACCGAGCACGAGCTGTGGGAGGGCTGCAACCGGCCGGATCTCGACGAGGAGGGCTGGGACTGGTTTCTGCGCAAGCTGGAAGAGCTGGTGGGGCTGTGAGCGCTCCGATGCCGATCTTCCGGATCACCTACATCGTCTTGCGAACTGGTCAACGGCTCACCGACACTGTGACCGCTTCCGATCTGGACGCTGCCCTGGACACCCTGCGCGATCAGCACGGTCACATCACCCTCGACGTCGCCCGGGTGGACGATGCGTGACATCGAGCTGATCCAGGCGCACCGGGAACCCGACTACCCCGAGTTCTCCTACCGGGCCACCGGCACCTCGATCACCTACCTGCGGTCCAAGCTGAACGGCGGCGGCTACGAGCGGCTGATCGCCGTTTTGTCGCCGCCGTGGTAGAAGCTGGTGGACAAGATCATGTCCACCGACAAGATCGCCATTCAGGTGTCGCAGCGCGACGTGTCATTGCTTATTAACGAAATGAGAATCCCATGAGTCAAGTCACCGCCCCCACCATGTTGGCCATCGAGGGGGAGCGGGTGGTGGCCTACTGGTTTTCCCCTGAGTCACCGCTGGCCGAGCATACGGCGGCGATCTTCAAGGCGATCTTCCCCGAGGCCCGGCGCTACTTCGACTACGAGGTGATGGCGCGGATCTACGGGCTGTCCCCCGAGGAGCTGTCGGGGCTGGCCACATGAGCGCCGGTAAATTCCCGATCGCCAACTTGATCAAGAGCGGCGCCGAGATCCACAGCCTGGACGGTCAGGGCCTGGACATGATCAACCACGACAACGTGCGCCTCCACCTGATGGGCGACGCCGTGGTGTTCTTCGAGCTGTCGGTGGCCGCCGACCTGTACTGGCTGGGCAAGCAGGACTACTACCGGCTGGACTCCGACTTCGGGCCGATGCGCCCGCCGTACCCCTCGATGTGGTGCGAGTGGCAGGTGCCCGAGAAGGTGCTGATCCACGGCAAGTGGTGGGACATGGAGGCGCAGGCCCATTTCGGTGCCCTGATAATCAGCGACACGCTCAACACCGCCGACATCGACGAGGAGCAGTTGCGCGGCTCGATCACCGGCTTCGCCCAGATGTACCCGAAGTACTTCAAGGCCAACCCGAAGACCGGGCACGATGACGCGATTCGTGACCAGGAGGCGTTCGAGGCGCTGCGCGACGAGTTGCACAACGCCCGCCAGGAGATGATCGCGGTGCAGGTGATCATGTACATCCTCACCGAGGATGGTCAGGTGATGTTTTTGCCCTACGCGCGGCAGATCGGGCTGAATCCCGACGGGCTGTTCAACAACTTCATCTCCGACATGGTGCCGCAGGGCCACATTTCCGAGGAGACGCTGCACGCCGCCAAGGAGATCGGGGATGCCAACCCGGTGTGGCTGGCGCTCAACTTGATCAACTGCAAGAACGTGACCACCCGCGAGCAGGGCCAGGTGTACGCCCGCAGCACCCGGGAAAAGCGTCAGCGGGTGCCGATCACCCGGTATCACACCATCGAGCTACCCGGCACCGCCGGTCGCGAGCTGCGCCACGGTCGGCGCCGCCGGTCCCCGGCCGAAGAGTATGTGATGAGCCAGCACCGGGTGCGCGGGCACTTCAAGACGTTCACCGCCGATGCGCCGCTGCTGGGCAAGCACGTGGGCACCTATTGGTGGGGCTGGCAGGTACGCGGCTCTAAGGCGGCCGGAGAGGTCGTCAGCGACTACGAAATCGGGGCTTGATGAGCGACCACTATGTGCGCCACTTGCTGAGCCCTGGTGACACGGTACGCACTCACTTTGAGTGCCGGGCCCCGCTGGACGGTCACTGCCGCAGCGTGTGTACCAAGTGTGGGTGCTTCGCCCGTTATTGCGATTGCCGCTCGTTCGCTGAGCCCATCGTCAAGACCGGCGAGCCGTGCGGCATCCTGCCCTTCTTGGAAGAAGAGCCCGAATACACCTACGACGGCGAGGAGACTCCGGTACGCGGGCCCAGCTGGCACCCGATCTCACTGAGTTGGGACGGTGACGGTTACACCTGGCACTATGACGAGATCGGCACCTGATGCAGCTGATTCCGACCTACATGAGCAAGGACGAGTTCCTGGTGATCCTCGACGACATCCGCACTCTGGTGGCCGCCGGTGACTCCTTCGAGGGCTCGCTGTCCTACGAGCTGCCGTGGCACCACACCGAGATGGGTGATCCGGCCGAGGATCCGTTCGGCGGGTTTCGGGTGCGCGCGTCGTATCGGACCGGCAACTCGATGGGGCAGGGTGGGATGCGGCTGGTGGGACAGTGGGATGAGCCCGGCGTGTCGGACTCCTAATCTTCCTCCAACTTTGCTACAATGAAGAGCATGACACACACACCTTCGCAAGACTGGATCACCGACCACGATGAGCTGTGCCGCCTGGCGGCGGTGCTGCTCTACGCTCGGCACTCCACCGGCCTTGAGGTCCTGGAATTCTTCGAGCGCCCCTGGAAATGGGAGCCCGAACACCAGCTCTGGGTCGACTGTGGCCGACCGGACAACAGCGTGGACGAGGGCTGGGAGTCCTTCGTCGAACAGCTGGACGCGGCCGCATGACCGAGGCATACATCCCCACGCCCCGCCAGAAGCGCACTGAACAGCTGTTAGACCAGGCACTGGACCACCGGCGTAAGGCCGTTGAGGAACTGACCTTCATCCGCGAGCTGGTGGGCCGCTCCAAGGGACGCACGCTGGACGTCGATGTGTTGCTCGATGCCATGCTGGTAACCAGCATCCAGCAGCAGAGCGCGATGCTCAAGCTCTCTCAGGCGGTGGAAAATATGGCCGGTGCGCCCTGTTTCGGCGGGCCCGGCACACCTGTGGCCGAGGGCGACTCATGACCGGAGAGCATGTGGTGATCGCCCTCCTGCTCGCCACGCTGCACGACCTGCTGCGCGAGCGGGCCTGGGAGAGGGATCCGGCATGAGCAATCTACTGGTTGTGGACTGGGACAGCTTCTTCTTCAATCCGATCGAGGCCGCCGACACCAGCGTGGACCAGCGCTGGTTCTGGAAGTTCGACTGGGGTCACTCGGAGCACCAGGGCGCCATCTTCCTCGACGCCGTCTGGCCGATGCGTGCGGGCAGCTTCATCAAAGACGGTTACCAGCTGCCGCACGTGGACGTGCCCGAGGGCTTCTGGGACCGCTTCACCTTCACCGACGATGCGGTGGGTGAGGTCAGTGACTCCAACATGTACTCCGGCGTCGTGGCTGACGGACGCGAGTTCGAGCACGTCTGGCTGTTCGACGCCCATCACGACATGTACGGGATCAAGACCAAGGAGCAGTTGGTCGAGTTCGCCAACAAGAACGAGGTCACCTGCGAAAACTGGATGTTCGTGCACTACCTCAAGGGTGCCAAGCTGCACTGGCGCTACCCGCGCTGGAACAAGGCGGCCGGGCAGTTCTACCGGCCGCAGGCCAAGAAGTGGGGCTGCGACGCTCGCAAGGACGACGGCGCCAAGCTGGACCCGGTCAACATGGTGTTTGACGCCGTCTCGGTGTGCCGTTCCGGCTGCTGGGTGCCGCCGTGGTGTGATCCGGACTTCAAGGAGTTCTGCGACGCCTGTCCGGTGCCGCTGCAGTTGGTGGAGGAGGATGTGCCGCTGATGCGGGACTGGGATTCGGCGGTGGGCGCGTCGAAGGCGATGACGTTGGATCTGATGGAGCAGCAGGCTCGCGCGCAGGGGATGCCGCCGTTGCCCAACAACGTGGTGGGACCGCTGGCCATGAAGCTGGCCGACGAATATGAGGCTGGCCACCGATGAGTGACGATCCCGACGACTTCGACGTCGACACCCCTTATCTGCGGGCGAAGGTTGAGATACTCATCCCCGGTTTGCGGCTGCCCACCAACGAGAAGAAGCTGCTTGGGGAGCTGATCGACGCCATCGAGCAGGTGGGCATGATTCTGTTCCGCAACCACGACCCCGACGGATTCGCGCTGTGGGAGGCCAACCGCCATGACGAGGAAGACGACGACGAGGACGATGAGGACGACGACGAACCCGGTGACACAGAAACTGATCTGCCGTCGATGCGGGGTGTGGACATGGCAGGACAGCCGGGGTTGCACCCGGTGTCGGTGCAACATAACGACGACGAGGAGGACAGGCCGGTGCAGGCTAAAGTGATTCCATTCCGAAAGAGTGGGTCGTGAGCACCCAGGTCAGCATCGACGTCGATTGCCCGAACTGCGCCCGGCAGCTGACCATCCACCTAGACCGCCCGGTTAGTGCCATGGTGGCGGCGGTGAGCTACCGGCACGACACCATCCTCCCCACCGAGGACGACGAGTACAGCTCGGCGCGCTTCGCCCGGGTGCTGATCCGCGAGCGCACCAAGCAGTCGATGGGCCGGATGGTGCTGCACCAGCGCAGCGGGGTGACCTACCCCTACCTCAGTGAGATCGAGCTGGGGCACAAGTACCCTAAGCCCGGCACCATCACCAAGCTGGCCAATGCGCTGGGTCTGACCACCGACCAGCTGATGGAACTGGTGGCTGCGGAGGACTGATGGCGGGTCACAACTGTCCCAACAACCCGCGTTGGCGCTGTCCTTACCCGAAGGTGTGCAACAAGGCGTGTGCCGACAGTTGGGACGGCCAGTACGGCTTCGAGCTGAAAGGCGAGCCGGGCAACCGGCGCTGGGTGTGGTCCGGTCCCACCTTCGAGGTGACCTTCAAGGAGATGCCATGAGCAGAGTTTTCGAGGCCGCCTATCCCGGCACCTGCGAGGCGTGCGGTGAAGAGATCGAGGAAGGGGATCGGGTGCGCTACACCGACGACGACGAGCTGGTCCACGAGGACTGCTCGTGAGGCACAAGGCGCAGTACAACCAGGTCTACAAGCCGCGCTGGCGCATCTCGATCCACTGGACCTTTAAGCGCAAGACGCACTATCTGGACTTCGGGGATGTGTGCCCGATCAAGTTCCCCGGGGAGGCGACGATATGACGTTCATGTACAACCGCGACAAGGAGGCCAAGTTTCGCTCGGCCCTGACCAAGATGCAGAACGCCCGCGAGGAGATCGAGTTCCTCGCCTCAGGCGGGCTGTGCGACGCCGAGTTCGTGCTGGCAGCCTTGGACACCGCCATCGGTCAGTTCGCCGCCCTGCGGGCGGTTGCGGCTGCGCAATACGGCTTCGACATCAAGGCGGGAATGTGATTCGCCCCGGCGACGAGGTTCTGGTCATCGCCACGGTGGTGACGGTGCTGGATGCCAGCCAGACCCTCGACATGACGGTGCGCGTCGGTTCCAGCGGCAGCGTCGCTTATGTCACCGATGCCGATCTGATCCATAAGGACGGCGAGATTCTGGTGCGGGGCCGTGAGCCAGGCTCGTAAGACCTTAATCGATCTGACTCGGGCCGAGGCCGGGGAGGACTGGGCCGACCTGGATCTGCGGCACCTGCTCTACACCGGCCGTCGGCTGCGCTCGGCCGCCCTGGTGTTGTCGGAGTGGATCGAGTTGCACGTCACTGAGATCCCGTCGGCACTGGTGTGTCCCTTCGCGGACGAGATGCTGGTGCACGCCGTGGTGAGCCGGGCGATGACCGACATGAAGTGGGTGTCGATCAACGACGTCGACCACAATATGTCGGGCGGGGAGCTGACCGAGGCCGACGCGGTGGTGATCCTGGCGGGCATGGTCACCACCGGCGCCACGGTCCGCTACACCCATGACACGGTCATCGAGGAGGGCGCCAGCGTGCTGGCCATCATCCCGCTGATCGACGCCGCCGGGACGGCGCAGGGCTTCTTCGAGTCGATCGGGGTGGACTACTGGCCCGTGCTCACGCACTACGATCTGGATCTCCCACCGCTGGCGCAGGCGGCCGATTAAGCTGAGGATCGCAGTGGGGACAGGAGGTCGGCGGTGCGCCGCGACGAGATTCTCGCCGGAGCCCCTATCTTGCGCGGTCGGTGGTCAGCACTGGCCTTCACTTGGTGGAGCGGTTGGCTGTTTGGGCGGGTGCACCCGATCACCGACACGATCACCGGGCACGACCTGGACAAGTGGGACTACTTCCTGGCCCCCGTCGGGTTAGGGCTTTTGATCCTGGCCATGGTTTTTCTCGACCAGTACGGCCGCAACTGCTGGTTTTCTTGGGCGCCCGACGATCAGCTGTGGGCCAAGAAGCTACACCGTAACGACGTGAAGCGGGAATCCTGGACTACGTTGGCCATCTCCTGGGTGCGCGGTTTATGGAAAACAGCACCCTCTTAAACGTGGTCAGCCTTGTGATCTCTAGTGGGGTTGCCACCGCCGTGGTAGGGCTGTTCTCCACGCTGTTCTCTCGGCGCGGGGATAAGCAGAAGCAGGTTAATCCCAACGGGGAGCGCCGCCGTCTGCAGAACGAGGTCAACTGGCTGCGTAAACAGTTGGAGGAGCAGAATGACTGACGGTAGCCTTTAGAGCAAAATTGGAGGACACATGACGATCGCGCCCGAGCGCCCCGACATCGACGAACTGGACTTCGAGCCCGAGCCCGAGCAGGGCCTGTGTCTGATCGACAACCCGACGATCATCTTCACCGATGATCGTGAGAATCGTTGTCGCACGGTGATCACCGAGGACACCTGGAACTGGGTCAATTCCTTGCCCGACAAGCCCTACGCCTACGGTGAGACCCTTCAGCCGGAGGCTACCGAGGAAGAGTCGTATGTCACGCTCGGGCTGAGGGACCTCGCGCAGGTGATCGTCAGCGGTATCCAGTCGGTGATCGATGCCGTGAACTCGATCCCGTCCAGCGGCATCTCCGGCCTCGTCGAGTACATCGAGGCCATGCAGGAGGCTGAGCGGGTGAGCGGGGAGAGCTTCGACTTCCTGCACAGCTCCCGCAACTACGCGCTGTGGGCGGCGCTGTGCAACTGCAGCCCGAGCCGTGGGGAGCTGTTGACCGGATGAGATTCCCGCGCGTGATCGGCCTGACCGGCGAGCAGCAGGCCGAGGTGGCACGCCGGGTGCGCGACCGGGATGACTACTTCGAGCGGCGCAACCGCGCCGATGCCGCGCACGCCGGGATGCACGCCGCCCAGGAAGCCTTCGAGCAAGCCCAGGAGGATGTCGACCGGATGTGGGTGGAGGAAGTCAACCGACTGGTAGAGGAGCTGGATCCATGAGGGAGATCGCCGAAGCCGACCACTTACGGGCGCTGCCGCTGTGCGTGACCATCCGCACCAAGAGCGGGCGCACCTGTGAGCGCAGCGAGAGCGGCGGCTGGACGGAGATGGGCAAGGCGGCCAAGGCCGTCACCTTCGACGAAGAGGACTTCCCGGCCAAGGTGGTTTGGTCCTACGCCGAGGAGATCGGGGATCCGGCCACCGAGGCGCTGGCCCAGCTGGCGGTGGTTCTGCTCAACGCCCAGCAGACCAAGGCCCAACAGCTCGCCGTCGCCCAGGCCGAACAGCAGTGGGCCCAGGAGGAGCAGGAGCGCCAGCGCCAGCAGATCGAGCAGCAGTTCATCCAGCGGAACGGCCAGCCGCCGATCGTGGCCCCGGTGGGGACTCCTCCGGTTACCTGAATGGTAAACTGGTGGGATGCCGACCAACATTCAGCGCGACCTCGCGGAGTACGTGCGCGAAGGTCTGCGGAAGACGGGGCGCACCCAACGCCAGCTGGCCGACGGAGCCGGGGTGACGACCAAACACGTCACCATGGTGCTCAGCGGGAAGAGCGCGGCCAGCGTGCAGATGTGGCAGAAACTCGTGACTGCAGCCTGGGAAGGAGCGATCGAGCCCCGTGACCGTGATGCGGACATTGTGGAAGTTCACTGACGCCGCGCTGGACCGCGCGGGCCTGATCCGCAAAAGCCAGCAGTGGGTGGAGCGGCTGGAAATCCACCAGCCCGGTAACGGCGAACTCAACTACATCGTGATCCAGCTGAAAAACGGCTTCCGCTGGTCCGGTTACGCCGAGACCGGCCTGCCGCCGATGCGCTACCCCGTCAACCCGATCTTCAAGGAGCCGGTGTGAAGACCATGGAATGCACCTGTCATCGCGACAGCGACCCTAAAACCGGCCACGAGCTGTGCTGCGGCCACGACAATGGCCGCGACCCCGACTGCCCGCGCCACGGGGACGGCGCCAATGATCAACAGTCGCGATAGCCTGCGCGCGGGTGCGCAGTGGGTGGAGGGCCGGATGAACGAAATCCTCAAACCCCACGGCATGCGGGTGAAAACCGAACCGATCCGGCCCGAGCATGACGAATCCTCCCGGCTGCCCACCTACAAGATCGCCTTGGTCTACGACGTGCCGCCATGGATGCTCAACCCCTACTACAACACCCGGTGGTGGCGGCTGCGCTGGCGGCTGCGCTGGTGGGAGAAGATGTTTCATCGCGTTAAAAAAGCGTGGCTAAAATTCCGGCGTGACCGATGACTGCGCGTTGCTCGGGCCCGGCCGCTTCCCCCAGTGCCACTGCTGTGAGCACCCGCCGTGCGGTGGTTTCCCCAGGTCAACCCCACTACTTGACAGGTATTCACCTGACAGGTTGACACGGGTCGACGTCGCTGGTAGACAGGTCTAATCCCACGCCAGGGCCGTCACCGACGGGCTTCCTGAGCGGGGCCTATCCCTGAGGAGGGATATTTTGTCAACCGCACAAGAGATTACTCCGGACCTCCCTGAGGTGCCGGAAGTCGACCAGAATCAGGTCGACGCCATCATGGAGCAAGCCTGGATGAACGTGGGCTGCTCCATTCGCATTCAAGGTGTTCTGCAGGCCGATAGGACTCGGGCCAAGGAGCTGGTGTTCAACACCGTCGTGGACAACCACGAGCTGCATTCCGAGGCCGAGATCGAGACGGCTAAGGCGTTCAGCAAGCCGGAGTTCTACGGCGAGGTCTTCGGTGACAAGGGTGACGGGCGTCCTGCGCCCGGGCCTGCCCTGACCACCAAAGACATCAACGAGCTGGCTGCCGTGGCAGGACTCGCACACGAGATGTGGGACTGGTGCACGGGATCCACTACGGGGTATGTCCAGAACGGGTTGGAGGATAGTGGGCTGGTGCTCTGCCAGCACACCATCCAGCGTCCGCTGTACAACCCGCTGGTGGGTCGTGTCCAGCCGATGCCCGCGCTGGTGCGTTGGGTGACTGCCGACCACGACATGATCCTGAAGTACTACACCGGCCCGGCCGGTGAGGCGTACGTCAAGGCGGCCAAGAGGTATCAGGCCAAGCTGCGGATGGTGGTTCGGCGCCAGAAGGAGATCCAGCCGAAGCTGACCGCGCAGGCGGCGAAGTTCCTGGGTCAGGCCAAGGACGAGCTGCCGTTGGCGGTTCCGTCCCGGGCGACGCAGGCGGCGATCGACGCAGGGAACGGCCAGTAGTGGCCACGGCAAGGAGCGGAGGGCGCGGGAAACCGCGCCCTTTCGTTCGTCCGCTCAAACAGGACCCGGCGCTGCTGGCCTACGTGCGTGAACGGCTGGAAGCGGGCAAGCGAGTGGGCCGCGAAGAGCCGATGCGGCTGTTCGGCTGCACCCGGGAAGCCGTCGACAAAGCCCGAGCCACCGTGCTGGCCGACATCGGGCGCACTGTCGAGGACAAAATCGACGAGGCGTATGCGTTGGTGGCCGACCGGGAGGTGTGGGAGGGCCTGCAGAAGCGGCGAGCTGCTGACGCCAAAGACCGCAACGATCGCAGGCTGGAATTCATCAACGAAGACCTGAAAGCCAAGGAGCGCCGGATACGGGTTGCACGCCAGGCTGCAGAGAAGGCTAAGGATCCTTACAGCTCGGTGCTGAAAGCCGAGCTGGACCTGAACGCGGCCGCACAGAACATCCGGTTGTTCGGGAAGTTCATGGACCGCGACCCGCTGTGGGCCGACAACGCCAGCGTGTTGCTCAAGGCGCTGGACGACGTGGAGTCGGCGGTGGCCGACTTCAAGGCCGCGCACGTGTTGCCTCCCGATGACCCGTCGGTCATCGACGTGGAATCTTGGGAGGATCCTGGGCGAGCACTCGACTAGCTCTGTGCAGCACACCTCATCAAGCGCGCGGGCGGGCCTCACCAGTGGAGGCCCGCCTTCGTGTATCTTACGTCCGCTCCCAGTGCCACTTCTCGATCAGCGCCAGCAGCGCCGCCGCCTCCACCGGCGCCAGGACGACCAGGCCCCCGTGGTGGCGCAGCAGCTTGTTCAACGCCATTCCGCACAGCGTGCCCTCGTCGGCATCGTCTGCGGTCCCCCACCCAATCGTCTGCGCCATACCCCTTTTCCTATCCCCACCTGATGGCTACCGATCCCACGAAACACAGCTGCTGGTTCCTCTAACGTATCTCTAATCTTGCTACAATGAAGGAGAATCCGGACGTTCTGGTTCGGATCATCTATGAGGAGACACACACACATGAGCGGAAATCGAAAATTGGTGATCGGCGGTGTCGTCGCGGCGGCGGCGATGCTGTTGATGGCGGCCTGCGTACTGTTCGCGGGGCTGGCGCACGCCAGCTCTGAAGGGGATCGGGATGCCTCCGCGTACGCGGCCGAGCTGGCGATCGCGGGGCTGCCCGCGCCCGCCTACAGCGCCCAGCGTCTGGCGGGCACCATCTGCGAGAGGCGGTCCGAGGGGATCAGCGAGAGCGCGGCGATCGCCTACATGGAGGCCCCGCCCCCGCCGATCGCGTCGCACCATCAGGCGATGGCGATAGTGATGGGTGCCGAATGGCACTTCTGCCCGGCCTACTACCAGGGCGGCGCCAGCGGCGGCTACGGCGGTGGCTACGCGTGAGGCACTGAAACCATGTCGCCGGGGCGTCAAACAGGAGACGAACGCTGACCAACTATCGGCACAAGCTTCCCCCGAAGTGGGGAACCGAGAACCAAAACTGGGTCGGTGATGCGGTCAGTTACCACGGCCTCCATCGGAGATTGGTTCGGAGGCGGGGCAAGGCGTCGGAACATACATGCGTTGACTGTGCCGCTCCCGCGAAAGAATGGTCATACAACGGGACCGACCCGGAAGCGAAGTCTGACCCCAGAACGGGTTATACCTTCAGCTTGGACCTCGACCGATATGTACCTCGATGCGCCCGGTGCCATCGACTCAATGACCATCAACCACCGATGGTCTAGGCCCGTCGGGGCCCGAGATCAAGGAGAGACACACATGGCACGAGAACTGAGCCACCCGTTGGCGAAGCTGATTCAGGACATCGTCGGGGCCGCCAAGGAGGTCGGCTGGCGGCGGATGGCCAGCCCGAAGAAATGGCTGGTGCTGTCCGATGGCAAGGACCCGTTCTGGTTCGATCGACCGGCGGCCTGGCGGGACGGCCAATGGTTGGCCGACACCAAGCGCGCGGTGATGGGACGGAGCCGGATCCATCCACGCGGCCTGCACTACGTGTTCCTGTCGAGGCAGGTGATCAAGCCGGATGGGTTGCGCTATGGGTTGGTCGATGACGCGCTGGGCATCAACAATTTGCACAGTGACTGGGTGTGGCTGGGCGAGAACGCCATCAAGTCGGCGCGCTGGTTGGGTCTGATCCCGTTCGACGAGATCACCGACGAGCGCAACGATGCGCCCGAGGAGCGGCTGTACGAGGAGCCGTTCCCGGGCGGGCTGTGGGCCGAGGTGAACGACGAGTTCCAGCTGCCCAACGACGTGCTGCCCACTCTGCACTCCCAGCAGACGCCCGAGCGCGATGACGGGCAGGAGGGTCTGCTGGTGGCCCGGCAGCCCTATCACCTGGTGTTCATCGGGGAGAAGTCCAGCCTGTACGCGACGCTGGCGCCGCTGGCCGAGCGCTACCGTGCCGATCTGTATCTGCCCACCGGCGAGATCAGCGACTACTACGTGTTCCGCATCGCGGCCAACGCGGTGCAGGACGGCAGGCCTTGTGTGATTCTGTATTTCGCGGACTGTGACCCGAGCGGGCACCAGATGTGCATCAGCGTGACCCGCAAGCTGCAGGCCCTGCAGCATTGGGAGGACAGGGAGTGGATCGACGACCTGGACGGCTTCGGTGAGTTGGAGCTGATCGTCGACCGGGCGGCGCTGACTCCCAGGCAGGTGTCGGAGGAGATCCGCTACACCGATGCCGACGGCAACGAGCAGATGTTGCCGCAGTCCCCGGTCACCCAGGAGGACCGGCGCCGGGAGAACTGGTCGGTGCGCTACGGGGTGGAGCAGACCGAGATAGATGCGCTGTTGGCACTGGCGCCCGATGTGTTGCCCCAGCTGGTGGCCGACGCGGTCCAGCCCTACTTCGACGAGACGCTGGACGACCGGGTGCGTGAGGCCGAGCAGGCATGGCTGGCCGAGGCCCAGCGGGCGATCGACGAGCACCTGGGCGGACGCGACTTCAGCGACCTGCAGCAGCGGTTGGGCGAGATCCGCGAGGAGCTGCCCCGGCTAGCCTCCGAGGCCACCGAGCGGGCCGACCTGGCCGAGCTGGACCTGCCCGAGCGCCCTGACACGCCGGAGCCCGAATTGGACGGGGAGCTGCCCGAGCCGCTGTACCATTCGGCCTGGGATTACATGACCCAGACACGGCGGCTGCAGTACTCCAAGCGTTATGTCGATGGCGGGCTGACGTTCGTCAACGGCATGTGGGACCGGGAAGCCGATGGTTACCCGGTAAATGACGATGAGACCGACGACCAGGAGGACGAGGAAGAGTGAGGATTTCACTGCTGCAATCCGGTGGCGGCAAGCACGAGCTGCCCGATCACGAGGAGTTCGCCGGGAGGGGCCGGTTCTGGTTCTTCGACGACGCCGACCACCCCGAGGCTGGCCACCACATGCGATTGATCGAGGATCTTGTCCAAGCGCACTGAGGTGTTCATCGTCGCCCATCCCCACCGGGCGACGATGGCCGAGCAGCTGGCCTCCCAGGTGGGTGACGAGATCGTCTGGGACAGCCTTGGCATGGGCTGTGAACGCAACCATGCCAAGGCATTGCATGAGATCGCGCGGATCAACCCGCGCGGGACCGATGACGGCTGGGCGGTGGTGCTCGAAGACGACGCGCTGCCGGTGCACCACTTTCGTCACCAGCTGGATGCCATCCTGAAGGTGGCGCCCACCCAGATCGTCAGTCTCTATCTGGGTACCGGCAATCCCACTCACTGGCAGTCCGTCCTGCAGCGGTCGGTGAACCCGATCGGCGCCGATCCGCACTTCCTGCTGGCGCCCGAGATGCTGTCCATGGTCGGCTACGCGGTCAAGACCAAGCTGGCACCCTGGCTGGCCGACCGGGTGGAACGCAACGCCAAGGTGATGTGCGCCGATCGCGCGGTGTCCACGGTGTGCCGGGAGCAGGGCCTGATGGTGGCCTACACCCGACCCAGCATCGTCAACCACCGCGACAACGTCTCGTTGATCGCCTCCCGCTTCGACGGCCAGCCCCGGGACAGGGCGCGGGTGGCCTGGAAGTTCGGTTCCCGGTCCAAGTGGGAGCCGACGGCGGCCATCCTCGACGAGCCCAAGCTGGTCCGCGTGGACGAGCAGGGCGAGTGGTATGAGGTGCGCGACACCATCTGATTCGCGGCCTCTCCCGCGTTTAAAGGTGAGAGAGGAAGCGAGATGTCGTGGCGGGTGCACCACCAGGTGCCGGAAGGCGTGATCGTCGCGATCGCGATGCTGCTGGCCATGCTTGTCACCGCGTACGGCTTGTGGGTAGGGGTGGTCTATGGCTGGTAGCCATGTGCGCTGCCAGCGGTGCACCCACCCGCACTTCAACCACCACCCCGAGTGCTTCTACACCCGCCAGGGCGGTTGGGACGAGAAGCGGAAAGCCTTCTTGCAGATCGACCGTTGCGACTGCAAGGCCTACGTCGGCATCGACCCCAAAGACCTCAACGAATGCGATCACGAGTTCCAGCCGACCATCGATGCCACCCTGTGCGTGCACTGTCTCAAGCGGATTCCCGCGCCTAAGAGGTGAAGGAGGCTTTATGACCGAGATCGCCGTCACCGCCTACACGTTCAGCCCCAGCGCGGGCACCGTCACCTTCACCGCGATGACGGTGGTGGACGCGGCGCGCGTGGTGTCCATCTACGACACCTCCCTTCCCGGCGATATCGAAGGCACCGCCGAGTTCGGCACCGTGCTCTACATCGGTGGTCCGCACCCGACGTGCACCACCAGCGGCAACGTGGTGTCGCTGCCCAAAGACGCCATCCCGCCGCAGGCAAAGTCCACCGACACGCTGAAAATCAGCTACAACGTCGACCCGCCAGATGGCTGGCAGACGCTGACTTACGCCAATGTCGCGGCGTTCCCGGCCACCGGCGTCCCCGAAACCCTCTATCTGGCCGCCAATACCGGCCAGCTCTACCAGTGGAGCGGTGCTGCGTTCGTGGCGGTTTGAGGCCTATAAGGGTGAGAACCCGTCGCGCCAGGAGGAGCCGTGTCCGCACCCACGCTCATTAGACGGAATCTCACGTTCAATTTCCAACGAAGCGTTAACACCGTCGACGGGGTGCAGGTCCCGCAGACCATTGAGGTGGCCGTCACCCCGCTGGCCACGCCCAGTTTTCCCGACGTGGCCACCTATGTCGGCGGCGTGCAGGAGCAGACGGTGCTGCTCAACAACGCCACCAACACCGCCGTTTTCGCGCTGGTCCCCAGCAACGCGGCCGGGCTGACCCAGAACGTCAACTATCTGACCGCCATCCGCCAGGGTGGGGTGACCGGGCCGACCACCAACACGCCGTTTGCGATGCCCGACGCCGACACCGATTGGGACACCCTGGTGGCCAGCCTGGGCGAGGTCATCGGCGGGGTGAGCTACGTCCAGCAGACCGACATCGGGGTGGCCGGTGGGGTGGCCGCGCTCAACAGCTCCGGTGAGGTGGTGGATGCCAGCGGCAACCCGGTCACCGTGCCCGGGGACCTCGCTGCGATCAACACCGCGCTGACCGCCGAGACTCAGGCCCGTGTCACCGCCGACTCGACACTGAACAGCACGCTGGTTGCGGAGATCAATTCCTCGGCGGCAACCACGCTGAGCACGGCGAAAAGTTACACCGACACCCAGTTCGAGTCGCTGAGCGCGTCGGTGGCCAGCGAGATCGGCGGCCAGCAGAACGCCATCAACGCGGTCAGCACCGCGCTGACCACTGACAACACCAACCTGCAGAACCAGATCACCACACTGAACACCACCGTGGCCGGGCACACCGCCGCGCTGCCCAACAAGGCCGATCTGGACACCGGCGGGCATGTCCCGATGACCGAGATCCCGACGGCCGCCGTCACCGGCTGGATCCCGGTGGCCAATCTGACCGCCATGTACGCGCTGAACTATCCCAACCAGGTACAGCTGGGTGACGTCGCCTACCTGGCGCCCGGCGGGGTGCCCAGCGGCGTCAGCTATGCGCTGATCGGCACCAACCCGGTGCAGGGCAACAACTGGCTGCCGGTGAATGTGGTCACCGGAGTCAACGGCAAGACCGGGGACGTGACGCTTAGCGCGAGCGACGTTGGCGCGGTGGCCACCGGCACCGGCACCGTGAACATCGCCCAGGTGACCGGGCTATCGACCCAGCTGGGCCTGAAAGCCGACGAGACCGATCTGACCACCCTGCAGAACCAGGTCAACATCATCGCGGGCGATCAGACGGTGGTGCACGCCAACACGGCGGTGTCGGCCGGGGGCGTGATTCCCGACTCGGTGATGCCCAATGACGTCGCGTTCCTCAACGCGCAGAACAACCTGGTCAAAAAGAACGGCACCATCGTCCCGATCGGCAACCTGTCCGGTGTGTCCATGGTCAACGGGCAGACCGGCGTGGTTCAGATCACCCCGTCCAGTATCGGGGCGCTCAACGCCAGCACCGGCACCATCACCGAGGGCCAGGTGACCGGCCTGAGCACCGATTTGAACAACCGGGTGCTTTCTACCGACACCCGGCTCACCAACGCGCGTACGCCCACCACACACGCCTCTACGCATGCTTCTGGTGGCAGTGACCCGATCACCATCAGTCAGGGGCAGGTGACCGGGCTGTCGACGGCGTTGGGTCTGCTGGCCCCACTGAGCCAGCAGCAGGCCAACACCGGCGCCATCACCGCGCTGCAGACCAGCAAGGCCGATCTGGTCAGCGGCACCGTCCCGCTCGCGCAGACGAGTCAGGTCATCCCGATCAGCTATATCGCGGGCCTAACCCCGTATCTGGCCAACCTCAACGCGACCTACGGCACCTTCGACGCCGCGAAGCTGACCAACCTGGTCAACCTGCCTGCCGGGGCGCCCATCTCTGCGATCACCGGGCTGGCCACCGCACTCACCGGCAAGGCGGATCTGACCGGGCCGGGAGGCACCGTCAACCCGGCCCAGCTGCCTGGCACCGCGCTCACTCACACCTGGCAGGTGACCAGCCAGGCCGCGATGCTCGGGTTGACCCAGGCCACACAGGGCGATGTTTGTGTGATCACCCAAGGCGCCAACCTGGGTACCTACATTCTCAACGGATCCGATCCCACGGTGCTGTCCAACTGGGTGCTGCTGCTGTTCCCCGGTGCGGTCACCTCCGTCAACAGCCAGACCGGCGCCGTCACCATCACTCCCGGGTCGATCGGGGCGATGTATGCCAATACCACCACCATCGGCCAAAACCAGGTGGTGGGTCTGCAGACCGCGCTGGCCAACGCGGTTACCAGCAGCCAGCTGAACACGGCGGTAACCACCCAGGTGCAGGCCGCGCAGAGTGCGTCGCAGCCCAACAAGCAGACGGTCAACTTCGTGGCCACTGCCGCCATCCCCAGCCTGGCGGGCCAGCAGACGGTGGATGGTGTGCTGACCCCGCTGGGCACTCGGGTGCTCGCCACCAATCAGCCCAGCTCGGTCAACAACGGGATCTGGATCGTCAACAGTGGGGCCTGGACGCGCCCGGCCGACTTCGCCACCGGCAGCTATCTGTTGCAGGGTGCGCTGGTGGTGGCCACGCAGGGCACCGCGCTGACGTCCACGCTGTGGCAGGAGACTGCCGTCTCCGGCGTGGTGGACACCGCCGTGTCCAACTGGGTCAACATCGGCAGTGTGGCGGGCCAACAGGCCTACACCCAAGGCAACGGCATCACCATCACTGGCACCCAGGTGGCGGCCAAAGTTGCCACCGGCGGCGGATTGGCGAATGGCACCGCCGGGCTGTCGCTGGATCCGGCAGTGAGCCTGAAGAAGGTCACCGGCACCGTCCCGTCCCCCGGCTCGGCGGTGGTGCAGATCACGCACAACCTCAACAACCTGGCGCCGGGCTGGATCATCGTGGACGTCGCTTCCGGCAACATCGTCGATGTGGGCCCGACGGTGATCAACGCCAACGTGCTTTCCTTCGAGTTCCAGAGCCCGCCCGCATCCGGTCAGTACCGCTACATGCTCTGGGGTTGAGATGGCCGTGCTGTCGCCTCGGTTTCTGGCCGCTCTCGCCGCCGCTCCCAACCCGTGGGCCGAGCAGATCGTGCACCAGGTGCGTTCAGTGGGAGGCAGGATCCCGCACGACACCGGGGACTATTCCATCCCGCACCCCGATCCCGCCTCCGCGCCGATCGGGAAGCTGGAATATCTCTACTACCCCGAGAACCCGGTCCGCCAGAGGCCGGGCCGGATCATGGTCAAGACCATCGACACCCACCCCGACTACCGGCGGCAAGGGGTCGCTCGCTCGTTGATGCAGCAGATGCACGACGATCACCCGAATATCGCCATCGACCCCGGCTACACCACCGGCTACGGGGAGGCGCTCAAACAGCAGCTGCTGAAAGAAAATCCGGAGAAGTCCCATCTGGCATTGCCCGGTGATCCCTCGTCGGCGCCACCGCGCACCGGGTTGCGGACCGCCCGGGGCACGCCGCTGTTCGTCTATAGGCAGGCCATCGAGCTGACCGACGAAGAGGCCAAGGTTTTTATGGACTTCGTCAACCAGCAGAAGGGCCCGATCAAGACGAAGATTGGACCGCCCCAGAAGGTCAAGCCCATTCCCGCCGAAGCGTTCGAGCATCTTTTCAAGAGACAGAATCCTTCGGGCACCTGGTATCACGCCTCTCCGCACGATCTGCCGATGGGCACCAAGCTGGTCCCCGGCGGTGCGCCAGCCGCCAGCAAGGACTTCTACGAGCAGGGCTTCGGGGAGGACACCGGCACGCTGATAGACATGGGCGGCGGCCGCAACAAGCATGTTTGGATGACACCAGATCTCGACGATGCTCACTTCTGGTCGGCGGTCAACCAGGCCCCGCATATCTACGAAGTCGATCCCGAGCGAGATCCCGCTCCTTGGAACGGATCCGGAACCGATGGGTGGGTGGCGCCGTCGGCCACCATTACCCGCAAGGTGGCCCATCGCGAGCTGACGCCCGAGGAGATGGAGCTGCACCAGTCGCAGGGCTGGCGTGGGGAGCCGTGCTGTGACCCCTCCCACGGCGAGGGTCACCTCTCGGGCCGGTGCTCGGTTTGCGGGAAGCGCACGTCTTACGCCTACGAGGATATGGTGCCCCAGCAGCGAGCATCGACGCCCGGCCGGATGATTGCCTCCCTCTCCCCCCGGCGTACTGCTCAGGCCTGGCTGCAGGGTGTCCCGGCGGATCCGCTGGACCCCCAGGCCACTATGCACAGCTTCCTGCTCGACGCCGACGACGCCTACGACCAGTGGGACTGGTTCCAGCGCCACGATGAGTCCCCGCCGATCGACACCCCCAACGACGTGGACTGGTTCCACGCCACCCCCGCCGATCTGCCGATCGGCACCATCCTGGCCCCGCTGCACGGCAACCCGCCCTGGACCGACAAGCCCTACCACGGCGGGCTGGACAACCGGGCGCACTGGACCTGGGTGGAGTGGGACCTGACCCACTCCGACGACTGGATCGGCTACATGGTGCGCGACCACGGCGAGTGCCACCTGTACCAGGTCCGGCCCCGGCTCGGCCCCTTCCCCTGGAACGGCTCCGGCCGTGAGGGCTGGGTGACTGATGCGGCGGTCATCATCGACGTGCTGGCACACTACGAGGGCACCGAGGGCAACGTGCGCAGGGTGGCGATGCCCACCCACCGGGTGTCCCAGCAGCGTGTGGCCGCGCTGCCGCCGTATCAGGCGCCCACCCAGCCGATCCGCGTGCACCGTGGTGTCGGCATCATCATGACCCCCGAGCTGCGCCAGAAGATCAAGGCGGGCCTGGACTGGGGAGATGACTTCAACCCGCAGTTCAAGCACTTTTCCATCGGCCCGGCGATCCTCGACCACATGGAGCAGACCCAGCAGGGCGGTATGCAGGACAACCCCGGCTTGGGCCACTACTGGTCGGAGGATCCCACCATCGCCGAGAATGCGGCGCACGAGTCGCTGACCTACAACAACCTGGGCTGGGACGAGCACGGCCACCGGCAGATCCCCGCCGTCGTCTCGGGCATCTGGGACGGTAAAGGCCAGCATGCGACGCGCATCAGCGAGGATCCGCATCTGGGTGAGCACGTGCTGGGCCCTGACGCCAGGATCGCCATCGACAGCGTCCGGATCCCGATGCAGGAGGGCTACGGCAAGGGCCCGTGGATGGAGGTCTACAACGACCCCGATAGTCCCGACTGGGGGCATCTGGGCAACCAGCAGCCATCCATCCGGCATGCCTCACTTCCCGACCCATGGGCCGACCAGATCCAGCACCGGCCCAGAGGTGAGCCTGGGCGCGGTCCTGGGGGCACCTACTTCATTCCCCATCCCTCTATCTCGGGTGACGAGGCTGGGAGCCTCACCTATACCCGCTACCCTCCCGAGGAGGAGTATGCCAAGCCTTTCCTGGGCATCGACTGGTTGACGACCCACCCCGAAGTTCAGCGCCAAGGGGTGGCCACTTCGCTGTTGCGGCGCATGGTCAAAGACCATCCCGGCTACCAGGTGAATCCCGGCTACACCAGTGAGTCGGGTACTAAGCTGCGCAAGCACCTCTGGGAGAACGAGCCATCGGCCCAGGACATCATGACCCACGCGATGCGCGTGCTGGAAGCGGCCGGGACCTTCAAGCTCAAAGAGATGATTCCCGGCGATCTGGACTGGCTGGAAGAGGGTGGCAACCCGGCGACTTATCTGCCCGAGAAGCCCAGCGGCAAGTGGTATCACACCAGCCCGTATGAGATGAAGCCGGGCGATCGGATCGTCCCGGGTGGCGCCCCGTCCCCCGGCGGCGAGGGTGAATGGTCCTTCTACGAGAAGGGTAAATCCAACCGGCCCAACCACGTCTGGCTGTCGCGCAATCCCGATGAGGCCAAGTGGTGGCGCAACTGGGCCGGGCACGGTGCGAACATCTACGAGGTTAAACCCGGTGACCGCCCCCAGCCCTGGAACCTCTCAGGCGGTCAGGGTTGGGTGGCTCCGCACGCCACGGTGATCCGCAAGGTGGACGTTGGGCCGCACACTTACATGGACTCGCTGATCCCGCCTGAGGAGCGGCGGGTGGCTCAGTCCCACGCGCCCTACTACATCGACGAGTCGCCCTGGTATAGCGCGGTCTGGGACGAGGACCTCGATGAGGATGAGGAGGAGGCGGAACGCGAGCGTAAGCGTAAGTCCGAGATCATGGTGCGCAAGCGGCTGTCCCAGACCGGCATCGAGCCCGACATGAATGTGCGCAAGCAGCTCAACAAGTTCACCGACCGCATCTACCGGGCCCGGCAAAACGGGGATCACGCGGTGGCCGACTACTACGAGCACCTGCGGGACATGATGCTGGCCGACGTCGAGGCGGGCGTGCCCAAGCCGTTCAGTTACTACGAGCCGATGCTTCAGGAGGAATTCGACCTGTGAGCGCACGCAACTGGGTGGGTGCCAAACCCGCCAACGCCAAGGACAAGATCACCGTCGGCTACGTCAACGCTCAGGTGGCCGCGCTGAACATGCCGCAGACCGACATCGACGCGCTGATCGCTCAGGATTTCGCCCCCTATGCCGACCTGAGCTACGTCAACTCTCAGGCCGCGCTGAACGCCACCAAAATCTACGTGGACGGCACCGCGTCGTCGGGCAGCCCCAACTACAACCCCAATGGCGGGGACGCCGGGCGACTCAAGCTATCCCAGGTCAACCACAACAATGGGATCGCCGGGCTGGGGCTGGCCTCACCCCTGGTGGACCGTTCCCGGTTGGGCCTGGGTTCCACCCAGCGCTGGCCGAGCCCGTACTACTCACCGAGCAGCTATTTCAGCCTGCCGGTCACCGCCGGGCTGACCGAGGAAACCGTCTACAGCTGGACGGTGAACGACCCCGGCTACACCTTCAAGCTCTGGGTGGGCGGCATCCTGGACTGCTCCACCAACCGCGACGGTTACTATCCGATCTGTTTGGTGCGGTTGGGCTCGATGACGGGCCCGATAGTTGCGCTGGGTTACGGCTGCACCGAGTACTACGCCGGGGCGACGGTCGCCGCGTACACCACCCCGGGAGGTTTCACCTATCCCATCCCCACTTGGTCGGACGTCATCGACGTCATTTTGCTCGGTGGCGGCGGTGGCGGGGCATCCGGCGCGGGCAATCCGTTCCTGTGGGGCAACGGCGGCGCCGCCGCCCTATGGGCCACGGGCAGTTTCACGCGGGGTTCCTCTGTGCTGCCCAGCACCGTCACCCAGATCACCGGCTGGGTGGGCAGCGGCGGTGCCCGGGGCGCGGCCGCCGTGTTCTCCAATCCCGGTCAGCCCGGGACCCCGACGGGCGCCTACGTTTACACCACCGCCATTCAGTCCAACGGGGGCGCCGGAGGCTATGGCGTCGAAGGCACCCAGCCCGGTGGGAGCGCTGGGTCGGTGACACTAAACGGCATCGGCTACCAGAGCTACGGCTTCGGCGGCGGCGGCACCGGAGGCAACGGCGGTCTTTTCATCTCCAACGTGGGCACCAACGGCGCTGGTGGGCTGGCGTTCATCACCGCGCACCCGGCGGGCAGCGACTGGGTCGAGGGCCCGCTGACCATCATGCCGGGTCCGTTGTCGGATCAGGGTCCGCTGACCGGGAACCAGACGCTCTACGTCAACCTGCTGCGCGTAGTGGGCGACAACACCGCCACCGGCTGGGTCACCGCTTCCACGTTCGAGCCCAGCATGTATGCGCTGCCGATTCCCGCCTAAAGGGTGAGGAGGTGTCGTGGCCGGTAAGTGGTATGCGGGCAGAACCCCAGATTCGGATTCGGTGGAAGTCCCCAAGGCCTTCGCCGACACCGAGATCGCCAACACCATCCCCACCGGCACGTTCGTTCGCAACAAGATCAACCAGGCCATCAGTAGTAACGCGCTGGTCACCCCGGCCTACGTCAATTTGTCCAACGCCAAGCTGGCCCAGAAGACTTCGGTGGACAACGCCGACAGGAACTACGTGCCGACCAGCTGGCTCGGTGTGCCCAATGGCGTGGCGGCGCTGGATTCCAGCGGGAACATCCTCAGTTCGGAGCTTCCCACCGGCATTTCCACCGAGTGGACCGCGAAAGATTACAACGTCACGACGTCGGGCCAGATCCTGATCAGCTCGGTTCAGACGGTGCTCACCAACAATCTGCGCGAGCTGATGATCGCCTCGATCGAAGTCCCCGATCCCGGCTATCCCTGGCGTGCGGTCCCGTTCGCCATCGTGCAGGGCGGGGACTCCGGCTCCGGCAACGTGCCGACCTCACGGTTGGAGGGCACCAGCACCTTCGGGATGCTCTCGGTGCTGCCCCCGAAAGGGGTTTCCGAGCAGGTCTACGGCGCGGGCATCTGTACCGACACGTATTACATGAACTTTTACCAGTGCCTGCCGTACGCGGGGCCCAGCCAGACCCCGTTCACTGTGCCGCCGATCGTCGGCCCGCTAGAGCTGGATCTGTGTGGCAGCTGCTGGTCAGGTTCGGGGTATCAGTTTGGTCCTGCCGGGCTGCTGTACTGGATTCTCGTCCTTCCAGCGATGTAGGAGGTGGTCAAAGTCACTGGTTATAACTATGTAGGCCGCGTACCGGCCAATTCACAGGATCTCGTGACCAAATTGGCCGTCCTCAATTTGGTCAACAGCGCCACCCCCAGCCAGATCTCGGCGGCCAGCGACGTCACTACGGCGGCCGCACTCAAGGCCGGTAGAGCCTATGTCGACACCCAGGCCGCCACTTTCGCGTCCCGCGCCTACTATCAGAGCCAGGACGCGCTGAATCTGCCGCTAAGCAAGGTCGGCCAGCCCGGGGGTGTGGCTTCCCTGGACGCCACCGGCAAGATTCCGATGTCCCAGATACCTCCGGTGGGCGCCGGGTATGTGCTCGGGCCGTTCGGTCCGACCACGGGGTACGCGGTGTCCACCGGCTCCACGCCGGTCAAAGTCTGCGACTGGGATATCGGCATCCAGTCGCTGACCTTCGAGCCGTGGGTGTTCTGTTCCATCCTGGCCGAAGCTTCCAACATGGGGCGTCCGGTCATCGAAGTCGGCATCTCCAACGGGGCCACCACCCTTTACTCCGAGCAGGTCATCATCGGGCGCGGTGTCGGGCGCACCTTCTGGAACGATGCGCAGGTCATCAACGTCATGCCGGTCCCGGCTAACAACGGGCAGACTGGGCCCGATCCCACCGTGTATGTGTCCACCTATCACGTGTTCTGCTCGGCGTGGCTGCATGACACACAGGGGGAGACGGTCGCAGTGGAGGATCAAGGGGTGCTGTCGGGGGCCGTGTTCCTCGTCCGGACCCAGCTGTAGGAGTAAATAATGAGGATCTACCGGCAGGCCGAGACGTTCGCGCTCTACGCGGCCGGGCCGCCCATCGTGTTCACCCCTGAAGAGGAGGATCTGCACGGGCGGCTTAGGAAGCGATTACAGGAAAAGGTGGAGAGGGGCGAGATCCAGGCGCTGGACG
>Ga0318531_10000005_pt1 | contig 45218 bp, 40 predicted proteins | sample GRESIP053b4f25_FD_203486 | JGI IMG/M metagenome (GOLD analysis project Ga0318531, IMG submission 203486) | Tropical soil microbial communities from Luquillo Experimental Forest, Puerto Rico - GRE.SIPMG.053b4f25 | ecosystem: Environmental > Terrestrial > Soil > Tropical forest > Bulk soil... | reverse complement strand
GTTGTCAGGTGAAGGGATGACCCTGTTTTCGTTCCTACACCTATGCGGACCCCGAGTGGTTTCCCGATATGAGCCCGGACTTACGGGCGATGTTTCAAAGGGTGACCAAAGGCTTCCTGTCGGGTAATGCAGGCGAGACGGCGCATGAGGACTTCAAAGTCAACGGCGAGTACGTCAACACACCTACCCAAGGCCTGGTCGGGATTCCTTTCTTGGACGAGTACATCCAGAAGGCGTCGTTGGACTATCTCGATGGGGCGGCGAAGGATCCAGGCCCGTTTTTCATGAGTATCAACTTCATGAAAGTGCATCAGCCCAACATGCCGGCCCCCGATTACATCCATAAGTCGCTCTCCAAGAGCAAATATGCCGATTCGGTCGTGGAGCTCGACGCGCATGTCGGCCAGCTCATGGACAAGATTCGGGCGCTCGGGCTCGACAAGAACACGCTCGTCTTTTTCACAACCGACAATGGCGCTTGGCAAGACGTCTATCCCGACGCCGGCTATACACCGTTCCGCGGCACCAAGGGGACCGTGCGGGAGGGCGGTAATCGAGTTCCTGCGTTTGCCTGGATGCCCGGCAGGATCGCCGCCGGAAAAAGGAATTATGACATTCTCGGCGGCCTTGATCTGATGGCGACCTTCGCCGCAATCGCCGGTGTGAAGCTGCCCGAGAAGGATCGCGAAAACCAGCCGATTATCTTCGACAGCATCGATATGTCGCCTGTCTTGTTTGGCACTCGTAAGTCCGCGCGAACCTCCTGGTTCTATTTCACCGAAAATGAGCTGACGCCGGGCGCGGCGCGAGTCGGGAACTACAAGGCCGTGTTCAACCTGCGTGGCGACGACGGCGCCCCGACTGGCGGATTGGCGGTGGATACCAATCTCGGGTGGAAAGGGGCCGATAAGTATGTTGCGACGGTTCCTCAGATATTCGATTTGTGGCAGGACCCACAGGAGCGCTACGACATCTTTATGAACAACTATACCGAGTGAACATGGACTTTGGTCAGCATAAGTGCGGCAATCAAGGACCTCATGAAAACTTATTTGCAATATCCACCGCGGAAGCCACAGAGCGAGGCTTATTCTGGGTCTATCACCCTCTCGCAGTATGAGCGGTTCCAATACATTCGGGAGGTGCTCGGCAAGGAGGGTATCAACATCCCCCTTCCCACGGGTAACTGACCGTGCACGGCGGGCTCTCCGATAACGGGCGCACGCCTCGCGCCTCTGAGCAGGCGGCAGGCCGGCCCCAAGGTTCGAAATTGGCGCGAGCCACTCCCGTTCAGCGGGCTAGGGCCGCACAGCAGAAGGGTTTCACCGATATGACAGAACCAGCGCTTCATCGTACTGTCCCGCCGCTCAAAGCGACGCTTGTTGCAGCTGTACTCGCAATCGCCGGCTGCTCCGGCATGATGAATACTCCAACCGCGCAGAGCGTCGCAGGCCTGTCGCCCTCGGGCAATGTGACGATCACCGAGGATTTCGTCACTGGCCTGGGGGGCGGCAGCGGCACGCTGGAATTCCAGGGGCGGACCTACCCGTTCAAAGTGGTAGGCAGTGTTGCGGGCCCCGGTGGCGGTCTTGAGAAGATCAGCGCTTCCGGCCCCGTCTACAAGCTCGCCAGCGTCGCCGATTTTCCCGGCAGATACACGCAGAGTACCGGCAAGGCCGGTCTCAGCTCGTCGGGCAGCAGCGATTTGTGGCTGGAGAACAGCGCCGGCGTGATCATGCATTTGCAAGGCACGAGCAGCGGCGCGATGCTGACCCTCGGGAAGGACGAGATCTTCATCCGACTCAACCAATAACGCAATTTAGCGTCGCTACAGCCGGTAAACGACGTAAGTGGAGGGTCGATCATGCCGAAGAAGAAAGTTTTGATTACCGGCGCGATCTTGTAACTCTCGACTTCGAGTTCGATGGCGCAGATGCGGCCCGGCGCGCGGGCAGTCCTGCAAGCGTGCTAGCCCGATATTGCGCGGTTCTGCAGTCAGGTCCCGCCCGGCCAAGGCCGGATCAAAGCCTGCATGAAAGAGCATCTTCCTGAGCTTTCGGAGCCCTGCAAGGAAGGGCTCTTCCAAGCCTGGCTGCGGGAGTCACGCCTACTTGCTGAGACGATGTTTCGTCGGCATCTTTGCCGCCATTAACGAAAGGAAGGGAAGGGACGCAATGAAGCAATTAGCAGCCAGATCCGTTGCCGGATTGTTGGCCGTGTCCCTGGCACCCAACGCGTTCGCCTGGGGCGCCTATCACGGCGGGTTTGGCGGCGCCAGCTACCACGGTTCCATGGGCTCGTTCTCGCGCACCGGTAGCTCTTGGAACGCGACCGGCTTTCGTGGCAGCACCGCTTCGGGTGGTGGCGGATCGTGGAGCGCAAACGGTTTCCGCGGCGGCTCCGCTTCCGGCAGCGGCGGGTCATGGAGCGGGACCGGTTACCGCGGTGGCACAGCCTCCGGCAGTAACGGCTCGTGGAGCGCTCACGGCGCCTATGGCGGCACAGCCTCGGGCGGTGGTGGGTCGTGGTCGGCCACCAACCGGTACGGCCAAACGGCGTATGGCGGCGCCAATTACTACCACGGTGGTTATTACGGTGGCGCCTATGGCTATCACGGCGGGACCTATTATGGCGGTACCACCGTTGTAACCCCCGGCTATTCGGGCTGGGGCGCGGCCGCGGCGGGCGCAGCGGTCGGCGCGACTACCGCGGCGGCGGCCACTGCCGCGACCGCCAATGCCTATGCGGCGTCGACCTACAATTACTACCCGCCTCCTTATTACCGGCCGTACCTCTATTAGTCGTGAGCGCGATTGCCGTTGGTTGCATCGTGTTCGCGCTGGTGTTCAGCAGCGCGATGCTTGCCATGGCGGTTCACACAGCGTTGCCCGAGCATCATCTCAGTACGGATTCGAAAGATGTCGTAAAGCTCGGGACCGCGCTGATCGCGACGATGGCGGCGCTCGTTCTCAGCCTGCTGATCGCCTCGGCAAAAACCGCTTTCGACACACGCAGTAACCAGCTGGTGCAAGCCTCCGCCGATATCATCCTGCTCGACCGCGCTTTGGCCCGCTACGGGCCGGAAACAAAGGAGGCGCGGTCTTTGCTGCAGCGCTCGGTGGCTGGCACGGTCGAGCGGATTTGGCCCACCGAAGGCGCCAAGCGCGTAACCATTGATCCGGGAGCGTCCCCGATCGAAGCTGTCTACGACAAAATCGAGGCACTGTCGCCGCAGAGCGAGGCACAGCGCTCGATGCAGAGCCAGGCCCTGACATTGGCTGCCGATATGGGGCGGACGCGCCTGCTGCTGTTCGAGCATTTGGGCAGCTCAATCCCGGTGCCGTTCCTGGTGGTGCTGGTGTTCTGGTTGTGCATCATTTTCGCCAGCTTCGGCCTCTTCGCCCCAAGAAACGCGACCGTGATCGCTGTCCTATGCGTCTGTGCGCTGTCCGTTTCCGGTGCGATCTTTTTAATTCTCGAGCTTGACCGGCCTTTTGAAGGAGTGCTCCAGGTCTCGGGCGCCCCTCTGCGCGCCGCCTTGGCTCAACTTAGCCACTAGCTAGGGCTGAGGCGGCGGCTCGGGCGCCGGAGCTGGTGGCGGCTGCGGCGGCGGCTCGGGGGCGGGAAGCACCCGCCTTTCCACTTCGTCCGGCAGATCGCCGAAACTGAGGAAGATCCGATAGCTGCGCCACTCCCGCCGGTAGGCGACCTCGTCGGGCAGCGTGATCGAAGCGGTTGAGACCATCGCGAGCAGCTTGGCGTTGCCTTGCGGGGCGCCGGCGAGGTCGGCAGGAAACGGCACACCGGCGGCGAGATTGCCGATGCCGAAGGTGCTGCCGCCATAGGGGCTGTCCGCGAAGCGCTGATAATAGGTGACGCTCGGCGACGGGTTCACATGGAGGTAGGAAGCCGGGGTCGCGTCGCCGTCGGGGGCCACGAGCTCGGCGGTTCGCAGCGGCAATCGGTCCACGGCATCGACCTCGATGGCGTTGGCCACTCCGCCGGGAGGAAAGCGCACGCGGACCTGGTCAGTCGGCAATGGCGACAGTCCGCTCTCCGGACCGCAGGCAGTCAAGAGAACGCTCGTCAGCAGAGCAGCGGCAAGGCGCATCGCGACCACAAGAGAGGTGTAGCGCCAACCGCAGCGGCCGCAAAGGGCGATCGTGACAGCGGCGCGAGCCGCGTGGCACGCTCCGCGTCGAGGGGACAGCGCTGCCATTGGCGGCGATCACAGGGGCGAGGGCGATGGCAATGGTGGCCGGCGGCACGGCTCGCGGCGGTGATCTCGGAACTGTCGAGGACCGGTTTTTCGAGATCCGCGACTTTCGACTGCAGAACGGCATGGTGATGCCGCGAGTGACGCTCGCCTACGAGACTTGCGGCGAGCTGGCCGCCGATGGCAGGAACGCGGTGCTGATGACGCACGGCTACACCAACGGTCACCACGCCGCGGGCCGCAACCCGGCGAACGGCAATCAACCCGGGTGATGGGACGGGTTGATCGGCCCGGGGAAGGCGATCGACACCGGCCGGCTCTACGTGGTTTCGTCCAACATGCTCGGTTCGTCCTCCGGCTCGACCAACGGCGCCAGCATCGACCCGGATACCGGCCGGCCGTACGGACCCGATTTTCCGGCGATAGCGGTGCGCGACATCGTCGCGGCACAAAAGGCGTTGCTCGACGGGCTCGGCGTTACGCACCTCGCCGCCGTCGCCGGCCCGTCCTTTGGCGGGTACCAGGCATTCCAATGGGCGGTCAGCTACCCCGATTTCATCGACGCGATCGTCGCGGCGGTGACCGCACCGATGGCGCGCGGGAATGTCGAAGAGAGCCTCGCCGAGCTGAAGGACCGGCTCGCCACCGACCCCGAATGGAATGGCGGGCGGTATTACGACAGGGGTGGCGCCAAAACCGTCCTGACGGAGCTGCGGATCGAGACGTTGAAGCGTTATGGGATCGAGGCGGCGCTGGCCGATCGCTATCCCGGCCGCGAGGCGCGTGAAGCGGCGATCCGGGAGCTCGCTGCGGATTGGGCGAGGCGTTTCGATGCCAACTCGCTGGTGATCCTGCGGTGCGCCACGATCGGTTATGACACCGTGAAGGAATTCCGAAAAATCAAGGCGAAAGTCCTTTATGTGCTGTGCCGGACCGACCGGCTCTTTCCACCGGCGATCGCGCCCGGCGTGATGAATGCGCTCGCTGCCGCCGGTGTCGACGCGCGCTATTTCGAGATCGACAGCGAACTCGGCCACTCGGCGAGCGGGCCGGAGCACGCCAAATGGTCGCCGGTGCTGCGCGAATTCCTGGCGCCGCTGATGCCGGCGCCTGGTTAGCACCGCACCGGGGGGCGCGGACGTGGCCACAACTTCAGCTGGGCTCTCGCTCAGAACGCTCGGTCACGCGTGCCTCGCGCTGTACCAGGGACGGGAAAACCCCCTGCTGGTGACCGATCCGTGGCTCGTCGGTTCGGTCTATTGGCGTAGCTGGTGGTTGGAGAATTATCCCAGCGCAGAGGAGATCGATTGGCTGGCTAACACGGCGTTCGTATATGTCACGCACGAACACCCCGACCACTTCCACATGCCGACGATCCGCCGGCTCGGCAGCGGGCCGACCTATTTGTTTCCCTCATTGGCCGAGCAAGGCTATCTCGTGCATATGGCCCGATATGGATATCACGCAGAAACTGTCGTGCCGCTGCGCTGGCGAGCCATTGCCGAGGGTGTTTCGATTTTGTCGATCCCGGTATGGAACGACGACAGCCTATTGCTGATCGATACCCCGGGCGCACTGATACTCGACATCAACGATGCCAAGCCGCTGGGAGCGGTCGTAAGAGCTATCCGCCGTATGGCGGACAGAATCGGCAAGCCCAGCATATTGCTGTGCAGCTACTCGCCGGCGAGCCTGGTCAACAGCTTCCTCGACGACACCGGCGTCGTCTCGCTGAAACCAGCCAGGCATTACGTCGACTATGTCGGCCGGTTATGCGACAGGCTGGCGGTCGATTTCTATATGCCGTTCGCCAGTCAAGCCGTGTTCAATCGTTCCGACAGCCGCTGGGCCAATGGTTTCCGGACGACCTATCGGCATCTCCAGCGGCATTGGCGGTCGCGCGCGCAGTTGCTGCCGCCCTACGCAACGCTAGATCTGACGGAATTCACGCATTGCGCGACAGCGCCCGGGCAATACCGGGCGGCGGAACAGTCGAGAGTGGCGATTGCAACACGGTGCCGTGCCAACGAGGAGGACGCTGCAACCGTTTCGACTCAGGACATCATGGCGCTCGAGCGTAAGCTCAACGCATTCCATTGGCTGTTGTGGCTGATGTTCCCGCGCGGTTTTGCGTTCCAGCTCGGAGAAGTCCGCCTCGATTACAATACCTGGCGCGGCCGCATCGTCGATGCCGATGCGCCGCGCAGCCGGCAAGGCGATTTCATCGTCGCGGTACCCAAATCGACGATCAAGGAGGCCATCGAAAACAACCACGTGTCCGATCTGGGCATCACGATGTTCGTGCGGATCCGCCTGTTGCGGAGGCTCGACCCGAGAAAGGTCTATGCGTTGTTCGTGCTGCTCCAGATAGACGATTACGGGCACCTGAGGAGCAGCGCAGCGTTTTTGCGCTGGCTGTGGCGGGGGGTGAAGTTTACCTTCGCCTTGCGCCTGCCTGTCATGCCCTCGCCTACTGCAAAGCGGTGATTGGTTCGCCGCTGGCCGGCAGGCTCAACCGTGATGCGTTGCCGGCTCTCGACGCACCGCCCGCTGCAGGAACTCGACGGCTGCAGTGAGTTGCGGGTCAGTGGCGGTCCCGATGATCATCGGTTTGATCGGGTGCTCCGCGGCGTCCGCCGCAGCCGTGCGGCTCGATGGCGCGCCATTGGCACCCGCATTGGGGTTGATCGATCCGCCGTTCTTCAGGGCGCCGTAAAGGTCACTTTCGAAGCTGATGACCGCGTTCGCGACCTGCTCATCCTTTGGCACCGCGACAACAACATCCGGCGAGATCCCCTGACCCTGGATCGATCGGCCCGAGGGCGTGTAATAAAGGGCGGTGGTCAGGCGCAGCGCACCGTGTCCCTCTAGTGGAATGACGGTTTGCACCGAACCCTTGCCGAAGCTGCGGGTTCCCATCACCGTGGCGCGATGATGGTCCTGCAATGCACCGGCAACGATTTCGGCGGCCGAGGCCGAGGCGCTGTTGATCAGTACGACCATCGGAACTCCCTGTAGCAGGTCGCCTGCCGCCGGCGCGCGATAAACTTGATCGTCTGCACTGTTGCGCCCCCGGGTGGTGACGACGACGCCGCCATCGAGAAAGTCGCCGGTGACGTCGATCGCCGCATCGAGCAATCCGCCGGGGTCATTGCGCAAGTCGAGAACAAAGCCGTTCAATCGGCCCTGGGTTCGCGCCTTCATCCGGGCGATCGCACCGGCGAGTTCGGACGAGGTGTTCTCGGTGAAGGTGGTGACGCGGGCATAGCCAATATTGTTCGCTTTGAGGTCCGATTTGACCGAGACGACACGGATTACGTCACGCGTCAGCGTAACCTCGAACGGGTTGCGGTCATTACGCGCAATCGTCAAGGTCACCCTGGTGCCTGCAAGCCCGCGCAATCGTTTGACGATCTCCTCGACCTCCATGCCGGTGGTCGGTTGCGCGTCGATCTTGACGATACGGTCGCCGGGCTCGATGCCGGCTTCCGCAGCCGGCGTGCCGTCAATCGGGGAGATCACCTCAGGGACTTTCCCTTCGAGGGTCAGCTCGACGCCGATCCCACCGAAGTGGCCGCGAGTGACGGCCGTCATCTGCTGATACTGGTCCTGGTCCATGTAATCGGAATGGGGATCGAGCCGGCTGAGCATGCCCTTCAACGCCCCTCTGGTGAGCTCGCTGCCGCTCACCGGCGCGACATAATTCCTTTCGACCTGCTTCATCGCCTCCTGGAGAAGGCCGAGATCGGTGGCATCGGCGGGATAGGCGCCGGTTCCGGCTCCCGCGTTGTCGCAAGCATAGAGCGTCAGGGTGAGCACGACGGCAGCGGCAGCGCGGGCTGCCGATCGGGACTGGTATGAGATTTGGATCATCGGGCCCTTTGCGGCGAGGCGTTGGCGCGGGTTCGGTACGGCCGCGCAGAATGTAATCTTTCGCGCCGCTGCGTCCAGAGCGCGTCCCGCCGATTAGCCGGGTCTGAGACGCTCCAGATCGGCCCGATCGAAGACGTAGCGGGCGTTGCAGAACTCGCAGGTCACCGTGGTAATCCCCTCTTTGTGCATATCGTCGAGCTCGTTCGCCGGGAAGGCGCGCAGGATCGCTCCGATGCGCGCGCGCGAGCATCGGCAACGCGCTTCGAGGGCGTGCGGGTTGTAGACCCGCACACCCTGCTCGTGGAACAGCCGAAACAGCAGGCCATGCGGAGGCAAATCCGGGTCGACGAGTTCCTCCGGCGTCGCTGAACTCATCAACACCATCGCCTGCCGCCAGCCGTCCTCGACATCATCCGCTATGACCGCACGGCCGCCCTCCGGCGGTACGCGCTGCAGCATCAGGCCGCCCGCACGCCAGCTCCCGCCGGGCCCGGCCCGGCCCACCGACAGCTTGATCCCGGCTTGGAGCTGCTCCGACTGACGGAAATAGTGGCTGGCGCATTCGGCGAGGGTTGATCCGGCGAGCTCGACGATGCCCTGATAACGATCAGTGTCCTCGCCCTGGTCGACGGTGAAGGCGATGTAGCCGGAGCCGACGAGAAGCGGCACCGAGGGCGAGGACACCCTGGCACAGGCCAGCGCGGCCTCGAGCTTGGTCGCGTCGTATTGCGCATAACCGCGCACCGCACCTTCGGTAGAGACATCCGCGACCATCATGCGGATCGGCCCGTCGCCCTTGGTCTGCAGCGTGAAGATCCCGTCGTATTTGAGAGCGCCGGCGAGCACCACAGCTAACGTGATCGCCTCGCCCAGCATCGCGGCGACCGGCTCGGGGTATTCGTGCTGGGACAAGATGCGGTCGATCGCCGGGCCCAGCCGAACCAGCCGTCCGCGCAATGCAAACGGATCGATGCGGAAGGGTTGGATGAGATCGTCGGGGGCCGTCTGACTAGGCGAATTCAAAATCGAGCGCTCCAGCAACAAAGCTGTTTATACGAAATCGGCCATTCTTATTCGGTCATCACCGAGTTTGTCCCGGTGATCCATACGCTCCGCGGCACTGCCTTGGCGTAACCGATCGCGTGGATGGCCGGAACAGGTCCGGCCATGACCGATGAAGAGCGAGCGGAGACCAAATACCTTACGCGTTGGGATGACAAGCTCCTGCCGTCACCTACCCGAGGCACCAGGCGAGAATCCCTTTTTGGGAGTGCAGCCGGTTCTCTGCTTCGTCCCACACCACCGATTGGGGGCCATCGATCACCCCCGCGGTCACCTCTTCGCCGCGCTTCGCCGGCAGGCAATGCATAAAGATGGCGTCGGGCTTAGCGTGCGCCATCAGATGCTCGTCGACGCGATACCGAGCCAGCAGGTTGTGACGGTTGACGCTCGCCTCGACACCCATCGAGATCCACGTGTCAGTCGCGACGCAATCGGCGCTCGCCACCGCCTCCAGCGGGTCGGTCGTCACCTCGACGCGACCGCCCTCGCGGCGTGCCCAATCGAAGAGGCGCTGTGGCGGGCTGAGCTCTTCGGGACAGGCGAGCCGCAGCGTGAACCCGAAGCGTACCGCCGCGTGCACCCAGCTGACCGCGACATTGTTGCCGTCGCCGCTCCAGGCTACGACCTTACCGGGAAGTGATCCTTTCTTCTCCTGCAACGTCATCACATCGGCCATCAGCTGGCAGGGATGCGACGTGTCCGTCAGCCCATTGATCACCGGAACGGTCGCATAGCGCGCGAGATCATCGAGCTTTCGCGGTTGACTCGTACGGATCACGATTGCGTCGACATAGCGTGAGAGGACGCGTGCTGTGTCGCCGATGGTCTCGCCGCGCCCGAGCTGGCTGTCCGCGGTGTTGAGATAGATCGTGTCGCCACCGAGCTGGCGCATCGCTACCTCAAAGGATACGCGCGTGCGCGTCGACGGCTTTTCGAAAATCATCGCCAGCGTCTTGCCCGCCAGAGGCCGGTCGCGCCGGCCGTTTTTATACGCAAAGCCGACATCGAGCATTCGCCGCAGCTCGGCGCTGTCGATCTGGTCGAGGTCGAGAAAGTGCCGCGGCGGATCGGGCGGCGCGCGCCGCCCATCGATCGACGCCAGCTCGCGCACGGCGCTCCTCATGACGGCCACTCCCGGGCCACTCTGTTCATGATGTCGAGCGCCTCGTCGATTTCAGCTTCGCCGGCAATAAGCGGCGGCAGGATGCGCAGCACGTTCTCTCCCGCCGTCAAGGTCAGCAGGCCATTCTGCCGCAGCTTTGCGACGAAGTCCGCCGCCGGTACGATGCAGCGGATGCCGAGCAGCAGGCCCGCGCCGCGCAGTTCGGCGAACAGCTTGGGATAGGAATGAACCAACGTCTCGAGCCGCGTCCGCAGCCGCGCCGCCATCGCCTGGATATGGGCGAAGAAGCCCGGCCCGAGCATGATGTCGAGGACGGCATTGCCCGCTGCCATCGCGAGCGGGTTGCCGCCGAAAGTCGATCCATGGGTGCCGGCTACCATGCCGACCGCGGCGCGTTCGGTGGCAAGACAGGCGCCGACCGGCAAGCCGTTTCCAAGCGCTTTGGCGATCGCCATGATATCGGGTGGGGCATTCTCCCATTCGTAGGCGAACAGCTTGCCGGTGCGCCCCATCCCGCATTGGACTTCGTCGTAGACGAGCAACAGGCCGAATTCGTCGGCGATCTCGCGTAACCCCCTCAGATACCCCTCGGGTGGGGCACGTACGCCGCCCTCGCCTTGGATCGGCTCGACCATCATCGCCGCGGTCTCTTTGCCGATCGCCGCGCGCATCTCGTTGAGATTGCCGAACGCGACCTGGTCAAACCCGTCCATCGGCGGTCCGAAACCCTTGAGGTAGGCCTCGTTGCCGGCTGCGGCCAATGTCGCAAAGGTGCGGCCGTGGAACGAACCATGGCAGCCGATGACGCGATAGCGCTCGGGGTGGCCGGTCTCGGATTGGTATTTGCGCGCGACCTTTATCGCCAATTCGCAGGCTTCGGCGCCGGAATTGCCGAAGAAGACGGTATCGGCAAAGGTATTTTCGACAAGACGCTGCGCCAGCCGCTCCTGCCCCGGAATGCGAAACAGGTTGGAGGTATGCCACAGCTGCTTTGCTTGCTCGGAAAGAGCGGCGACGATATGCGGGTGGCAATGACCGAGGCCGGTCACCGCAATGCCGCTGGTAAAATCGAGAAACTTGCGACCGTCGGTAGCGTAGAGATAAGGGCCCTCGCCCCGTTCGACTTCGACGTCCCACCGGGCATAAGTCGGCATAACGGCTGGTATCACTAAATCTCTCCTGCGTGATTGGGTCGGGGAAAATCAAAGAAGGTGCGCCACTATCGTCGTCGCCGGTCGCCCGCCGGCGCGCCCTTCCGCACCCATCCCAAACGCCGGCTACCGCTGCCGGGACTACGCATCATCGGCACTCTCCTCGCCTCGGGAGGCCGGCGCGCCGACCCCCAACGATTCAGCAGGAAAGCGGCGGAGTATGAGGACCGCGGCCAGCGGTGTCAATTCACGCTGCGGCGCCCATCCGGCCACCCCGTCAACGGTCGGGATGGCCGGCCCATAGAAATGACCGAAAGTTAAATTGCTGTAATGGTGACGTTAGCGGGCACGGTATGAAACGTAGCCTCGTAAGTCATCGGTGAGGGGCAAGCGCCCTGACTGTAATAGAGGTGAAAAATCATGATGTTTCGTACCCCATTTCTTGCTGCGGCCCTTCTCACGGGCGTTGCTGCGGTCGGATTGACCCCTGCGCTCGCGCAGACCGCGTCGTCGCCGGCAGCCCCCGACGCGGCGCAGGCGCCGATGCGCCATCACGAGCGGATGCTGCCGAGCCAATTGGTCGACGGGCGCGTCGCCTTCCTCAAGGCCGAGCTCAAGATCACACCGGCCCAGGAGCCGCAGTGGCAGCAGGTGGCGACGGCAATGCACGACAACGCAAACGCGCTCGACCAGGTGATCACCAGCGCCCGGCAGCAGCGCGGCACAATGGACGCTGTCCAGCGTCTCACCCTGCGTGGCCAATTCGCAAAGGTGCGCGCCGACAACGAGGCGCGGCTGCTCACCGCGTTCAAGCCGCTCTACGCCAGCCTGTCGCCGGAGCAGCAGCAAACCGCCAATGCGCTGGTCGGGGAACATCACGGCTGGCACCATCGCGCCTGAAGACTCTGAGTAATGGCGGGCGGGCGGATTGACACCGCCGTCCGCCTCGCCGAACACTCGCGCTCGTCATCAGACGGGCGAGGGGATCGCGGTGGTGGAGGGCGGAAGACTGGGTGTCGATATCGGCGGCACGTTCACCGACGTCGCGCTCGAATTGGGCGAGAGGCGGTGGAGCGCCAAGATCTTGACCACGCCCGAGGCGCCCGAGCGCGCCGTCATCGACGTGATCCGGAGGGTTCTCTCGGAGGCGGGACTCCGCCCCGTTGATCTCTCGATCATCATTCATGGCACGACGCTCGCCACCAACGCGATCATCGAGCGCAAAGGCGCCAAGACCGCGCTGCTTACGACCGAGGGTTTCCGCGACACGATCGAGATCCGGCACGAAAACCGGTTCGAGCAATACGACGTCAACATCGACCTGCCGCCGCCGCTGGTGCCGCGGCGGCTGCGCTTTCCAGTGAAGGAGCGCGTTGAGGCGCACGGCCGGGTGCTCGTGCCGCTCGACGAGGCCGGCGTATCCTCGGTTGCGGAGCGCCTCGCGGCCCTCGGCATCGAGGCTGTCGCGATCGGCTTTCTGCACAGTTTCACGAACCCGGCGCACGAGCGCCGCGCCGGCGAGATCCTCGCCGAACGCCTGCCGCGCGTCGCGATCACACTGTCGAGCGACGTGTCGCCGGAGATGCGCGAATACGAGCGCTTCTCGACCGCCTGCGCGAATGCCTATGTGCAGCCGCTGATCGGCCGCTATCTCGCCAATCTCGAGGCGTTGCTGCAAGCCGAGGGGTTCGTCTGCCCGCTGTTCTTGATGCTGTCGGGCGGCGGGCTGACTTTGGCCGAGACCGCGATCCGCTTCCCGGTGCGGCTCGTCGAATCCGGCCCCGCCGGCGGCGCGATCTTTGCCGCCGAAATCGCGCGGCAATGCCGGCTCGACAAGGTCCTGTCCTACGATATGGGCGGGACGACCGCGAAGATCTGCCTAATCGACGATTTGAAGCCGCAGACTAATCGCGCCTTCGAGGTCGCGCGCATCTACCGCTTCAAGAAAGGCAGCGGGCTGCCGCTGCGCATCCCGGTCATTGAGATGGTCGAGATCGGCGCCGGCGGCGGCTCCATCGCGCGAGTTGACCGGCTCAAGCGGATCACCGTCGGCCCGGACAGCGCCGGCGCTGATCCCGGGCCGGCCTGTTACGGACGGGGCGGTGCGGAGCCGACCGTCACCGACGCCGACCTGTTGCTCGGCCGCATCGATCCTGCCGCATTTTCCGGCGGGCGCATGGCGCTCCACCGCAACGCGGCCGAGGAAGCGATGCGCCGGGAGGTGGGCGAGCCGTTGGAGCTGGCGGTCGAGCTCGCCGCGCTCGGGCTCAGCGAGATCGTCGACGAGAACATGGCAAATGCCGCGCGGGTGCACGCGATCGAGAGCGGCAAGGACGCGCGCGGCCGCAGCCTCGTCGCGTTCGGTGGCGCGGCGCCGTTGCACGCCGCGCGCATGGCCGAAAAATTAGGGCTGGACCGGGTGCTGGTGCCGTCCTACGCGGGGGTCGGCTCGGCGGTTGGTTTTCTGCGCGCACCGATCGCCTACGAGATCGTCCGTTCATCGCTGCAGCGGCTCGATCAGTTCGATGCTGCCGCAGCCAACCAACTCTACACGGCGATGCGCGCCGAAGCCGAAGCAATCGTCCGCCGCGGCGCCGGCGACGCGCCGCTGACGGAGACCCGCTCGGCGTTCATGCGCTATCGCGGACAGGGCCACGAAATCGCCGTGCCGCTGCCGATCAGGCCCTACCGCGAGGACGACGCGGCGGTTTTTCACGCCGCCTTCGAACAGGAATATCGCCGGCTCTACAGCCGTGTCATCCCGGGGGTCGAGGTCGAGGTGCTGAGCTGGGTATTGCTGCTGTCCGCGCCGAGCCCGGCTCAAGCCGACACCGCCGGACCCGCCCCACAGCCCTACATGCCAAAGCCCGCACGGCGGCGCCCGGTCTTCGATCCCGACACCGGCGAGTTTATCGACGTCGCGCTATACGAGCGCCGCGATCTTAGGCCCGGCGCGCTCATCCGCGGCCCCGCAATCATCGTCGAGGACGAAACCTCGACCGTCGTCAGCGCCCTGTTTGAGGCGAGGATAGACCCATTCGGCTATATCGAGCTGACCCGCCGCGGAGGCTGACCGGTTTCGCTCGATATCGGTACGACGCAGCACCGAGCAGAGCGGGCCCTTGTTGCCAACACGGCATCCAAAATTTTGCCTCATTCGTATTGTAAGTTCCGGAACGATGGCGGCTCGGAGGCGGCGCACGAGAGCCCCAGGCGGGTATGCGGATGCAATCAATGAGAGAATTTCGCTGCTGATTCGCTGCAGATTGCACAATGGACGAAAATTGATGCAATAGTTGGTTGTAGCTAATGGCGGCCAACGCGGTCGCCCAGCGGAATGGGTGAAGACGCAATTGCTACGACAAATGCGGCCGACCTCGCCGCTGGGCCTCGCGCTCGAAGCGATCGCTCGCTAGAATGCCTCAGCCTTCCTTAGTCTGGAATTGTAGGGACTAGGCCGATGCTCGGCAGACCTAACACTGCATTGTCGCAGATGCACATGCAGATCATGTGGAGCCGGCTCATCGCCGTCGTCGAGGAGCAGGCACAGACACTGGTGCGCACGGCGTTTTCGACGACGGTGCGCGAGGCCGGCGACCTCTCGGCGGGCGTGTTCGACCGCGACGGCAATATGCTGGCGCAAGCGGTCACCGGCACGCCGGGGCACGTCAATTCGATGGCGGCGGCGGTCAAGCATTTCCTCGACGCCTTCCCGCTGAAAACGATGCGCCCGGGCGATCACTACATCACCAATGACCCGTGGCTGACCTGCGGGCACCTGCACGATCTGACGGTGGTCAGTCCGACTTTTCTGCGCGGCGAGGCGGTCGGGCTTTTCGCCAGCACCGTGCATGTCGTCGACATCGGCGGGCTCGGCATGGGTCCGGATGGCCGCCAGGTCTATGAAGAGGGCCTATCGATCCCGCTGATGGCCCTGGCGCGGGAAGGCCGAATGATTAACGACGACCTGTTGCGTCTGATCCGCGCCAATGTCCGCGAGCCATTGCAGGTCGAGGGCGATGTCTACGCGCTAGCCGCGTGCAACGACGAAGGCAGCCGCCGCCTCATCGAGATGATGGAGGAGTTCGAGATCACCAATCTCGACCGCCTCGGCGAGCACATCATCGAGACTTCGCGCCAAGCGACGATCGAGGAGATCCGCAAGCTAAAGAAGGGCTCCTACCGCAACAGTCTGAGGATGGACGGCTTCGAGCGCCCGCTGACACTCGCCGCCGAGATGACGATCGGGGAGCACGGCATCCACGTCGATTACACCGGCACCTCGCCGGCGAGCGCGTTCGGCATCAATGTCGTGCTCAACTACGCGACGGCTTACACCGCTTTTGGGGTAAAGTGCATTGTCGCGCCGGAGGTGCCGAACAACGCCGGCTCGCTCGCGCCGATTACGGTCAGCGCGCCCGAGGGCTGCCTGCTCAATGTGAAGCGGCCTCGCGCCGTAGCGGCCCGGCATACCGTTGGCCACATGCTGCCCGATGTCGTTTTCGGCTGCCTCCATCAGGTGATGAAAGACGGGGTGCCGGCCGAAGGCGCCTCCTCGCTATGGATCCCGCAGATTTATGGCGGGGCCGACGTGCTCGACGAGCTCGGCACTGCAGACGGCCGCCCGCGGCCCGAGATCAGGCCGTTCAGCACCGCGATCTTCCATTGCGGCGGCGCCGGCGCCCGGCCGGGGAAGGACGGGCTCGATGTGACCGCGTTCCCCAGCGGCGTGCGGACGATCCCGATCGAGGCGAGCGAGGCGGTGGCGCCCGTGCTGTTCCGCCGCCGCGAATACCGCGAGGGCTCGGGTGGCGCCGGACAGTTCCGCGGCGGGCTCGGCCAGGTGATCGAGCTGGGCGGCGCCGACGGTACGCCGATCGCGATGCTGTGCAATTTCGAGCGGATTTCAAACCCGGCGCGGGGTCGCGATAGCGGCGGCAATGGCGCACCCGGCCGAGTCAGCCTGGTCTCAGGCAAGCCGATAGGGCCGAAGGGGCGGCAGAGCGTGCCTGGCGGTGATTTCATCCGCCTCGAAACGCCCGGCGGCGGCGGTTTTGGCGATCCCGCCGCGCGCGACCCCCAGCAGGTCGCTCTCGACGTCGCCGACGGCCTGATCTCGCGCGAGACGGCCGAACGAGACTACCGCCTCGCCGTCGCGGCGGATGGCAGCATCGATTCGGGGGCAACGGTCCGGTTGAGGGCTGGCTGTAGGGTGGGTTGAGCCTCTCGCGAAACCCAGCGATGATGATCCGGCCGAAGGTGATGGGCTTCGCTGAGCTCAACCCATCCTACCGACCGCCGGTGCAGCAATGATCCGGCCCATCGGCTTGGCACCCTGCGCGTCGAAGCCGGAGGAATCGCGGGGTCGTCTTTATCCGGAGGCGGAGCATGCGGTGCGCTCGCCGTTCCAGCGCGACCGCGACCGCATCATCCATTCGACGGCGTTCCGCCGGCTGACGCACAAGACCCAGGTCTTTGTCTATCATGAGGGGGACCACTATCGAACGCGCCTGACCCACACGCTCGAAGTGGCGCAGATCGCGCGCACGATCAGCCGCGCGCTCGCTCTCGACGAAGACCTCGCCGAGACCTTGGCGCTTGCTCACGATCTCGGCCATACCCCTTTCGGCCACGCCGGCGAGGAGGCGCTGAATGCCGAGATGGCGCGGTTTGGCGGTTTCTCGCACAACGATCAGACATTGCGCATCCTCACCTGTCTCGAGCGTCGCTATGCCGAGTTCGATGGGCTCAACCTGACCTGGGAATCGCTCGAAGGCACGGTCAAGCACAACGGACCCTTGCTAAGCTCCGGCATGGATCGAGCGGTGCCCCCGTCGATCGCCGAATATGACCGCCGCCATCCGCTCTGGCTGGACAGCTTTCCGAGCGCCGAGGCGCAGGTGGCGGCGCTCGCCGACGATATCGCGTACAACAATCACGACGTCGATGATGGACTGCGCGCCGGGCTGTTCGCCGTCGCCGATCTCGCCGACGTCCCGCTGGTCGGCCCGGTGTTCCGCGACGTGGAGTCGCACTATCCAGGGCTTGAGGAAGCGCGGGTGATCCACGAGGCGATCCGGCGGCTGATCGATCGGATGGTCAGCGATCTGATCGACGAGACGAGCAAGCGGCTCGCCGACAGCGCTGTCCGCTCGGCCGACGAGGTGCGGCGGCTCAAAGCGCCGGTCGTCGGTTTTTCCAGCGAAATGAGCCGCAACGATCGGGCGCTCAAGGAGTTTTTGTTCGAGCGGATGTACCGCCATCATCGGGTCAACCGGATGAGTTCGAAGGCCCGCCGGGTCATCCACGATCTCTTCTCGCTTTACCTCGCCGAGCCGCAATGCCTGCCGCGCGAGTGGCGTGACAACGCCGGCGGACCGGACGAGCCGCAAACCGCCCGTGTCGCGGCCGACTATCTCGCCGGCATGACCGACCGTTTCGCGCTCGACGAGCACCACCGTTTGTTCGACACCTACGCCCGCACTTAGTGAGCCTCCATCCTCACGCAATCGCTCGGATGATGGAGAGAGGAGCAACACCGGAGGAGGCGGTCGCGACAATTCAGGAAGGAGAGCCCGTACGACCGCACTGCAGCCCTCCTACTGAGGAGCGCGTTCCGGGTCCAGCAGCTCGACGAGACGGATGCGGTTTTGCCGGACCGCCAGCGCCCGCTCTCCGTGCTTCAACGCCAGCGCATCATTGCCGAAGATCTCGCGGCGCCACCCCGACAACACCTTTACCGGCGCGTGGTCGTCGGCGGCGACCGCTTCAAGGTCTTCGGACGAGGCCAACAATTTCTGCGCGACCTCGTGGTCCTCACAGCGCTGCTTCAACAAGACGCGCAGCAACTCGACCAGCGGACCGAGCCCCGAAGGCGACTCGATTTTCGCGGGTTGCGGCAGATCGAATGGCGGCGGTTCGGTGAGCCCGCGCCCGACCGCCTCCAGGATCTCGCCACCGAGCTTGCCCTCCGCCACACCTTTGCCGAGGCTGCGGGTTCGCGCCAGCGCCTCGATCGTCCTCGGCGAGTGGGCGGCAATCTCGAGCACCGCTTCGTCCCGCATGATCCGATTGCGCGGCAGATTGCGTTGCCGGGCCGCGCTCTCACGCCAGGCCGCAACTTCCCGCAGCACGCCAAAAAATCGGCCGTCGATCCGGCCACGTAGACGGAAGCGCCGCCACGCCTGATACGGATCGTTCCGATAAGTATCTGGATCTGACAACTCGGCCGCTTCCTCCGCAATCCAGCTCGCCCGCCCGTTCGAGGTTAGTCGCTCCCGCAGCTTTTCATAGACGGTACGGAGATGGACGACATCGGCGAGGGCATAACGGATTTGCCGCTCGGTCAACGGCCGGTGCGACCAGTCGGTAAAGCGCGAGGATTTGTCGAGCGCAGCACGCGCAAGCTTGGAAACGAGCGTCTCATAGCTCACCGCATCGCCAAAGCCGCACACCATCGCGGCAATCTGCGTATCGAAGATCGGCGCCGGAACCGCGCCGGAGAGGTTGAAGAAGATCTCGATGTCCTGGCGCCCGGCATGGAACACTTTGAGCATGCGCTGGTCTGCCATCAGCGCGAGGAGCGGGGTCAGATCGATCCCCGGCGCGAGCGTATCGACCGCCGCCGCCTCTGCAGGCCCGGCGACCTGCACGAGGCACAAAATGGGCCAATAGGTCCGCTCGCGCATGAACTCGGTGTCGACCGCGACAAATTCCGCGCCTCTCTGCCGCTCGCAAAACTGCGCCAGCGCATCGGTGTCGGTAATGACCATCATGGCTGACGCTATACCCCGAAAGCCCGGGCAGCGAAAACCCAGGAGCCTGGCTACGAGCGGGTCGGGGCGAGCTTTCCGAGTAACGCGGGTTAAAGTTCGACGCCGCGCGTATTCACGTCAACCGCGTAGAGCGAAGTGGAGGCGCAGATGAAGAGCCGGTTGTGGTCGTGGCCGCCAAAGCACAGATTGGCTGCGGTCTCCGGCAAGACAATGCGCCCGATGACATCGCCATCGGGCGCGAGCACCGCCACGCCGTTGAACAGCGGGTCGGCAGCCCAGCCGCCGGCACTCCAGATGTTGCCATCCTCGTCGCAGCGGATGTCATCCGACAAACCACCCTTCGTATCACTGAAGTCGTGAAATAGCTTACCGTTGACCAACTTGCCGCCATCGGTCACGTCATAGACGCGGATCAAAGACGGCGAGATCCCATCTTTGCCGCGGCCGGTGTCTGTGATGTACAGCTTCTTCTCGTCCTGGCTGAAACACAATCCGTTCGGCTGATCGAAATCATCGGCCACGACGGTCATACTCCCGGTTTTGCCATCGATCCGGTAGACGTTGTGCGGCAGCTCGGACGGCGCGCGGTGGCCCTCGTGATCGCCGCCGGTTCCGTAGCTCGGATCCGTAAACCAGATCGAATCGTCCGACTTCACGACCACACCGTTGGGCGAATTGAGCTTCTTCCCTTGGTAATTATCCGCCAGCGCGGTGATCTTCCCGCCGTACTCGGTGCGGGTGACGCGCCGTGCCGCGTGCTCGCAGCTGACCAGCCGCCCTTGCCGGTCGCGGGTGTTGCCGTTGGTGAAGTTGGAGGGCGAGCGAAACACCTTCGTGTCGCCCGACATCGTGTCATGGCACAGCAGCCGATTGTTCGGGATATCGCTGAAAATCACGCAGTGCATGTCTCCGAACCACACCGGTCCCTCGGTCCATTCGGCCCCGGTCCAGACGCGGCGCAGCAACGTTGTGCCGGCGAGGTATCTTTTGAAGCGGGGATCGAGCACCTGAATATTCGCATCGGGATAGGGGACGGTCGGATTCTCGTTGTTCCATTCGCGCGCCGGCAGCGACGGTCCGGTCGGGATCGAGTTGGCGGCCAGCGTGGTTCCGGCGGCTACGGCGCCCGCGACGGAAGCGCCCGTCGCAAGCATGAGGCGACGACGATCGAGCATTGTTTCCTCCCTCAGCGCTCGGTTCTGGAAGCGACGCAAAGCATAGCAGCCGGCAGACGGCCCACAAGACTCGCCGCCACGAGGCTTCGCCGACCGCGAGCCGTGCGATCCTCGGCACCCCGCAAAATAGCCACAATCACATGCTGCCATGCTAAGATGACAAGCACAGCCGCTGCCATCGCAGATGAGGGTTGGTTGGTGCGACAGATTGATGTCGCTGATGCTCGGGAACGGCTGAGGCAAGGCCTCGGCGCGCGAGCGGTCGACGGGAGGAAATGGATGTCCGGCTTTCCTGTTCTGTCGCCGGCGCGGTTCCGAAGAGCCCAGGATTTTTGATGACACAGCCGCCCTCCGGCCTGTTTTTCTCCTGTAATAACAGGTGGCCTTGCCGCGAGGAGGTGGGGTCGCGCCCGGCTTGACAACCGCCGCTGTTCCGTGCCGTTCTCCCGCCCCCAACGAGATTGGCCGTTAATGCACGTCTATCGGACCCATACTTGCGGAGCTTTGCGCTTGGCCGATGCGGGCCGGCCGGCGCGATTGTCGGGGTGGGTGCATCGCAAACGCGATCATGGGCAGCTTCTGTTTATCGATTTGCGCGACCATTACGGGATCACGCAGTGCGTGATCGACATCAGCTCGCCGCTGTTCCCGGCGGCGGATGCGGTGCGTCTGGAGACTGTCGTGACGATGACCGGACGGGTCGTCCCCCGCTCTGCCGAAACGGTCAATCCCAAGCTCGACACGGGCGAGGTCGAACTATCTATCGCCGAGATCGAGGTGCTATCGGAGGCCGAGCCGCTGCCGTTTCCGGTCAACTCCGACGCCGAATACCCGGAGGAGATGCGCCTCCCGCACCGTTTTCTCGACCTGCGACGCGAGCGGGTGCATGCCAACATCATGCTCCGCTCCAAGGTCATAGCGTCGATCCGGCGGCGCATGATCGAGCAGGGTTTCGCGGAGTTCCAGACCCCGATCCTCACCGCCAGCTCTCCCGAAGGGGCGCGCGATTACCTGGTGCCGAGCCGGCTGCATCCGGGCGAGTTTTACGCGCTGCCGCAATCGCCGCAACAATTCAAGCAGCTGCTGATGGTCGCCGGGTTCGACCGCTATTTTCAGATCGCGCCGTGCTTTCGCGACGAGGCGGGCCGCGCCGACCGCTCGCCGACCGAGCATTATCAGCTCGATTTGGAGATGTCCTTCGTCACCCAGGAAGACGTGTTTGCCGCGCTGGAACCGGTTCTGCACGGAATCTTCGCGGAATTCGGCGGCGGCCGTCTGGTAACGGCGGCGCCGTTTCCGCGCATCGCCTATGCCGACGCGATGCGCAAATACGGCACCGACAAACCCGACCTGCGCAATCAGCTCGAAATGCACGATGTCACCGAGCATTTCCACGGTTCAGGCTTCAAGGTGTTTGCAAGCCAGCTTGATGCAGACAGCAACGCCAGGGTGTGGGCGATTCCGGCGCCAACCGGCGGTAACAGAGCGTTCTGCGACCGCTTGAATGCGTGGGCCCAATCCGAGGCGCAGCCCGGGCTCGGGTACATCTTTTTTCGCGATCGGGAGGGCGCCGGGCCGATCGCGAGAAGCATTGGTTCGGAGCGGACAGAACGGATTCGCGCCCAGCTTGGTCTCAAGGACGCCGACGCAGTCTTCTTTGTTTGCGGCCTGCCCAAGGAGTTCACCGCCTTTGCCGGCGCGGCTCGGCTCAAGATCGGCACCGAACTCGGCCTCATAAAAGAGGGGCGTTTCGAGTTTTGTTGGATCACCGATTTCCCGATGTACGAGATCGACGAGGAAACCGGCCAGATCATATTCGGCCATAACCCGTTCTCGATGCCGCAAGGCGGCCTCGCAGCGCTCGAACAGCAGGACCCGCTCGCCGTCCTCGCGCATCAATACGATGTCGTCTGCAACGGTTTCGAGCTCGCCTCTGGAGCGATCCGCAACCACCGTCCCGACATCATGTACAAGGCCTTTGCGATCGCCGGCTATTCCGCCACGGACGTCGAATCGCGGTTTTCGGGGATGCTGAACGCGTTCAAATACGGCGCGCCGCCGCACGGCGGGATGGCGCCTGGCATCGACCGAATCGTCATGCTGCTCGCGGATACGCCGAATCTGCGCGAGGTGGTCGCGTTTCCGACGAACCAGCTGGCGCAGGATTTGTTGATGCAAGCTCCCGCACCGGTGACGCCCGAGCGGCTGCGGGAACTTCATATCCGTCTGGATCTGCCGCCGGCGAAGCGCACGAGAAACTGAGCCGACAATATCTGCGTATAATCCGACGCAATGATTGCGATAATCTGCGGGCGAGCACGTCCCGGGAGCTTTGGGTCGATGAAAAGATGGTGCTTCGAGCCGTTGATCTTTGCCGTGGCCGCCGTCGCGACGACGGGGTGGGCGCCGATGGCGGCCGTTGCCGAGATTGCGCCGCACCGCGCGCTGTATACGATGATGCTGGGTGGCGCCCGAAACGATTCCGGTGTGCTCGATGCCCGGGGCGCGATGGATTATGAATGGGGCGAGACCTGCGACGGCTGGACGATCGAGCAGCGTTATCGGCTCAAGATGCGATACGCGGAAAGCCCGGATGTCGACATCGTCTCGAGCTTCGTGACCTGGGAATCGAAAGACGGGCTACGCTACCGCTTCAATCAGAAGCAGACGCGAAACGGCGAGCTCGATCAGGAGACTCGCGGCGAGGCTAAGCTCGATGGTCCTGGCAAGGGCGGGGTTGCCGAGTTCGCAAAGCCGCAGCCGCGGACCATGAAGCTCGAGCCCGATGTGTTGTTCCCGAGCGCGCACACGATTGTGCTGATCGACGCCGCCCGTCGGGGCGAGAATTTTGTCACACGTCAGGTATTCGACGGCGCCACGGACGAAAACGCGGTTCAGGTTTCGGCAGCGATCGGGCTCAAGGTAACGCCCGCGCCCGTCGCTGCAAATCGCAACGCCTTGCTGGACCGGCCGGGATGGCGCGTCCGGCTCGCCTTCTTTCCGGTCGATGCGAGCGCCGAAAAGCCGGATTACGAGCTCGGTATGCGATTACTCGACAACGGCGTGTCAGAAGACATGCTGATCGACTATGGCGAGTACTCGATCCACGCCAAACTCGATGATATCGAGGCGCTCTCGAAGCCCAGCTGTTAGCGGTTAGCCGCCTTCGCTTGGCTTGGCTTGGGAAGCTCATCAAGGTTCCGGCCAAATTGGGACCGAGCCCTCGCCGAGCCGCCTGCGAATTTCGTCACTGCGAGTCCAGTTGGACGTCCGGCCAGTTCCGGCCGATCGCGCTTTTCGACGGTCGCGTAAAAGGCATCGCAATCGACGTGGGCGATCGACAACGAGCCGAGCTCGCGGTGATGTACGAGGCGCGGTGAGCCGCACGCGTCGCAACGCTCCTTCAGAGCGGTCGAGGCGCCGAAGGCGCTGCAATCGCGGCACAGGGTGTTCACGGCGTCTCGTCCGCCGGCCACAGCCACGCCGCGCCCCGCACCCCGCTCGAGTCGCCGTGAACCGGCGGGAGGAGCCGGGTGATGACGCGATCGGAAAAGACATAGCGGCTCCACAACCGCGGGACCTGCTGATACAGCACAGAAATGCGCGACAGGCCGCCTCCGAGGACGATCACTTCGGGATCGATCAGGTTGATCACCGATGCGAGCCCGCGGGCGAGCCGATGCATGTACCTCTCGAGTATTGAGCGGCAAAGGGGCTCTCCGCTCTCGGCTGCGCTGGCGATCTGCTGCGGGCTCAGGCCTTGACCCGTATGGCGATAATGATCCGCGGCCATCGCCGGTCCGGAGAGAAAGGTTTCAACACATCCCGACAGGCCGCAATAGCAAGGCGGTCCAGGGATTTCGTCCGGTTCCGGCCAGGGCAGGGGATTGTGGCCCCATTCCCCGGCGATGGCGTTGGCGCCGGGCAGGATCTGCCGCCTGAGAGCAATGCCGCCGCCAACCCCGGTTCCGAGGATGACGCCGAAGACCGTCTCCGCGCAGGCCCCGGCGCCGTCAGTCGCTTCAGACAAAGCGAAGCAATTGGCATCGTTGGCCAACCTCACCGGCCGGCCGAGCGCAGTCTCGATATCGTCCTGCAAGGGACGCCCGATCAGCCAAGTGGAGTTGGCGTTTTTGATAAGGCCGGTGACCCGGGAAACAGCGCCCGGAATGCCGATCCCGACAGAGGCCGTCGTCCCGATTTCTTGCTCGATCGCCTTTGTCAGACCAGTGATTGCCTCAATGGTGCCGCGATAATCATGTACTGGTGTGGCGACCCGCCGGCGGATGCGCGTGATTCCGGTGGCGTCGATTGTGGCCCCCTCGATTTTGCTGCCGCCAAGATCGATGCCGATGCGGAACCCTGCTGACATGGCGGTCTTCCTCGCGGAAGGGTTCAGTTACGGATAGTTAAGCCCGATATATTATGACATACCCGTCTAACCGTGCGGGAGCGGCGGTTAGCGGGCCGGCATCATGCAGCTTTTCGAGGCCGATGAGCATGAGGTTCGAGGACATGAAACCGGAGGCGAACGCCGATCGACCTCTCGGGAAGAAGGTGTTGATCGTTGAGGACAACGATCTCAATATGAAGCTCTTCAATGATCTTCTTGTAGCCCATGGCTATGGTACGCTGCAGAGCAAAGACGGGGTCGAAGCTCTCAAACTTGCCCGTCAACATCGTCCCGACCTTATCCTGATGGATATCCAGCTTCCCGAAATATCGGGTCTCCAAGTCACCCAGTGGATCAAGGAGGACGAAGATCTGCGCACAATCCCGATCATCGCGGTAACTGCTTTTGCGATGAAAGGAGATGAAGAGAAGATCAGAGAGGGCGGCTGCGAAGCGTATATTGCTAAACCAATATCGACAACGAGTTTCCTGCGAACCGTCGAGCGCTTTCTCTCGTGAGAGTGCCCAGTGCAAACCCACTAGCTGCGGGACGCTGATGTCTGGCCGAGTGTTGGTCGTCGATGACGTCGAAGCCAATGTAAAATTGCTTGAGGCCAAGCTGTCGAGCGAGTACTTCGACGTCTTGTCGGCATTCAACGGTCCTGTGGCCCTCCAAATTGCCGATACCGAACTTCCAGACGTCGTTCTCCTCGACGTCATGATGCCGCGAATGGACGGTTTCGAGGTCTGCCGCCAGCTAAAGGCCAATCCGCGAACCGCCGATGTTCCGGTCGTCATGGTCACGGCCCTGTCCGATGTCGCCAATCGCCTACACGGTCTTGAGGTCGGAGCCGACGATTTCCTCACTAAACCGGTCAACGACATCGCGCTGTTCGCGCGTGTACGGTCGCTCGTCCGGCTGAAGCGGATGATGGAAGAGTTGCGTGTCCGCGAAGGCATTTGCGGTCAGTTTGGAGGCAACGATAACCCCATCGTTGAGGATGCAGGCCCTGCCCGCATCCTGATCGTTGAAGACGACCAATTCGCCGCCGCAAAAATGGCCGAAACTCTCCGCGCGATCGCGACTTCCGTAGCGAACGCGTCGAGCTGTGCCGAGGCTCAGAGCTTGCTTGGCGCCGACATTGAGCTGATCATCGCCAGCCTGTCGATACCGGGCAGCGATGCCTTGCGGCTTGTCTCGCAGTGCCGTGCCAACGAAACCTTCCGCCAGCTTCCGATCCTGTTGATCGCCGAAAACAGGGATCTGCCGCGTCTCGCCAAAGGCCTTGATCTGGGAGCAAACGATTATCTGATCCGTCCGGTGGATCGCAACGAGCTCCTGGCGCGCACGACTACCCAGGTCCGCCGCAAAAGGTTGCAGGACCGGCTGCAAGAGAGCTACAGACGAAGCCTGTCGCTCGCGCTTACAGATGAACTGACGGGCCTTTACAATCGTCGATATTTATTCGCCCATCTCGATGAACTGATCGGCCGGGTTCAACAGGACGGCATTAGTGCTGCCGTCTTGGTGTTCGATATCGATCATTTCAAGCTGGTGAACGATAGCTACGGCCATCCGGCAGGGGACTATGTGCTGCGCGAACTCGCCGCGCGAACAATGAACAGTGTGCGCAGCGTCGACCTCGTCGCGCGCCTGGGAGGTGAGGAATTCGTTGTGGTCATGCCCGAGACCGATCTCGGCATCGCCACGGCCGTTGCCGAGCGCCTGCGCGCCGCCGTCGCACGGGAGCCCTTCTTCTTGAGAGAAATTGGCGAGAAGCTGTCGGTTACGATCAGCGTCGGCGTCACCGCCGCCGGAAATGGCGATGACGACCGCGACAAGATGCTGAAGCGCGCCGACGACGCTCTCTACGCCGCCAAAACACGTGGCCGGAACTGTGTCGTCACTCGTTCGCTGGCAATTGCGGGTTCGCTCGTCGCTTCGTCCCTCGCGGACGACGCAGACGTTGTGATCAGCCCGTAATCCATGAACTCGCGGTGACCCGCGCTATTTGATCTTGGCTTCCCGGAAGATTACATGCTTGCGGGCGACCGGATCGAATTTCTTCAGTTCCAGCTTGTTGGTGTTGTTGCGCGGGTTCTTCTTGGTTACGTAGTAGAAACCGGTGTCAGCGCTGCTGACGAGCTTGATGAGCACGGTATTCGTCTTTGCCACTGCCGAGGCCTCGCTCAGGGGTTTCGTGTACCCGAAGATAACGCCGGACTGGCTCCTGTCAAGGCACCCCCGATCGTCGGGGCCGTGGTTGCCACCGGAACCGCCGCGAGGTTCTGACCTGGAGTGACCGCGTGCACCGCCTGCGCGTAGAGAGCAGGGTCCGCGAGTAGCCGCTCCGCCACTTTCAGGTCGATCCCATGGTCGCCTTGCCGGGCCGGACAAGATTGGCGCAGCCGCGACCATCCAGTTTCGTCGAGTGAAGCACGCGGGGTCGGCGAGTTGGCGGGGGACGAGGCGCGCTGGATTGCGACCTGCATGGAACGATCATCGTCTCCGAGGTCGCTCGTGCACAATGACGGAACGACGCCGTGTTCATTCAGCAGGTACCCGGAGGGTGCGACCAGTTGGGCCCAAGTGAGCGTGAGTTCGCCGTCGTTCGGGAGACGCAAGACGGTTTGCACCGTGCCTTTTCCGTAGGAGGCGCTGCCGATGATGACCGCTCGCCCGACGTCTTGCAAAGCCGCGGCAACTATCTCGGAAGAGGAAGCGGACCCGCCATTGATCAAGACGACTAACGGCATCCGCGGAGCGATGCTGTCACCCGAGGCCTCGAAAAACTGGTGGCTTGCGGGGTGACGCCCAACCGTCGAGACAATCGGGCCACTAGGAATGAACACATCCGAGAGGCTCACGGCCTGGTCAAGCAGTCCGCCCGGGTTGCCGCGCAGATCGAGCACGATGCCGCGCAGTTGTGAACCCATCTCACGCTTCAACCTCGTGAGAACATCGACAATTTGTTGGGTGGTGTTCTGGTTGAAGCTTGCAATCTGAAAGATCGCGACGCCGCCGTCGCGTGACACCGTGACGGTCGGGAGGATCACCAATTCGCGCTGCAGTCGGTACGTCCGTTTCTGCGCCAGACCAGGACGATAGATGGTCACGTCGATGGGGCTGAGGATGGGGCCGCGCAGCGCATGAACCACATCGCTTTGCGAACGGCCGGCCGTTGGCGTGCCGTCGAGGGCAATCAGTCTATCGTCGGGCCGAATGCCCGCCACGTCGGCGGGACCATGCGGTGTGACCGACGAGATGCGGTACTCGTCGTTCGCGACTTCGAGGGTCACTCCGATCCCGCCGAACCCGTCGCGCAAGGCACGCTGATCGCGCGCCACGTCGGGTGAGGCATAGCGGGAGAAACGGTCGAGCGCTCCGGTGACCCCCTCGAACACGGTCTTGTCGATCTGTTCCTCCGGAAGCGCTGCGAGCGTCGGAGAGGCCGCCCTGGCATCAGCGGCGAGCCGGCCCATCAATGCCCCCCAATCATGCGGTTCGTCACGGGCTGGCACCGGGTAGGCCGACACTTCGTACCCGGCGTAAGCGAGCGCGACCCGCGGCTTATCCGGCTCGGGTGTTTCCAAGACGGAAAGCTTGTCGTCAAGGCGGGAGAGCCGAGCTCCGCCCGCGAGGACGAGCTGCCGGCTGGAAACCGGCGCGATGTAAAGATCGGTGATTTCGTCGAGACCGCGTGCAAAGAGCCGTCCAGTTGGATCGTTGGGAAGCGCCTGACGCTCCGCGCAGGCCGCCAGCGCAACAACAAAGACCACGCTGCTCGCGCGCAAGAGCGCAGAGGACGGTTGCAGCGACACCGCAGTCACTCCCCCAAGACGAACCCCCAAATTTCCTCGCAGCCGAGTGCAGAACGCGCTCTGCCCGCGTCGGCGACATTCATTCAACTCTGATGAGTACATTAGAACGACCGCACTGGCCACGCAACGGCGCGTAACGCTAGTCGCGCTCTCAGCATCATCCGTGCGGTCGCTTCGCGCGGGGTCGCAGACGAGCGCGACCCCGGCGTCTTGAGGATTGGATGCTGCGGGATAGCGTGCCGGCCTCGAAAACATCCTCTTCCTCGATCCGAAAGATCAGACGCCCCCCTATACCGTCGGCTTCGACAAGACGCACCGGGAGTTGGTCGCCGAGCCGGAAAACGCGACCGGAATTGCGCCCGATCAGTCGCTGCGCTTTCGTGTCTTGCCTATAATAGTCGCTGGGAAGCATAGACATCGGAACAAGGCCTTCGGCGCCGTTCTCGGTCAATGTGACGAACACCCCAAATGACGCGACACCGCTGATCCGAGCGCTGAAGAGATTTCCCGCGGACCCGGCGAGGAGCATCGCGCGATACCGCTCGATGACCGCCCGCTCGGCCTCGGTGGCACGACGTTCGGTGGCCGAGATATGTTCCGCGATCGCCTCTAGCTGCCCACTCCCCGTCTCAGGCGGTGGCCCACCAGGGCCTGCGATCAGCGCTCGATGCACCAGCAGGTCGGCATAGCGCCGGATCGGTGAGGTGAAATGCGCGTAGCGCCGGAGCGCCAAGCCAAAATGGCCGAGATTGTTCGGGCTGTAGGCGGCTTGCGCCTGACACCGAAGCACGAGGTCATTGATGAGCTCGGCTTGCGGCGTTCCGACGGCGCGGCGCAGCACCCGATTGAACAGTTGCGGCTTTAGAGCCTGACCTCTGGCGAGCGTCAGACCGGGAACGCCCATCTCCTGGAGAAAGACGCGCAGCGCCTCCACCTTTTCCGGGTTGGGCGCGTCGTGCACGCGGTACATGCATGGCTGGCGCCGCGCCTCGAGCTCCTCGGCCACGGCCACATTCGCCAGGATCATGAACTCCTCGATCAGCCGATGGCTGTCGAGGCGACCGCGGCGCACCATTGCCGTCGGCCGATTTTCGCGATCGAGCACAACCCGGTCCTCGAGGATCTCGATCTCTAGGGCGCCCCGCTCAGCGCGTACCTTGGCGAGCGCAGCGAAGGCGCCATAAAGGGCGGTGATCGCCTCATGCGACAATGCGCAGCCGGCCAAGCCATCCCGAGCAGCTTGCAGTTCCTCGTAGGTCAGGCGAGCGGCCGAACGCATGAGGCCGCGCTCGAACCGATGGCGCCGCTTGTGGCCGGCACCATCGATCCAAAGATGGACGGCGACACAAGCGCGGTCGACGCCCGGTTTGAGCGAGCAGAGCTCGGTCGACAAGGCCTCCGGAAGCATCGGCACGACGCGATCCGGAAAATAGACGGAGTTGCCGCGCCGTTCGGCCTCGCGGTCGAGCGTGCCGCCGGGGCGGACGTACCATGCGACATCGGCGATCGCTACGATCAGGAGCCAACCGCCCGGGTTACCCGGGTCGGAATCGGGCTCGGCCCAGACCGCATCATCAAAATCGCGCGCGTCGCTGCCGTCGATCGTGACGAGCGGAAGATGGCGCAGATCGACGCGGCCCTCCCGGCCCACCGGAAGCGCCGCCTCGGCCTCGGCAATCGCCGCCGCCGGAAACTCGGTCGGAATATCGTAAGTCGCGATCGCGAAGAGGCTTACCGCTCCCGGGTCCGAGACCGGCCCGAGACGTTCGACAACCCGGGCTCGAGGCGCCCCGAGCCTTGCCGCCGAGATCCGCTCTGCGACAACCAATTCGTCGTCCGTGGCGTCGGCTGCATCACTTATGGCTACCCGGTACTCGGTGCGGTCGCGCCGGTCAGCCGGCTCGATCCGGCCGCCTTCACGCGTATTGCGAAAAGTGCCGATGATCCGCTTGGCCGCGGGCTGGAGCCGCCGGATAATCTGGGCTTCTACATCACCGGTTTCGAGCGCAACGAGCCGGGCGGTGGCGCGTTCGCCAATCATCAAAGTTCCGAGCGCACCGCTCTCGGCGAGACGCAACAACGGAGCCGGACCTGGACCCGGCCAAGCCACCGGCCGCGCAAGCGCGACACCGTCCTCATCGCGGCCGAAGCCCTCGACGACAGTCACTTCGGGGAGCGGCGGAGCGGCCGCAAGGCGTCGGTTGCCGGCTCGGCCGACCATTCCCGAGCGCTCGCCATCACGCATCAGGGCGCGCAGTTTCGGCCGATCCGCCGGCCTCACGCCGAATGCACGAGCGATTTCGCGCACGCCGACCGGGGCGGGGTTCCCGTGAATGTAGGCGACCAGCTGATCCAGCGAGGGGAGCTCCGCTTTCTTCGTGGAAGATCTCACTGACGACCAGGCTGCGCACTCGGTTTCGCCGGAGCCTTTTTCGTAGCTCGCGGGGTGCCGGCCTTTTTGCCGCCTCTCGTTCTTTTCGCGGCGACGGACGCGACATGCTTGCTCCTACTCTCAGCCTTTGCGGGCGCCGCCTTTGTCGAGGCAGTCTTTCCCGTCTTGCGCCGCCCTTTCCGCTTGTCGCGCTGTGCGGCGAGCAGCGGCAATGCCTGTTCGAGCGAAAAGGTGGTGGGGTCGCCATTGCGCGGCAGCGAAGCGATCACCCCGTCATGGCTGACATAGGGGCCGTAGCGGCCTCGATAGAGACCCACGCTGCCGCCCTTCGGATGAGCTCCGAGCTCGCGCAGCAGCTGCGGCCCGCGCCGCCGCTCGGGCGAAGCTTCGGCGAGCAAGACGATCGCGCGATTCAGTCCAATCGTCAGCACGTCGTCATCGATGCCGAGCGATTTGAACGTGTTGCCATGCTTGATGTAGGGCCCGAAGCGGCCGATCCCGGCGATGATGGGCTCTCCGGTCTCCGGGTGTCGGCCTAGCTCGCGCGGCAGCGAGAGTAGGCGCAAGGCGGTCTCGAGGTCGACATCGACCGGGCTGATCGAGCGCGGCAGGGCTACCCTCTTGGGCTTGGCGTCGCCGTCGCCCTCGCCGAGCTGCACATAGTGCCCGTATGGGCCTTTCTTCAGCGTGACCGGAAGAGCGGTCGCCGGCTCGGGCCCAAGCGCTGTCTCCTGGATGGAAGACTCGGCTTCGCCTTCGACTATCAGCGACCGGGTATAGCGGCAAACCGGGTAGTTGGAGCAGCCGATGAAGGCGCCGAACTTACCGAGCTTCAGGCTGAGCCTCCCGGCACTGCAACCCGGGCAGAGGCGGGGATCGCGTCCGGTGCCGTCATTCGCGAAGAAATGCGGCCCGAGTTCCGCGTCCAAGGCGGCCAAGACCTGGCTGATCGTCAGCTCCTTTGTGCCGTCGACCGCGCCCGAAAAATCCCGCCAGAAGTTACGCAGAACCTCTTTCCAATTGATCCGGCCGCCGGAGATGTCGTCGAGCTGGTTTTCGAGATCAGCGGTGAAATTGTACTCGACATAGCGTTCGAAGAAGCTGGTCAGAAAGGCGGTGACAAGCCGGCCGCGATCCTCCGGCACAAACCGGCGCTTTTCGAGACGAACGTAGGCACGATCCTGGAGCACCTGGAGGATCGTGGCGTAAGTCGAAGGACGGCCAATGCCTAATTCTTCGAGCTTTTTTACGAGGCTCGCCTCGGTATAGCGCGGCGGCGGCTGTGTGAAATGTTGGCTCGGCGCCACCTCGCCGCGGGTGAGACGCTCGGCCTTTCGCATCGCCGGCAGGCGCGTGCCCTCGCCCTCTTCATCGCTGATGGTGTCGTCGCGATCCTCCTGGTAGAGCGCGAGAAACCCGTCGAAGAGGATGACGGAGCCGTTCGCGCGCAGCCGAAGGCGCGCGGTGGCGTCGGCTATATCGACAGCGACTTGCTCGAGCAGCGCCGAGGCCATTTGGCTCGCGATGGTCCGTTTCCAGATCAGCTCGTAGAGCCGTCGCTGATCCTGGTCTAGATATCTGACGACATCCGTGGGCTTCCGGTTGAGGTCAGTAGGACGGATCGCTTCATGGGCCTCCTGGGCGTTCTTGGCAGGACTGCGGTAGACCCGCGGCGCATCCTGCACGTAGCGTGGCCCGAACTCGCCGCCGATGAGATGCCGAGCGGCCGCTATCGCCTCGCCTGAGATAGCGACACCGTCCGTTCGCATATAGGTGATCAACCCGACAGTCTCGCCGGCAAGGTCGACCCCCTCGTACAGCCGCTGCGCGATCTGCATCGTGCGGCTGGCCGACAGCCCGAGCTTGCGGGATGCTTCTTGCTGCAAAGTCGAGGTCGTGAAAGGCGGGAATGGGTTGCGGCGGACTTGGCGGCTATCGATTTCGGCTACGGCAAAACCAAACGCCCGCAGAATTGCGTTGGCTGCCGCCCGCGCTTTGGCCTCGGTATCAAGATCGAAGCGGTCGAGACGTTTGCCGTCGAGGTGAGTGAGCCGGGCGGTGAAGGTCTGGCCGGCTTCGGTCTTGAACTCGACCTCGATCGTCCAGTATTCGCGCGGCTTGAAGGCCTCGATCTCGGCTTCGCGCTCGCAGATCAGGCGCAGCGCGACCGACTGGACACGGCCCGCCGAACGGCTTCCTGGCAGCTTGCGCCACAATACCGGCGACAAGGTAAAGCCAACGAGATAATCGAGGGCACGGCGCGCAAGATAGGCTTCGACGAGTTCGCGATCGATCTCGCGGGGCCGGCTGAACGCGTCGAGCACCGCGCTTCGTGTCACTTCGTTGAAGACAACCCGCTTGACGTCGAGATGCTTGAGGACCCGGCGCGAGTCGAGCACCTCGCGTACATGCCAGGAGATCGCTTCGCCTTCACGATCGGGGTCGGTGGCAAGGAAAAGGCCGTCGGCATTACGCACCGCCTGAACGATGGCTTTCATATGCTTTTCGGATTTGCCGTCGACTTCCCACGACATGGCAAAATCCGCATCCGGCAACACCGACCCATCTTTGGCCGGAAGATCCCGGACGTGTCCGTAACTGGCTACGACCGTATAGTCGCTGCCCAGATAGCGGTTGATGGTTCTCGCCTTGGCGGGCGATTCGACGACAACGACTTTCATGGATCCCGTACTAAAAACGCGGGGCCACCCACAAGGAACGACCGGGTCACTGTGATGCAGCCGGTCTAACGCAAGGACACCAGATTACCGGGATGCCGTTCCACCCTGCCGGCCAGTTCCAGCTCGAGAAGGAGGGTGGCCACTGCGGCGGCTGACAAGTGGCATTGCCGCACCAGTTCGTCAACCGCGACCGGGGTCGGACCCAATCTTTCCAGGACCATGTCGAGCCCGTTATCGTCTGCGATCGGATGGGTGGGCTCGGCGCGAGGCCAATCTGTCGTGGTGGGGATCGACGCCAGCCGAGCTGGGGGTGGCGGCGCATTGCGCACCTGTGCCGCCAATTGCGACAGCACATCCTCGGCATTCTCGGTCAGGATCGCACCGCGGCGCAGCAAATCGTTGCATCCCCGACACCGGGGATCGAGTGGCGAACCCGGTACGGCGAAGACATCGCGGCCCTGGTCGAGCGCGCATCGCGCAGTGATCAGCGAGCCCGAGCGAGCCGTGGCCTCGACGACGACCACCCCGAGCGCCATCCCCGAAATGATCCGGTTGCGGCGCGGGAAATGCCTTGCCTGGGGCTCGGTTCCGAGTGGCAGTTCCGCGAGGATCGCTCCCTGACGCGCCAGCGCCTCATGGAGCCCACGATTCTCTTCTGGATAGACGACATCGACACCGCCGGCGACAACTGCCACGCTGCCGGTCTCGAGGGCACCCAGATGCGCGGCGGCATCGATCCCGCGCGCCAAGCCAGAGACGACGACAATTCCGGCCTCACCGAGCGAAGCAGCGAGTTCGCGGCTGATGCGCCGGCCGATGGCCGAGGCGTTGCGGGCTCCGACGATCGCCACGATCGGCCGGCTCAACAACTCGGCCCGCCCGAGCACGGTCAGAAACGGCGGCGCATCCTCGATCGCCGCAAGAGCGCTCGGATACAGCGGCTCGCCCCAGCAGATCATCCGCGCCCCAGCGCGGTTGAGCGCAGCCAGTTCGACCTCGGCCGCGGCCCGAGTCACCGGGGTCACGGTTTGCGAGCGCTCACCGCGGCGAGCGAGCCGCGGCACCATGTCGAGGGCTGCCCGCGCCGAGCCGAACCGGCGCAACATCGCGTAGAAGGTGATCGGGCCGATTGTCTCGGTGCGGCACAACCGCAACCAGTCGAGACGCTCTTGCGGGTCGAGTTCGCGTGCAGCCAGGGCCTGCCTCAGCTCTTTTTGAGCGATATCCGGCTCTCCGTGCCTGCAATCAGGCGTCGGATGTTGGCATGGTGCCGCAGGATGATTAATAGGGCGATACCGGCGATCACCAGCGCCGTCCTCCCGTCGGCCACAAACGGTGCAAGCATGGCGCCGGCCGCCGCGCCGACTAGCGCTGCCAGTGACGAATAATGGAAGACGAAAGCAGCGGCGACCCACAGCAGTGCCGCGACGAGCGCCACCGGCCAAGCGAGGGGGAACAAGACGCCGAGCGCGGTCGCGACACCCTTGCCGCCGCGAAAGCCGAGCCAGACCGGAAACATATGGCCAAGGACTGCGCAGCCGGCCGCGACCAGTCCGGCTTCGGGGTCCCACTGCCGCGCGATCATGACCGCGGCCATCCCTTTCGCTACGTCGAGCAGCACCGTCAGCGCCGCAAGCGTCTTGCTGCCGGTGCGTAAGACGTTGGTGGCACCGATATTGCCCGACCCGATCCGCCGGATATCGCCGCGGCCAGCGAACCGAGTCAGCAGCAAACCAAAGGGGATCGAGCCGAGCAAATAGCCGAGAACGCCGATGGCAGCGAGCGTCACTCAGCCCTCGCCCTGGAAGATGGTGCGGCCGTCGACGATCGTGCGACGCACGCGGCCCTGAACCGGGCGTCCATCGAAGGGGGCGTTCTTCGATTTCGAGCGGAAATCGTCGGTGGAGATCCGCCAGGACACGTCGAGATCAAAGAGCAGCAAATCGGCAGGCGCCCCCGGCGCCAGACGGCCTACCGGTAAACCGAGTATCCGCGCCGGGTTCCAGGTCAGGCGCTGGATGACTTCAAGCAGCCCCAAATGACCATTGTGGTAGAGTTCGAGGGAGAGCGGCAATAGCGTCTCGAGCCCGACGATGCCGTAGGCCGCCGAGCTGAACGGCAGGCGCTTGGAATCCTGGTCCCACGGCGCGTGATCGCTAGCGATCACATCGATCGTGCCGTCGCGCAACCCCTCGACGACCCCCCGCCGGTCCCACTCGCTGCGCAGCGGTGGGGAAAGCTTGGCGAAGGTCCGATAATCGCCGATCGCTGTCTCATTCAGCGTGAAATAGGGGGGCGCCGTATCACAAGTGACCGGCAGCCCCTGCGCCTTGGCGCGGCGAATCGCCTCGATCCCCGCAGCGGTCGAGACATGGACGACGTGATAGCGGGCACCGGTGATCTCGACGAGCCGCAGATCGCGCTCGATCATGATAACTTCGGCCGCAGGCGTGATGCCGGGCAGGCCGAGTCGGGTCGCGGTCTCCCCTTCGCTCACCTCACCGGCTCCCGCAAGGCTCTGCTCCTCCGGATGCTGGATCACCAGCAGATCGAAGGTGCGGGCATAGGCGAGGACACGCCGCATGACGAGCGCGTCGGAGACCGCCTGTACTCCGTCGGTGAAACCGAGCGCGCCGTTCGCGGCAAGCAAACCCATCTCGGTTAAATCGCGGCCCAGGAGCCCCTTAGTTGCGGCGGCGTAAGTGTGGATCTTGGCAAGCTTGACCTCGCGCGCGCGCCGAGCGAGGAACTCGACGACGGAGACATCGTCGACCGGCGGGTCGGTATTCGGGAGCGCGACCATCGTCGTAACCCCGCCCGCGGCGGCGGCCTGCCCGGCGCTCTCGATCGATTCCATGTGCTCGGCGCCGGGCTCGCGCAATTGCACACGCATGTCGACAAGCCCTGGCGTAAGGCACAGCCCCTCGGCGCTCACGATCTCCGCTTCGCGCGCAATGGTGAACAGATCGCCGCCGACCGCGGCAATCCGATCGCCTTCGACCAATAGATCGCCAACCACGTCGAGCCCTCTCTCCGCGTCGAGCAACCGCGCCCGACGGAATAGCCAGCGATTCACGGCAGGGGCGGTCCGTTGCCGAGATCCCGCATCAGGATCTCGAGACAGGCCATGCGAACCGCGACCCCCATCTCGACCTGCTGGCGGATCAGGCTACGGTCGATGTCGTCGGCGACCTCGCTGCCGATCTCGACGCCGCGGTTCATCGGCCCCGGATGCATGATCAGCGCGTCCGGTTTGGCCACCCGCAGCTTGTCGTAATCGAGCCCGAAGAAATAGAAGTATTCGCGCGTCGTCGGAATAAACGCACCGTGCATGCGCTCGCTCTGCAGCCGCAGCATCATGACGATGTCGACATCGGCGAGCCCGGCTGCCATGTCGTGGAACACCTCGACGCCGAGCCGCTCGATTTCGGCCGGCAGCAGGGTCAGCGGCGCAACGACGCGCACGTGCGCGCCCATCGTGTTGAGCAGCGCGATATTCGAACGCGCGACGCGGCTGTGGAGGACGTCGCCGCAGATCGCCACAGTGAGCCCGCCGAGGCGGCCCTTGCGCCGCCTGATCGTTAAAGCGTCGAGCAGCGCCTGCGTCGGATGCTCGTGGCTGCCGTCGCCGGCGTTGATGACGGCGCAATCTAGCTTCTCCGACAGCAGCTGCACCGCGCCCGATTCGGGATGGCGGACGATCAGCACGTCGGGATGCATTGCGTTTAATGTCATCGCGGTGTCGATCAAAGTCTCGCCCTTGTGCATCGAGCTTGCCGCGACCGACATGTTGATGACGTCCCCGCCTAGACGCTTGCCGGCGACTTCGAACAACGTACGGGTGCGGGTGGAGTTCTCGAAAAAGCAGTTGATGATCGTACGGCCGCGCAACAGCGTCCGTTTCTTCTCGGCCTGCCTGTTGAGCTCGACATAGCCGTCGGCCAGGTCGAGGACATAATTGATGTCCTCCGGCGACAGACCTTCGATGCCGAGAAGATGGCGGTGCGGAAAGGGACGGTTGCGGGCAACTCCCTGCATGAGCGCCGGACTATAAGGAGAGGCCGTCTGCCGGGCAAGGTACTCGGGACGAGCAGTTCGGTATAGACTGGCCGAATCATGACCCTCAATCCGATCTCGCTCGCGATTGCTGTCGTTCTTGTCGTGATCGGCGCGCTCGCTATTGCGCTCGCTCGCCTTTTTCGTACCGGGAGCGCTTCTGATAGCGCTCGCGGCAATCGTCCTCGCCTCGCTCAAAATGGTCCGGCAATGGGAGCAGGCGGTGGTGTTGCGAGCCGGAAAGTTCCTGGCGGTCCGGGGCCCCGGGTTGTTTTGGATGATCCCAATCGTCGACAGCATCGCCGCGGTGATCGACACCCGCATCCGAACCCCCCAGTTTCTCGCCGAGCAGACCCTGAGCAAGGACACCGTGCCGGTGGATGTCGACGCGATCATTTTTTGGATCGTCACCGAAAGCGCGCAGCCCTCGAAGTCGCAGATTATGGTGAAGCAATTTCTTGGGCTGCACAGACCTCATTGCGGGAAATGATCGGCGCTGCCGATCTCGCCAGTTTGCTTTCCAACCGTCAGGAACTCGACAATCGATTGCGTGAGACAATCGACGCGAAGACGTCGGATTGGGGCATCCATGTACGGTCTGTGGAGATCCGCGACGTCACTATTCCGGCGCCGCTGCAGGATGCGATCAGCCGGGAGGCCCAGACCGAGCGCGAGCGGCACGCCCGAGTGATTTTGAGTGCCGCCGAGGCGGAGATCGCCCACAAATTTGCCGAAGCGGCACGGACCTACGCCGACAACCCGCCGCCCTGCATGAACATGCTCTATGAGAGCGTCAAGGAGCGCGGCAGCACGATAATCGTGCCGAGCAGCGCCGTCGACAGCATGAACCTCGGCGGCCTCGCCGGCATCACCTCGCTGGCAAAAACCGCGCCGGCTTATCCGCCCGACGAGGATTCCCAGCGTCCGTCGCGCGTCGAAACGCCCTAGCGCGGCTGATCGCCCATCTGGCGCGCGGCGAGCGCGGTCATTACGAGCGACAGGCCGAAGAATAGCATGTTGACGCCGACGAGCAGGCCGATCGCCCATTCGGCAGAGCTCGGCCAGCCGTCCCAGATCAGAAAGGCGAGAAACAGGTCAATGATGCCGCTGAACAGCACCCAGCCCCAGCTGCGGAGGTGATTGCGATGCTGGATCGCGGCGAGAATCGAGGCAATCCCCTCGACGATGAAGAAGACGATAAGCACCATCGTCAGGGTCAGCACACCTGGCAAGGGTCGAAGGATCAATATCAGGCCGAGCACGATTGACAGGATCGCGGTCAGCATCGACCACGTGAAGCCTGGCGCATGCCGGGAATGCCAGACCGACGCGGCCCGAAAAATCCCGCCGATGAAAAACAGCCATCCGACAAATATCGCCACCGCTACGGTAGCGATGTTTGGTTCGGCCACGGCCAAAAAGCCGAGCACCATCATAAGGATGCCCTGCGCGAGAAACAGCTTCCAGTGCGCGTGGATCGTCGCGGCCAGCTGGCGGCGAATGCCTTCGAGGTCTGCCATTTCGCTCATGCCCAACTCGCAGAAAATCACATACAACTGCTATTATACCGGAGTCCCCAATGGGCGGCACTATCAGCGTCGGGTACGCCGCGGCTAAAGCGGTCGATTGAGCCCGGCCGGCCTGAGGGGCCGTTCATCCTCTATTGCGTTTCTGTCTCCTTCCGCCGGCGATGAGCGAGTGCCGCGTATGTCAGATACCGAGTTTCAGGAAGATCGCCGCTTCGCTCCCGTTAATCTTCGTAAAGAATAGAGTAGTTCAAAAGTTAATAAAACACAGCCCTTCTAAAAATTTGGGTCGATGTGAGCTACCTCACACCTTTCCATGCGCTGTTTGAATATTTTTCGTTGCGCGAGGCAAGGCGAGCGACCAGTTGGGCGCCAAAAGTGCTGGCGGACTCTGTAGTTCTAGCCTCGCAGTGAACCGGCCTTGCAGAGCCTACGCTCTGCGGGCTCGCTCTTGGAGGAGGTTGGAGATGGCTAGCGAAAAGGTGCGTGTGGTTGCTTTTGATACCGTCGAGCTTGACGACGGGGACTGGGACGGCCCCCATCCCCAGGGCGAATTCCTGACCTATACGTCGAAGCACGACGCCGCTTCTATCAGGGTGACAAAAGCTGGAAAAGTGGTCCTGGACGCGGACTACGGCGCCAGGAAGACAGTATTGATCGATGATGACGTGATTCACCTGCCCGAGGGCATCGGTAGGGAAATCTAGTCCGGTTAGCCATTCGACGCGCCGGCTTCCACGCCGAGCACTGTCGGAACGAGGGGGCCGCCGAGTTTAAGCTCGGCGGCCTTTTTCTCGATGTTCACACCCGAAAGAGCAAGGGTCACCCTCCGCGGCCGAGGTAATCGAGGCAGCCTTGCAGGATATAAGCGGCAGCGACGCGGTCGACGATTTCGCCACGGCGCTTGCGGGTGAGGTCGGCGGCGATCATCTCACGGGTAACCGCGGCGGTGGAGAGGCGCTCATCCCAAAAAGTAACTGGAATGTCGCGTTGCGCGATGAGATTCCTGGCGAACTGGCGGACCGATTGGGTCCGCGGGCCATCTTTGCCGGCGAGCGTCAGCGGCAAGCCGATGACGAGCCCCCCGACCGCGTGCGTGTCGATCAGCGCGAAGAGCCGGGCCATATCCTCGCGGAGCCGGCGGCGCCTGATCGTCTCGAGCGGGGTGGCGATGACCCGGCGGGTGTCCGACACGGCGAGGCCGATCGTCTTGGTTCCGACATCAAGGCCCATCAGCCGCTTGCCGGGGGCCACCGCCTCGCGCAGCTCTGCGGGATTGCTTAGGATCATGAGCGATGATAGCCGGTTCTGTCGGACGATTTGGGAGAGCGCGAACGCATGCCGCTGGATAAGACCGCGGTGGCGCGTATAGCCGCTCTGGCGCGCATCAGGCTTGGCGAAGCTGAGCTCGAGCCTCTGGCTGAGGAACTCTCGCGAATCCTGAGCTGGATGGAGCAGCTGAACGAAGTCGACACATCGGAGGTGCCGCCGATGGCGAGCGCCGTGGCGACCTCGTTGCCAATGCGCAATGACGAAGTCACCGACCGCACTCGCCGCGAGGATATTCTCGGCAACGCCGCTCGTACAACCCAGGGGTTCTTTGTCGTGCCCAAGGTACTCGAGTGAGCGACGGCTCGCTGCTCGCTTTGACCCTCGCGCAGGCTCGGGACGGCCTCGTCCGCAAGTCCTTTTCGGCGCGCGAGTTCGCGCTTGCCTATAATGATGCCGTCGAAGAGGCCAAGGTCCTCAACGCCTATATCACGCCGACGCCCGAGCGGGCGCTGGAGATGGCCAAGGCCACGGATGCGCGGCTTGCCCGCGGCGAGGGCTTGCCGCTCGACGGCATTCCAATCGCGGTCAAAGACCTCTATTGCACGAAGGGCGTGCTGACAACGGCGGCCTCGCACATCCTCGACGGATTTCACCCGCCCTACGAATCGACGGTCACGAGCAAGCTGTGGCAGGCCGGCGCGGTCATGCTCGGCAAGACCAATCTCGACGAATTCGCGATGGGCTCGTCGAACACGACAAGCTGGTACGGTCCGGTCGAGAACCCATGGCACCGCCAAATTGGGAGCCCCAAGGGAGACAATCGCCCACTGGTCCCCGGCGGCTCGTCCGGCGGGTCCGCCACAGCGGTTGCGGCACGGGCGGCGCTCGCCGCGACTGGTACCGATACCGGCGGCTCGATCCGGCAACCCGCGAGCTTTTGCGGCATTGTCGGCATGAAGCCGACCTATGGCCGCTGCTCGCGCTGGGGTGTGGTTGCTTATGCCTCTTCGCTCGACCACCCCGGGCCGATGGTCAGGACCGTTCGCGATGCCGCGATCATGCTGCGAGCGATGGCTGGCCACGATCCGAAGGATTCGACGTCGGCGCCGGTCCCGGTGCCCAATTTCGAGGCGGCGCTGACCGGCGACATCCGTGGGCTGCGTGTCGGAATCCCCAAAGAATACCGCGTGGACGGCATGCCGGCGGAGATCGAGACCTTGTGGCGGCAGGGAGCCGAGTGGCTGCGCTCAGCCGGGGCGGAGGTCGTCGACATAAGCTTGCCAATGACCAAATACGCGCTGCCGGCCTACTACATCATCGCGCCCGCTGAAGCCTCTTCGAACCTGGCGCGTTACGACGGCGTGCGCTTCGGCCTCAGGGTCGAAAGGGGTACCCTCGACGAGATGTATGAAGTGACCCGCGCCGCCGGGTTCGGCGCCGAAGTCCGCCGTCGGGTGCTGATCGGCACGTATGTGCTCTCGGCGGGGTACTACGACGCCTATTACCTCAAAGCGCAGCGGGTGCGGACCCTGATTATGCGCGATTTCGCCAAGGCCTTTGAACAAGTCGATTGCATCCTGACTCCGACCGCGCCCTCTGCCGCGTTCGCGATCGGCGAGAAAACCGAGGACCCGGTCGCGATGTATCTAAACGATGTCTTCACGGTACCGGCTAATCTGGCCGGATTGCCGGCGATCTCGATCCCAGCCGGGCTCTCGGGAGAGGGGCTGCCGCTCGGGCTGCAGATCAGCGGGCGGGCCTTCGACGAGGAGACGGTGTTGCGCGTCGCCGAGGTGTTGGAGCGCGCTGCCGAATTCCGGCACGTGCCGAGCTTTGTCGCAGGAGACCGCGGATGATCGAGGGCCGCACCGGGCCGTGGGAAACGGTGATCGGCCTTGAGGTTCACGCCCAAGTGATCTCGAAGGCCAAGCTGTTCTCCGGGGCGGCGACCGATTTCGGGGCGGAGCCGAACACGCAGGTCTCGCCGGTTGATGCTGCTTTCCCCGGCATGCTGCCCGTCATCAACCGGTTCTGTGTCGAGCAGGCGGTCAAGACCGGGCTCGGCCTCAATGCCAAGATCGAGCTCGAAAGCGTTTTCGAGCGCAAGAACTACTTCTATCCCGACCTGCCGGCCGGCTATCAGATTTCGCAATACCAGCAACCGGTCGTCGGGCGCGGCAAGGTCGCGCTCGATATGCCGGATGGCACGACGCGCGAGATCGGCATCACCCGCCTGCATCTCGAGCAGGATGCTGGCAAGAGCCTGCACGACCAGCACCCGACCCTCTCCTATGTCGACCTCAACCGGGCCGGCGTCGCGCTGATGGAGATCGTCTCGGAGCCCGATCTGCGCAGCGCTGAGGAGGCGAGAATCTATTTACGCAAATTGCGCTCGATCCTGCGCTATCTCGGCACCTGCGACGGCAATATGGAGGAGGGCTCACTGCGCTGCGACTGCAATGTCTCGGTGCGGCGCCCGGGCCACCCCTACGGTATCCGTTGCGAGATCAAGAACCTCAATTCGGTCCGGTTCGTCATGCAGGCGATCGAGTACGAGGCGCGGCGCCAGATCGAGCTCCTCGAAGAGGGCGGGGTGATCGATCAGCAGACGCGCCTATTCGACTCGGCGCGCGGCATCACCCGGCCGATGAGGTCGAAAGAGGAGGCGCACGACTACCGCTATTTCCCCGACCCCGACCTGTTGCCGCTCGTGCTCGATCCAGAGTGGGTAGAGCGGTTGCGCGCGGAGCTTCCCGAACTGCCCGACGCGAAGAAGGTGCGGTTCGTCTCCACTTACGGTCTGTCGTCGGACGATGCCTCCGTGCTCGTCGCCGAGAAGGAGACTGCGCTATTCTTCGAGCGCGCTGCCGGCCACGACCCGAAAGCCGCGGCAAACTGGGTCATGGGGGATCTGTTCGGCGCGCTGAACCGGCTCGGCGTCGGGATCGACGAGTCGCCGGTCTCGGCCGAGCAGCTCGGCGCGCTGATCGATCTCATCGCCGACGGGACAATCTCCGGCCGTCTCGGCAAGGACGTCTTCGCAGAGATGGTCGCCACCGGAACCGATCCGGCCGCCATCATCGAAGCCAAGGGCCTGCGCCAAGTGACCGACGAGGGCGCGATCGCAGCAGCGATCGACACCGTCCTCGCCGCGCAGGCCGAGAAGGTCGCCGAATACCACGCCGGCCGTGACAAACTCTACGGCTTCTTTGTCGGCCAGGTCATGCGTGCCACCCAAGGCAAAGCCAACCCGGCCCTCGTCAACCAGCTCTTGAAAGAAAAGCTCTCAGGTAAATAAGCGATGGGGCACTGGACGCTCGACGACATCCCTTGGCATCGGTTCGATCGCGGTAAGATCGACCCGGAGATCGTCCGCATCGTGAAGGCCGCGAGCCTGGTTGAATACAATGGTGGGGCCTACGGGCATCACTTGTGCCGAATTTTCCATGACGACCCCCATTTTCAGCGGGACGCGTGCCGCTGGGGCGAGGAAGAAATCCAGCACGGCAAGGCATTGGCGCGCTGGGCGGCGATGGCCGACCCCGAATTCGATTTCGACACCGCTTTTCAGCGGTTTCAGGCAGGCTTCCAGGTTGATTTCGACCGCGAGGTCTCGCGCCGCGGCTCGCGGTCGGGTGAGATGATCGCGCGCTGCATGGTCGAGGTAGGGACCAGCTCTTATTACTCGGCACTGCGCGATGCGGTGCATGAGCCAGTTCTGAAGGAAATTTGCCGGAATATCGCAGCCGATGAGATCCGGCACTACAAGCTCTTCTACAGAAACCTAGCGCGCTGCCTCGAACGCGAGCGTATCGGCGTTTGGTGCCGGTTGCGCATTGCGCTCGGGCGAATTGGCGAATCGGAAGATGACGAGCTCGCTTACGCCTATTACGCGGCAAACGACAGCGTGCGGCCTTACGAGCGCCGCCGCTACAGTCGCGCCTATGCCGCGCGCGTCTATAAGCTCTACCACGAGCACCACGCGGCGCATGGCGTCACGTTGATCTTTAAAGCTGTGGGGCTGAACCCTCACGGCTTGCTCGCGTGGACCGCGAGCCGCCTTGCTTGGAGGTTTATCCGGTATCGTGCGACGCAACTGGTGAGCGTAACGAGCTAAGTTTGTATTGACAAATTCGCGATAATATGGTAATTGCTGATCGCTAATGGCAAGCTTGCGGGGACAGGAGGCGAGAGGGTCGGCGGAACCAAAAACAGCGGGAAACAGCGAAAAACAGCGGGCAATTTCGCTGTTATTCCTTCTCGAAAACCGAGGAATCCCGCCAAAAGACAGAGGGCTCACGCTGTAAATTAGCGAAAACAGCGAGCGCCGCCTCCGGCCGGCAACGAGCCGGGCTCGGCGGAGAACGGAGCTACAGATTTAACCGAGGAGCTTGCGGGCCTCCGCGAGCTGCGTCTGCAATGAATGAAGCAGGCGCGCTTCCGGGGTCGGCGCGCAGTTCGTGTAGCCGGCACCAAGTTCCTTGAGCTGCGCCGCGCTGCGCGGAAAGGCCGCGTGGTTGAGCGGCAAGGCGAGCCGGGCGCCGACGCCTTTCTTCACCGCCTCGCGCACGCGGTCGATCGCGGCGACGAGGCGCGGGTGTCGGGCTGACCGCTGACACCAAGTGAGCGCGACAGGTCGGAAGGCCCGACCGCCAGAAGGTCGACGCCCTCGACCGCGGCGATCTCGTCGAGCACATGGCAC
>Ga0318531_10000003_pt1 | contig 48821 bp, 46 predicted proteins | sample GRESIP053b4f25_FD_203486 | JGI IMG/M metagenome (GOLD analysis project Ga0318531, IMG submission 203486) | Tropical soil microbial communities from Luquillo Experimental Forest, Puerto Rico - GRE.SIPMG.053b4f25 | ecosystem: Environmental > Terrestrial > Soil > Tropical forest > Bulk soil... | reverse complement strand
CCTGTGAGCAGGATAGTCCCGCTAAAACCGCAATGGGCCTTCCGCCGCGCCTTTCCGGCTGACTTGCGACCAGGGCGGCGGCGCTGTCTCCGGTGTTAACGGTTCGGTGAGCGCGTCGAGCAGGGCGGCGTCGGAGCGGGCGCGCTTGGCGGCGTTAAGCGCGTGATAGCACGCCCAGTCCGACGGATCGCACGATGTTTCGGCGGTTGTGCGGGCGGCTTCGACGGCCTCATCCAGGTTCACTGAACCACTCCTTTCGGTTGCAGCGGCTCGTTGAACGAGCACAGCGCCGGCCACCACTCCGGCGACGGTTCACGGGGTCCGGTACGCGGGGTCGGCGCCCGCGGGTAGCACTGTTCGAGTTCCTCGGCCAGGCTGCAGCGGCGCCGGTGGTCGAAGATGTCGGTGGCGACGGCGCCGTGTTCCATCCAGGCGACGATGTGGACCCCGCTGCAGTGCGGGTTGCGGCAGGGAAGCACCTCGGCGAACGCGATCGCGGCGGCCAGGGTGGCGAAGGTGCGCAACTTCGAGCCGCAATCGCCCGGCCGGGGGTCGCATAACACCGCCACACGCGACACGCTGCCATCGTGAACTCCTGCAGGCCCGGCTCGCTACCATCCGGCGCGGTCGGGGATCTGCGTGGCGGGAATCAACCTTGGCGGCTTGGACTCCGGATGCTGCTGCCGGGCGCCCGACCAACTCACGCCTGCGTCGCCGGCCTCAATCCAGCGCCATCCTCGAGCGAGTGCGAACACGGGTCGGAACGCCGCGGGAGGGTCAGCATCGGCCACGAGGAATGTCGCCACACCGTCGGAGATCTCGAACGCCTCCGCGTCGATGGTGGCGGTCGTCGAGTCGCCGAGGGTCACAACGAAGCGGTGGGTGGTCATCTCATCAACTCCTCGATCTCCTCATCGGACAGGCCCAACAGCCGCAGTTCGTCGCGCAGGTCGTCGGGGTCCACGGTCATATCCCGGCCAACCCGGACCGGAGCCGGTTTGCGCGCCAAGCACACCGCACACAGCGGACCGCCTAGGCGGCAATGACACATCTGGTCGATCACTTCTCACCCCTTCCCCGGTCGGCGGGCTTGCTCTGCTTACTCATCGGATATCTGGCTCCAAGGGTTTGCTGGGCACTCGCGTTTATGCCCTTGGGTGGCGACGTGCCAGCCGCACTCCGGGCAACGGCCCCCACCCGACGGCGGACTAAAACCCCCTGACGTTGGATTTACATTGGGGGTTGATCCTGACTCACCTGACTCACCGCCGCTGACCAGCGATTTCGGGCCGTCCAGTGAGTCAGGTGATGCTGACTCGCCCATTCCAGGCAGAAACGGGCCGGCAGGTGAGTCAGGCCAACCTGACTCGCCGGCAGCACCCTGACCGGCGGATTCATCGGGTGAGTCAGGTGAGTCAGGCAGCAGTCCAATGTGGGTGTAAGTGTGAATCTGCCGGCCGCCGACTCGGCGGCGGAAATCACGCACCTCGGGCACCACGGCGCGCAGGTCGCGGCCGAACGTCGAATTTGCTCCGGGCTGGTGCCCGTTGTCTAGCGCCCACGTCCTCCACGCGGCGTAAAGCTCGTCGCGGGCGACGATCGCGTCCGGGTCGCGCACGCAGCGCTCCCGCACGAACGCGCTCACCGGGGACGCTAGGTCCATCATCAGCGCGGCCGCGTCACGGGAAGACTGCGGCTCGGTGAATCGGCCTTTTCGGGTGAGCCGGTCCAGTCCCTCGAGCGCCCACACCAGGATCGCGCCCAACTCGTCACGCAGCTTGGTGTCGAGTTCGTGGTCCTCGCGGCCGAGGAAACTCTCGGTCATCTTCAAGATCAGCAGCCGGGTGGCGATCGCCCCGGAGGAGTCACGGAACTTCGGCAACTCGTTGCTCAAGATCACAAACCGGGTCGGCAGCTTGCCGGTCCACGGCTCCCGGTACTTACGGTCGATGGTCAGCCAGTCCTCGCCGGTGATCGACAGCAGCCGCTCCACCACGATGTGACTCGGGGCGTTGCCCAGCCGGGCGTCGGTGACGAACGCCAGCGGCTTGCCGATCAGCGGGGACAGGCCGAAGTTGGTATTCAGCCCGGCCAGCGTCGGGGAGGCGATGTTGTGGCCCATCAGCGCGGTCAGGACACGCTCGATGGTGCCCTTGCCGGAGCGGATCGGCCCGACCAACAGCAATGCCTTCTGCATGTCCAGGCGCCCGGACAAGATGTAGCCGAAGTACTCCTGCAGCAACGCGATCGAATCCCGGTCGTCGCCCCACACCGAGGCCAGGAAGTCCAGCCACTCAACCGGCTCGTCGGTGTGCGGGTCATAGTCGAACGGCACCGAGGCGAGGTTGAACAACGCCGGGCTATGGCCGTGCAGGATGCGGGTGGTCAGGTCGAGCAACCCGTTGTGGCAGGAGATCACCTGCCCCGCATCGGATTCGGCGCTGTGTGGGTTGATCCACGAGGGCGGGTCGATGTCGCGGGACAGCTGGACCACCGCGGCCAGCGCCTCGAGCACGTTGACGATCTTGTGCCTGGTGGGGTTCCAGGCCCGCAACTCTTCACCGTCCTTGGTGACGTGCAGGTACACCGCATCGGACAGGGTCGCGTAGACCGCTTGGCGCAACTCGGCCACGTCAACCTCGGCCCAATGCATCGTCTTCCAGGCCATCCAGCCGCCACGCCAGAACGCCAGCTTCGGCAGGTTCGCGTCGGTGAGGTACTGGGTGTGGATCTGCCGTGCCACCGCGTAAGGGGCTTCGGGGGCGGGGAAAATCGCCGGGCCACTCATGCCGGCGTCCTTCTCAGCCAAGGCTTTTCGTTGTAGAACTCAGCCTGGTCGCGGATGCGTCGGCTGATGCCGCCCCAGTCATAGGCGGCCGAAACGTCACGTGACGCGTCGCAGCGGGCCTGCTGGGCGGTCTCCACCCGCAGCGCCCAATGCCTCGCGGCGTCCAACAACGACGCGAGCTTGCGTGGATCAGCGTCGGGCAACTGTTGCCATTCGACGCTGCCAGCCATCGGCCACGACCTGGTCGCCTCGAGGTAGTCGGCGACGAACTCGTGAACCGACCACCACGACACCTGTCGAGAGGTCGTGATTGAATCGGGGTAGTCCGCGCCTGCAGACCTTGCCGCCGCTCCCTCGCCCGGGGGCGGCGGTTCTCGTCGGGTCACGTCACGCGTTGGCTTCCTCGGTCAGCCGGCGCACGTACCGTTCGACCGACGCGGTGGTCACGAAGGTTCGGCGGCCGATGTTGACCTTTTCGAGTTCGGGCAGGATCTCGAAGAACTTGGTCTTGCCGATGCCGCCGAGGGCCGCCATCGCCTCGGGATAGGACAGCAGCAGTTGGTTGATCCGTTCGACGATGGCGTCCATGTCGCTCCTGATTTCGTCGGATGCCGCCGAGCAGTCCGGCGGCACTCAATAGCGTGGCATAGATGTTCGTAGCTGTGCGGCGACACGCCGCACGCAAATGACGCTGAAATCCCTTGTCCAGCACTATAGATCAGCATGCTGATACTACAGCGCGCTGATACATTGGTTTGCCACATATCCTCTGGTATAGTTTCAGGCATGGATACACGCATACCTACGCTCGAGGAAATCAACGACATGACCGACGTCGAATACAAGGTTCTGGAGAACCGGCTGCGCCGCGCCGCCGACCGCCAGGGCCTGCAACTGCAAAAGTCCCGCCAGCGCGACCCCAACGGCCTGCTGTATGGCACCTACCAACTCGTGGACATCGACACGAACGGGATCGTGCTTGCCAACTGGACGCTGCAGCGCGGCTACGGCGTCGATCTGGCCGACGTGGCCGAATACCTGTTCGCAGAGGACGACGACGAATGAGCAGGGGGCGACGCGCCAACGGCGAAGGCAACATCCGCCGCCACCACCGCGGCGGCTGGGAAGCCCGCATCTTCGTCACCGACCCGCTCACCGGGGAACGCAAACGCGAATCCCTCTACGGGCCGACACAGGCGGCGGTGCGGGCCAAGGTCGCAGCCGCGCGCTCGAGGGTTGATGCCGGCGCCCCGGTCCGCGATGCGACCCGCACCGTCGGCGACTGGATAACCCAGTGGTGCGCAACCACTTTGGCGGTGTCCGACCGCAAGGAATCCACGCGGTCGCTGTACGCGACGCTCGCGAAAAAGCACCTACTACCCCCGCCGTTCGGCGCGATCACACTGGACCGGCTGCGGGCCAGCCACGTCGAGGCGCTGATCCTGGCCCTACGTGAACGGCAATTGAGCGATAGCACGGTGAGGCAGGTCTACACGATCCTGCGGCTGGCCCTCGATGGTGCGGTGCGCGATCAACTGCTGGCCCGCAACTGGGCCGCCGTGGTGGCCCGTCCGGGCGTCAAACGCCGCGAGGCCACACACCTGGACACCGAGGCGCTGATGGCCCTCCTGGCCGCGACTGAGGGTTCCCGTTATCACACCGCGCTATTGCTGATCGCCGAGACCGGGCTGCGCCGCGGCGAAGCCCTCGCGCTGACATGGGAGCGGGTCGATTTGGACGCCGCGACGCTGACCGTCACGGCCACCATCGCCCGCATCGACGGGAAGCTGATCACCAGCGAGCCCAAGACTGACCGCAGCCGGCGCACCGTGCCGCTGTCCGCGGACGCCGTCGCGATGCTGCGCCGACACCGCACCGCTCAGAAGCACGAGCGACTGCGCGCCGGCGAACGGTGGACCGACTCAGGTCTGGTGTTCTGCACCGAACTCGGGCGCCCGGTCGAACCCCGCAACCTCCTCCGCGTCATCGAAACCGCCGCAGCCAAGACCGGCATCGACAAGGTCGGAGTACACACCATCCGCCATTCCGCGGCCGTCGATTGGCTCGAGTCGGGCACCCACATCAAGGCCGTCGCCGACCTGCTAGGCCACTCCTCCATCGCGATCACCGGCGACGTCTACGGGCACACCACCCACGACGTCGCCCGCGCCGCCATCGACGGACGGGCCGCACGGCTCGGGCTGAACAGAACAGGGATTTAGCAGTCGTGCAGACGTTAGGTAACTGGCTGCAGTTGTTGGGGTACGTCATCACCGCGGCGGGCCTTTTCCACGCATGGAGACGTGCGTCGAGCCGATTTGATGAGTGGCGCGACACCCTGCGGACTCGACTTACGCAACTCCGCGCGTTCGTTGCCAGCCGGGGTCGAGGGGTGAAACGCGAGGGCGGCGCAGACTCCACCTTCGGGTGGAAGGCGGAGGCCGCAGGGGAGGTGCAACGGGCCGGGACCGACCCTGAGCGCCTGAAGCGGGTCGAGCAAGAGGTCGATGAGCTACAAGACAGCTTCAGGAAGTTGACGTCATCGCTTCCCGTCCAGATCGACGACGCCATAGCCACCGAGCTTGAAAAGCTTGAGTCACTCTCGAACGCGATTCGCCTGAAAGACATCTCCTGGGCAATCGTGGGCATCGCGGTAAGCGCGGCCGGCATCATCGTTCAACTGTGCGCGTAGTGCCGCAAACTCTGGCTGGGGTGAAAACTGGGGTGAACACCCCGAACAGAACCAGCTATGCTCTTCAAAAACGCCCTGACCAGCAGAGATGTTGTCGGGCTGACAGGATTTGAACCTGCGACCACTTGACCCCCAGTCAAGTGCGCTACCAAACTGCGCCACAGCCCGGTTGCCGCCGAGATCATCGGCAGCAGGTCGAAAGCCTACCGCAGCGCCTCGGCGGTAGTGCAAACGCCGACGACAAGGCGCACATCTCCCGGGGAGGCGACACGGTTTTTACCCACCTCTCAGCTGACAACTTCAGTTAGGGCATGCCGGGTTCGCCTACAACACCGGCCATACTCTCGCGCAGAGGCCCGTGTGACGGCTGTGGCTCACAGTCGAAACAAGGCGTCAGAGACTCGTGAAATCGGTGACAATCGACTGCGCCGCGGATGCGAGGACTATGGCTTCGAAACCGCCCGCGATGGTGAACAACGCGATGTCGGCGGCGATTGGATCGCCGACGGCATCGATTAGCCCAATCGGGTCGCCGTTGATCGCTTGCAAGATCCCGTTCAGGAAGAGGTTGATGTCATAGGACGGGACGGAGAGTACGGCGGCAGTGGCGAAGTCCGCCGTCGGAAGCAGGACCGAGTAACCGGTCGATAGCGCGCTGGTGAAGGCAGTGGTGAAATCGGTGTTCGCCGCCTGCAACGACCCGATAATGCCGGGGATCGTCGGCACGGATGGTGGGCCGGGCTGCGGCAGCGCAATCGACGGCAGCATGTGCGACAGGCCAGACAGTGACGGGCCGGACGGCGACAGGCCTGTTCCCGCGGAGCCGAGGTCGCTCGCGAAAGCGCCGATGCCTTGCTGTGTGCCGGTGGCCAGAGCGCCGAGTACGTTGACTGGGTTGACCGGCGGGAACAGCCCGAACGGGGTGGGCACATTTGGCGGCCCGGTCGACCAGCCCTGGTCGGGGCTGCCGTAGCCGAGGTTGACCAGCACCCGCGTGTCGGGTTCGACCAGGTCTGCCAGCGGAGTCCCCGCCACTGGAACTGCGCGCAGCGGTTCCAGCAGCGGCAGGTGCGGGTTGGGGATCATGTAGTAGTTGGTCAGCGTGGGGCCCGCCGTGTTGGTCAGCGGAATCGCCGAACCAATCTGTGTGGGGGTGAGATCCGCATACGTGCCGTGCACGTAGTAGATGCCCGCAATGGCATTGAGGTCGGCCAAGAAGTCGATCGGGTATTGCGGGAAGTCGGCGAAGCCGTCGTATTCGATCGTGTAGATGTTCGTCACGAAGTCATTGCCCGGAGTCGCGCCGTAGAACGTGAACCCCAGACTCGGTATTACGAGGCCGGGAAACTGCGCCAGGAGACCGCCGTTGGGATTCATGGGATCGCCGAGCAGCGTGAACACCACGGGCAGTGAGCTCGGCGTGCCGTTGGGGTCGAGATTCGCCATCTCCAGCGAGGCGATGATGGAGCTCTGCGAGAAGCCCAGCACCGCAACGTTGTTCCCGGCGCTGAGTTGCTGCTGGATAGCGCCGTCCAAAATCGTTACGCCCCTGGACACTGAGACATTCGGGGTCAAATCCTTGATGCCGGTCAGCGGATAGAACGCCTCGGGCGTGAACAGGGATTGCGCGTCGCTCACCGCGAAACCTGGGAAGTGGGGCGTGATGTATTTCGTCACAACGGCGTCCACATAGCTCGGTGGCGGATTCGGGTTGCCGCTGCCGCCCATGACCAAAGTGACGTTCGCCGCGGCGGCGTTGACGGCCTCGGTTTCCGAATAAGCGCTCCAAGCGGCCGACAACGCCTGAGCGAACTCGTCTTGAAACGCCTTCGCCTGCTTGAGAACCGCCTGATACTCCTGGGCGTATGAGTTGAAGAGCGTCGTGGTGGCCGCCGACACCTCATCGACGCCCGCTGCCAACACATCGGTTGTGCGGCCTGCCGCGGCGGCATTAGCCTCGCTGATCGCCGAACCGATCCGAGCCACGTCCGCGGCGGCCGCCGCCATCTGCGGCTGGATCGTCATGAACGTCATTGGCCGAGCCTAAAGTTGAGTGTCGCCGAGGGCGGGAAAATCGCTGGATTTCCGCCATGAGCGCACACTCGAATCCGTGAGCGCACACTCGAAGCGTTTAGCGCCGCTTGGCTCCCCGCTTCTCGCGCACCCGCACGTTGATGCGGATCGGACTGCCCTCGAACCCGAACGTCTCGCGCAGTCGCCGCTCCAGGAAACGCCGGTAACCGGCCTCCAGAAAACCGCTGGTGAACAGCACGAACGTCGGCGGGCGAGCGGTGGCCTGGGTGGCGAACAGGATCCGCGGCTGCTTGCCCCCGCGCACCGGGGGCGGCGTTGCCGCCACCACCTCCTTGATCCAGGTGTTCAGGGGGCCGGTCGCGATCCGCGTGTCCCACGACGCCAGCGCGGTCTCCATGGCCGGCACCAGCTTCTGCACCGCTCGTCCCGTCTTGGCGGAGACGTTGACCCGTTGCGCCCACCGCAGCTGCGCCAGTTCGCGATCGATCTCGCGCTCCAGCAGCTCGCGGCGGTCCTCGTCCACCAGGTCCCATTTATTGAAGGCCAGCACCAGCGCCCGGCCGGCCTCGATGACCATCGACAGCACCCGCTGATCCTGTTCGGTCAGCTGCTCCGACGCGTCGATCAACGCGATCACCACCTCGGCCGCATCGATGGCGGAGTGGGTGCGCACCGAGGCATAGAACTCGTGCCCGCTGGCCTGGCCTACCTTGCGCCGCAGGCCCGCGGTGTCGACGAATCGCCACACCTTGCCGCCCAATTCGATGAGCGAGTCCACCGGATCCACCGTGGTCCCGGCGACCTCGTGCACCACCGAACGCTGGTCGCCCGCAAGCTTGTTCAGCAGTGAGCTCTTGCCGACATTCGGCTTGCCGACCAGCGCGACCCGCCGGGGACCGCCCGCCGCCGGTGCCGCTTCGGACACTTCGGGCAGCGCGGCCAGCACCTCGTCGAGCAGATCGGCAACGCCGCGACCGTGCATCGCGCTGATCGCATGCGGCTCACCGAGGCCCAGCGACCACAACGCCGCCACGTCGGCTTCGGCCTTTTCGCTGTCAACCTTGTTGGCGGCCAAGAAGACCGGTTTACCCGAGCGGAGCAGGATACGGGCGGCGGCCTCGTCGGGCGCGGTGGCACCGACGGTCGCATCGACCAGCAGGATCACCGCGTCGGCGGTGCGCATCGCCACCGACGCCTGTTCGGCGACCAGCTGCTGCAGGCCCTTGGCGTCGGGCTCCCAACCCCCGGTGTCCTGAACGACGAACCGGCGCCCGGTCCACAGCGCGTCGTAGGACACCCGGTCCCGCGTCACGCCGGGAATGTCCTGCACCACCGCTTCGCGCCGCCCGAGGATCCGGTTGACCAGGGTCGACTTGCCGACGTTGGGCCGGCCCACCACCGCGACCACGGGCGCGGGACCGGCCTCGGCCAAGTCTTCGAAGTCGGAACCGACTGATTCCCAATCGCTTTCGTCGGTCCAGGTGCCGTCCTGAGTCACCGCACCGCCCCGCTATTCTGCCTGACCAACTCCAGCAGGTGGGCGATCACCTGCGCCTCGGTCATGTCGCTGGTGTCGACGACCACCGCGTCCGCGGCCGCCCGCAGCGGCGACACCTTCCGCGTGGAATCGAGATGGTCGCGGCGGCGCACGTCGGCCAGCACGCCGTCGTAGTCGTCAGCCAGACCCGCCGCGACGTTCTGCTCGTTGCGCCGCAGGGCGCGGGTTTCGGCCGACGCGGTTAGGAAGATCTTGACCGGCGCATCGGGCAAGACAACCGTTCCGATGTCTCGGCCCTCGACGACGACGCTGCCCGGGCCCCCGGCCATCGCGCGCTGCAGCCTGACCAGCCGGGTGCGCACGGCCGGGACCGACGACACCGCCGAGACCGCACGCGTGACCTCGTCGCCGCGAATTTCCACCGAAACGTCTTCCCCGGCAAGGTAACAGCGGTCGGCATCGGGGTCGTAGCTCACCGACAACTGCACGGTCGAAGCGATCGACCCGACAGCGTCGGCATCGCCCGGGTCGACCCCGGCGCGCAGGGCGGCGAGCGTCACGATCCGGTACATCGCGCCGGTGTCCAGGTAGCGGGCACCCAAGGACCGTGCCAATCCCTTTGACACCGAAGACTTTCCGGTTCCGGCCGGTCCGTCGATGGCGACGACGACGTCGGAGTTCACAGGCCGACCGCTTTGTACAGTTGCCCGATCTCGTCCCGGCCCAACGCGCGGATGCTGCCCGGACGCTGCTTGCCCAGCGACACCGCGCCGATGTCGGTGCGCACCAGCGCCTCCACCGGGAAACCCGCGGCCGCCAGCAGCCGGCGCACAATGCGATTTCGTCCCTCGTGTAATGTCAACCGCACCAACGTCTTACCCGGAATGGCGTCCACCACCGCGAAATCGTCGACCCGCGCCGGTCCGTCCTCCAGCTCGATTCCCGCCCGCAGCCGTTTGCCCAGCCCGCGCGGCACTGACCCGGTCACTGTCGCCAGATACGTCTTGGGCACCTCGTGAGAGGGGTGCATCAGCCGGTGCGCCAGCTCGCCGTCGTTGGTCAACAGGATCAGGCCCTCGGTATCGGCGTCCAACCGCCCGACGTGGAACAGCTTCTTGTTGCCCCGGACCCGGCGCTCGATCAGGTCGCCGATGCACGGCCGGCCGCGATCGTCGGACATGGTCGAGTGCATGCCGCGCGGCTTGTTCAGGGCCAGGTACACCAGCGACGCGTCGATGACCACCCGGGCCCCGTCGACCCGGATCACCGAGACGTCCGGGTCCACCCGGGTGCCCAACTCGGTCACCACCCGCCCGTCCACTTCGACGCGGCCGTCCATGATCAGCTTCTCCGCGGCGCGCCGCGACGCAATTCCGGCCTGGGACAAGACTTTTTGTAGACGGACTCCCTGGGTCCCCCCAGAATCTTGGGCCTCGACCATTAATCCTGGTCCACGTCGAACGACAGCGCCTCGTCGGACGCCTGGCGGCCCGCGAGTTTGATGAAACGTGGCTCGCTGTCCAGGGATTCGCTGAGGTCCTCGATCGTGTCGACGTCGGGCAGCAGCGGTGCGATATCGGGAAGGTCGGTCAGCGACGCCAGCCCCAGGCGCTCCAGGAACAGCTCGGTGGTGGCGAACGTCGTCGCGCCGGTGTCCTCGTCGGCGCCGGCTTCGGTGATCAGGCCGCGCGCCAGGAGCGTGCGCATGACGGCGTCGACGTTGACGCCGCGAACCGCGCTCACTCGCGCACGCGTCACGGGCTGGCGGTAGGCCACCACGGCCAGCGTCTCGAGCGCGGCCCGGGTGAGCTTGGATCGCGCGCCGTCCAGCAGCAGCTTCTCGACGTAGGGCGCGAACCGGGCGCGGGTGTACAACCGCCAGCCCTCGCTGTTCTTTCGCAGGTCGATGCCGCTGTCGCGCTCGGCGAGTTCGTCGGCCATCTGCTGCAGCTTCGCCGCGATCCGGTACACGGGTTGCTCGGTGGCCGAGGCCAGCGCCTCGACGCTGACCGGGGTGTCCACCACCAGCAACAGCGCTTCCAGCACGGAGCCGAGTTCGTCGGCGTCCAGCGGCGCCGCCTCGGCAATCTCCGGGATACCCGGGATATCTGAGCCCAGATCGATGTCGGGCAGTTCTTCACTCACAATTCGTCCCGCACTTCTGCCAAGGCTTCGCTGGTCGGACGCTCCCCGGTCCATGAAATCTGGAGCACGCCGAGCGCCTCCGACTGGTCGAATGCTACCGTCCGGGTCCGATACAGCTCGAGCAGCGCCAGGAAGCGCCCGACGACCTCCATCGACGCCTGACAGTCGGCGACCAGCTCGGCGAATGTGGCCCATTGGCCGCTGCCCCGCGCTTCCAGGATCGCCAGCAGCTTTTCGGCCTCCTCGGGGACCGAGACCATCAATTCGTGCAGATGCTCGATCGCCACCGTCGGGACCGGTCGCGGGGTGAACGCGATCGCGGCGATCTCCGCGAACCGCTCGGCATCCACACCGAGCATCACCTCCGGGAGCAGCTCGGTGAACCGGTCTTCCAGCGACACCGCACGCGGATAGCTGCGCAGCGCGGCGGCCTCGAGCTCGGCGAACAACTCCGCCACGTGCTTGAACGCGCGGTACTGCAGCAGCCGGGCGAACAGTAGGTCGCGCACCTCCAGCAGCGCCAAGTCCTCGTCATCGTCGACCTGCCCGGCCGGCAGCAGGCGGGCGGCTTTGAGATCGAGCAGCGTCGCGGCGATCACCAGGAACGCGGTGGTCTCCTCCAAGCCCAGCTGGGGGCCGATCTCCCGGGTATACGAGATGAAGTCGTCGGTGACTTGGTGCAGTGCAACCTCGGTGACGTCGAGGCGATGGGCGAAGATCAGCTGCAGCAGCAGATCGAACGGCCCCTCAAAGTTGGTCAGCCGGACCCGAAAACCCTCCGAGAAGCCATCCTGGGAGCCGTTCTTGATTGGCGCCTCACCGTTCACGCTGCCCTTCACGCGCCGAATCGGTCGATGACTTCGCGTGCCAGGGCGCGGTAAGCGATCGCGCCCGCCGACTTCGGCGCCCAGGTGGTGATGGGTTCTCCCGCGACACTGGTCTCCGGGAAGCGGACGGTCCGGGTGATCACGGTGTCGAACACCAGGTCACCGAAGCGCTCCACGACGCGGGCCATCACCTCGCGCGCGTTGACGGTGCGGGGGTCGTAGCGAGTGAGCAGGATGCCGCTGATCTCCAGCTTCGGGTTGAGCCGGTCGCGCACCTTCTCGACGGTGTCGGTGAGCAGCGCCAGGCCACGCAGCGAGAAGAACTCGCACTCCGTCGGAATCACCACGCCGTCGCAGCACGCCAGCCCGTTGACGGTGAGCAGGCCCAGCGAGGGCTGGCAGTCGATCAGCACGTAGTCGTAGCGGTCGAGCACCGGGTGCAACGCCCGGGCCAGGGTCTGCTCGCGGCCGACCTCGTTGACCAGCTGGATCTCGGCGGCCGAAAGGTCGATGTTGCTGGGCACCAGGTCCATGTGCTTGACCCGGGTGGAGAGCAGCACGTCGTCGATCGAGACCCGCGGCTCCACCAGCACGTTGTGGATGGTCTTTTCCAGCTCGTAGTGCGGGACGCCCAGGCCCGCGGACAGCGCGCCCTGCGGATCCATGTCCACCAGCAGCACCCGCCTGCCGTACTCGGCGAGCGCGGCGCCCAGGTTGATCGTCGACGTGGTTTTCCCGACGCCGCCCTTCTGGTTGCACATGGCGACGACCTTGGCCGGGCCGTGCGAGGTGCGCGGCGCGGGCTCGGGGATCGCCCGGGGCGGACGTCCCGTCAGCCCGATGACGACATCGCTGTCGGGGTGGTCGGCCATACCCGGGGTGGTCGGGTCGGTCATGGCCGGGGCGGTCGGGAGGTGAACATCGGGGGAAAGTCTAACGGCTTCGCACGCCGAAGCCGGGTGACGCGCGGGCGAGATAACCAGCCAATACGGAGAAAGTCGCTGGCCAAGTTCCCAACCGCTAACAGCGTTAACATCAGTCACTCCAGCACCACTGGGATGCTCATCCGGGGTGCGCTCACGGCGGCGACACGCCGCTTGGGCTCCGCGCTGAGCGCACAGTCAAAGCCGTGAGCGCACACGCGACGAGAATCTCGCCCGCACTATCGTGGTCGAGCGTCGACTTGTTGTTGCGATTTCGGCGTGATCCGCCCAACGACTCGACGTTCGGCGCGAAAATTATGTGGCCCGGGGATGGGCCCCCGCCCACACCTCGCGCAGCGCGTGGACGGTGACCAGCGTGTAGATCTGCGTCGTCGTCACCGAGGCGTGGCCCAGAAGCTCCTGCACGACCCGGACGTCCGCGCCGCCCTCCAGCAGGTGGGTGGCAAAGGAATGCCGCAGCATGTGCGGCGACACACCCGAGGTGATGCCGGCGCGCTCGGCGGCGTCCTGCAGCACTTGCCATGCGCTTTGCCGCGACAGCCGCCCGCCGCGCGCATTGAGGAAGATCGCCGGGGTTCCGCGGCCGCGGCGTGCCAGGTCCGGGCGGCCCCGCACCAGATAGGCGTCCAGCGCCTGCACGGCGGGACGCCCCACCGGCACCAGCCGCTGCTTGCCGCCCTTGCCGCGCAGCAGCACGGACCTGGCATGGGTGTCGATGTCGTCGACGTCGAGGCCGACGGCCTCGGAGATCCGAGATCCGGTGGAGTACAACAGCTCCAGCAGCGCCCGGTTGCGCAGCGTCAGCGGGCCGTCGTTCGGGCTGTCGCCGCCCGCGCCTTCCAGCAGCGCCAGCACCTCGTCGATCGTCAGGCTCTTGGGGAGCCGGCGCCCCGGCGTCGGGGGCCTGACCGCGCGCGCCACGTCCAGTTCGGCGAGCCCCTCGGCGGCGGCGAACCGGTGCAGGCCGCGCACCGCGATGAGCGCCCGCGCCGCCGACACCGCGGACAGCGCCGCGGCCCCGGAATCGGGATCGCCGCGCCGCAATGCCACCAGGAACTCGCTGACGTCGTCCTCACCGACTTTGGCCAGATCGTGAATTCCGCGGTCGGACAAGTGCTTCGAATAGCGGCGCAGATCGCGGCGATAAGAGCTCAGGGTATTTTTCGCCACGCCCCGCTCGATTGTCAGGTGGTCGAGGTAGCCCTGCAGTTGTGTCTCCAGCGCCACCGCCGTCATCGGGCGGCCTTGCGCGCGGCGAATGCCTTCGATTTGTCGATCCACGGGCTGTCCACCGGCCGGGGCTGCGCCACCCCGTTGGTCACCGCGTGGGCGGCCAGAATCCCGCCAACGGCAATGGAATTGACCACTTCGCCGCTGAGCACCAGCCGCACCGCCTCCTCGAGGGGAGTCCAGCGCATCGACATGTCGGCTTCTTCGTCATGCGGATGCGGACGGTCCACCTCGCTCAAATCGGTGGCCAGGTATACGCGTACCGATTCGTCGCTGAAGCCGGGCGCGGTGTCGAGGTCGACGAGCACCCGCCAGCTGCCGGCTTGCAGGCCGACCTCCTCCTTGAGCTCACGCGCGGCCGTGAGGTGCGGTGGCTCCCCCGCGACATCGAGCAGACCCGCGGGGAGCTCCCAGAGCCGCCGACCGAACGTGTGCCGGTACTGATAGACCAACGGGATGTTGCTGCTTTCGTCCATCGCCACGATGGCGACCGCCCCGTAGTGCTCAACGACTTCACGTATCGCGACATTGCCGGCCGGCATTCGCACCCCGTCACGGCGCAGCGCGAAAATGTTACCGGTGTGCAGCGTTTCGGATGACGCCGTCTCGAAGACGTGCTCAGGCACGGGCCGCGGGCTCGGGTAGCGGCCGTTGGACTTTGCCTGGATGCTGGCTGCCGTTGGGCGAATGCTGCTCGGGGATTTCCACCGGCAGCTGCTCGCCCGCTTTGTAATCAAGGGCCGCACCGACGAATGCGACGAACAGCGGGTGCGGCCGGGTGGGTCGGCTCTTCAGTTCGGGGTGGGCCTGGGTGCCGACGACGAACGGGTGTACGTCCGACGGGTATTCGACGAACTCCACCAGGTGGCCATCGGGCGAGGTCCCGGAGAAACGCAGACCGCTTTCGGCGATCCGTTCGCGGTAGGCGTTGTTGACCTCATAGCGGTGCCGGTGTCGCTCGGACACCTCCGTCGTTCCATAGGCTTGGGCGACAATCGAATCCGGCTCCAGCACCGCGGGATAGGCACCCAGCCGCATGGTGCCGCCGAGGTCGGCCTCGCCGGCGACGATCTGTTCCTGATCGGCCATCGTGGAGATGACCGGATCCGGTGTGCCCGGCGCGAACTCGGCCGAGTTCGCTTCCGTGAGACCTGCCGAGCGCGCGGCCTCGATCACGATGCACTGCAGGCCGAGGCACAGCCCCAGCACCGGCAGCCCCCGCGCCCGGGCGTGCCGGATGGCGCCGATCTTGCCCTCGATTCCGCGGATGCCGAACCCGCCGGGAATCAGCACACCGTGCACGTCGCGCAGTGCGGCCGCGGCGTCGCTGGTGCTCTGGCATTCGTCGGATGGCACCCAGACCATCTCAACCTTGGCGTTGTGCTTGAAGCCGCCGGCGCGGAGCGCCTCGGTGACGGACAGGTAGGCGTCGGAAAGCTCAACATACTTGCCCACCAGAGCGATTCGCACGGTCTCGTGCGGCTCGTGCACCCTGCGCAGCAGGTCGTCCCATTCGGTCCAGTCCACGTCGCGGAACGGCAGGTTGAGCCGGCGCACCACGAACGCGTCGAGTTCCTCGCGGTGCAACACCTTCGGGATGTCGTAGATCGACGGTGCGTCCGGGGTGGAGATGACGCCGTCTATGTCTACGTCACACATCAGCGCGATCTTGTTCTTCAGAGGCTCGGGGACGTCGCGGTCGCACCGCAGGATCAGCGCGTCGGGGGTGATACCGATGCTGCGCAGCGCGGCGACCGAGTGCTGGGTGGGCTTGGTCTTGAGCTCACCGGATGGGGCCAGATAGGGCACCAGCGACACGTGCAGGAAGAAGACGTTCTCCCGGCCCAGGTCGTGGCGCACCTGCCGCGCCGCCTCCAGGAAGGGCTGCGACTCGATATCGCCCACGGTGCCACCGATTTCGGTGATCACGACGTCCGGGCGGTTGCCGTCGGCGTCCGGTTCGGCCATCGCCCGGATGCGCCGCTTGATCTCGTCGGTGATGTGCGGGATCACCTGGACGGTGTCACCGAGGTATTCCCCGCGCCGCTCCTTGGCGATGACGGTCGAATACACCTGTCCGGTAGTGACATTCGCCGAGCCGGAAAGATCGCGATCCAGGAACCGCTCATAGTGGCCCACGTCGAGGTCGGTTTCGGCGCCGTCCTCGGTGACGAAGACCTCGCCGTGCTGGAACGGGTTCATCGTGCCCGGGTCGACGTTGAGGTACGGGTCGAGCTTTTGCATCGTTACGTGCAGCCCGCGTGCGGTCAGCAGCTGCCCGAGGCTGCTGGCGGTCAGGCCCTTGCCCAGAGATGAAGCGACGCCGCCGCTGACGAAGAGGTGCTTGGTGGCGGTTTGCGGGTGCTTACGCACTGGCGACCTCCGTGGGCAGGGCTTAGATTTTTCTAGCTTCAACTAGCTGGGCCTGCCGACCCACGGAAATCCACCCTAACACCCGCCACGCGGTGATGCCGGTAACACGCCCTACCCAGCGGACCGTGCCTGAGATGGCTCAATATTTAGTCGCGTCCTGACTGGTGTCCGGCGCTTGAGGGCCGCAATCCTGTGAGATCAATCGCGCGGCTGCCGGGCCGCCTTTGCCGGATGCTGGTCTCGGTCCAGCAGGCTTCGCGCATTGCGGATGCCTGATTCGAGTACCTCGTCGGAGAGTTCGCGATCAGAGACGGCGCGGGCGAGTTGCAGGGTTGCGACGAGGAGCGTGAACAGACCCAGAGCCGTGGAGCGTGCCGCGGACGGGTTGTGCGGGCACAAGAGCTTAGCAATCACGTCGACGATGCCCTGGACTCCCTCGGTATAGGAATCCCGGATGGTGTCGTCGCACCGGCCGATCTCATCGAGCAAAGCCGCGGAGGGACACCCCGTGCTCGGCTCATCGCGGTGCTGAGCCGAAAGGTAGTCGCGCACGAATTCCTCCACTGCCACCCGACCTGCAGGCAGTGAACTGAGGACGGCGTGCTGGGTGCGCAGTTGGTCGGCCACAACGTTGGCCACGAGATCGCTCTTGGATGTGAAGTGCGCGTAGAACGCGCCGTTGGTCAGCCCGGCGTCCGACATGAGAGCGGCGATGCCCGAACCGTCGATGCCCTCCTGTTTGAATCGCCGGCCGGCCGTGTCGATGATTCGCCGCCGCGTTTCGCCCTTGTGCTCTGCGTCGTATCTCGCCACAGTCGTCCTCCGGTGTCAGAAACAGAGATCGGTGCTCTTGCACATCATAGCACTTTGCCTTACGATCATAATATTACGATCAGCATTCAATACGAATCACGTCTTGGGAAGGCCGTTTTCGATGAACTCTCTGTACGACCCACTGCAGCTGCCCTGCGGGCTGCTGCTCCCCAACCGGATCATGAAGGCCGCGATGAGTGAAGCGCTCGCCGACTCGCGGAACTCACCCGATGCCCGCCTCGAGCGCCTCTACCGCAGGTGGAGTCAGGGCGGGTACGGGTTGCTGGTCACGGGCAACGTGATGGTCGATCGCACCCAGTTGGGTGAACCCGGCAACGTCGTGATCGAGGACGACCGTGACCTGCCCGCACTCACCCAGTGGGTCAAGTCCACCCATGATGCCGGCGTGCCGATCTGGGCCCAGCTCAATCACCCCGGCCGCCAATCCAACCCGCTCGCCCTGGGCCACACACCGGTGGCGCCAAGTGCTGTACCGATGAATCTGCCCGGCTCGGCGACGCCGCGTGAGCTGATGCCGTCGGAGATCGAGGACATCATTCAACGATTCGCGACGGCGGCAGCCGTTTGCGAGGCGGCTGGATTCGATGGCGTTCAGGTGCACGCTGCGCACGGGTACCTCGTCACCCAGTTCCTCTCGCCACTGACCAACCTGCGCGACGACGATTGGGGTGGCGACCCACAACGACGGATGCGGTTTCTCCTCGAGGTCGTCCGCCGAATCCGCGCTCGGGTCTCACCGGGCTTCGCGGTCAGTGTGAAACTCAACTCCGCCGACTTCCAACGTGGCGGATTCAGCGAGGACGAGTCCCGCAACGTGGTGGCCGCCCTGTCCGGCGAAGGCCTCGACATGATCGAGATCAGCGGCGGCAACTACGAGTCACCGGCCATGTCGGGCTCGGCTGCGGCCAGTACCCGGGCACGCGAGGCCTACTTCCTGGATTACGCGCGTACGGTGCGGCAACTGGCCGGAGATGTACCGCTGGCGGTCACGGGTGGATTCCGGTCACGCCACGCGATGCGGGAGGCGCTGGTAGCCGGTGACTGCGATGTCGTCGGAATCGCCCGTCCCGCGGTGATCACCCCCGACTCCGCCGCAGCCATCCTGTCCGACCGCGCGGAGGTTTTGCCGACCCGTGAACTGCAGTACGGGATGCGCCGCCTTCTCGGCAGATTCGTCGACGTCAAGGCGCTCGATGGCGTACTCAACATCAGTTGGAGCACCGATCAACTGCACCGCATGGGCGCCGGCCTGGAGCCGGATCTTGATCGAGGCCGGCTTGCCACAACGGTGGCACTGCTGCGCCGCAATGGCGCCGGCTCGTTCCGCCCCAAGCGGGGTATCCGATGACACGCTCGTCCTACGACCTCCACGGAAAGGTCGTGCTGATCACCGGGGGAACCGGCGGAATCGGCAGCGCAACCGCTCTGGAGCTCATCCGGCGTGGAGCGAAAGTGGCCATCGTGGACGTCGACCCCGCAGCACCACGGATCGCGCAACGCATGTCGCCGCACTCGGCCGTTGGCGTCCTTGCCGACGTGCGTGTTCGCAGCGAACTGGACCTTGCCGTCGCCGATGTCGTCGACCGCTTCGGACGAGTGGACGTAGCGATCGCCAACGCGGGCATCTTGTCTCGCGCCGCCACACTTCGCGCCACGCCGACGTCGTCGATCGAGTGCCTGCTGGCGGTCAACGTCACCGGCGTCGTCAACACAGTCCAGGCCGCCATGGACCAGGTCATCGCTCACCACGGCCAATTCGTCCTGATCAGCTCCGTGTTCGCATTCCTCAACGGCATGGGCACGATTCCCTATGCGATGAGCAAAGCCGCCGTCGAGCAACTCGGCCGGGGGCTGCGCGTGGAGCTCGCCGCCCACGGCGTCACCACCACGATCGCCTACTTCGCACTCATCGACACCAGCATGATCAAGCAGGGCGTCGACGAGGACCCCGTGGTCGTCGAGCTGCTCGCGACCCTGCCGCGGGCAATGCGCAAACGCCTTGCGCCCGATACCGCTGCGGCGGCACTGGCCGATGGCCTCGCGCATCGTGCTCCACGCGTCATGGTGCCGTCCCGATGGAAGTCCGTGTCGGCGCTGCGGGGGCTTCTGGCTCCCGCACTGGATTCGCGTCTGGTCGGCGACCGGCAAACCCTCGCCGCGTTGTCCAAACTCGACGCGCGATAACACGCGATCACCTTGAAAGGCAAGAAAATGGTTACCTGGAAAGACGCCCCCACTCGCACTGTCGACGTCGACGGCATCAGGTTCGCATACCGCGAACTCGGTTGCGGCTCAGACGTTCCGGTGGTGTTCCTGCACCACCTGACCGCGGTTCTGGACGACTGGGACCCGAAAGTAATCGACGGTATCGCCGCGCACCATCGCGTGATCGCCTTCGACAATCGCGGCGTCGGTGCGACGGGCTCGTCAGTGCCACGAACCGTCGAGCAGATGGGCACCGACGCGATCGCCTTCATCCGCGCGCTGGGCCTTGAGAAGGTCGACCTGTTCGGCTTCTCGCTCGGCGGCGGCGTCGCCCAAATGGTGGCCCTCCAGGCGCCGGATCTGGTGCGCCGAATGATCCTGGCCGGCACCGGTCCGCGTGGCGGCGGCGGTATCGACCAGATGACCAAAATCGTTGGTGTTGCCTACGCCAAAGCCTTCATCTCGCGTAAAGATCCCCGGGAATTCCTGTTCTTCCCACGCACTCCAGAGGGCAAACACGCCGCATCGGACTACCTCGCGCGACTACACGAGCGGACCCGTGATCGCGACAAGAAGATCTCACTGCAAGCGCGGCTAGCCCAATTGAAAGCCATCGTCCACGCCGGAAAGTCCGACCCCGACGACCTGTCGGTAATCACTGCACCTGTCTTCGTCGCAAACGGCGACCGCGACCTCATGGTCGACAGCGACCACTCGGCCGACATGGCACGCCGCCTGCCCAACGCTCGGCTGAAGATCTACCCCAACTCGGGACACGGCGGAGTGTTCCAGCACCACGAGACCTTCCTCGCCGACGCGCTGCGATTCCTCGCCAACGAAGGAGCTTGACAATATGAACGCGATCACGTCGTACCGGCATGCGCCGTCGCGCAGTGCCACCGTGGCAGGCGTGACCTACGCCTACCGCGAGCTGGGGCCCACCGGCGGGGTTCCGGTGGTCTTCCTCGTCCACCTCGGTGCGACGCTGGACAACTGGGATCCCCGGATCATCGATCCCATCGCGGCAGGGCATCACGTCATCGCGTTCGACAATCGCGGTGTGGGAGCCTCCACCGGAACCGTGCCCCACACCGTCGCGTCAATGGCTGATGACGCCTACACGTTCATCGCCGCACTGGGTTTCGACACCGTCGATATCTTCGGCTTTTCACTTGGCGGGATGGTCGCCCAGGCGTTGGTGCTTGAACACCCTGAACTCGTGCGCAAGCTTGTCCTCACCGGAACCGGGCCCGCAGGCGGAAAAGGCATCGACAAGGTGGCCGGCACGACCTACTTCGACATGGTGCGGGCCGCGCTCACCCGCAAGGACCCCAAGGAGTTCCTGTTCTTCAACCGCAACGACACAGGCAAACGCGCCGCACGCGCATTCGTTGAGCGACTCGAAGAACGCACGACGGACCGAGACGCCCCGATCTCCGTGAGGGCCTTCCAAACCCAGCTGAACGCGATCAAACGATGGGGGCGCGCGACACCCGCCGACCTATCCGCGATCACCCAGCCCACGCTCATCGCAAACGGCGACAACGACCGCATGGTCCCCACGGCCCTGTCCGAAGACATGCACCGCCGCATGCCGGGCTCCGAACTGATCGTCTACCCGGACTCCGGTCATGGTGCGATCTTCCAATACCACCGCGAATTCGCCTCCGCCACAATCAAATTGCTCGACCGCTGACCGCAGATTCACTCACCGCTATCTGCGCCATCGCGTATTCGGCAAGGGCTGTGATGGTCAGGGCCGGGTTGACACCCGGGTTGGCCGGCATGGCGGCGCCGTCACACACCAGCATGTTGCGATAGCCGAAGACACGCAGATTCTTGTCGACCACACCGCTTTTGGCGTCCGCGCCGATGACGGCACCGCCGAGCAGGTGGGCAGTGGACGGAATGTTGCCGAGCGCCTCCAGTACGTTGCTTTGGGCGATACCCCCGGTGCGCCTGGCAAGCCATTGCGCCGCCTGATTGCCTTTGTCGATATAGGTCGGGCTGGGTTTCTCGCTGTGTTGGGTCGTAGACAGCCGATAGCCGCCGCCGAGCCGGCGTTTCCGGGCCCGAAACGCGATCGCGTTGTCCCGCGACTGCATGACCAGCAGCATGACCATGCGGCGACTCCAGCCCACGGGCCACAGAGTCTTGAGCCACCGAACGGGATGTCGCAGGATTGCGGCGAGCCACTTCAACGGCCGGGTCACCCGGGTGCCGTCGCCGACCAAGACGGTGTATAGCAAGCTCAGCATGTCGGCGTTAGGGCCGTAGGTAAGAAATTCGATGTGGGTATCGGCATCGACGTGAACGCTGCTGCTGGCGGTGACGTCTCGCCAGCTTCCGTGGTCGTCGGGCAGCAACACGGTCAGCACGGATTCGCTGTTGGTGCGTACCAATTCGCCCAGCCGGTCACTGATCCGGGGCAGCGAGCCGCCATGTTTGCAGTTGGCCAGCAGTTCGTTGGTGCCGAGCGCCCCGGCGGCGAAGATTACGCCACGCGCGGTCTGGGTTTGTCGGTTGCGCCTGAACCCGGCGCCGGGTCGCTCGGTGGTGACGCGATAGCCGTCGCTGCCATCGGCAGCGCCCAGCGGGGCCACGTCGACGACTTGATGTTCCGGCAGGATCTGCACACCCCGTTTCTCGGCGAACCACAGGTAGTTCATGGTCAGTGAGTTCACGGCGCCGACGCGGCAGCCCACCATGCAGGCACCGCAGCGCGTGCAGCCCGTGCGGTCGGGGCCGGCACCGCCAAAGTAGGGATCGCTGACCGTCTTGCCCGGCTCGCCGAAGAACACCCCGGTAGGTGCGCGAGTGACCGTATCTTCGGTGCCGAAGTGTCGCCCCATCTCTCGGATCCACTGCTGGTGAAGCGAATCGAAGGGAACCGTCCTGACGCCGAGCATCCTCTCGGCGGTGTCATAGTGGGGCCGCAGCAATTCGTCCCAGTTGTCGAGTCGCCGCCACTGTGCGCCTTCGAAGAATTCCTTCTTGGCGCGATACAGGACGCCGCCGTACACCAAGCTGCCGCCGCCGACACCGCTTTGAGATGGGAAGAAGACGTGCCGGAACAGCGACGTGCGCATGATCCCCAGTTTTCCCAACGCGGGCGCCCAAGTGTATTTGTTGGATTGCCAGGCCGACTGGGGTAAGTCTTGGGGGCGATAACGACGCCCGCGTTCGAGCACCGCAACGTGATAGCCCTTTTCGGCCAAGCGCAGCGCCGAGACGCTGCCGCCAAAGCCCGAGCCGATCACCAGCCAGTCGTAGTCGAGTTCGGCGTCGGTCAGCATTGGTAATGCCGTCCAGCGTTGGCGTGCAACGAACTCTTGTCGGGCTTACCGACGCCGTTCTTGGAAATTGAGTCCGCGAGAGCGATTGACATAGGGCGCTTGTAGCGGGCAAGCGTGCCCGACCGTCGCCAGCCGGAGACTGCCGCCCCGTGGGGGTCTACCGCGGCGAGGCGATCAGCTAGAAATGAGAGATACATCGCGAACATCGACCAATCCCGCTTCCCGCAAGCCAAATCCGTCGGTTTGATCGGTGGTCACGAAACGGCTTGCGCCGGTTGGAATTGGCGAATCAGAAACTCGATCTGATCGCCCACTAGCGCCTCGAACGCCTCGCCGAGGTAGAAGTCGAAATGGCCTGCGCCGTAGCGCTTGATCTCACCGCGGGGCGCGGTGTGTGCGTACCGCAGGGTCTGTTCGGGCGGTGTGACGGTGTCGGTGTCGCTGATGCAGAACAGGATTGGACACTTGATGTCCTTCGCGGCTCGGCCGGGCCGGTAAGCCATGATCGTCGGGGCGACCCGTGCCGCGACCTCGTTGCGAAAGGTCGTGTCACGCGGCAGCAGCGCTTGATAGCCGGGTAGGGCGTCCGGGGCGTTCATCAGGGCTAGCGAGCCGGGCGGGCCGGCCAGGGGAATCATTGCCGGCGGCCGGCGACCGATCATTGCGACGTAGTCCTTCGCCACCGAGGGCAACACCTTTAGTGTCGCACCCGGGCCCAGCGCAAGCGCAGATGCCAGCCCGTCAGTAAACGGGCATTGGGCGACAGCTGCTTTCAGTTCGGGATGGCGTGAGGCGACTGTGATGGCGTGCCCGCCGCCAAAGGAGCTGCCCCAGACCGCGATTCGTGCGCCGTCGACGTCGCGGCGATTCTTCACGAAGGCAATGGCGGCGTCCCAGTCCGCGAGCTGACGCTTGATTGACAGGAGCTGCCGGGGTTGGCCCCCGCTCTCGCCAAAGTGGCGGTAGTTGAACGCCAACGCGGCGATGCCGGATCGCGCAAAACGCTCACTGAAAGCATCCAAACGCATTTCCCGGGTGCCACCGAGGCCGTGCCCAAGGATGACCACCGGCGGTGACGTCACGCCGTCGGGCAGGTAAAACCACGCCGCACAGGTGTCTTTGCCGGAGGTGAATGAGACGTCGTGACGGGTGAAACGCTGCCCGATGTTCATCAGCGGCTCATCGCCCCATTGGTCGAGCCGACCCCGGGCACCCGGCCCGATTCCAGCGCCTGCCTGTAGGTGTCCGGGCGGTAAAGGGGTAGCTCGCCGGTGATCTGCGTAGTCGCCAAGTAGTCGCGCATCAGTTCTTGACCCTGCTCGGACTGATCGGTCTGGAGAAACTCGGTGCGCTCGACGTGCAACCCTTCCGGTAGTGACATCGAACCGCCGAAGTACACCGACCTTTTGATCGCCGCGACTGCACCCTTCGTCCGCTTGCCGAAATGCTCGGCCAGCTCGACCGCCCGCGTGACGACGTCGTCCGGGGCGACGACCTCGTCGACGGCACCATTGGCCAGCGCCTGCGCGGGAGTGAACGGCTTACCCTCCAGAATCGCCGCCAGGGATCGGTGGGTGCCGATCAGTCGGGTCAGTCGCTGGGTGCCGCCACCGCCCGGGTTGATGCCCAGGAGTATCTCGGGCTGGCCGATGAAAAACTCCCCATCGGCCATGACTCGCAGATCACACGCCCAGGCGAATTCCGCACCCAAACCCAGGGCCGATCCATTAAGCGCCGCGACGTAAATGACTCCGCTGGAGTTCATGCGCAAGAACGTGGCGTGCAGGCGGTCGAGCTGGGCTGCCCCGCGTAGCGGTGTCCTGCGCAAAACAGGCTCGGGGACGCGGGCGCGGCCCACACCTCGAGCCAGGCGAGCGACCGCGGACGCGGCGCGTGGGCCCAGCTCCGGCACAGCCGCACCCTCTTCCTGTAGCCACCGCACGTCGGCATGGCTGACGAACCGCCCGGGCCGCGCGCCGGTGAACACGACGGCATGGACGTGTGGATCGCCGTCGACGCGGTTTACCAATTCATCGAGCTCGTTGGCGATGTCGACACCGAACAAGCTGTGCGGCCCCCCATCAACTCGCACAACCAGAACCGCCCCGCGGTCCTCGAGCACGAGGTTGCCCTTCTGTGTATGGGACATGGCCACCCCTCCGACAGCTGCTAATAACGAAGTTATCTGATAATATAACGAAGTTATTTCGATCCGCAAGGGCGATGCCACAGCCCCGTCATCCAGGAGAGGAGCTAGTGCAAACATGGCGGAGGTGTCGGTATCAGAGGCGCCGGAGCGGCTGATTCAAGCCACCATCCGGCTGTTCGCTGAACAGGGACCGTCCGCGATCAAGGCCCGCACGGTGGCCTCGGCGGCCGGGCTGTCGACGATGGTGCTCTACAGCCACTTCGGCGGCATCCCCGAACTCGTCCGCGCGGTGATCGCCTACGGATTCAACGCACTCGACTCCGCCTTCGGCGAAGTGCCTGTGACAGATGATCCGATCACCGATCTCGCCACGCTTGGGTTGACGTGTCGAGAGGTCGCCCGGGCCAACCCTCATCTGTATGACCTGATGTTTGGACTGTCGACCCGGGCGACCTACCGACCGCTCGCCGAGTCAGACATTCGATCGAGCGGAAGTTCGCCGGCCTTTCAGGCCGCTTATGCCCACGTCTCGAAAGCATGCGTACGTCTCGTGAGTTCCGGCCGGGTCAGGCAACAGGACCCAGAACTCGTAGCTGCGCAATTGTGGAGCATGGTCCATGGATTCATCACCCTTGAGTTGACGGAAGCCTTCACCAACTGCGACGACCCGGTCACGCAGGTGCTGCTACCCATGGGTGTGAATCTCGCTGTCGGACTTGGTGATGTGCGAGAACTTTCCGAGGCCTCCCACGAGGTGGCGATACGCCGCTACAACACCGCCAATGAGGCTCGCGACGGTCTACGCGCCGGGTCAGCGGGCCCGCCATCGCCTGTGCGCTGACACAAATCACGATCCAAGGTGCACCGCACCGCGATCCTGCATGCGTAGGCGTATTAGTTATGCCTTCCAGTACCACGACGAGTTCGTAGTCGCCACAATCAAATTCCTACGATCATTGATGCCGGCGGGAAATATCGCAGCGTGGCTCAGATCCAGGACTGCTACTGGGGCACCGTGATTGAAGTAGCCCCGTGGCCGGTTCCGTACTGCCCGACGTGGCCGCCGTTGATCAGATCATGCAGGCCCAGGACCGCGGTGATCCGTCCCGGCGCGGTGTCGATGTCGTCGACGGTGCTGATCGCCGAGGACATGCCCGGGTCGGCGCGGGTCACCGCGACCGCGGCGCCTCCCGTCGCCGAACCGTCGTGCCCGGCCAGCAGCGTGCCCGAGCCGTGCGGCGCGAGCGCGGCGGCGAACCGGGCCACGCTGACGCCCTGGTTGCCGGCGTCCTGCGGCAGCGAGCCGCCGGTGATGACCAGCGCGGCGTTCGCGGCCGGCATGTGATCGCCCGCCTGATAGGTGATGAACCCGGTGTCGCGCAGCGCGGCCAGCACGGTTTCCCGCTGCGGGTCATCAATGGGAGGCACGGCCGGGTTGGCATTGATCAGCATCGCGATGCCCAGCAGGTCGCCGGCCTGCGAACCCTGATCGACGAGCTTGGTGCTCAATTGCTGACCCGCGGGCAGGATCGACGAGTTCACCACCGTCCGCAGTTTCTCCGCGGAGTTGGCATCGACAAACTCCTGCGTCAGCGACACCGTTGCGGTGACCGTCCCGCCCGCCTGGCCGATGAATTTGGCGACCGTGGCGACGTCGTCATCCTTTGCATCCGGGGTGCGGAACACGACCACCGACTTGCCGCCAAGCGCGTCGTGCACTATCCGGCCGACCAGTTGGTTGTCGAAATTGTTTGCCGCAGCGAGCTTTTCGTTCAACACGTTCTTTTGGTCGTTGAGCCCGTTGATCTGTGAGTACAGGTCGCGCTTCTCGTCACGCAGGCTGGACAGCAGGGTGTCCGACAAGAAGCCGGAACCCAGCACGACTCCCACCGCCAACGCCAAAAAGACGGCGGCCAGCGATAAGGCGTGTTGGCGTAACGAGATCATGGAGAGCGCACCTTCCTCGAAAACCTAGGTCATCAAGTGCTGCACCCACACGGTGAAGTGGTTCCAGTACTGGGTGATCCAGTGCACCACCACGCCGTCGGTGCGCGACACCCACAGGGCGACGATGACGGCGATCAGCATCGTCAGCGCCAGCAGCGCGATGGCACCCGCCGAAATGTGGTTGCGGTACAACGTGGCGAGGGCCTTGGCGTCCACCACCTTCTCCCCCACGCGGAGCCTGGTCAGGAAGGTCGAGGGGTTGCTTTGCGTGCGTGTCCGGTCGAAGAACGTCTCGATGTTGGCGGTGTGGCCGGCCGTCACGAGCAGCGCGGCGCCGTGGTGATCGGCCAGCAGCAAGGCCAGGTCTACCGCCGAACCCGCCGCCGGGAACGTCATCGCGCCGACACCGAGATCCTGAATCCGTTCCAAACCGGGCGCGTGGCCGTCGGCATCGGCGGGCAACACCACCTGGGCACCGGACTTGAGGGCGTCGGTGCTGATCTGGTCGGGGTCGCCGACGATGACCTGGGGGCGATAACCCGCCTTGCGCAACACATCCGCGCCGGCGCCGACACCGATCATCACCGGCTGGTACTCCTTGATGAACGGCTTGAGGGACCGTAGATCATCGTCGGCGCTGGGCTCGTCGGCCACGATCAGGACATGCCGACGGCGTAGGTCGACGTCGATGTCGGGGATGCCGATACCGTCGATCAACAGCGGGCTTTCGCTCTTGATGAACTCAATCGTGTTGCCCGCGAACGCCTCCAGGTGGGCGGCCAGTCCGCTCTTGGCCTCGCGCATCAGGTCGGCGATGTCGTGGTCGGTGCGTTCGGTGCCTCGGACCAGCCGGCGGTCACCGGAGTACACGCCGCCCTCGTGCAGCCGAATCTTGGAGCCGTCCTTGACCTTCTTGAAAATGTCGGGTCCGGTCTCGTCGATCAGGGTGACCCCGTTGTTGACCAGCACCTCGGGCCCCAGATTCGGGTAGCGGCCCGAGACCGACGGCGATGCGTTGACGACGGCGGCGATGTCTGCCTCCACCAGCGCGTCCGCCGTGATGCGGTCCAGGTCCAGAACATCGAGCACCACTATGTCGCCGGGGCAGACCCTGCGCAGCAATCGGTCGATGTTCCGGTCCACCCGGGCGGTGCCGGTGAGGCCCGGCCGGTTGGTGTTCCGCGATAGCAGCCCTGACATCTTCATGGGGGCGATTCTGTCGGTGAACCATGGATGACGCGTGGAGGCGCGCCGTAACATTAGCCTCAGAAGTTATCTAGAGTCACATCTGTAACAGGCCCGCGACGATATGGTCTCGAATGTCGACTTGTTGGGCGACATGGGCCCCCATCCCCACAACGAGTCGACGCTCGAGGTTAGATTTCGTCGTTCTGCGCCGCGTCGAGGAGTTCACGGGCGTGCGCGCGCCCGCTGTCGGATTCGCCCAGGCCGGCCAGCATCCGCGCCAGCTCGGCGACCCGGTCGTCGTCGATGACCCGCAGCACCACACTGGTTCCCTTGGGTCCGGCGTTATGCACCACCAGGTGCACGTTTGCGTACGCGGCGACCTGCGGCAGGTGGGTGACCACGATGACCTGGTGGGTGCGGGCCAGTCGAGCCAACCGCCGTCCGATCTGGACCGCCGCCCGGCCACCGACGCCGGCGTCGACCTCGTCGAACACCATCGTGGTGCCGGCTGAGATTTTTCGGGACGCCGCCAACACCACCTCCAGCGCCAGCATCACCCGGGACAACTCGCCGCCGGAGGCGCTCTTGGCCAGCGGCAGCACCGTGATACCGCGATGGGCCGCGAAGCCGAACTCCACCTGGTCGATACCGTCGCCGCCGGCGCGGGCCAAGGTCCCAGTGGGGCCCAAGGGCACTGCGAGCGCGGCGGGCTCATCGTGGCCGGCGGCGGCGTCGGTGATGACGTCGATGGTGAATTCGGCGTCGGCCATCGCCAGCCCGGAGAGTTCCGCGGTCACCTCCTTGGCGAGCCGCTTGGCGGCCTTGCGCCGAATCTTGCCGAGATCGATTGCCGCCTCACATAATTCGCGTGTCAACTCGTCGACACGGTTTGCCAGCCCCGCTAACCCTTCTTCGGAGACGTCGAGTTGCGTCAACCGCTCCCGCGATTCCTGAGCCCAGCCCAGCACTCCGTCGATGTCCGCGGCGTACTTGCGGGTCAGTGTGCGCAGTTGGGCTTGACGGGCCAGCTTGGCTTCCAGCGCGCTCGCGTCAACGGGCAGCTCGTCGAGAAAACCGCCCAGCTCGCGGGCCGCATCGACGACCAGCGTCAGCGCCTCGCCGACTTGGCCGGCCAGCGCCCGCAGCGTCGCATCATCGGTCGATTCCAGTGCGGCCCTTGCCTTTCCCAGGCCGTCGGTGGCGCTGAGGCCGGAGCCGTCCGGGTCGTCGGCGGACAATGCCGCGCGCGCCAGGGCCGCGGCTTCGCGCAGCGTGTCGAGTTCGGAGAGCCGCAGGATGTCGGCGATCAGCGCGTCGTCTTCCCCGGGTTGCGGGTCGACCGCGTCGATCTCGTTCAGGGCGAACTTCAGCCGGTCCGCCTCCTGGGCGAGTTCGCGGGATCGGTCGCGGCGGTCGATGAGGTCGCGGCGCGCCGATAGCCAGGCGTCGCGCAGTTTGCGGTAGCGCTCCAGCGCCGGACCGGCGCCCGCGAAGCGGTCCAGCGCGCCGCGCTGTTCCTCGGGCCGCATCAGCCGCAGCTGGTCGTTTTGCCCGTGCAGGGTGAGCAGCTCGTTGGCGAAGTCGCCCAACGACTTGGCGGGCACGCTGCGCCCACCCAGATAGGCGCGCGACGGTCCGTCGCGGCTGACCGAGCGCTGCGCGATCACGCTGCCGTCCTCGTCCCGTTCTGCCCCCAGGGATTCCAGGATCCCGTCCAGCTGCGCCGCCGTGACATCATCGAGATCCGTTGTTGTGAAACGACCTTCGACAACCGCTCGCTCGGCTCCCGATCGGACCCGGGTGGCATCGGCGCGCGCACCGCCGAGCAGGTGCAGGCCGGTCACCACCATGGTTTTGCCGGTGCCGGTCTCGCCGGTCAGCACGGTCAGGCCGCGGCCGAACTCGCCGACCGCGGCGCTGATGGCGCCCAGCGACTCGATGCGGATTTCGGTCAGCATTCGGTCAGCACCGCAGCAGCGCCGTTACTTCCCGCGCCAACCGGTCACCGGCAACCGGAACTTGCGCACCAGCCGGTCGGTGAACGGCGCGCTGTCGAGGCGCGCCCACTTCACCGGTGTGCCACAACGTTTCACCTCGAGCCGGCTGCCGGCCGGTATCAGCATCTCGCGGCGGCCGTCGCAGAACACTAGGGCATCGTGACCGTCCGCTTCTGTTTCGATCGCGATGGTGGCATCGGGACTGGTGACCATCGGTCGGCCGAACAGCGCGTGTGCGTTGTTGGGCACCACCAGGATCGCGTCGAGGTCCGGCCACAATACCGGGCCACCCGCGGAGAACGCGTAGGCGGTGGATCCGGTGGGCGTCGACACCAACACCCCGTCGCAGCCGAACGCCGACACCGGCCGCCCCTCGATCTCGACGACCACCCCGAGCACGCCCAGCCGCGGCCCCTTTTCCAGGCTGACCTCGTTGAGCGCCCAACCCTGTTCGACGACGCGGCCCGCCTCGCGCACGACCACATCGAGCGTCAGGCGCTCCTCCACCCGGTAGTCCCGCGCGATGACATGGTCCAGCACGCGGTCGATGTGCTCCGCTTCGGCCTCGGCCAAGAAGCCGATCCGGCCCAGGTTGACGCCCAGCACCGGGATTTCGACGTTTCGGGCCAGTTCGGCCGCCCGCAGGAAGGTGCCGTCGCCGCCGAGCACCAGCACCAGTTCGCAGCCCTGGGCCGCCTGCGGCTCGGCGTCGACGACCTCGATTTCGACGCCCATTGCCCGCATGTCGTCGGGAGCCAGGTGCAGCGGTCCCCGGTCGACCGCCTCGGCCGACAGCACCCGAAGCGCAATTCCATTGTCGCCCAAGACTTTCTGCACGCGCCGCGCGGTTTCGGTGGCTTCCTCACGGCCGGGGTGGACCACCAGCAGGACGGTGCGGTGAGCGGACTTTTCAGAAGTCACTGCGGGCCCTCATCCACGGCGCGGTGCACCGCGTCCACCAGCCGTTCATCCGAGAGGGGGCAATCGGTCTGGGCGCGCAGCCACAGGAAGTATTCGACATTGCCCGACGGGCCCGGCAGCGGGCTGGCGGTGACGTCGAGGGTGTGCCAGCCCAGTTCGCCGGCGCGCCGCGCGACGGACAGCACCGCGTCGGCGCGCAGGCCGGGGTCACGGACCACTCCGCCCGCACCGACCTGGCCCTTCCCCACCTCAAACTGCGGCTTCACCATGGGAACGATATCCGCGCTCGGCCAAGCACATCCAATCAGCGCGGGCAACACGGTGGCCAGCGAGATGAACGAGAGGTCGGCCACCACCAGGTCGACCGGCCCGCCGATCGCCTCCGGCGACAGGTCACGAGCGTTGGTCCGCTCGACGACCAGCACGCGCGCATCGCTGCGCAGCGACCAGGCCAGCTGGCCGTACCCCACATCCGCGGCCACCACTTGCGCGGCTCCCCGATCCAGCAGCACCTCGGTGAACCCTCCCGTCGACGCGCCGGCGTCCAGGCAGCGGCGGCCCGCGACGGGAATCCCGAAGGCATCCAGCGCCCCGATGAGTTTGTGCGCTCCGCGCGACACCCAGCCGCGTTCGCCATCGCCCGCAACGGTCAGGGCCGCCGTGACGGCCACCGTGGTGCCGGGCTTGCGGGCCGGCATGCCGTCGATGCTGACCTTCCCGGCGTCGATCAACTCCGCGGCCTGCTGGCGAGATCTCGCGAGCCCGCGGCGGACGAGCTCGGCGTCAACGCGGGCACGCCGTGCCACCGCCGCGCTCACCCCTTCTCCGCCGACTCCAGCGCTCGCAGCAGCACATCGTGCGCCTCGGAAAGACGACGCGCGATCTCTTCGAGCTCGGCGAGCGACGGCTGGTGTTCGGCGTTCGCGCCGTCGGGCAGCTGGGCCACCAGGGCGTCAATTTCAGCGCGAAGCTGATCGGGATCGATATTCATTGCGTTCCTAGGCTAGTCATGGGTTGGCAGTTAGCAAGTGGTGCAGTCCCCGCGAGTCACCCTGGGACAACGCTCGTCGTCCGCATATGTACCCACCGTATTGATGAATTGCATTGAGCAACAAATGGTTTCATTACACGTCCGCATGCATTGCTGTACTATGGGAGCGGGCAAGACCCCGGGGTCCACCTGCCAATAGGCAACAGATCGCGCGCCAGCCGCTACCGACTCTTTCACAAAAACGAGTAGTCGCATACTCAAGCCACCGGGAGCGGACTCCAACAGACTGATCTGAACAAATCAGGGTCAGGGGTTGCTAATGGCCAAGCTCGGTGAGCATGCGGTGGTTCTCGGTGCGAGCATGGGTGGGCTCCTCGCCGCCAGGGTCCTCGCCGACTTCTACGACGACGTCACCGTGGTCGAGCGGGATGTGCTACCCGACGATCCGGTGAACCGGCGGGGCGTGCCGCAGGGCCGCCACGTTCACGCCCTGTTGGGACGTGGTTCCCAGATCCTTGAGGGACTGTTCCCCGGGTTCCTCGATGAACTCGTCGCGGCCGGAGCGCCTGTCTTCGACTACACCGATCTGTCCAAAGGGTTGTTCTCTTTTGCCGGCCATCAGTTGATGCGCAGTGGGGGGTTCAGAGACATCCCGCCCGTGTTCATCCCGAGCAGACCGTTGTTGGAGGGTCTTGTTCGGCGACGGTTGCGTCAGACGGCGAACGTCACGCTTCTGGAGGGCTATGACTTTGTTGATCTGAGGTCGACCACGGCGCGGGATCGTGTCACCGGTGCACGGATCCGTTCCCGCGACGGTGACGCTGAACGGGTGTTGACGGCGGATCTGGTCACTGACGCCACCGGCCGGGGCGCGCGAACACCGGCTTTCTTGGACACCTTGGGCTACGGGCGCCCGACCGAAGATCAAGTCGGTGTGCATGTTACCTATTCCAGTCAGCTGCTCCGGATCCCGCCGGACACGCTGAAGGAGTTGATCGTCCTGGTCGGTGCGGTCCCAGGTCGGCCTACCGGAATGGCATTATTCGGTTACGAGAACGACAGTTGGATGTTCACGTTAGTCGGGTTGGCGGGTCGCGAACCGCCAACCGAGCCAGCCGAGATGCTCGCCTTCGCTGAAGGTTTAGCCCCGGCCCATGTGCTGGCGGCGATCCGTGCCGCCGAGCCGCTCACCGAAGTCTGTCGTTTCCGTTATCCCGACAGTCGCTGGCGGCGTTACGACAAGATGCGCCGGTTTCCGGCCGGTCTGCTGGTCGTGGGCGACGCGATCTGCAGTTTCAATCCGATCTACGGCCAGGGCATGACGGTGGCGGCACTCGAAGCGTTGGCACTGCAGCGTTGTTTACGTCGCGGCGAGGATGGCCTGGCGCGGCGCTACTTCCGTGCCGCGGCAAAACCGATCGGGGTGGCCTGGCGATTCGCGGTTGGTGGTGACCTCAGTCTGCCCGAGGTCGAAGGCCCCAGGCCGCTGTCGTTGCGCCTCACCAACAGATACGTCGATCGGCTTCAGGCCGCCTCCGAGTCCGACATCGTTGTCGCCGAACAGTTGACAAAGGTCCTCGCTTTCGTCGACCAGCCCACCCGGCTGCTGCACCCGACGATGATGCTTCGTGTCGCAACCGCCAACCGACACCCCCGGGAAGACGATCACGCAGTCACGGCAACCGCAGCCGCTCGGTGATCACGAACTGACTGCGCCCGAGCGTGACGGGCTGATTAGTCGACGTGCACCAGCGACCAGCGCTGCAGCGCGTCGCGGGCCCGGTCGTCGGCGGCCTCGATGCGCACCTGCTGTCCTTCCTGGAGACCCCATATCGCGCTGGCAACGGCGCGGACGATCGACAGCCCGTCCCCGTCGTCGGCGCCAGTGGCGCCGACCGTTACCGCCCGATCGTCGACCTCAACGCGCCAGCCCGGCTGCGGCCCCACCGCGAGCTGCTCGCCGTCCTGGTGCAGCGAGCGCAGGTCGTGGCCGATGAAGGTGGGCCGACGGGCGGGTTCGGCGTACACGGCGTCCCGCGCGGTGTTGACGCCGGTGAGCACCATCAGGCTGGGCAGCTTGGCGGCGTTGGCGCCCTCGATGTCGGTGTCCAATCGGTCACCGACGACCAACGACGCGCGGAAGTCGCCGCGGGCCACCGCATCCTGAAATAGTTGCGGCGCCGGTTTGCCCGCCACCCGCGGTTCCGCGTCGGTGGCCGCCCGCAGCGCCGCCACCAGGGACCCGTTCCCGGGCAGCAGGCCACGCTCGGTGGGCAAGGTGGGGTCGACGTTCGCCGCCACCCACAGCGCTCCGGCCCGGATGGCCAGCGCGGCCTCGGCGAGGTCGGGCCAGCCGATGGTCGTGGAGAGGCCCTGGACGACGGCGACCGGGTCGTCGTCGTACCGGCGCACCGGGCGCAGTCCGACGGTGGCGATCTCGTTGGCCAGGGCTTCGGTGCCCACGATCAGCACCGGGGACTCCGGCGATAACTGGCCGGCCAGGAGGTGGGCCGCGCTTTGGGCGCTGGTGACGACGTCCGCGCCGGTGGCCGTGAAGCCGAGCTCGCGCAGGTGCGCGGCCACCTGGTCGGCACTGCGGGAGGCGTTGTTGGTGACGAACAGCTTGCGGCCGTGCACCTCGTCCAGCGACCGGACCGCGCCGGGAGTGGGCGAAGCGCCGCGGAACACCGTCCCGTCCAGGTCTATCAGCAGGCATTCATATTCCTGCGCAATTGTTTTCACGGCCAGCTCGTCACCTCAGCCAAGTTCACTGACACGATCTTCGGCGTCGGTGACGCCTTCGACATCGGCGGCCGCGGAGCGCAGGAACCATTGCAGCGCCTCATCGTTACGGCCGAGCGCCAGCAGGGTGTCCGCGTAGGCGTACAACAACCGGGCCGCCGTCGAGCCGTTGCGGCCCGGGTCCAGCTGCGGCGTGGACAACATGGTCAGCGCCTGCTCGAACTGCCCGAGATCGGAGCGCGCGCCGGCGGCCACGATCCGCAACTCGTCGGCGTCGTCCCCGGTGAGCTGGGCCGCCTCGGGTCCGCGCGCCAGTTCGATCGCCCGCTCCGGGCGGCCAAGTCCGCGTTCGCAATCGGCGATCAGCGCAAGCAATGAGGACTTGCTTCCCATCCTGCGAGCGGCGCGCAATTCGGCCAGCGCCTGGGCCCAGTCGCCGCACTGATAGGCGGCGATTCCGACGGCCTCGCGGACGGCGGCGATCCTGCTGGCGCGCGCCCGCGCCGCGCGGGCGTGGCGCAGCGCGGCTTCCGGGTCCTCGTCGATCAGCTCACCGGCGGCAACCAGGTGGCGCGCCACCGCGTCGGCCGTGGCACGGTCCAGGGTGCTCAGTTCGCGCCGGATCTCCGGTGCCAGCTGCCTGGCCTCGACCCCGGGCGGTATCGGCGGCCCGTCCCGCGGTGCGCGATCGCCGTCGGTGCTCTTTGGTTGGACCGGGCGCGCCCGGCCGGGTCCCGACCAGCCGCCGGCTGCGGAGCGCGGTCGTCGCCCCCCAACGTTCCGCTGTCTGTCGTCGACCACTCTCGAGAGAATACGGGCCGCGTAACGCCGCGCCCCGAGTTGGACTGGCCGTAGACCTTTACTGGACCTTTTCCACCCCGGCGATGTTGCGTTTGCCGCGGCGCAGCACCAGCCACCGGCCGTGCAGGAAGTCCGAGGGCTGGGGCGCCCATTCGTCGCTCTCGATGCGCACGTTGTTGACCGAAACGCCGCCCTCGCCGATCGTGCGCCGCGCCGCTCCCTTGCTGGCCGACAGGCCGCTGGCCACCAAGAGGTCGACTATCCCGTCGGGGCCACCCGGCTTGAGCTCGGCGACCGACGTCTCGCGTAGCGCGGCCGCCAGCGTCGCCTCGTCCAGGCGGCTCAGTTCACCCTGCCCGAAGAGCGCGCGGCTCGCGTGCTCCACCGCCTCGGTGGCCGCCTCGCCGTGCACCAGAACGGTCAGCTCGCGGGCAAGCCGTCGTTGCGCGGCACGTTGCTGCGGGCGCTCGGCCGTTGCATTTTCCAGCTCGGCCAGCTCCTCGGCCGACAGGAAGGTGAACCAGCGCAGGTACCGGATCACGTCCGCGTCGGCGGTGTTGACGAAGTACTGGTACCAGGCATACGGGCTGGTCATCTCCGGATCCAGCCACAGGCTGCCGCCGCCCGTGGATTTGCCGAACTTGGCGCCGTCGGCGGCGGTCACCAGCGGGACCGTCAGCGCATGCACGGTGGCGCCGAGCTTCTGGCGGACCAGGCGGACCCCCGCGATGATGTTGCCCCACTGGTCCGAGCCGCCGATCTGCAGCGTGCAGCCGTGGCGCTGATGCAATTCGACGTAGTCGTTGGCCTGCAGCAGCATGTAGCTGAACTCCGTGTAGGAGATTCCCTCGCCCTCCAGACGCCGCCGGATAGTGTCGCGATCCAGCATCACGTTGACCGAAAAGTGCTTGCCGACATCGCGCAGGAACCCGATCGCGGACATGGGGGCCGTCCAGTCCAGGTTGTTGACGACGATGGCGCCGGTCGGCGAGTTGTCGAAATCCACAAAGCGTTCCAGCTGTCCGCGGATCCGCTCGGTCCAGGCGGCGACGGTGTCCGCCTCGTTGAGGCTGCGCTCGCCGACGTCGCGCGGGTCACCGATCATGCCGGTGGCGCCGCCGGCGAGCACGATCGGGCGGTGCCCGGCGCGCTGAAACCGACGCAACGCCAGCAGCGGGACCAGGTGTCCGGCATGCAGGCTCGGCGCGGTCGGGTCGAAGCCGGCGTAGACCGTGATCGGCCCGCGCCGCGCTTCGGCGGCCAGCGCGTCGAGGTCGGTGGACTGGGCGATCAGCCCGCGCCAGCCCAGCTCGTCGAGGATCATGGTTCAAGAGTCTCCCAGCGTCGACTTGTTGTGCGGTTTCGGGGCGGTTTCGCCCAACAACTCGACGTTCGTCGCAGATTAATGAGGCGCGCGGGGGCTGCGGCGGTAGGCCGAGACCTCCGGTCGGCCCGCGAGCCAGAATCGCCACGGCCGGTCGGCGGCCTGGCTGATCCCGACGCGGGGACCGGACTCGGCCGTCAGCGGGGCGTTCAGTTGCAGGGTCACCGGGCCGTCCAGGTCGAACAGGTCAATCCCGTTGTCGTCCATGGTGATTCCCAGCGCCGAGCACAGATTGCCCGGGCCGCGCGCCAGCGCGGCGGTGTGGACCAGCTCACCGCGGCGGGCGCGGGCGACGTCGGTGCCGCCCTCGACGGCCGCGGCCCTCAGCAGGACGGCCGCGGCGGTGCCGTCGGGTCCGCACGAGACGTTGGCGCAGACGTGGATCCCGTGGCTGCGGTAGGTGTAGAGCCGCCCGGGCGGTCCGAACATCACTGCGTTGCGGCCGCTCAGGCCGCGGTACGAGTGGGCCGCGGCATCCGGCCAGGGACCATCGGGAACCCCGCCGTAGGCCTCGACTTCGACGACGACGGCCCGCACTCCCCGGCCGGTGAGGGTGGCGCCGAGCAATCGATGCGCGGCCGCGACCGGGTCGACCATTAGGGCATCGGCGCTCACCGGAGCTATCTAACTACCCCGGATCGGGCGTCAGCCCGTCGGCAGCTTGAGCACGAATCCCTGGGCGTCGTCCGGTCCCATCGGCCATATGCCGAACCAGGACCCGCCGCCCGGTGCGCGGGAGCCCAGGTGATCGGTGACGTACACGTTGGCCCCACTGGGGTCGACCGCCAAACCGAGGGGGTCTACCAAGGGGGGCACCCCAGCCAGCGGTGTCCAGGTGTCCGACCCGGGCGCCAACTTCATCACGGTCCGGGAGGAGATCATGTACACGTTGCCGGCGGCGTCCACCGCCACATCCTGCTCGCCTGTGCTGAAAGTGTCGCCGGAGTTGTCGGTGGCTGACGGCAGCCTGGTCCAGGTGTTCGACCCGGGCGCCAGCCTCATCAGGCAGCTACGGCTACTCCGCCCGTGGCTGCAGCTGACGTAGATGTTGCCGGTGGTGTCCACCGCCACATCACCGGTGAAACTGGCCTTGCCGATTTTCGGCAGCACGGTTGGGGTGCTCGCCCCGGGCGCCAACTTCAGTACCTCACCGTCGCTGTAGTTGACCACGTACACCGCGCCGGCGGCGTCCACCGCCACACCATGGGGAGTACGGAGGCGCCGGAGAGGCAGCACGGTTTGGGTGCTCGACCCGGCCGCCAGCTTCACCACCTGACCGTGGCCGGAGTCGGCGACATAGACGTTGCCGGCGGCGTCGACCGCCACACCGGCGGTGGAACCGTCGATGACGCCGTCGTCGAAGAGATCGAGGCCGGTGAACGGCAGCACCGTTGGCGTGTTCGACCCGGGTGCCAGCTTGAGCACCTGATTGGTGCGGGTCTCGGCGACGTAGACGTTGCCGGCGGCATCCACCGCCACGCCGTGGGGAAGGCGTAGGCCGGTGAACGGCAGCGCGAACGGGCGTTCCCGGTCCGCCTTCAGCTGATCTTGTTTGTTCTGATGGCCGCTCGAGATGTTGCTGGCGACCATCATCATCGCGGGGGCCGCGACGAACATGATCGCGGCAATAATGACGCCATAAATCCAGAGCTTGCGTTTGGGCCGAGCCAGTGGCGGCCCGCCGGGGGCCGGTTCCCCGGCCGCGTCCGCTTTCGCCCCGTCCTCCAGACGCCCGGCCAGGCCGAATTTCTCAACGAGCGTCAGCCAATCCGGGTCCGAGACCACGAACTCCGGTTCGTGCTCCGCACGCACCTCGTCGCGCCACGAAAACCGGTAGCTGAGCCTGGTGCTGCCGCTCCACGTGGCCTGCGGGGGGCCGGCGTAGTCGGGACATCCGATGGTCAGCGATTGCGAATTGGGAACGCCCACGACCAGGACGGGCGTCGACATCGTGCCCATGCGAGGAACCGAGCGTGTGTGAGCCGCCGGTGTCGCGGTCACCTGCGCAAGCGGGGCCGAGGCAATGGGCGCATTGCTCTCCAGGTCGATCACTGAGATCGCATCGTCGCCGACTTCGATGGCCAGGCTGGGTTGCGGCGGGTTGGCATTCAGCCTCAGCGCCGTTGCGGTGTTTTTGAACATCCCAAAAAATGAGGACGAGTACATTCTCGCGAGGTTCGGGGTCAGCAGGCAGCGAGTCGGTTGCCCCGGTGCGGGCGCGGAAGCATCCAGCCCACCCGCGTGGCCGAGCATCGTGAGAAGCTCAGCGAACTCTGGGGCCCACAGCCACGCGTCGACGCTGTCCACGGGCGGTGCTTGCAGCGGCGTTCCGGTGGCCGCCCGATGATCTTGCCCGCCGAGAACAAAGCGGTGCCCGCCACTTCTTAGGTGCAGCGCCGTGCCTTTCGCCACGCCCCCATACCCTGCGAGAGTCCATGGGCCCAGCTGCGCATCAGCGAGTGGAAAAACGTCACCCGGCTTCGTATTCACGGTCACGCCGTCGCTCCCGACGTCCACGAGGACCGTCTTTTTGCGATTGACCCGCCGCTGAAACGCACCGAAAGCCGGCATCGAGCCCAGCAAGAACGCGAAGAACACGACGGTGCCGCCGACCTGCATCACGACGCTTTCCGCCCCCACGATGGCACCAACCAGGAACAGCGCCATATAGATCGCGCCGAGTGACGCCATGGCCCCGAACATGACCACGTAGGTGTACTTCATCATCTGCTTGGTGCTGGGCGCGGCGGCGGATGCCACAAAACGGCGCGACCCAGCCGCGTCCTGCGCGCCGGCCGGGGGCAGATCCGCACCGCGCTTCGGCGCGGCAAGCTGACGCTCCAGATGGGCGATTCGTTTCTCCGGATCCTCGTGATCCATCAGCAAATTGTCCATGGCGGTTTCCTTTACGCGGCTGCAGAGCCGGAGGTTAATGCCGGCCATTTGCGAAATTCTTGCGCGCAGCTTGGCTACCGAACCCAACTCCAGACGTCTGCAGCAAATCGTCCCCCGGAAGCGGCCGAATTAAGCCCGGAGATTTCGCCGTGGGCTCTTGACATGCCCCACCCCGAAGCGCATATTCATCACATGATGAGTTCATCGCGTGATGAATTAGTTCCCAGGGGTCTCGACCTCGCGGTCAGCATCGACCACCTGCGCGTGATCCGCTTCAAACGCCCTGCGCTGCAAGACTTCTCGGTGAAGATAGCCCGCGGGACCATCACCGGCCTGCTCGGTCCCTCCGGCTGCGGCAAGACCACGCTGATGCGGTGCATCGTCGGCACCCAGATCGTGACGGCGGGCACCGTCACGGTGCTGGGCCAACCGGCCGGAAGCCCGGCACTCCGCCGTCGGGTCGGATACCTGCCACAGGACCCGACGATCTACAACGACCTCCGGATCGTCGACAACGTCCGCTACTTCGCCTCGCTGTACGGCTTCGACAACGGCGCCGCCGACTACGCGATCGAACGCGTGGGCCTCACCGATCACCGCACGGCGTTCTGCGGGAACCTCTCCGGCGGTCAGCGCACCCGGGTTTCGCTGGCGTGCGCGTTGGTCTGCCAACCCGAGCTCCTCGTGCTCGACGAGCCCACGGTGGGCCTGGACCCCGTACTGCGAGCCGACCTGTGGGAGCAGTTCACCGATCTCGCACGCGGCGGGACGACCCTGCTGGTCTCGAGCCACGTGATGGACGAAGCCGACCACTGCGGCGACCTGCTGCTGATGCGCGAGGGCTGCCTGGTCGCGCACACCACCCCGACCCAACTACGAGAGGACACCGGATGCACGTCACTGGAGGACGCGTTTCTGTCCATCATCAGGCGCAGCACCACGCGCCAAGCCGGGTAGGGCTGCGGGCTTCCCTGAAGCCGTATGCGGCCACCACGACGCGGATACTGCGCCAGCTGGCCGCCGATCACCGCAGCGTCGCGCTGATCCTGTTGGTGCCGGTACTGGTCATCACGCTGATGTACTTCATGTTCGAAAACGCTCCGCACCGCCCGGGCACGCCAACGCCGTTCAACAACGCCTGCCTGATCCTGCTGGGCCTTTTCCCGCTCTTCGTGATGTTCATCATCACGTCCATAACGATGCAGCGCGAACGGGCTTCCGGAACTTTGGAGCGCATCCTGACAACTCCGCTGCGCCGGCTCGACCTGCTGATCGCCTACGGCACCGCGTTCTCGATCGCCGCCGCGGCGCAAGCCATCGTGGCGTGCATCGTGTCGTTTTGGTTGCTCGGCTTCGACACCGCGGGCAGCCCGCTGTGGGTTTTCGTGATCGCCATCGTCAACGCCATGCTGGGTGTCGGACTGGGCCTGCTCTGCAGTGCGTTCGCCCGCACCGAATTTCAGGCCGTGCAATTCATCCCGCTGGTGATGGTTCCCCAGTTGCTGCTGGCCGGCATCATCGTCCCGCGGGCGTTGATGCCGCACTGGTTGCAGTGGATCAGCAACGCGCTGCCGGCGAGCTACGCGCTGGAGGCCCTGCAGCAGGTGGGTGCGCATCCGGAGCTCACCCACATCGCGGTGCGCGACATCATCGTCGTGCTGGGTTTCGCGCTCGCGGCGCTGTGCCTGGCCGCGGCGACGCTGCGGCGACGGACACCCTAGCGTGCCGGCGGCCAACACCAGGCGCAGGCGGCCCGGGCGACCCGCCGGGAACTCCGATACGCGGGACCGCATCCTGGCCAGCGCTCGAGAATTGTTTGCCCGCAACGGGATTGGCAGCACATCGATACGCGCGGTGGCCGCGGCGGCGGGCGTCGATTCGGCGTTGGTGCATCACTACTTCGGCACCAAGGAAAAGCTGTTCGCCGCGGCCGTTCACATCCCGATCGACCCGATGGACGTCATCGGCCCGTTGCTCGAAGTACCCGTCGAGGAGCTCGGTTACAAGCTGCCGTCGATCTTGTTGCCGCTGTGGGACTCCGAGATCGGTGCCGCGTTCATTGCCACGCTGCGGTCGATCCTGCCCGGATCGGATGTCAACCTGATTCGTTCGTTTATCCAGGACGTGATCGCGGTCGAGGTGGGTGCACGCGTCGACGATCCCCCGGGCAGCGGAGCCATCCGAATCCAGTTCGTCGCGTCGCAACTGGTGGGTGTGGTGATGGCGCGCTACATCCTGGAATTGGAGCCGTTCGCGTCGCTGCCGGCCGAGCAGATCGCGCGCACCATCGCACCCAACCTGCAGCGCTACCTCACCGGGGATCTGCCGGACGTGCTCGCGCCATGAGCCGGGCGTGCTCGTCGTCGTCGACGTCACGGGCCTCGTCGATCAGCAGCACCGGAATGCCGTCCTCGATGCGGTAGGCGCGCCGCAGCCGGGGGTTGTACAGCAGCTCTTCATCACCCAGTTCGACCAGCACCAGCGGACCCCGGTCGGCGGGGCACACCAGGATGCTCAGCAGCGAATCGTCAACCACGTCAGTGCTTGCCGCTCAGTTCCGCCTTCACGCCCGGCGTCAGCCGGCGGAACTCATTGCTGCCGGAGTCGAAGTACCACGCCTGGCGTCCCGCCTTGGGAATCCCGGCCGCGCGCAGGGTGCTGACGGTCGGACGGTAGGTCGTCGGGCTGAGCGGCAGCTGGGGCACCACGTGCACGATGTCGGGTCCCAGTCCGACTGGCATGTTGGCGACCGCTTCGGTCAAGTCGGCTGCCGTGATCGTCGCTCCCGGCAGCAGCGCCAGCGCCGAGACCGCCAGCCGCCGGCCGTCCACGAGCACGTCGTAGGTCACCGCGAGATCGACGCCGGTGAGGTGGCCCAGTGCGTCGGTAACCGGCTCGGCATAGACGAACCCGCGCGCGGTGTGCACCACCGAGCCGCGCCTGCCCATCAGCCAGTAGTCCCCGTCGGTGTCGCGGCGGAACAGGTACTCGGTCGATATCCAGGTGTCGCCAGGTGCGAACACCCCGCGTTTGACCGACGCGGTCGGATCGATGGGTCCGTTGGACTGAGCGAGTAGCACCCCGATCTGGTTGACGTCCGCGACCTGTACGAAGCCGCGGTCGTTCTCCAGGATCAGGTCGTGCTCGGCGTCGTAGGCACCCAGCTCGACACGCCCGGCGCCGGGGAGCGGACGACCCTTGCTCCCCACCTTGGCGCCGGACACGTTGGCCAGCACCGCTTGTCCGTCGGTGGTGGCGAAGAACTCGACGACGTGGGCGGGCGCGAACGCGTCGATGACCCGCTCCCACAACCCGGTCGGCATACCCGAGCCGATGAACAGCCGCACCGGATGATTGCCCTGCAGCACGAACGCCGGATCGTCGACGACCTCGCGCAGCATGGCCCACGTATAAGACACGACCGTGACGCCGTATTGCCGTACTTCCTTGACGAACCGGTCCGGTTGCAGGCCGCGCGACAGCGCGATGCGGGTGCCGCCGACGACCGCGCCGCCCAAGTTGACCAACAACGCGGACTCGTGGTGCAGCGGCGTCAAGCAGTACACGGTGTCTTTGCGGTCGAGGGCGGCGGCCGAGGCGGTTCCGAAGGCCGACACCGCCCAGCGGTAGTTGGTGATCTGCTTGGCCACCAGCTCGCCGCTGGCCGTGCTGAATGCGATGGCCGCCAGGTCCCGCGCCAGTGCGGGGTTCGGGCGGTACCACGCGGGCAACTCGACGGCGTCGGGGTCGATCTGTTCCATGTCGATGACTAGACCCTGTTCCAAGGCGTCTTTCGGCAGATGCAGATCGCGCGACTCACCGCCACCCAGCACCAGCACCTGCCCCGGCAATCGGCGCGCGGCATCGAGGTTGGTGGGATCGGTCAGGATCTCGGTCACTCCCCCGAGCCGGACCGATTCGGCCAGGTCGGCGTCGGGCCGCATCACCACGGCGACGGCACCCAGCCGCGACAGCGCGGCGATGGCGACCAGCGCACTGGGCCGGGTTTCCATCAAGACGCCCACGCGGTCGCCCTGCCGCACCCCGACGTCGATCAGGCCGCGAACGACGTTGTTGATGCGCCGGTTCACGGCCTCGTAGGTGTGCACGCGCCCGTCGAACAAGAGGAATTCGCCCTGCGGGGCGTCGTGGGCCTGCTCGTCGATGATGCGGCCCAGTGAAATCCGGGTGTGATCGTTGATCTGTCCGAGCCGGGCCAGTCGCGGCAGGGTCCGGACCGTTTCCACCGCCAGCGTCCGCATGGATTTGTTGGCCCCGACGACCGCGTCAACCGCGCCGCGAGCCAGGGCTAGCGTCGCCTCGGAGACCTCGCCCAGGCCGTGCGCGAGCCGAGAGCTGAATGCCACACCGCTGTCGGTGTGCTCAGCGGGCTGATCGGCCATCAGGTCGATGCCGTCCGGCTTGTCGCCGCCGCTGGAGAGCCAGCGCACCCACTCGGCGACGGTCGGCCAACTCTCCCTGGCCGCCCTGGATCCCACCACCAGACCGAAATGTCCTGTCCGGATGGAGTATTCGAACACCTCGGCGTTCGGCGCCGCCCGCCGGATGCCGCGCACCGCCGCGGGCTGGCCGATGTCGTCGACCTCGCCGACGAACGCCAGTATCGGGCAGGTGATATCGGTGAGCGTCACCATCTGCCCGTTGATGGCAAAACCGCCGGTCATCATCCGGTTGTGCGCGATGAACTGCTTGAGCAGCTCCGAGATGGCCGGGCCCGACCAGGCGATCCACCCCTCGGATTCGAGGAACCTGCGCTGCTGCTCGCGCGGCAGCAGCGCCTCACGGTCGTGCAGTTGACGCACGAAGTCGACGCGCGCCTTGGCGGTCTTGAGCGGATCCATCATCTGAAAACCGGTGCGCGCCAACCAGCTTGGGATATTCAACCGGTTGAAGACGTGATCGGCCATGAAGTCGGCCATGGCCGGAGCCAGGTTCGGCGGCAAGCCCATGGGCAGCGCGGCCAGGGTGTCCACCGGGGAACCGAATGCCACGATGCTGGCGACGTTCTTCGAACGCCGGTAGGCCGCCACCTGATAGCACCACATGCCGCCCTGCGAATACCCGACCAGGTGCACATCGTGCCCGGTCGCGTCCTTCACGGTGTCGATCGCCTGACTGAGCGCGACGATGTGGTCGGCCAGGTTGCGGCGCATCCCGCCCTCGACCTTGTCGGGCGAGCCGAAGTCGATGACCCAGGGATCCAGACCGTTGGCATGCAGGATTCCCACCGCCCCGTCCTCGCGGGTGACGTCCCACATGTCTGCCGACATCATCATCGGGTGCACCATCAGCACCGGCGGGCCCACCCGCGGCTGTCCGGGCCTGCTATCCGGTGGAAAGTACCGCCGCAGCTTGTACATCGGTACGCTCTCCACGATCTGGGAGGGCGACGGGACACTCCCCGTTTCCAAGCCCCCCAGCCGCAAGACCTCCAGCCCGTTCTGCGCCGTTGCAACCAGCCGCTCGACCGGTCGCGTGATCATCGAAAAATTGAGGTCCACCGCTGCTCCCTGACTCTTGACAGCGTGCACATCATGGCACATCACCGCGCCGGGCGGTTTTGGTCAGGCTGTTTGCCCGTGGGGGCGGTGTTCAGGAGCCAAAAGGCGGTGGCTTACCGGGCCGCTCGCGGGCCAGCGCCGGTCCTGCCAGTCGTCGCATCCGCTCGGCCATCTGGCGGTCCTCGTGCGCGAACTCGCGGTGGCGAGCCGCGTGCTGGAGGTATTCATCCCTACGAAATTCGCCGTGTTCAGCCGCGTCCTCATACGCCTTCGCGGTTCGCTCGTGACTGTCCGCGGAATCGTCCAGGCTGTTCGCTGCGGACCGCTGCGACGCCCTCGCGTTCCGCCCCGCTTGCTCGGCTCGTTGAATGGCGCGCCACGCTTCCTCTGCGCCCCATGGCCGGCGGTCAGGTTCGGCCTGGAGGCCGCCGTAGTTGTTGACCATCATCTTGTCCTCTCAATGCCCGCAGGGTTGACCGACCGGGAGCGAACGAAACGCCTCGCGGGCAACGAATTCATCCGCAAACGTTTACGCGACACGAATTCGGGTACAGGCGGACGCGCACGGTCGCGACCTTGCCGCCCGCTTTCTCGATGCCGTAGCCGGCACGGCGTCGCCGGACACCCGAACCCACGTCGACCATGCCGCGCCGACTCTCGAATAATTGCCGGGTGGCGCACCTACTGGGAGCCGAGGCCGTCCGCCTGCAATACCCGACCCAGGTCGTATTCGAGTCGGTCACCCTCGGGGTCAACGACGGCGCGCGCATAGGCATCGTGGGACGCAACGGGGACGGCAAGTCCAGCCTGCTGGGCCTCCTGACCGGTCAGGTGCAACCCGACTGCGGACGGGTGACTCGGCGGAGCGGGCTGCGGGTCAGCGGGCTGAGCCAGGCGGACACCCTCGATCCGGATCACACCGTGGGCTGGACACTCGTCGGCGACCAGCCCGAGCACCAGTGGGCGGGTGACGCCCGGATTCGCGACGTGGTCGGCGGGCTGGTGTCCGACATCGATTGGGACGCAACGGTCGCCACGCTCAGCGGCGGGCAGCGCCGACGGGTGCAGCTGGCCAGGCTGCTGATCGGCGAGTGGGACGTGATCGCCCTCGACGAGCCCACCAACCATCTCGACATCGAGGGCATCACCTGGCTGGCCGCCCATCTTCGCCAACGCTGGGCGCACAACATCGGCGGGCTGCTACTGGTGACGCACGACCGCTGGTTCCTCGACGAGGTCGCCACCACGACATGGGAGGTGCACGACGGGATCGTCGAGCCGTTCGACGGCGGCTACGCGGCGTACGTGCTGCAGCGGGTCGAGCGCGACCGGCTGGCCGCCGCGGCCGAGGCCAAGCGGCAGAACCTGATGCGCAAGGAGCTGGCCTGGCTGCGCCGCGGTCCGCCGGCGCGAACCTCGAAGCCCAAGTTCCGGATCGAGGCCGCCAACCAACTGATCGCCGACGTGCCACCGCTGCGCAACACCGTCGAGTTGGCCAAGCTGGCGACCGCCCGGCTCGGAAAGGACGTCATCGACCTGCTCGACGTTTCGGTGTCGTTTGACGGCCGTCCGGTGCTGCGCGATGTCGAATGGCGAATCGCCCCGGGCGAACGCACCGGCATCGTCGGGGCCAACGGCGCCGGGAAGTCGACGCTGCTGGGATTGATCGCCGGCACCATCGCGCCGGACACCGGGCGCGTCAAGCGCGGCAAGACCGTCCGGCTGGCCGTGCTCGACCAGCGGGGCGAGGACCTCGCGGCACTCGCCGGCGACCGGATCGCCGATGTGCTGGGCGGGCTGCGCGGCGGCTATCAGGTCGACGACCGGGAGGTCACCCCCGCCCAGCTGTTGGAGCGCCTCGGGTTCGCCCGCGGCCAGCTGTCCGCGCGCGTCGGCGACCTCTCCGGCGGTCAGCGGCGGCGGTTGCAGCTGATGCTCACGCTGCTGTCCGAACCGACCGTGCTGCTCCTCGACGAGCCCACCAACGACGTCGACACCGACATGCTCACCGCCACCGAGGATCTGCTCGACTCCTGGGCGGGCACCCTAATCGTCGTCTCGCACGACCGCTACCTGCTCGAGCGCGTCACCGATCAGCAGTATGCGATCATCGACGGCCGGTTGCGGCACCTGCCCGGCGGCATCGACGAATACCTGCGGCTGGCCGCTCGCAGGCCGACCACCTCGGCCTCGGCGCGGTCGCCCGCCGAGCCGCCGCCCGCCGAGCGGCAGGCAATGTCCGGCGCGCAGCGACGCACCGCAGAGAAGGAACTGGCCGCGGCCGACCGTCACCTCGCGCGGCTCGCCGACCGGATCGCGGCCAAACACCGCGAACTCGCCGAGCACGACCAGTCCGACCACGTCGGGCTGACGAGCCTGACCCAAGAGCTGCGCGGCCTGGAAGACGAGGTCGCCGCCACGGAGAGCCGCTGGCTGGAGCTGTCGGAGATCCTTGAATAATTTCCTGCGTGTATCACGGCCCGAGGAGCCATCCGTGAACGCGCGGCCGTATCGGCCGGTGCGTTACCCGCCTGGCGAGGCGTTGCTGGCGCTGTATCGGCGACGGGGTCCGGTAATCAATTCCGGAGTCGGCCGGCACGGCTACATCTACCTGCTCGGGGCCGAGGCGAACAAGTTCGTGTTCGCCAATGCCGATGCGTTCAGCTGGCGGGAGACGTTTCAGAGCCTGGCCCTGGTCGACGGGCCCACCGCGCTGATCGTCAGCGACGGGGATGACCACCGGCGCCGGCGCAGCGTGGTGGCGCCCGGGCTGCGGCACCGGGAGATCCGGGACTACGTGCGGACCATGGTTGCCAGCATCGACAGCGTCATCGACGGCTGGCAGCCCGGGCAGCGGCTGGACATCTACCGGCAGTGCCGCTCCGCGGTCCGGCGCAGCACGACCGAAAGCCTGTTCGGTCAGCGCATGGCCGCCCACTCCGACTTCCTCGGGGAGCAACTCCAGCCCTTGCTGGACCTGACCCACCGGCTCCCGCATGTGGTGGCGGTGCAGCAGCGGGTTCGGGCGCCGGGTTGGCGACGGGCGATGGCCGCCCGGAAACGCATCGACGACCTCGTCGACGCCCAGATCGCCGACGCCCGCGCGCGGCCCAGACCCGACGACCACATGTTGACCATGCTGATCAACGGTCGCGGCGACGAGGGTTACGCGTTGAGCGACAACGAGATTCGTGATCAGATCGTTTCGCTCATCACCGCCGGTTACGAAACCACCAGCGGCGCGATGGCGTGGGCCATCCACACGCTGCTGTCCCTGCCGGGCGCGTGGGACACCGCCGCCGACGAGGTGCATCGCGTGCTCGGTGGCCGCCCGCCCGCCGCGGGCGACCTTGATGCGCTGACCTACCTCAACGGCGTCGTTCACGAGACGCTTCGGCTGTATCCGCCCGGCAGGGAC